>Ga0066790_10001283_pt1 | contig 10480 bp, 9 predicted proteins | sample OrgsoiDNA2013050_FD_70963 | JGI IMG/M metagenome (GOLD analysis project Ga0066790, IMG submission 70963) | Permafrost soil microbial communities from the Arctic, to analyse light accelerated degradation of dissolved organic matter (DOM) -... | ecosystem: Environmental > Terrestrial > Soil >...
AGATGAAGATGAAAATCTCCGCGGCATCGCTGAACCCGTAGCTGCGGATAGTGAACCAGCTCAGCAGATCGGGCGATACATGATCGATGAAAATCAGCCAGAGTGCCAGACCGCGAAACAGATCCAGCCGCAATTCGCGCGCACCGACCGCGGGAAGCGAAAAAGCTCTGGTCAGGACGGGCCGATCCGGCACGGCATTTTGCGCATGCGCATCGATTGCGCCCGCAACCGCTGTTCCCGCGAGACGATCGGAAATCGATTTCATATAGCCCCTCTGGAGAGAGGTTGCCTACTTTCCTGTACCACAAGGATAGTATAGGTCTCCCGCTCGCAAGCAAGGATGGGGGCTTATGCCTTCCTCATTTGGTCGGCTCTCAATTCAATTCTGATTATCGTGGATCAGCGGCCATCAATGCTGACTTTGACTTCTGGGCCGCGCTCGCGGACAATGATCTCTAAAGATCCCCGCCTCCCAAGATTTTCTTGCCCGCCGCAGCCTGGGACATCGCATTCTTGCAAGGATCGCTCACCTCTGCCATGTGCGATTTTATGCAGGCTCTGATACCGCCGGTGCCCGGCACAATACCGGCACACAGGTTCGTAACATCGGTCTTGCACGCCTTTCCGGTCACCGCCACCGTGAGCACGCGGTCCGCGCAGGTTGGCGACAGGTCGGTCAAATGCGATTTTATGCAAGCCTTGATCCGGCCTTCTCCAGGCTGAATGCCGGCACAAAGTGTCTTGATATCGCTGGCGCAGGGCTTGCCCGCCTGCTGTGCAACGGTGACAGAACCTGACAGCAGCAGCGCCGTCAATATAACAGGCCCAGATCGCATTCCTGCCATTTTAGGTTCCTCCGTGAGATTCAAAAAGGTAATAACTGAAAGCTGGCCGCGGAAATTGAACGACGCTGAGACCCTATAGACGGATTGTGAAAATGGCGCAAAGCGTAGCGCGCAAAGGCGGCCCGCACTGAACATCGCATTTCCGATTGGGTCAAAGCAAATTTAAGGTTTCTTCGCTGCATGAGGCTCGTTTCGTGAGTGTGGCTGTTTTGATGATAAGCGAGGGCATTGCTAGGTGATTGGGCAATTGGAGCGCTCGATCCAATCGCTGGTTTCGGATGCATGTCCGCCTATGAGTGCATAGTGGGCTTACGTCAGGCATTACTGCCCGTCCGCAAAGTGCCGTCACATCTTGTGTCCCTTCTGGCGTAGCAGCTCGGTCAAGCGCATGCGCAGGTCCTCGGCCGCCTTGCGACTGGCGTCCTGGCCGATCTGAATGCCCTGCTGAGTGATTGCCTGCGACTTTTGCAGAAGCTTTTGTCCGACCGGAAGACGGTAGAACGCGTCAATTTCGCGCAACTCGTCCACCGTAAAATTGGTGGCATAGACAGAGGCGACGCTGTCGACCATCGAGGAATAATATGGCGTGTACGCATCCGCTATCTGCGCAACCATCGCATCGTAATCGCGCTCGATCTCCGGCCGACCCTGTACCAGCGTGGGCTTGATACTTAGGAGAATACCCGGCAGCAGCGCGTTGTACTGATCCGTCAACTTTAATGTAGCGACCAAGCTGCGCGCCGCCGCCATGGCTTCGGGCGATGGTGTTTGCGCCGGAGCCACGGTAATCGAAACAAGAAGCATAACACCAATGATCGTCAGGCGTTTGGACATAGGCTGGCTCCTCCCAAAAAGATCAAACGGTATTCCACAATCGGTGCTTCTCGATTAAGCAGTCCTTATCCCACAAAACGCTGAACCAAAGAACGGTGCTCACGCGGCGTGCCTCGATCGAGTTGCTACGCCGGTGCCCCGGCTGGGCCTGTTCTTGAGGGCTTGAACACTGGCTCCGCGCTCAGACCGGCTCCGGTTTCATCGCCGGCTCGGATGTCTCGGACTCAGACACATCGACAAACAGGTTCGGGACCGTTTCAGCCCGATCGAGAATCCACGCGGCCGCAGTCATAATCGCCATGCCGCCGATGCTGAGGGCAATTTGCCTCCAGACACCTCCGGGAAACTGCACAAGGAGGTAGTGTACTCCAAATGACAGGAATACGCCGAGACAGAAATTCGGAAGCGAATGCTGACCGCACAGGACGAGCGGGCGTAACCAGTGGGAGGTGAGGGCCCCCCAGTTGCGTGGGATATAGCGCGAGACCAGTACCGCCAGGGCAAGGAAGTGCGTGAGACGCAGCATATCAAGATCGGTCTTATCAATCGGGTAGATCGCCTTGATCATCCATTTCGGAACCAGCGATTCGAGATAGGCGTTGTGCCAGGTCATCACGATCAGGAACGCGAAGAGAATCCACGCAACGGATATCACGAGCGCCGCGCGAGACTGGATCAGAAACCAGATCTTGGCCGCGCCTCCGATACCGCACCATGCCCCGAAGAAGAACATCAATTGCCACGCATATGGGTTGAAGTACCAATGCGTTCCCGGCGGATAGGAAGCGAGATTCCAGTCGAACCAGCGCGCCAGCACGTACAGGGTGGCGGACCCGAGCAAGGTCAGGTTCGGTCGGCGAACCAAGCCCCACAGAATCAGCGGTGAAGCGAGCACCAGAACGACAAAAAGTGGCAGCACATCGAGGTCGACCGGCTTGTATCGCAGCGTGAGCGCCTGCCATATCAGCTCGTCGGGGTGCTGGAGAAAATTGTGAACATTGAATTCATCTTCGTACATCGGGTTGTCGAATTTTCTGGCCGCGCGAGCGATCTGCGCAGTAAAGACCAAAAACAACATGATGTGGGCGATGTACAAGTGCCAAGCCCGCACCAACAGCCGTTTGGTGGCGGCGAGAAAATTGCCGGCTCGAACTATAGGACCGTAGATGTAGCCTGCCAGGTAGCCGGAAATGAACACGAAGAATTCGGCGGCGTCGCTGAACCCGTAGTTGCGAAGCGTCAACCAGCCAATGACGTCGTCCGGAATGTGATCGAGAAAAATCATCCATAGACCGAGGCCGCGGAAGAAATCGAGTCGAAGGTCACGCTCGACCGCTTCCGAGACTGATGATTTGTTTTTCGCCATTTTATTTGTCCATCTGGTTCGAATGGCAGTTACGTTGATTCCACCGGGACCGTTTGACATGCACCATGAGGATCAAATTATTCGACTACATAGCCCGAGCGGGGTCAGCGCGCATCGCAAATTAACGGGGGAGAGCTTATTCATGCGACGCCCACGCGAGGTTGATGCCAGCCTCCTCTTTCCACCGGGAGCGGCGCAGGGAAGCAGTCCCGCCGCTTCCACGCCCGAGCGAAAATAGGGCCGAGTTATCCTCTATATGCAACAGAAGAACAGGTTACTATGCAATTTCGGCACAACCCATCGCCGTGGAAACGCTTCGACTAAATATCGTTTGGTTGAAGGGTAATCCAATGAGTTTCCAGCACGCGCGGCCGAACTGGTTCGTCACCAGGTTACAGTCATCACGGCGAGCGACGTGGAATGTCACCGCACCTGCCGCAAAGGGAGTTGGACGCACTGCTTGTCGACGGTAATCCATTCTCGCTTCCGCGGCGACGAAATTCAGCCGCACATTGATTCGATCAACCCGCAACCACCTTTGCTAATGGAAGTCTGAAAGAGAACACCGCGCTGCGGTCACGGTTCTCTGCCCAGATCGTTCCTCCATAAGTCTGGATGATCGTGCGGGCGATAGGCAAACCCAACCCGGTCCCCTGCGGCTTCGTTGTAAAAAACGCGTCGAAGATACTTGTCAGATTTTCCTCGGGTATGCCTTTTCCAGAATCCGCCACGGTAACTTCGACGGTTCCGGATTCCGGGTTCTGTTGCGTTCGAATCTTCAAATTACGCGTCCCGGCCTCACAGCCCTCCATTGCATCCATGCCGTTCATGGCCAGGTTGAGCATCACCTGTTGCAGATGGATCGGATCGGATCGCACCGGCAGCGCATCGGGAGTACACTCGGTGGTCAATGCGATCTTCCGCCTCGCTGCTTCTGGAGCAACGATTCTGACCACCTCTTGAACCGTATCGTTTAAGTCAAAATATTGGAGATCGGTTTCGTTCCTGTTGTTCAGCAAATTCCTTAAGCCGACTATGATCTCGCTTGCGCGCTGTTCGTCGCGGACAATGTCGCCGAGAATATCGCCAATCTGGGTCAAGTCGGGTGGATTCGACTTGAGCAAGATCTGCGCGGCCTCGGTGTTACTTAAGATAGCCCCCAAAGGCTGATTGAGTTCGTGCGCGATGGACGACGACAGAACGTTTGCGGTGACAACCCTGTTCAAGCGTACCACTTCCCGACGACGGAGGCCTGCCTCTTCCTCAGCCTTACGTCGCCGGCTGCGTTCGAATAGCAGCCACGAAATAACTACCGCCTGAAGCAGCAGAACGGCGAGACCGACAGTGACCTGCGATCTGTACTGTTCCCACATGCCGGGAACCCGAAAAACAACTTCGCTTCCCACCGGCAGTTGGTTTTCGCTAATGTTCCAGCGCTGCAATTCTCTCCAGTCGTACCTGGGCGCGGAAAATCCGATTGGAGTGGTTTTGATGCTGCCCGGCGATTCTCCACCCATAATCCGTACCGAGACGCTGGCAGCCTCCCGAGATAACGCTGTAATGGAATTGAGCGGTCCACCAACGATCCCTCGACCAAAAAACACGCTGGATTCACTAAAGACCGGCACGTCGGCGACAGCGCACAGCCTGTCCAAGGCCTTACCTGCTTCGTGCGGCACGCCAGCCGCATCGACCGACAACAGCGCGAAAAAGATAGCAGATCGCCGCGGGAGCGTCGCGGCGCGCTTGAGCATCTCTTCGAACGATAAGTCGTTGAACCAGGTAAACTTGACGCGTTTTTCAAAGGGCCGGAATGCGATACGCAGTTGTTCTGTCCAGAATTTCTCGATGGGAGAGTTACCGATAACAACCACGATATCGGGAGTTTCAGGCAGCAGATGCAGGATATTCTCAACAACGGCGGCAAAATCATTGTTGATCGCAACCACGGCGTCGCTTGCCGTGAGCGTCGCGTAGGAAACGCGCCTCCGCTCCACGCCTGTGTATACAGCTGGGATCGACGGAAACAGCTCCTGCCGGTGCCGCTGGATAAAGCCTACGGCGGGAGAGCCTATGGCAACGACCAGGTCGAGCCGACGCTTCGCGAACAGGACCCGCAGGTATTCGACAAACGGCCCTTCTTCCTCGTCTGGAAACCGGGCGGTCGCCAACGAAGCCTCGTAAAGGTCGATCGGGTCAGGCGATTGCTGGTTTAGCTCGTCGCGAAAAGTCCTTGCGTACTCGCTCCACGGGGCGAAATCGCGACCGAACGAATGCAGGAGCAAGACCCGCTTCGGTTCAGAGAACGCCTCGCCGGTCATAGCGAGAAGCAAGGCAAGTACGCTGAGAAATGCCCTAGTTGCCATCTACTACCAGCCCGCGAGCGGATGTAACGCTCGCAGGAACATACAGACATGTTAGCTGGTAGCATATGGTTGATTCCGCCCCCATAGCCTCACGAGACCTGGCTGATGGCCTCAACGAGTAATTTTGACAGAAATGGCTTCCGCAGGTAGGCGACGCAACCCGCGTCAACGGCCGCCTGACGGGTGGCTTCGCTGTCGACCGCTGTCATAAAAATAACGGGAAAATCGTTGCCTGAGGCGACCAGTTTCCGCTTCAAATCTATACCGGAGATCCCGCCAAGATGAATGTCGACAACAAGACACGCGGCTTCGCATTGGGCAAGGCTGTCAAGAAACGACTCCGCTGACGCAAACCCGTCCACCCGAAATCCAAGCGCCGACAGCAGGCGGGACAGACCCTGCAGCATGCTCGGGTCGTCCTCAACGACAGCTATGGTGCGCATACCATGCTCATCCATATCGACCAGCGGCGAATGTTGCGAGAATTTCCAGGCAGTCGCAGGCAATTTGTCGGGCCCATATCCCTCAAGAAACGTGGTCCTGTATCCAATGCCCGCTAATTACTCTACGGTTACGATAAACGGACCATTTCCTACCTTCGCGAAAGGTAACATGTACTGCGCGACGTCGCGACGCTATGCAAATTCGACCATAAATCATATATTTGTCTGGAGCTACTGAGCGTGTCTTTTCAGGGCCTTGCAGTGCGCCTAATTCAATTCTCCGGACAGTTGCTTGCGAGTTGCTCTAGCCAGCTGCCAGCCCCGGACAAGGGTGTACGTTAGATGGCCGCGGCCCCTGTCATTCACGTCGTGGACGATGACAAGTCGTTTCGGACAGCCCTCTCGCGGGTGCTGAAAGCGTCAGGCTATGAAGTCGTGGACTATGATTCCGCGGCCTGTTTCCTGCGGTCGATCGAACACAGCAGGCCTAGTTGCATCATATTGGACGTACAGATGCCGACTTTAGGAGGTCTTCAGCTTCAAGAAGAGCTGGCCAAACTCTCGCATGAGTGGCCCATCATCTTTTTAACCGGCCATGGTGACATCCCTACCAGTGTGCTCGCGATCAAGGCCGGCGCGGAGGACTTTCTCACAAAACCAGTCCCCAGCAAGATATTGCTGGCAGCCATCGACCGCGCGCTCCTTAGGCATGAAACCCTGCAGAAGAGCCATGATCAACTCGGTTCGTTCAAATCTCTCGTCGCAACATTGACCCCTCGCGAAAGTGAGGTCTTTGCATTGATGGTTCGCGGCAAGCTGAACAAGCAAATTGCTTTTCAGCTTGGCACATCCGAACGAACGATAAAGGCTCACCGCCACATGGTGATGCAGAAGCTGAACGTTCAGTCGTTTGCAGAAGCGGTCTCCATCGCGGAACGGCTAGGACTATTGTCTCAGCCCGCATCGGCGGACACGAAAGAGCAACGGTAGAGCGGCAATTCAACCATCCGCGGGCCGGCCGGGAAATCCGCTCAAGAGCCACCGACTGCCCCAAAGGACAATATCTCCCGAACGCCTCCTTGTGTTGTCTGGTGCGCAGTTGATGCTCGCAACGCTGAGGTGTGCCCGGTGACCATTGATTGTTGCATCGCAGCCGCGGCGGAGACATCCTCTACGCGGAGACGGCAAGCGAACCGGCTCGTCCAGCAGGTGGAGGCTTTGGCTCTGGCAAGCGTGGACGAGCCGCTCCACGTTTCAGCCTTGTGTCACGTCATTGGAGTAAGTGAGCGGACGTTGCGGAAGGCATTTCACAGGGTGTATGGGGTTCCGCCGTGCCGCCATCTTCGAATGCTACGCCTGTCCAGCGCGAGGCGAGCCCTGCTGTCGGCGGACGGCACAATTGCAAAGGTAACTGAAATTGCAATGTCCTTTGGGTTTGCGGAGCTAGGACGCTTTTCGGTCGAATACAAAAAGGCGTTTGGGGAAAGTCCCTCGCAGACGCTTTACCGCACGCTCCACACCCGATCTCTTCCCCGCGACATCGGTGCAATCGGCGTTCGTGGTGATCCCCGCCTTGAGGCGTGAGGAAGCCCCAACCGGTCGACGCAACACAAGCAATTAAATCTCTCGGCCGGGGTTTCGAATGAGTTGCGCGCGTACCTCGGTCTCCGTTCGCTTCAGCTCTCCTGCTGGCGTCTTGTTAGAGCACCTCGCGCGCCTTATCGACCGTTTTCACGTCGATCTCATGGCGTTGGCAAGATTGTCCATCAGTATGTATACGCTGATCAGAAGGACCCAAACGGGCAACACGGCGAGGCTCCAGCCGATGTAGTGGCCACCGATCAGAACGGCGAGCGCCAGCAGGAATCCGATATAAGCGATCCAGCGCGGAGCGATGCCAGTATAAATCACGACCGTCGAGGTTGAAAACATGAATACGGCGGCCATCTTGCTTGCGTAAATATTCGCCATGATGAAAGCGGAGGCCCGCGCGAAGCGAAAGGTGGCGGAGTTGATCAAGTCATTCGGGTCGGCAACGGAGGCTATTAGCATGATTGCGCCTAATGTCGCGGCCGCGGCGAACAGCATGGCCAGGAACAATAAGGCGCTGCTAAAAAATATCGTAGCAAAAAAACGATCCTCATGTTGACCCAACCTGTCACGCAACACACCAATGAACCACAGGAAGGCAACGCCAGCTACCGGGACCAGGTTCAACGCAAGTTTGATCATTCTGGTATCGGCACCAAGCCAGATTCCGGACTCCAGCGGATCGGCCGGAATGGAACGGCGGAGCAGCCAGAAGATCGCAAACATGAGCAGGGAAAAAACGATCCCGGCTATAGCGGCGGCTTTTGGGGTTTTCAGGCGCGCGTGAACGATAGCGCTATTCTCCGGCATCGCCATAGTCCCCTTTACTGTGTAGGCAGTGAACGACTTTCGAGCTAAAATGGAGCGCAAATTCGCTTTCAGTGTTTGGCTTTTCCTGAGTGCCCTCCCAGGCCCTGAGCATCCGCGATCTGCGCAAGCGCCAAATCCTCCGGATAGGTGAAGTTTCTCTCGATTTCGCGATCGAGCAGACCTAATTCCTGTTGCAGGGCTGTATGGCGGTGTGCGGGGAGCGTCTGGACCAGGTTTTCGATCATCGCCCGCAGCCGTCTTACAATCTGCAGATTATTCGAACCGCAGGCGCGGATCTCGCTGAATGCGAGGTGCACGAAATCCTCCCAGTTGGGGGTACGGAAAACCACGCGCAGTTGCCCGGATTCGTTCAATATCTCGTCGGTGCGCAGATGACGCCTGCCGACCATTCGGAGCATGCGATGGAGTTGGTCAATCGCAAGGACGCCGGTCGTCGGATCGTTGATTGCCGGCGAAAGTGCCTTGAGCGCAATGTCGACGACGATACGAAAGGCAAACGTGGGGTCCTGCTCCATCGTGCGTTCCGATCCTAACGCGACCGTCGCACGCAACATGCCCTCATCGAGGGACCGTGCGCCGCCATATAGGTTGAACAGGGGTTCATCAACCGCAACGAAATCGCCCACCTGGGGAACGAATTCGACAATGCCATCAGCTCTTTCGGCTTCCACCAAGAGCAGTTTGAGATTGGCCGCAAGAACAATAGCTGACGTTCCCCGATGTTGGATGACGCGGTCCGGAGGACTGAAGTTGAGAAATTTGCCTACGCGAATGTCGGGACCGGGCGTTGGGTCGGAATAAACGCTCTCGATGACCGCAAGCCCGCCGTCGCCAACGTTCGCCAGAACACTGATAGGACGCAATAATCGTGATGCGTAGTCGATCAGATAGAAGAACGCTGCGAAGGAAAGTATGCCAAGCAAGATCGCCAACAGCATGACCAGCTGGTGGACGTCCTTTTCCATTTTGTTCTGCGCACTTAGCGAGAACATCAATGTGAATATGAAGAGACCGACGGTGTATCTGACGACATCGTTTCGCAACAACGTCGTTGCGATAATTCGTGGTGTCATTTGCGCACTGGCGACTTGAATCGCCACCAGCAGGGAGCCAAAAGTGAACACCACAAACGAAAGCGTTGCCGTGACGAAGGCTTCGAGCAGTGTCTGCGCGCCTTTCGCGCCGAAATCGAGAAGGGTCCACCCCAGCCAGGCGTCGAGCCCATGCAACAATCGGCTGACAACCACGGCGAGCGGAATGGCGACGAATGGAATAACCCAAAGTGAGGATTTGAGATAGCTTCTCAGGCCGTACGATCGATTCCAGTTCATCATGGTGTTCTCGTCGCGGCTCTAAGAGTTCCGTGATACCGCCGCACTTCGAAACGATCCATTAGTATTGGAACCCGCCGCTCTGAGACATCATTCATTGAAAACGTGCCCGGGCGCGGAAAAGCGGCGGCGACCCCACCTGCCCATGAGTGTCGAACACATTCTTTTCGGCTTCGCGCCGTCACGAGCAGTTCAAATAGAGCTCAGTGTCCGCTCAGCACTAGCGTCTTGATCGGCAGCAGCAGGGCCTGGATTCGCAACAGCAGCGCGTGCACGAGACCGGTGGCGTCGACGACGTGTAGTCCGAAGCTCTTGAACGCGCCGACTTTGCCTGAGTCGATCAGATCGTGGTTGCTGGTGTAGGCGTTGGCGACGCAACTGCTGCCGGGCGTCACGCCTTCCAGCCCGCCCTTGTAGAGCGGCTCCATGAAAACGAGAATGGTGCCAGGACTTACAGTGTTCTGCGCTTCGATCAGTTGTTCGCCGCCCCTGAACTGGCCCGCCGCGATGTAGTCCTGCACATTGGTAATCACCATCGGAATGATCGTCCATGGCTTAGAAATGCAGGTGGCCTCCGCCACCATCCCGACCTTCATAACCTGAGCCTCGATCTGCCCAAACCCTGCCGCGAGGGCACGCCGTCCCGCACCCTCCGGAATCAGCACGCCGGCCGACCGTACCATTGGAGTGACGATATCACCCGGCCTCAGTCCGAACTGCTCGACCCGCCCATCGACACCGGCGCGAATGAAGGTCTTGTCCAGATCAACCTGCGCTTCGGCCAGTGCCGCCTCTGCGCTTGCCTTCTCCGCCGGCAGCAGCGCGCTCAGCCGCGTCATCGCCGACTGTTTGGAAGCGGTCGCAGCGTCGAGGG
>Ga0066790_10001285_pt1 | contig 10472 bp, 8 predicted proteins | sample OrgsoiDNA2013050_FD_70963 | JGI IMG/M metagenome (GOLD analysis project Ga0066790, IMG submission 70963) | Permafrost soil microbial communities from the Arctic, to analyse light accelerated degradation of dissolved organic matter (DOM) -... | ecosystem: Environmental > Terrestrial > Soil >...
TGCACAACGGCCCGATGCATCGCCAAGGCCCGAAGTTGCGTCAGCTTCCGATCTCGGACCCCGTCCGGAGGCCGCTCCACGAACCGACACGGCAGCATCGGTTGCGGCGGCGCCAATGTCGGCAGCGCCCGCTCCCAGAAGCGAACCCGCGCCTTTGCCGCGCCCTGCGGAGCCATCGCAGGCCGCTGCAGGCACCGACAACAAGTATGTCGTGTGGTCATCTGCGCCGAGCGATGCGCCGCGCAGTGGACCCGACGACCGCTAGCAGCTTCGCCAATTCGGGGTGTTTGGTTACGCGCGGACCTTTGCGGTGCGCGCGCAATCTGAGAATCAAGCTGAGGCTGACTACGATCAACGCGGCGGCAAAACCGCGCAGTGCGGCGATAGCGTAGTTGCCGACCACGACTGCCAAAGACCCTCCGGCCAAGAAATGCGGTCGCCTGATGACCAGGAAAAGTACGGCGAGGAGCAGCGTCATCACTAGATAAGCGATTATCCAGACGTAGCGTTCGACCGGCTGCAGCTTGCGCACGGGAACCGCATCGCCGCCCCGCCCCGAACGCAGCCCATAGGCCACGATCACGAGGACAAACCCTAAGCCGATAAGCGAACTGGCATCCTGCAGAAACCGCGCGCCGATCAGGTGGTGGCCGGCTATATCGAGGAGGGGATCATCCAACACCGGAATCATTCGCACACCACGCGCTCCCTCATGGGTGAACGCGTCCAGCACCAAATGAGTCATGGCGCCCACTTCAACTCCGCACGCCGCCAGTACCCACTGGGTCAGGCTGCGGATGTCGGCGGGCGCCGCAAAACTGCGCCAACGTGCGTAGGTGGCATTAGGCAGTATCTCAGTGACGGGAGTCTTGATCAGCAGTTGGAAAATCCAAAACGCCGCCAGACCCACCGGCAAACAGAAAGTCAGCAAGCCGATGGCACTGTGAGTCTCGATCCTCAAGGGACGCCACGGCATCAGCAGTCCGAAATCCGGAACCATGCTGCCGATGATGGCTGCCGAGAGCAGCCGCCATCGCGCCAACGGGCGGGCAAACGGTAATACGGCGGCAACGTGCGATATGGTAAACGGCATTAAAAACCTTCGATGTCATCTATCGTAATGTTACAGTTTTAGAAGATTCGGCCTGCATCTCATTTCTCGGCGGGATATTCAGCATGTCCGATCGGTGCGCGACGTTGCTGTAACGCTGAAATCAGCCCGCGCGAAGCCAGCGTGACGAGGTCGAGCACTCGTTCGAAACCGTCCTGCCCGCCAAAGTAAGGATCGGGTACCTCGAGATCAACGAGGCTTCCGGCATACTCCAGAAGCAAGCGTACTTCGGCACGCGACGCCTTGGGCTTGAGCGCCTGCAATGCGCGCACGTTGCTCCGATCCATGGCCAGGATGAGGCCGAAGCGATCAAAATCGCACACGCTTACCCGGCGCGCCCGTAACCCGCTCAAATCGATGCCGCGTTGCATCGCGGCGCTTTGGCTGCGAACATCCGGTGGCTCGCCGATGTGGTAATCACCCGTACCGGCAGAATCGACGTCGACGTCAAGGGTCGCCCCCTCCAGCGCCAATAGGTGCCGGAACACGCCCTCGGCGGTGGGACTTCGGCAAATGTTGCCGAGACAAACGAATAGCACCGAAAATGAACGACTTTTATTTGTAAGTGATTGATTCATTTCACTATAAAATCCAGCCGAATGCAGCCAAGTGCGATACAATTTAGGCAAGTTGTATCGGATTTTTGTATCTGGAGCGCAGCAACTGTCGAAATCAACTTTGACGGACCTGGCAATTAAGGCACTGAAGCCGGGAGATACAGAATACTGGAAAGCGTGCGGCAACAGTCTTTACGTGCGCGTCCGACCGGACGGTGGCAAGGCGTGGTACGTGCGCCGACTCCATCGCGGCAAACTGACCGCACGCAAGGTGGGCGACTATCCGCGCATGCCATTGCGCGATGCGCGGCTCGAAGTCGATAACGCACTCGCGCCCGGTCAGGTCAAGGTAGGCGCACTCGGCGCGATCTTGAATGAGTGGTACGCATCCAAGATTGAGCCGAAGTACCGGCGACCCAAACACATCCGCCAGTACTTGGACCGGCTGCCGCCCGCTTTGCAGAACACGCCGTTGTCGCAAGTGACCCTGCGCGACGTGTTCCAATATTTGAAGACGTACGCCAGGCCCGACCCGAAGCACAAAAAGCGCGGCGGGCCGGTCGCGGCGAATCGCATGCTGGCCATCTTGAAGCTCGCGCTCAATTGGACAGTGGTCGCGGGATACCTCAGAGAAAATCCGCTGAAGGAATTGACGCCGAAATTTATCGGCGGCAAGGAATCCATCGGTGATCGCGTGTTGACCGATGCGGAAATGAAAAAACTTTGGCACGCGGACAACGGCCACACTGCCCTGCACCGCTTCTTGCTACTCACGGGCCAGCGCATCGGCGAGGCGCAACACGCGACCTGGGCGCAAATCGACTTGAAGGCGAACCGTTGGACGATCCCCGCTGAGAACTCCAAAAATAAAAAAACGCATTGGGTGGCGCTCTCCCCGGCTGCTAAAGCCATCATCGAAGCGCAACCGAAAGACCGCGCCACTGTTTTCGGCTTGACCAGCGATACCGCCGTGCAAGCATCACTCAGGCGTTGGTGCGAACGTGAGAACATCGACCCGGCCTTTACGCCGCACGATCTACGCAGAACGTTTGCCAACCGCTGCAACGAAATCGGCATCGGCATGCATGTGGTTGAGAAAATCTTGAATCACAGCTTGCAAGGCGTGCTCGCCGTCTACAACAAAGCCGAGTATGCCGAGGCCCGCGAAGCCGCCATGACAACCTGGGCGAACGCACTGGCGAAGATCGTCGAGGATGCGTCATGAAGCGCAGAGTCGGCCTGTACACGATCGATACCCAACCCGAGACCGCCGTCATGCAGAAAATACAGTCCGCCATTGAACAGGCGAAGGCCGGTGCGCCGGTGACGTTGAACCTTCCGGAACTCGACAGCTACACCGTCGAGAAACCCCGCTGGCGCGCGTTGCTGCCGACCAGCAAGTCGATGCCGCCGCATCGGCGGCAAGAGTTTGTCGGGAACGTTAAACAATTGCTGGGCGGTGTTGTGTCGCGGGAGTCGTTCACGCGGTTTCGACAAGGAGTCCCGCATGTCAATCCATTGGGCCGGCCGTATCTTGGCGCCCGTAGGCGGGAAAGCGATCGCCGTGGCCAACAATTACTCGGATAGTCTCCTGGCGGTAGCAGCTTATAAAATTGGGAAGTAGTTCACCCATGAAAAATTGTCACCGAAGTGGGCACGCAGCTTGGTCAAGCTCAAACGTGACGTGTGCAAACACGAACGGCAATTGTCGGTCTCCCGGTCACTGACGGTCTGGACTTCCCGATCCTCGCCTTGCAGAAGTCGTTGGCGTACTCATACGCCTTGGCCTTCTGCGCGCCCGCTGACGAATAGCCCATCGTGCCATGGCTTGCGACCATGTAAGTATCATGGCCGAGTTGCCGCCCAGGGCGGGGCGATCCCCTTCTACCCTTCCCGATTGCACGGTCGAAAACGTCGTTAAGAGCGTTGCCCTTGCTACCCCTGCCAAACCCGGCAATCGATCGCTGTTTTCGCGTAATAGTGCCGAGACACAAATAGAACGGAATTTCTCTCGTCCCGGGCATCCGGTCCGCGTGCGCGTCGAGCGCTCGGGACACTCTCCAATCAATAGATCTCCGGTACAAGCATCTCGGCCGATACGGGCTGCCGGGTGTAATCCTCGCGGTGCTCGCGCTCTGGCAGAACAATGCCTGCCTTGAGCACTTCCCTGTACGGGAACTGCTTCAGCAGATGATCAATACAATTGAGCCGACCGCGCTTCTTGTCGACGGCCTGAACGACCCACCAGCGGGCCTCGGGAATGTGCGAGCGCTCGAGCATGACCTCCTTGGCCTTCGTATAGTCTTCCCAGCGACGGCGCGATTCGAGATCCATCGGACTCAACTTCCACTGCTTAAGCGGGTCATGGATTCGACCGAGGAATCGTAAGTGCTGTTCCTCGTCGGTAATCGAGAACCAGTACTTAATCAACCTGATGCCGGACCGCACCAGCATGCGCTCGAATTCCGGCACCGAACGGTAGAATTCCTCATAGTCCTCGGACGTGCAAAATCCCATCACCCGCTCGACGCCCGCCCGGTTGTACCAGCTGCGATCGAACAGGACAATTTCCCCCACGGCGGGCAGGTGCGATACATACCGCTGGAAGTACCATTGTGTCCGCTCCCGGTCGTTGGGTGCCGGTAGTGCTACCGTCCGGCAGACGCGCGGGTTGAGGTGCTGCGCAATGCGCTTGATGATGCCACCTTTGCCAGCGGCATCGCGCCCTTCGAACAGGATCACTACTTTCGCTCGAGCCTCGACGACCCAATCCTGCAGTTTCACCAACTCCGCCTGGAGCCGGAATAGCTCGCTGAAGTAATGGCGTCGATAATTTTGCTCGGCGTCCCGGTTCGCTCCCCTAGGTACACCGGGAAGGGGATGTCGGTCCTCGATCTCCATTTCCAGTTCTTCGTCGTAACTGTCCGCGAGATCGCGTTCGATGCGGCGCATCAACTCTTCACTATCGAGCGATGATATGTCCGTCATAAGGACCCTCACAGGTTTGACCATTATCGTGCCTGCGACGCCAGGGGAGAGCAAGTTCGGGGTCAGTTTCGGGACACACGGCCACGGGATGTACGGATATCGAGAGTACTCGGTTGGGCGTAGGGTTTGTTCGATGTCACCGACAGGGTAAACATATGATGTCAAGCAACCAGGGCAACCGTTGGGCGCGCATCCTCTGGCGCCGGCAACGCCATTCCGGCGCTGGGTTGTCTTGCAGTGCCGGTACCACCCAATGACGGATTTCGCGCAGCTTCGCGGCACCATGGTCGAGCAGCAGATCACCGCTCGTGGCGTACGATCCGAAGCGGTGCTCAACGCCCTGCGAAAGGTTCCACGCGAATTGTTTCTACCGGGTCGGCTCCGAGAATTCGCCTATGACGATGCGCCGTTACCCATAGAGGCGGAGCAGACCATCTCCCAGCCCTACATCGTGGCGCTGATGACGGAGGCGCTGGCGCTCAAGGGCGGAGAAAAGGTGCTCGAGATCGGCACGGGTTCGGGCTACGCGGCGGCCGTACTGGCCGAGATCGCAGGCGAAGTCTACACGGTCGAGCGGATTGAGCAGCTTGCCGACACAGCAGCGTTGCGCCTGGCCGATCTCGGCTACAAGAATGTCCATGTGCGCCACGCCGATGGGACGCTCGGCTGGCCAGAGCATGCACCATATGACGCCATCATCGTAGCGGCCGGCGGCCCTCAGATTCCAGACACCTTGAAGCGACAACTGAAGGTCGGAGGCCGGCTCGTCATCCCCGTTGGCACCGATCAGCGGGCTCAGGAATTGATCCGTGTCATCCGATCCTCGGACGACAAGTTCCACACGGAAGACATTGCCGATGTTCGCTTCGTCCCGCTGGTCGGTCAGGAAGGATGGTTGCCCGAAGAGAGCCCTCTCCTGCAGCGAGAGCGGCCGAAACGGGCACGCCCAGTCGATGTTGAATTAGCGCGGGCCGTTGCTGATACCGCTGAGACTTTTGCGTCGATCGAGACGGCCGATCTCGATCCTCTGCTGGACCGAATCGGCGACGCACGGGTCGTGCTGCTGGGGGAAGCGACCCACGGCACCTCCGAGTTCTACCGAATGCGCGAACGCATTTCACAGGAATTGATCACGCGAAAGGGCTTTCGCTTTGTGGCCATCGAAGGAGATTGGCCGGACGTCGCAAAATTGGATTACTACGTCCGGCATTTCGATCATCCTGCCACCGAGTGGACCGCCTTCGCCCGGTTCCCCATGTGGATGTGGCGGAACAATGAGATGCGCTCATTCGTGGATTGGCTCCATGACTACAATTCGACTAAGGGGCCGCAAAGCCGGGTTGCGATCTATGGCCTTGACCTGTACAGCCTCTACACGTCGATTCGCTCCGTGCTCGAATATCTCGACAATGTCGACCCCGACGCAGCCCGGATTGCCCGCCAACGGTATGGCTGCTTGACCCCCTGGCAAGCCAATCCGGCGACGTATGGTCATGCAGCACTCACCGGCGCCTACCGGACTTGCGAGAGGGAGGTGGTGCGCATGCTGGAGGACCTTCTGCGCAAACGCAGCGCCTACACCGCCCATGACGGCGAACGCTTCATGGACGCAGTGCAGAACGCCCGCTTGGTTGCCGACGCCGAGCACTACTATCGCATCATGTATTATGGCTCCCGCGCATCCTGGAATCTGCGCGACAACCACATGTTCGAAACGCTGAAGACATTGCTCGCTTTTCACGGACCGCGAGCCAAGGCAATCGTATGGGCGCACAATTCCCACGTCGGGGATGCCGCCGCGACCGAGATGTGGGCGCGGGGCGAATATAATATCGGGCATTTGTGCCGCGAGGAGTTTGCTGCCGGGGCCTATTCAATCGGTTTCGGCACTTACGAGGGTACGGTTGCGGCGGCCTCCGATTGGGATGGTCCGATGGAAATCAAAGCGGTGCAGCCCGCGCTGAATCGAAGCTACGAAAAGCTCTGTCACCAAACTGGGCATCCTCGCTTCATGTTACCGCTTCGCGATCTGGCGGCGGACACGCTTCGGCGGGGATTGAACAAGCCTCGTCTGGAACGCGCGATCGGGGTGATCTACCGTCCGGAGACGGAACTCGCCAGTCATTACTTTCAGGCACATCTACCAAATCAATTCGACGAATACATCTGGTTCGATAAGTCTACCGCGGTCACGCCATTTGGGACGAAGGAACTCGTGGGGCTTCCGGACACCTATCCCTTCGGTCTGTGAGATCCTCGTTGCATAGCGCAAGGCGATCGGTCGATTGTCCTGGCGATAGTTCTACGATGAAGGACCCAGAGATAAATGTTCGTGACCTCACCCGCCGCTTCGCGCAGTCTACGGCGGTAGATCAGCATTTGCCTTGCATGTGCCGATACGGTGGGAACTCGCTGCAGTACTGGGAGTGCTGTTGATTGTCGCGTTGGGCTCGGCCATATTTGCGACGTTTTCACTGTCGATGCCGTGCATCGTGAAGACGCGCGAACGCTTCATGGGGATAGGCCAGGTTCTCACCATGCGCTTGCTTCACCTTCGCAGTTTTCCTTGCGATTGCGGTCAAGCTGTACCCACAGTTGGTCCGCTAAGTACTGCGCGCTCAGCGGCCCACACTTGCTCGCAAGAGAACATCCGCGATGTCCCGGCTCAGTTAGGTGCTTGTCACGGCAAATCAGTCCCAATAACGATGCGTATATGTCCCTATGGCGCTCCATTCCACGAAGATCGACGATCAAACTTCGCCAATAGGTGTAAGTATGAGGAGTCCGTCGACATGAGCTCGAAGCAAGTATTGTTCCGCTCACAGGCGCGCGAGAAGGTTCTGAGCGGCGCCACGCAACTTGCGGATGCCGTAAGCATCACGCTGGGACCCAAGTCCAAATCCGTTCTTATCCAGAAGAAGTGGGGTGCACCCATCGTATGCAACGACGGCGTTACCATAGCGAAGGAGATGGAACTCGAGGATCCGGAGGAGAATCTCGGCGCTCAGATGCTGCGTCAGGCAGCGGAGAAGCGTGGCGACCTGACCGAGGCTACCATGACGGAAAAGCGCGAGAAGCACGACGAGCCCGCGGCGTCCGAAGCACTGTGAAGGAGTACCGCTCATGTCGACCAAGCGCCACATCCGCTCATTCAGCGAAATCGGAATCGACGATGTACCCATCGTCGGCGGAAAGAATGCCTCATTGGGTGAGATGTATCGAAACCTCTCCTCGCAAGGGGTGAAGGTTCCGAACGGCTTCGCGATCACCGCGGATGCCTATCGATACGTTCTGGAACAGGCCAATGCGTGGGGCCCCCTGCATGAAGCGCTTGACGGGCTGAAACCCAACGACATGGATGACCTGTCACGCCGCGGCCGCCGTGCCCGCGAAATCGTCTATGGGGCCCCGTTGCCGGAGGACCTCACGGCTCAGATCCGCGATGGGTATCGCGCACTGCGCGCCCAGTATGGCGAGGACATGAGCCTCGCTGTGCGAAGTTCGGCTACGGCAGAAGATTTGCCTACGGCGAGCTTCGCGGGCCAGCAGGATACTTATCTGAACGTTCACGGCGAAGAGAAGTTGCTGGATGCTTGCAAGCGCTGCTTCGCCAGCCTCTTCACCGATCGTTCCATTCACTACCGGATCGATCACGATTTTGACCACTTCAAGGTCTATCTGTCGATCGGCGTCATGAAAATGGTGCGCGCCGATCTCGCCGCCAGCGGCATCATGTTTTCACTCGACACGGAGACGGGTTTTCGGGATGTCGTTCTCATCAGCGCCGCTTACGGCCTGGGTGAAAATGTCGTCCAGGGCTCGGTCGATCCGGACGAATTCATGGTCTTCAAACCCACCTTCGCGCGTGGACATCGCGCCGTCCTGCGCCGAACTCTGGGCAGCAAGAAGATCAAGATGGTGTACGTGGAGGGCGGCACGCGGGAAGCCACCCGCAATCTACCCACCCCGCTGGCCGACCGAGAGCGATTTTGCATCAGCGACGCCGATGTGCTGACTCTCACGGATTATGCCGTCAAGATCGAGCGGCACTACAGCAACAAAGCGGGTCGGCCGGAACCTATGGACATGGAGTGGGCGAAGGACGGGATCGACCAGCAACTCTACGTGGTGCAAGCACGTCCTGAGACCGTGGCGTCCAACAGGAGCGGCAATTTTTTGGAAGAGTTTACGCTGCAAGGAAGCGGTAAGACTCTGGTCACCGGGCGCTCCGTCGGCACCCGTATCGGCAGCGGCACCGTGAATTGTATTCCGAGCGCGAGCCAGATCGCGCAGTTCAAGCCCGGGGAGGTCCTGGTTACCGACAGCACCACACCGGACTGGGAACCGATCATGAAGCGTGCGGCTGCAATCGTCACGAACCGCGGCGGACGCACCTGTCACGCCGCGATCGTCGCTCGCGAATTTGGAATCCCGGCTGTTATCGGCTGCGAAAGCGCGACGGAGAAGCTTGCCACCGGTGACGCGGTGACCGTGTCCTGCGCCGAAGGCGATCTCGGCAAGGTGTACCAGGGGAAGATTCCATTTGCGACGCAGCGCACGGAGCTTGGGAACCTGCCGCGACCGGCGACCAAAATCATGCTCATACTCGGAAATCCCGAAATCGCCTTTCAGAGCAGTTTTCTACCCAATGATGGGGTTGGCCTCGCCCGTATGGAATTCGTGATCGCCGAGTACATCAAGGCGCATCCGATGGCGCTGCTGCACCCCGACAGGGTCCAAGACGAGAAAGAGCGTCGAGCTCTGTTGGATCTGACGCGAAATTCCCCAACGCCAGCCGATTTCTTCGTGCAGCGCCTCGCCGAAGGGATCGGCACGATCGCAGCGGCCTTCTATCCGAAGCCCGTGATCGTGAGAATGTCCGACTTCAAAACCAACGAATATGCCGGCCTACTCGGCGGCCGCTGGTTCGAGGTCACGGAGTCCAATCCCATGCTCGGCTTCCGCGGTGCCTCGCGCTACACCCACCCCGCGTATGCCGAGGGATTCGCACTGGAATGTGCGGCCATGAAGCGGGCACGCGAGACGATGGGTCTCACCAATATCAAACTGATGATTCCTTTCTGCCGGCGCGTCGACGAGGGAGTTCGCGTCGTCGAGCGTATGCGTGAACTCGGATTAGAACGCGGCAAGGGTGATTTGGAAATCTACGTGATGTGTGAAATCCCAAATAACGTCCTCTTGATCGACGAATTCAGCAAGATCTTCGACGGTTTTTCCATCGGATCGAACGATTTGACGCAGCTCACCCTGGGCGTGGATCGCGACTCGGCGATCGTGGCGTTCGATTTCGACGAGCGCGACGCCGGAGTCAAGCAAATGATTCGCCTCGCCGTAGAAGGCTGTCGGCGCAACCATCGCCACTCGGGCCTGTGCGGGCAGGCCGCCTCCGACTTTCCGGAAATCGCAGAATACCTGGTTCGCCTCGGTATAGACTCGATCAGTCTCAACCCGGACACCATCGTAAAAACCACCCTGCATATCCTCGAGATCGAGAGGCAACTCGGCCGGATTCCCCATCCTGATGCCCCCCTGATCGCGTTCCGCGGGTCATCGCCCGGCCGCGAACCAGCCAGGGCGCTGGCCACGGCGAAGCAGCCGTGACCCGCATTGCAGTATTGACGAGCGGCGGTGACGCCCCGGGAATGAATGCGGCAATCCGCTCGGTCGTACGCACGGGAGTGGCCCGAGGACTCGAAGTATTCGGGGTCCGAGGTGGTTATACGGGTCTCATTGCCGGCGAGTTTTCTCGCCTAGGGCCGCGCGACGTGGGGGGCATCATCGGCCGGGGTGGAACC
>Ga0066790_10001286_pt1 | contig 10472 bp, 10 predicted proteins | sample OrgsoiDNA2013050_FD_70963 | JGI IMG/M metagenome (GOLD analysis project Ga0066790, IMG submission 70963) | Permafrost soil microbial communities from the Arctic, to analyse light accelerated degradation of dissolved organic matter (DOM) -... | ecosystem: Environmental > Terrestrial > Soil >...
GACAGCGCCACCCACCGGAACGGCCCCCGCCCCTCGCAGAACAACGGCCTGATGTAGGCGGGCACGAAGCCGGGGAAGTCAAAGGCCCGCTCGTAGCCGGCCAGCTGGGCCTCGCCGCGGATCGAGTTGCCGTAGTCGAACACCTCAGCCCCGGCGTCCTGGAACCCGACCATGGCCGCCACGTGCCGGGCCATTGACGCCCGCGCGCGCTGGGTGAAGCCCGCCGGGTCCTCGGCCCGCAGCGCCGCCATGTCCTCGAACGCCACCCCCACGGGCAGGTAGGTCAGCGGGTCGTGCGCCGAGGTCTGGTCCGTGACAACATTGATCGGCGCGCCCAGCTGAAGCAGTTCCGGGACGACCTCGGCGGCGTTGCCGAGCAGCCCGATCGACAGCGGCTGGCCCGCGCCGGCCGCGGCCGATGCCCGCCGGACGGCGTCGGCCATGTCGTCGGCCGCCTCGTCCAGGTAGCCGTGCTCGATCCGGCGGCTGATCCGGGACGGGTCGCAGTCGACGCAGATCGCGACCCCGCCGTTCATCGTCACCGCCAGCGGCTGCGCGCCGCCCATCCCGCCCAGGCCGGCGGTGAGCGTGATGGTTCCGCGCAGTGAGCCGCCGAACCGCTTGGCCGCGACGGCCGCGAACGTCTCGTAGGTGCCCTGCAGAATGCCCTGGGTGCCGATGTAGATCCAGGAGCCGGCGGTCATCTGGCCGAACATGGTCAGCCCCGCGGCCTCCAGCCGCCGGAACTCCTCCCAGGTGGCCCACTGCGGAACCAGGTTGGAGTTGGCGATGAGCACTCGCGGCGCCCATTCATGCGTGCGGAAGATCCCGACCGGCTTGCCGGACTGCACCAGCAGCGTCTCGTCCGCCTCCAGGCCGCGCAGCGAGGCCACAATCCCGTCGAACGCATCCCAGCTGCGGGCCGCCCGGCCGGAGCCGCCGTAGACGATGAGCTGGTCCGGATGCTCGGCCACCTCGGGGTCCAGGTTATTCATCAGCATCCGCATGGCGGCCTCCTGCGGCCAGCCCTTGCAGCTCAGGGCCGTCCCGCGGGGGGCTGCGACCGGTCGCGGGCCAGCTGGCCCGCGGTCGGCTGGGCGCGCATCGGTCATGGCCAGCTCCTCACCAGAAAACAGCCGGATGCGCCGTGGCCGCCCCGGCAGAAACTCCCCGGGGCGGCCACGGCGGCGGCTATCCCACTATGCGCCCGCGGCGCGCCGATGGCGCCGCGCCGCGCCCCGCGTCACAACCCCGCGTCACACCTAGGACTTGATGCCTACGGCCTTGAGCCAGCCGGCCGCGACCGCGTTGTACTGGGCATGGTCGAGGATGACCGCCTTGTCCATCGCGAGCAGGCCCGCCGTGGTCAGCTTGGCCGAGATCTCGTTGAGCGTGTTCACGACCGTCGAGTTGGCGCCCTTCTTGTAGACGAGCGGGGTCACGTTCTGCGCCGCGAAGTTGAACTTGGGGTCGGCCAGCGCCACCAGGTTGTCGGTGATGATCTGCGGCGTGGTGGTGAAGACGTCCGCGGCCTGCACCTTGTTGTCCTTGAGCGCGGCCAGGGTGATCGGGCCGGACTCGTCGAGCGGGGAAAACGACTTGAAGGTCAGGCCGTAATTGGTCCTGAGGCCGACCAGGCCGTCGGCGCGGGTCTTGAACTCCGGTGCTGCCCCGATCACCATGGTCTTCGCGAGCGTCGTGAGCTGAGCGATGGAGGTCAGGTGATGCGCCTTAGCGAACGACTGGGTCACGGTGACCGAGTCCTTGTCCTGCGCCGAGGAGGAGTTCAGGATCTCCAGCGCGGCGGGCAGCTTGCTGGTCAGCGCCGCGTTCACCGCCGCGGTGGTGGCAGCGGTGCTCTTGGTGTCCACCGAGGTGGTGAGCAGCGCCCCGTTGTACTCCGGGATGACGGTGATGGCGCCCTTCTCGACCTCCGGGTAATAGACCTCGCGCGCACCGATGTTGAACTTATCGGTGACCTTGACGCCCGCTCCCTGCAGTGCCAGCGAGTAGATCTCCGCCAGCAACTCGTTCTCGGGGAAGTTCGCCGAGCCGATGACAACCGTGCCCTTCGACGCGGTCGGGGCCAGCGGGTTACTGCTGCCACCACCGGACGACGATGATGAGCTGCCGCAGGCGGCGATCGTGAGCGCGATGGAAACCGCGACCCCGGCCAGCACCCCGCGTTGCACACCCCGCTTCGCCCCCCGCTGCACGGGCAGATATCCGGTACGCATCATTTATGTTCCCTCCACTTACTAATCGGACTATCAAAATGCCCCTGGTGCAGGCATCCCCTTAGCTCTCGGCGCGCGCCATCGCGCGCAGCGGGGCAGGTACGAACAGGCGCCGCAGGCCTACGAATGCGAACTGGACCAGCAGCGCGAGAACGACCACCAGCGCGGCACCGCCGGCCACCTCGCCGTAGTTATTGGTCGCCAGCCCGTCGATGATGTAGCGGCCCAGTCCGCCGACGCCGATCTCGGCCGCGATGGTGGCCGTGGCGACGATGAAGATGGCCCCGGTGCGCAGCCCCAGCATGATCAGCGGCAGGGCGACCGGTACCTCGACCCGCCGCAAGATCTGCCAGTCGGTCATGCCCATGCCGCGCGCCGCGTCTATCAGGTCGCGGTCGACCCCGGCTACTCCCTCGTAGGCGTTGACCAGGATCGGCGGAATGGCCAGCACCACCAGCGGGATGAGCCAGGCCAGCACCGAGAAGCCGAGCAGGCTGACCATCAGGATCAGCAGGCCCAGGGTGGGGATGGCCCGCCAGGCATTGGCCAGGTTGACGACGAGGAAGCCGCCGCGGCCGAAGTGCCCGATCAGCACCCCGAGGGGCAGCGCGATCAGCGTCGCGACCAGCAGGGAGAGGCCGCTGTAGCCGAGATGCTGCAGCACCCGGATCGGGATGCCGTCGGCGCCGTGCCACTGCGAGGACGACTTCAGCCAGTTCCACGCGAAGCTGAAGTAGCTCATATCGCCGGCTCCTGAAGTAGCTGCGCGCCTTCGGCGTTGACCGTGGCCCGGCCCCCCGGCTTGCGGCTCCAGGGCGTCAGCATCCGGCGCGCCAGGACCAGGATCAGGTCGCAGGCGAGCGCGAGCCCGATGACCGCGACGATTGCCGCGTAGATCTCCTCATTGAAATTGCGCTGCAGCCCGTCGATGAAAAAGTATCCCAGGCTGGCCACTCCGATCAGGCCGCTCACGCTGGCCAGGCTGATGCTGGACACCACGGCAATCCGCAGCCCGGCGATCACGATCGGGACCGCCAGCGGCAACTCCACCTGCACGAGGCGGCGCAGCGTCCCGAATCCCATCGCCGTGGCGGCCTGCCGGACCGGCTCGGGGACCGAGCGGAGCCCGTCGACAACGTTCGGGACGAGCACGCAGAGCGAGAACAGGGTCAGCGGGATGATGACCGTCAGGTTGGACAGGCCGGTGTAGGCGATCAGGACGACGAACAGCGCCAGCGACGGAATCGCGTAGACGACGCTGGTGGCGGACAGGACCGGTCCGTACAGCCAGCGCCACCGAACGCAGGCGATTCCGATCGGGACCGATATCGCGAGGCCCACTACGGCCGGGAGGATGCCCAGCAGGGCATTCGCCGCCGTGTACTGCCAGAACTGGGGCCAGTTCATGTGGCCGCGCCCTGAGCCAGCGCATCGTCGGCGGCTTCCTCCGCCGCGCGGATCGCGTCCCGGAGCCGCTCGTAGGACGTCACGCCGATAACGTGGCCGTTCTCGTCCACGGCCACCGCGCGCTCGGTCCGCGACAGGACGGTCGCGTCGAGAGCCACCCGGAGGGAGTCCTGCGCCGGGCGGAACGTGTGCCCGACCGAGGCCAGCGGCGCCTGCCCGAGCCGCCCGGTGCCCGGCAGCGGCGCCAGCTCGGCCGCGGAGACCCAGCCGCGTGGCCTGCGCTCCGCATCAAGGACGAGCACCCAGGGGTGCCCGCCGCGCTGCGAGAACGCCCGCGCTTCGTCGACCGTGGCGTCCTCCCCGAGCACTGCGTCGAATTCCAGGTCAAGGCCGACGGCGCTGAAGAACGACAGGCGCCTGATGCCGCGGTCGAAGCCTATGAAGCCCTCGACGTAGTCGTCGGCCGGCGCGCCGAGCAGGTGCTCGGGCGTGTCGACCTGCGCCAGGTGCCCGCCGGGACGGAACACCGCGACGATATCCCCGACCTTGATGGCCTCCTCCACGTCGTGCGTGACCATCACGATGGTCTTGTGCAGCTCGCCCTGCAGCCTGATGAGCTCATCCTGCAGGGCGGCTCGGACAATCGGGTCGACCGCGCTGAACGGCTCGTCCATCAGCAGCACCGGCGGGTCGGCGGCCAGCGCCCGGGCGACGCCGACGCGCTGCTGCTGGCCGCCCGACAACTGGTGCGGGTACCGGCGCGCCATCCCCAGGTCCAGGCCGACGAGCTCCATCAGTTCCGTGGCCCGGGCCCTGGCCTTGGCCTTGCCCCAGCCATCCAGCAGCGGGACCGTGGCGATGTTGTCCTCGATGGTGCGGTGCGGGAACAGCCCGGTCTGCTGGATCACGTAACCGATGCCCCGGCGGAGCGTGGACGGATTGGCTTCCTGGATATCGCGCCCGTCCAGGAAGATCTTGCCCTCGCTCGGCTCGATCAGGCGGTTGATCATCCGCAGCGAGGTCGTCTTTCCGCAGCCGCTGGGACCGACCAGGACCATGGTCTTGCCCGGCGGCACCTCAAGATCGAGAGCGTCGACGGCCACGGTGCCGTCCGGGTAGCGTTTCGTGACGCTGTCGAAGGTAATCACGCGTCTCTCCGGTGGCTCGGGTCTGGGCGGTCTGGATGCTCGTGGCTTTCCGGCCCCGTCGACGGAACTGACTAGCGCACCACGTCTAGGGCCGGGCCGCAAGACCGCGGAGCCCCCCGCTGGCGTGTCAGCCTAGCCGTCTATGATCGCTAATTTCTACTAAGTCCGTAGGCTACGGACGGCAGGCAGGCCAGCCGCGGGACCGCAGACAGCTGAGGAGAACAGCAAGCCGTGAGTCAGCCGAGCACGCAGGGCTTGTGGATCCGGTTCCTGTCCGGACCCGATATCGACAGCCTCGGCCTCACCAGCGAGGCCATCGTGGACGCGGTCGAAGGCGCGGTCCCGGCTCATGGCCGGGACCGCGCCCTGGTGGAGCCGCGGGTGCACCTGATGCCCGACAACCACGGCGCGGGGCATTTCAACGTGCTCCGCGGACACCTGCCCCGCTGTCGATCATGGACGCCACGATGATCACTGCCTGCCGGACCGGCGCCATGACGGCCGTCGGGGCGCGGTACCTGGCCCGGCCGGAGTCCCGGGTGCTCGGACACGTCGGCGCGCGCGGCACCGCGTTCTGGAACGTGGTGCTGCTCGACGCCGAGTTCGACCTGGCGGACATCCTGGTCGAGGCGTCCCGGCTGACCCAGCCCGAGCCGCTGCTGCGCACCAGCCTGGACTGGGCGGAGTCCCAGTCGGGACGGCTCGGGGCGCTGCGCCCGCACGTCGACAGCGGGCGCCTGACGGCCCGGTCCCTGCACGCCGAGCTCGGCCAGGTGGTCGCGGGCCTGCGGCCCGGCCGGGAGCGGCCGGACGAGCGCATCCTGCTCTGGCATCGCGGGCTGTCTATCCTGGACATCGCGGTCGGTCACCTGATCCTGGGCCAGGCGCAGCGGGCAGGCGTCGGCACGATGCTGCGCTACCGGTAGCCACGCCATGCCCGACGCCCGCACCCCGGCCACGCCCTCCCTGACCGCCCGCACCCCGGCCACGCGAACCCTGACCGCGGGCGCGCAGCTGGATCCCCGGCTCATCCGGCAGGTCGCCGCGGGCCGGCCGATCGCGCTCGGGCCGGCGCTAGCCCGCGAGGTCGACGCCCGCTGCGTCGCCGCGCGAAGCGTGCTGGCCGAAGGACAGCCGGTCTACGGGGTTAACACCGGCATGGGCGCGCTCAGCGGCGTCCGCCTCACCCCGGCGCAGCAACTGGAGCACCAGCGCAACCTGCTGCTGGCCCGGGCGGTCGGCGGCCCGCCGTGGCTGCCGCCCGGCGACGTCCGCGCGCTGTTCGCCGTCCGGCTGGCGACCTTCCTGTCCGGGGACGCCGGGGTATCGGCGCAGCTCTGCCAGCGACTGGCCGACTTCCTGGCCACGGGCATCGTCCCCGCCGTTCCGCGCGACCCCGCGGGCAGCGCTGGCGAGATCGTGCAGCTCGCGCACGCGTTCGGCCCGCTGGTCGGGATCGGCCGCGTCCTGGCGGCCGCCGGCAGTCTTCCGCCCGCCTCGCCCACCCGGCCCGCCGCGCCCACCCGGCCCGCCGCCGAGGCTCTAGCCGACCACGGCCTAGCCGAGTTCACGCTCGGGCCCAAAGAGGGAATTGCCCTACTCGCGGGGGTGCCCGGCGCTACGTCGCTGAGCCTGCTCGCCACCGCCGAGGCGGCCACCGTGACGGCCATGATGGAGGCCACCGCGGCCCTGTCAATCGCCGCGGTCGGCGCTTCGGCGGATCCGTACGACGCGGTCTGCGCCCGCGGCGACGACGTACTCGGCGCGGTGCTGCGCCGTCTCCGGGCGGCCCTGGCCGCGCCCGCCCGGCCGACGCGGATGCTGCAGGCGCCGGTGTCCTTCCGCGTGGTCGGGCCGGTGCTGGCCCAGGTGGTGCGCGCCACCGACGCACTGAACTCGGCCGTCAGCCGGGCGCTGACGGGCGTCACCGACTCGCCGACCTTCACCGGCGACCGGTTCGTCGGCACGGCCGGGTTCCACGGCATCGATCTCGCGGCGCACTGCGATCAGCTGACCGCGGCCCTCGCCCACGCGGCCGAGGTCAGCGCCGCACGGACGCATCGGCTCCTGGATGCCCGGGTCACCGGCCTGGCCGCGCAGCTCGCACCGCGGCCCGGACCGGACGCCGGCCTGGTCGCCGTGCACAAGCGCGCCGCTGGCGAGGTCCATGCCATCCGCCGGGAGTCGATGCCGTCCGCGATCGGAACAATCGAGACTTCCCACGGGCAGGAGGACGTGCAGTCGTTCGCCTGGGCGGCGGCCCTCGCCGTGCGCACGACGCTGCGCCGCGCCCGTGTCGTCACTGCCTGCGAGCTGCTGACCGCCTATCAGGCCGCGACCCTGGCCGGCGGCCGCTGGCCCGGTGACTGCGCTCGCCTCCTCGCCGAAATCTCCAGCCTGATCGAGCCCATCGAGGCCGACCGGCCGCTCGGTGCGGACATTGAGTGCCTCGCGGAAGGTTCCTGGCTCGGTGTTGCCTGACCCGCTTCCTGGCCCCGTTAAGGCTGCGTTACCGATCACGTCATGCCCTTCTACCAGGTGCATAATGCTCGTGTAACCAGCTGGAGGTCGCACGCCTGAGGAGGTCTGTTGTCAGTCGCCACGGTTCGCTCAGGCGGAGGCAGCCCAGACAACCACGGGCCAGACAACCACGGGCCAGACAATCACCGGCCAGCCAACCACGGGGACGCCGTCTCCGGACTGAAGCCGGGCTGGGGGGTCAGCCCGCAGCGGCAGCGGGCCGTCGCCGACACCATGACCGGCCTGGCGCCGCTCAGCGGCCGGCTGTCGCCCGCCCAGCTGCGCACGATCACCGTCGAGCTGTCGGCCCGGCGCGACCTGTGGGCCGATCTCGTCGTGCACGATCCGGACGTGCGCTGGTACCTGCCGCTGCACCGGTCGAACTCCTGTGACGTCTGGCTACTGGCCTGGGAGCGCGGCCAGGACACCGACTGGCACGACCACGGCGGCTCATCGGGCTCATTCGCGGTAGCGGAGGGCAGCCTGCTCGAGCAGTACCGGGTACCGAGCGGCCGCCGGCTCGCCCGCAGGCGGCTGGCGGCCGGCGCCGCGGTGACCTTCGGGCCCGGTCACGTGCACGATGTCGCGCACGGCGGCGAGAGCTCATCGACCAGCATCCACGCCTACTCGCCGCCGCTGTCGGCGATGACGTACTACACGGCGACCGACTACGGCCTGATCGCCCGGGAGACCGTGGCGATCGACGGCCCGGAGGGCGGCCGTGGCCGCGGCGGCGCGGACACCGCGCTGGCCAACGCGACCGCCTCGGCCGCCAGGCTGACCTCGGACGCGCTGCCCGACGGCGCGCCCGGCATCGACGAGCTGCTCGCCGAGGCCCGCAGCGGCCTGCGACGGCTCCGTCCGGAGGCGGCGTTCGCGGCCCTGACCGATGGCGCCGTCCTCGTCGACATCCGGCCACTGGAGCAGCGGATTGTGGAAGGCGAGGTGCCCGGCGCCATCATCATTAGCCGCAACGTGCTGGAGTGGCGGTTCGACTCGCGCAGCGAGGCCCGGATACCCGCCCTGGCCAGACCCGACACGCGCGTGATCGTGATGTGCTCGCAGGGCTATGCCTCGTCCTTCGCCGCCAGCTCGCTGCGCCGCATCGGCGTGACCGACGCCACCGACCTGGACGGCGGATTCCAGGCCTGGCAGGCGGCAGGCCTGCCCACCCGGCCCGCCCGGGCCCTGGGCTGAGCCGGGACTGCCCAGGCCAGCAGCGCCGTCGGCGGCACCACCCCAGTACCACCGACTGCACCACCGAATAGGCTCGCTACCACCATGACTGCTCCCACCGATGCCCACGCCGGGGGTCACGAGCACCGGGACGTGGTCGGCGGCTGGCTGCGGCCTGCCGTTTTCGGCGCGATGGACGGACTGGTCACCAACGTGTCCCTGATCGCCGGAGTCGGTGGCGGTGGCGTGCCGGCGCACACGCTCGTGCTCATCGGCCTGGCCGGGCTCGCGGCCGGGGCCTTCTCGATGGCCACCGGCGAGTACGTCTCGGTCTCATCGCAGAACGAGCTGGTGGGCGCCGAGGTCTCCAAGGAGCGGATCGAGCTCGAGCGCAATCCCGTCGGCGAGCAGCGCGAACTCGCCCAGGTCTTCATCCGCAGCGGCGTGGACGCCGATCTCGCGAGCAAGGTCGCCATGCAGGTCTCCGCGCACCCGGAGCAGGCCCTGCGCGTGCATGTGCGGGAGGAGCTCGGGGTGGATCACCACGACCTTCCCTCACCCGTGACCGCGGCCGCCGCCTCGCTGCTGACCTTCGCCGTCGGGGCACTCATCCCGCTGCTGCCCTACCTGGCGGGCTTCGGATCGCTGCCCGCGGCACTGATCTTCGCCGGCGTGGCGGCCTTCATCGGCGGCGGGCTAGTGTCCCGGATCACCGCGCGGCCGTTCCTTCGCGGTGCGCTGCGCCAGCTCGTGCTCGCCGGCGTGGCGGCGGGGCTCACGTTCTCGCTCGGCCACCTGGTCGGCGCGATCGCCCCCTGAGGCAGGCCGCTCGCAACCAGGGACCCGCGGCTACCAGGGATCGGGGCCGATCGAGTCCTCCGCGTGATGATCAGGGTTCGACAGCAGCTCCAGGTCGGACTCGACCATCATCGCGACGAGCTCCTCGAAGCCGATCTTCGGCTCCCAGCCGAGTTCCTCCCGGGCCCTGGCCGGGCCGGCACACAGCCGGTCCACCTCAGCCGGCCGGATAAAGGCAGCATCAGTCACGACATGCTCATGCCAGTCCAGCCCGACGGCACCGAACGCGCGATCGACCAGTTCCTCCACCGAATGAGTCACGCCCGTGCCGATCACGTAATCCGCCGGCTCGTCCCGGACCAGCATCAGGTGCATCGCCCGCACGTAATCACCCGCGAACCCCCAGTCCCGGATCGCGCCGAGATTCCCCAGCCGGAGCTGCCGCTCGAACCCGAGCTTCACCTTCGCGGCACCCAGCGAGACCTTACGGGTCACGAACTCCACCCCGCGGCGCGGCGACTCATGATTGAACAAGATCCCCGACACCGCGAACATCCCGTAAGACTCACGGTAATTCTGCGTCAGGAAATGCCCGTACGCCTTGCCCGCCCCATACGGGCTCCGCGGCTGAAACGGCGTCACCTCAGTCTGCGGCGACTCCCGGGCCTGCCCGAACATCTCCGACGACGACGCCTGGTAAAACCGGATCTGGCCACGCCCCGGACTACGCGACGCGCTGATCCCGCTGCACACCCGGATCGCCTCCAGCACCCGCAGCACCCCCAGCCCCGTCACCTCACCCGTCAGCTCCGCCTGCTGCCACGACATCGGCACGTAAGAGATCGCCGCCAGGTTATACACCTCATCCGGCTGCACCCGCTCCACCGCCGAGATCAGGCTGCCCTGATCCAGCAGATCACCCCGGACCAGCCTCAGGTCCCCCAGCAGCCGCCGCAGCTGCCGCACCCGCGGATTAGCCTGACCCCGCACCAGCCCCCACACCTCATACCCCGCAGCCACCAGATGCTCCGCCAGGTAAGAGCCATCCTGACCGGTAATCCCGGTGATCAGCGCACGTCGTGTCAGCGGAGCCTCCGCTCATCGGGACGGGCCAGCAGCAGCCGGCCCACGTCGCGGCAGCATACCGACAGCACCGCACAACGACACACTCTCACTTACCGCCGGG
>Ga0066790_10001288_pt1 | contig 10470 bp, 13 predicted proteins | sample OrgsoiDNA2013050_FD_70963 | JGI IMG/M metagenome (GOLD analysis project Ga0066790, IMG submission 70963) | Permafrost soil microbial communities from the Arctic, to analyse light accelerated degradation of dissolved organic matter (DOM) -... | ecosystem: Environmental > Terrestrial > Soil >...
CTAGGGGCCGCTCCCTCGCTGCCGCAGCTGTCGTTGCCGTGAGAACGTGGCCGCGCGGCAATACTGGTGGTTTACGCCGCGCTGAGGATTAGGAGACGGCGCGGGCGGCTATTCCCGGCGCCCTAGGCGGTAGCTCTGGCCTGCCCCGAAGCCAATCACCACGCCCAGTATCACCACGACACGGACGGCGAGCGCTCCCCCAAGGGCCGAGAAGATGATGAAGCAGACCAGGCCTTCGACCGCCGCAATCAGCCACACCTGCAGGTGGCTGGTCGGCTTCCACCGCCAGGCTCGGCCGAGCGCGGCCAGCAGGCCGGATGCCACTGTGATCATTCTGGCCCCATGACGGAACTGTACTGCCGCTGACCGGTACTAACGCTGTAGGTCCAGTGACCCTTCGCTTGTAAGGAACGACCCCCTGCTTGCAAATCGACGTATTCACCCGAGTTAATGCCGCTGAGCTGTGCTGCGACCTGCCCGTGAGGCACCATGGCGTACCGCTGGTGACCGTGGTTAATGGCACGCTAATGGCATGACGATCAAGGTGCGTCAGCGGGAGGCGGCCTCCTCGGCCTGTGGACAGGGCCGCTGACTTGCACTTCCCTAGGTGAACGCCTGCGTGGCGTGTCCGTGAGTGACCGTGATTCACCGCTGATCACCGTCCTATCGGGCACGCCACGGGCACAACTCGCAGGCATGACGGCCAGGCACGCTGGGTTGCTCAAAGTCGCTTGAGCCAGTTTGTGCGACGGATCGTCCGCTTGCCGATCGCCACGATCTGATCGGCGGGGAGCTGAGCGGCCAGCACCACGTCGGCAAGGGACAATCCCTGGTGGAACGCCTGACCGAACACGCTGCCAAGATGCTTTTCAGCGTCTGACGGCGGGCCGTCCGGCTGGAGAGCGGCTAGGTCCGTGAGCCTGGCCGTACCCTCCACAGCGAGGAGAGCGTGGACTCGCTCGTAGTAGATGCGGCGGCCGAGGTGCGTGTCGGGCACCTCGGTGGCCATCTCCGACAGCCGGGGCAGCATGAACGCCGGGACGTTGTAGAGCTTCTCCCTGAAGACTGGCGACCGCCAGAACCTGATTAGTTCCGGGGCGCCTTCCGCTTGTGCTAGTGCCGCGTCAGGCAACGTTTGCCTCGTTGGTGGCGTGACTCCGAGCCGGGCGTTAGGGGCGAGTCACTCGGCGTCCATACCGTCGAGGAATTCCCTGACCGCCCGCTTGGATCTGAGCACGTGAAGGGCCACATGCTGACTGTGCTGCGAAATGATTTCGTGTTCGCGCTCCGGCTCTGACCGGCGTTTTCGCCAGATGCGGACGGCCAAACGCCACTCATCGCGCAACCGCAGCCAGGCCGAATAGTCGCACCCTTCGGGCAACTCGCCCGGCATTCGGAAGCCGCGCAGGAACGCGCGTCCTGCGCAAAGCCACCAGGGCAGGTCGAGAAGCACAACGGTGTCCGCGCGTTCGAGCCGGAGATCGAGTGTCTCGTGGTAGTTGCCGTCAGCGATCCACGCGTTGCCGGCGAGCACGCCACATTGCTTCTCGCGCCACTCGGTCTCCGACGGTGCAACCCAGCCGGGCTTCCAGAAGTGGAGGTCAAGATGAATGACCGGCAAGCCGGTCTTGGCAGCGAGCGCGAGCGAGAACGTGCTCTTCCCGGACCCGGCCAGCCCAGTGACGATGACGCGGCGTCCTAGCGCCGACGGGGCTTCACTCATCGCAGTCAGTGTCCCTCACGTGCCGTTGCAGGGGAGGGCAAAGGTTGCCTGACACGGCACTAGCTCGGAGAGGTAGTCCGGATTGTTCCACCGCTTCCCCATGATGCCGACGTTATCTCCAGCCTGCGTCCTGCTCTCCTCCCGCCTTCCTCGTAGCTGCTATCCCGAGATCCTGCCGCAGCGAGGATGACGGGCCTAACGAGCAATCCGATGGCAAGCCGACCCGGACCACAGGGAGCGCCAGCGACCGAGGACCGGAAGCGGCGCGGCAACACTGAATCAGTCGCGATGACGCGCGAACGATCCTGGCATCGTCAGTGATCAACGCACGATGAGCCGGTCTGTTCATGGGCCGCCGCCTTGATCCAATACGGCTCAATTCGGCAGTGATCACGCGACAGGTCGGCGCGGTCAGACGTGGTCTAACTCGCGGGAGTCAAGGACTCGCCGGACGTGGAGATGGCGCTCGTGGAAGTCGCGGGCTAGTTGCTCGCCCCGGTAGCGCTGCTGAAGAACACCGTCCAGATCGGCGGACAGGCTGACCAGATCAGCAGGGCTCTGGCGCTCGAACTCAAAGGCGCTCTCGCCGTAGGCGACTGCCTGGTCGAGTTCTCCTCGTCGCGCGGCGACGATGCCCAGGGTTATGCGGGCCTGGGCCGTTCGCATCGGGGCGTTGGTGCTGCCGTCTGGGCGGCCATGCTGGTTGATGACCTCGCGGGCGTGTTCTTCGGCACGCTCGTTGTCGCCGAGCACCACGTAGCAGTTGGAGACATAGTGCATCCATTTCGAGTGGTCAAACACGAAATGGTGCACGGGTTGTACCGGGGCAGCCATGCGGCCGAGCATGGCAGAGCCACGGTTTAAAGCGGCTGGCCCGCCTGGGCGAACTCGATGAGCTGCTCGTAACGGCCCTCCACGAGCGCGAACCAGGCGCTCATCTCGAAGGCCCATCCCATGATCTCGCTGTGACCGGCCTGCCTGGCCCACTGGTAGGCGGCCTGCCGCGCCGCCTCGGCTTCCTCGCGCTCGCCGAGGTCGTAATGGAGACAGCCAAGGAGCACCGCCATCCATCCCGCGATAACGAGCAATTCGCGGTGCTGATCGAGAGTCGACCGGCCGCCCAGTAGCCGGATGACGTGCTGAAGCCGCCTCTTGGTACGGTCCGGCAGGATCGCTGCGGGGGTGCTCGGGTAGGCCCTGCACAGCAGATCCGCTGTCTCGTTCAGGGCCTCGATCGTTCCTGCGCCGATGTCGGAGACCTCGGCCAGACGGGTCAGCTCCAGCGTGTCGAAGATCTCGGCTTCGGCCTGCAAGGCGTCGCGGGGCACAACAGTCCCGACCACCAGGGAACGTTCGGCGCGGCGGTGCTGCGGCACGAACCCAAGGTCTTCGGCGTCGCGTCCGGTCAGCTCGTGCAGCGCTTGCCGGTAGATGGCGTGCGACCAGAGCACTTCCCCAGTCTCCCACCGCGCCAGCCGCTTCTCGTCGCAGTTCAGCCGCGCTTCCCGGCCGGTGCCCGTCTGGTTGAGGGCCTCGGCCATCTCCACCCGCGTCAGGTGGCTGGCGTCACGCCACGCGCGGAGCTGGATATTCGGGACCTTCTGCGTCATCGAGTCCCCTGGGGGTCCTGAAAGGGGTCTGACAGGCCACTTCGTTAGGGGTCCTTGGCTCGGCCGGGACTTGCTTTGCTGATCTCAGTACCAACCGTACGTGACAAGGGTTGGCGAATGGTGGCAGGAGCCCGATTGGCACAGGCACAGGGCACGACAGACCGGATAACCGATCGGTGCCCGACATGCCGGGGACACGGCTGGCTGAACGTCCGTTCCCGGCCTGTCTACAAGTCGGCCGCGCTCAGCATCCCAGGCGCGCGGCTGGAGCGGGAAACGTGCTGGGACTGCGGTGGCAAAGGCCGGGCGGGGGTGATGAGCGCTAGACAAGGGCGGGGGAAGCGAGTCGTCACCCGAGCGGCAAGTGCTGACCGTCGCCCAGGTCTTCGCGCTCGGCGACGCCATCGCCCCCCGGTATCGCGCACTCGTCCTGCTGGCCACCTTCACGAGCCTGCGATGGGGCGAACTGTGCGCGGTCGGCTTTCCGGCGTCGGACCTGGCTGACCGCGCTCAAGAAAGCAGGGTTGCCCGTCGTACATTTCCACGATTTGCGCCATACCGGAAACAATCTCACGGCGACCGCTGGGGCGAACCTGCGTGAGCTGATGGCGCGGATGGGTCACAGCAGCACGCTGCTAACGGGCCGACGGCCCTCGCAGAGGGGTCCTATGGCCCTATAGCGTGACATCTCCCCGACCCGACCATGGGTATGGCGCGGATCGGGCAAGAACGCCCCTGGAGTGCCAGCGACAGGGAGAAGGCGGGGCATGAACGCACACGGCCTTGGGGCGCACCGGCGAGCCGAGGCGGCATCGCCGGGCGGCGGAGATTCCCGCATGAAAGCGGCCGTCTACACAAGCTACGGGCCTCCCGACGTGGTCAGGATTACCGACGTCACAAAGCCTGTTCCCAGGGAAGACGAGGTCTTTATAGCAGTCCGCGCGGCATCTGTGAATCCGCTTGACGGGCTGACGACGGGTAAGCCTTACAGCCTTCGCGTCATGACCGGTCTGCGCAAGCCGAACGTCACACAGCTGGGCGTTGACGTGGCGGGCCAGGTGGCGGCGGTCGGCCGCAATGTGACGGAGTTCAAACCGGGTGATCAGGCGTTCGGCCTGTGCCTCGTCCATCCGTACGCGTCGGGGGCCGCGGCCTGGGCCCGCGCGCAGGGGGCCTTCGCCGAGGGTGCGTGCGCTCCAGAGTCGGTGATCGTCAGCAAGCCGGACAACGTCACTTTTGAGCAGGCGGCCGCCGCGCCGGTAGCCGCGATCACCGCGTTGCAGGGGCTTCGCGACAAGGGGCGGCTCCGGCCGGGGCAGAAGACGTTGATCAACGGCGCGGCCGGAGGCGTGGGCACATTCGCCGTGCAGATCGCGAAGTGTCTCGGCGCGGACGTCACCGGCGTATGCAGTTCGGGCAATGTGGACATGGTCAGGTCGATCGGCGCGGACCGAGTCATCGATTACACCCAGGAGGATTTCACCACGGGTGATCGGCGTTACGACATCGTTTTCGACTGCATTGGGAACCATTCGCTGTCAGCGTGCAGACGCGTGCTGAACCACGAAGGTGTCTACGTCGGGGTCGGCGGGCCCGGCAGCCGGTGGTTGCTCGGGCTCGTGGCCCGTCCGATCGCGATACTCGTGCTGTCGCGGTTCGTCAGCCAGGAACTAGCCGTCTTTCTCGCGAAACCGCGCAAGGAAGACCTGATCTACATCCGCGACCTCATGGCTGCCGGAAGGATAACGCCGGTCATCGACAGGTGCTATGGCTTGGCCGAGGCTGCTGAAGCCCTGCGGTATCAGCAGGGAAAGCATGCCAGAGGAAAAGTCGTCATAAGCCTGGGCGATACAGCGGCGAGCTTCACGGCGTGACGCCTGGCCGCCTGCTGATCGCTGCGTGAGTAGCGACGACGAGGAGCAGCGACGCATAGACGCAGGTAACTTCATGGACCTGAAGTGGCTTAGGAGTTTCGTGCTTGCCCCGTAGGCGGCGAACTCGCGATCAGGAATGCGGTGCAGGTAGGAACAGTGCGTCCACCTTCCCCGCGACCACGTCGTCAGGATGGAGCACGGGGCCGACCTCGAGCACGACGGGGACGCGTGCCCGCCAGAAGACCCCGAGATCGACCTTGCAGCTCTGCCCCCTTGACGTCCGTTACCTCCATCTGGAACAGGTCGGCAGTGCGCAGGCTGATCATGACCGTGAAGCCCTCACGGGCGTCTGCATCGAGCAGCTTGCCCGCGACGGCTGCAGGGCTCCCGCGTTCAGCGCTGAAAAGGTCAATGTCCTCGGAAGGGCGGTCTCCCATGCCGTGGAGCCCTATCGCATGCCCGCCGCCCAGAACGAATCCCCCCTGCCGACGACCTGCAAGCCGATGCGTGCCAGCCGTTCTTGCAGCGGATCCATCAACCGGCACGGCGAAGCTCGGGGAAGCGTCCCTCCCACAGGGCCCGGACCTCGCGGGCCGGCAGGATCTCCTGCCAGTACCGCCGCAGCAGCCGGCGCTGAGGTAGCGGCGGAAGTGGTCTTCGCGCCCCTCCTCATGAGCCGGGCCGCAGAGCTCATCCAGCGACTCCGCGACCGCATACGGCCGAATCTCCGCATAAGTGAACGGCACACCCTCCCGGCTGCTCATGATCCCAGTGTGCCCCATCCACTGCCAGGATGCCGCCCGCCCTCTGCGCTGCTAGCCGGACAGTTCCCTGAACCGGTGGCGTGCCAGGCTCGCGCAGGAACCGAGGGCATTTCCTGCGCCGCGCCAGCGTGGCGGTCCAGTACTGGCGCGACTTCGATTCTCTGGACCGCTTTGCCAGCGACACAGGCCCTGCCGCACCTGGAGCCGCGGCGGCGGTTCAACCGCGCGGTCAGGGCCCCGGGGCGACATCGGGATCTGGCACGAGACGTTCAAGATCCGCGCCGACGAATACGAGGCCGTCTACGGCAACATGCCGGTCTTCGGCCTCGCGGCTGCCGTCACGCACCTGCCCGCCGACCGGAAGGCTAACACCGCAGCCGCGCGCATTGCCGCCAGCACGAGGAACGAGCCGGCGGTTGAGCCATACTAAGGCTGCCCTGCTGCTGTGTGCCTCAGCGGCACCTGCGACTCAAGAGGCGCACACTCCCGCCGTTCTGCACCCTCAGAGGATCGGCCGGAAACGGGACTGCGTGCGGCTGGAATGATCGTTATGTGCCGTTGTCCGGCGGGGCGGACGAGGACATCACCGAGCCTGCTTCCGTTGCAGCCTTGCCCGCCGGCGCCTGCGGAAGTCGCCTTCAAGGAAATCCTGAACCGCCTCGGGCAGATGAGGCCAGACGGCAAGGGCAGCGCGCGCGAGTGGTACGAAAGGAACCGCCAGAACCAGCACCGGTCCCCTTCCGCGGATCACTCTGAGGGAGCCGCCCGGAATCGCGAACGAAACCGCAGCCAGAACTGCCCACACCACAAGCAGTACGCGCGGAATCGGATTGTGTGGCCAGGTGACGCTGAGCGTGATCAAAGCGGCGACGCCAAGCCATGAGACCAGCCACCCGAACAGTATGGCGATCACGAGCCTGTAGATGCCCCCGAACATGGCCATGCCTGACGATATCATCCCGAAAAGTAAGCTGCCCGTCGTCGGAAACCAACGATAATCCCCGCCAGGAACGCAGCACCTGATGGCCGTCGGCCCACTGTCGCCCAATGCCTCTGCAAAACTTGCCGTGACCCGTCGTGACCGGCAGCACGGGCGGGAACCATCGTTCCGCATCCGGCTCAAACGCATTCTGCATACCTGGCAAGGTGTTCATAACCGGGCAGTATTCGCCAGCGCCGCAGCCTCTCTGGCGGGCACCGAGTCGGCGATCTGGCGTCACCGGGGTTTGGCCGTGCGGCCATTGTGTCCACCGTCTGGCCGACAGTAATCATGTGCTGGCCATCGCGCATGTCGTGCCTGCTCGCGAAGAAGACCGCCCCTGGCCCGGCCCGGGATGCTGACCGCCCCGCCAGCAGGCACCACGCGTGCGGCCTTTATGCGGCCCGGGCGGGGGCGGGCGCCTGCCCAGGCAGACGACCGCGCAGTCGCTGCGCCTGGCTCGCGCCCGCCAGTGCGCCGACTTGCGCCGCGGCGTACAGCAGGCAGGCGCCGCTGCCGACCTCACGACCCGCGCGCAACCGGCCCGGCCCCAGGCGCGCCCGCGCGCCATTCATCCACGCCGCCCGGCTGGCAGCACCCGGCGCGGAGATCACCACCAGCCCGGCGACGAGCGGCTTGCCCGGCCCGCGGCTGACCTGCTGCAAACGCGGCAAGAGCCAGCCACCGGCATCCGAGGGCACCGAGCCAGCCTCAGCGGCAGAGACGCGACCGCGCATCGCCGCGGTCACGAGGAGCGAGCCACGACTGGCCCGGTCAGGGAGCGTATCTGCCGTACCCAGCGAATCAGGCTCGTCTCCCGCCCCCACCGGGCGCCAGGCCGCCGACGGCCGGCCCAGCCCTCAGATCAGCGCGCTGGTTGCGGTACTTCGCTGCTGTACGAGCATCCGGCCCGGCGCGAATCAGTCCCGGAACACGACCTGACCTGGGGCAATGCGTGGAGCTAGCGAGACTCGAACTCGCGACCCCCTGCTTGCAAACAACAGGCACCGCATCCCCCGGAGTCCATCCGCGCAGGTCACCATCCCCGAGCGTCCGCACGGATGTGCTCCCGTCCCGGCCGGTTGCGGTACTTTTCCGCTGTACGCGCGTGGTCTCTCCCTTCCCGCATGGACCGGGTGCAGGAGAGCTTAAAAGTGCCTTCTGCCCTGCGAGTGATTCATGCCGGACATGGTTACGGAACAGTTCCGCGCGGCACGACCCACTGCACCGGCTGGCCGGTGAGTTTCGCGATGAGGTCGTAGTCGCTGTCGTAGTGGAGCACGGTGACGCGTTCCCGTTCGGCCACCGCCGCGATCAGCAGATCGGGAAATCCCACGGCCCTAATCTGCCCGCTGCGCCAGAGGCCAGCCTGCACACCTAGCGCCCGCCGCCAGTCCTCATCATGCGTGGCGAGCCATTCATAACCAGCATCCCGGTCGGCACGCAGCTCATCGAGCTCAGTGCCGCTCCTGGTCGCCCACCCGAGCTCGAACTCGACGACCCCGCACGTGGCGACCAGCCCGGCCTCGATCATCGGGCCCAGCGCCGCCGCCACAGGCTCGTGGCGCAAGCGAGCCAGTGCGCTGGTATCCGCCAGGTGGCTTGCTACTGCTGCCACGCGGCGCGCATCACATCGTCGTCCTCAAGGTCAGGCAGCCCACCGGAGGCCAGCCGCTGCAGGTCCCGCCGCCTCGCCGCCAGAGCGGCTACCTCGCGCAGCGCCGCGTTCACGGTGTCCTTCTTCGTCTCGGTGTGCAGCGCGCGCTGCGCTGCGAGGAGGTACTGCTCGTCCACATCAATGAGCGTCTTGGCCATGCCCACCTCCCTCGCATCAGTATATCCCGAAACACGTCCATGAGATATATGCGACCTGCCCTTCGTGTCGAGTTTCGTGATCAGATGCTCCAGCGCCGCAGACCGAGTCGGCCTCGGCGCTCATCAGCGCCTGCGCGAACGCAGCCCGCGACGCAATCCCTGTCCCCCGCGCCGCCCGGTCCTGCAAAACCCAGGGCGCCGATCACCGCTCGCGCGGGTCCCGGCTGACCTCTTGCAAGGTCCCGGCTGACCTCTTGCAAACGCGGCAAGGACCGACGACCGGCAGGCAGGGCCCGACGCCGCCCGTGACAGGAACACCCTCTGAGCTCCGAGCACCACACCGCGGTTAAGGAAGGACGTTCTGACTGGTCAGCTGCCAGTTCCGCTGTCAGGCTCCGGTCACCTACCGCAGGCACGCGCCCAAGCTGAACCGCGTCGAGTCCGCTTTGGGGTGGTGGCCGACACCTTGATCTCAGCGCTCGCTGCTGTACTTCACTGCCGTACGGTGCCAAAATCATGGATAACGAGTTCGAATTAAGCTTTTTACCAGTGGAGCTAGCGAGACTCGGACTCGCGACCCCCTGCTTGCAAATCGACGTTATCAGCCGATTAACCGGCCCTGAACTGGGCGATCGGCCGCCCGTGATTGACCGTGGCGTACCGCTGATGACCGCGGTTAATGGCACGCTAATGGCACGGTGACCCTAGCCTTCGCTGCCAGAATTGTGCTCGTTGTGGCACGGGTCCGGCCTCACCGGCCTGTCGGTGGCCTGAGCTGGCTGTGCTCGGTAGCATCGGCAGGTGACGATGAATATTTCGGGTGATCAGGCCGAGCACACCCGTCGGACGCGCGACGCATATGACCAGCTAGCAGCTGTCTGGTCGGCTACCACCGACGAGGGGCCGTTCAATGGCTTCCTGGAGCGGCCTGCTCTAAGATCGCTGGTTCCTTCCGGCCTGAGAGGCGCCGCAGTTCTGGATGCCGGATGCGGTTCCGGCGCGCAGGCTCGCTGGCTGCTTGACCAGGGCGCCGACGTCGTCGGTATCGATGTGAGTCCGCGAATGATCGAGGAGGCGAAGCGCCGCTGCGCCGGGCAGGGCCGGTTCTTCGTGGCTGACCTGGCGGAACCGCTGCCGCTGGAGCCCCGGTCGCTCGACGGCATCACCTGTTCGCTCGCCCTGCACTACCTGCGTGACTGGAGCGTGGCCCTTCGATCTTTCGCATCGGCGCTGCGCCCAGATGGCTGGGCTGTTATTTCACTGGACCACCCGTTCGGGGCACCCCTGCCGACTCAGCGCGGCGGGTACTTCGACACCGAGCTTGTCGCCGATACCTGGCGGAAGGGCGATGTCGAGGTTTCTCAGCAGTTCTGGCGTCGTCCATTGTCGGCCACATTGGACGCGTTCGCTGCCGCAGGATTCGTCGTTGACCGTGTTGCGGAACCGCGGCCTTCGGACGAAGCTCTCCTGCGCTTCCCGAATGAGCTGGCTGGCCTGACCAGTGTGCCCGTCTTCATCGTTTATCGTCTCCGGTTTCGGGGTTAGAGGATGCCGGTGGGTGCTGGGCAATCATCTAGGATGCCTGCTCTGCGGTCCTGATGCACCAGTGATCCATGTCGTTGATCGAGCTAGCAGGCGCTCCCGCGCCGGGCGGTCGCGAAGCGGCAGAGCCCGGTGGCGGGAAGCGCCGCGGCGCCGCGCAGCG
>Ga0066790_10001290_pt1 | contig 10461 bp, 6 predicted proteins | sample OrgsoiDNA2013050_FD_70963 | JGI IMG/M metagenome (GOLD analysis project Ga0066790, IMG submission 70963) | Permafrost soil microbial communities from the Arctic, to analyse light accelerated degradation of dissolved organic matter (DOM) -... | ecosystem: Environmental > Terrestrial > Soil >...
CGAGACGAAGAACGTCAACTCGCTGCGGTCGGTCGAGCGTGCGGTCAGGTTCGAGATCGAGCGGCAGGCGGCGGTGCTGGACTCCGGACACCGGGTGGTCCAGGAGACCAGGCATTTCCACGAGGAGTCCGGCACCACGACCGCCGGCCGCAGCAAGGAAGAGGCCCAGGACTACCGGTATTTCCCCGAGCCTGACCTGGTGCCGATTGCCCCATCGCGGGACTGGGTGGAGGAGATCCGCGCCGGGCTGCCTGAGTTGCCTGCCGCCCGCCGGGTCAGGCTGCAGGAGGAATGGGGGCTATCGGATCTCGACATGACGGCGTTGCACAACGCCGGCGCGCTGGACCTGGTGGCGGAGACCGTGGCCGCGGGCGCGACTCCCGCGGCGGCCCGCAAGTGGTGGCTGGAGGAACTGTCCAGGCAGGCCAACAAGTCGGGCGTCGAGCTGCCCGCCTTGCCGGTCTCGGCCGCCCAGGTAGCCCGGGTCGCCGAGCTGGTGGAATCTGGCGAGCTCAACGACAAGCTGGCCCGTCAGGTACTCGAGGGCGTGCTGGCCGGCGAGGGATCGCCCGACGAGGTGGTGGCTGCGCGCGGGCTGGCCGTGGTCAGCGACGAGTCCGCGCTCACGGCCGCCATCGACGAGGCGATCGCGGCCAATCCCGAAGTGGCGGCCAAGATAGCCGGCGGCAAGACCGCTGCGGTCGGCGTCCTGGTCGGGGCCGTGATGAAGGCGACCAGGGGCCAGGCCGACGCCGGCCGGGCCAGTGACCTGATCCTGCGCCGCCTCAGCTGAATTCCCGCAGCCTCAGCTAGAACTCGCCGGCCCCGGGCTTCAGCCTCTCCTGGCGCCTCAGCTGTCCCGCTGGCCACAGCTCCTGGTGGATGTGCCATTCACGCCGTTATTTCCTGGTGAATGTGCCGTTCACACTGTTCGCCCAGAGATCCCGGGCGGCGTGAGATGAAATGCCTGACCCAGCCGTCACGGTCAGCTCTTGCCTTTGGCGCCTCCGGCCGCCCGAGGGCGGCCGGTATACTGCTCAATGTGACGTCCTATCTCGGTCAGGTGATGATGCCCCGCTAGCGGGGCCACTTCACGCTGCCAGGACGACGTCCGACTCGAGGCCCCGACGGGGCCTCGATTTGTCTGTGCCGGTCGGAGCCCCCAGCGCAACCCAGGAGGTTCCGATGAATCCGGCACGCCTTTACATCAGCACCACGATTCCCTACGTCAACGCCAAGGCCCACCTCGGGCACGCGCTGGAGCTCGTCCAGGCCGACGTGCTGGCCCGGCATTACCGGCTGGCCGGCGACCAGGTTCGCTTCCAGACCGGTACGGATGACAACTCGCTGAAGAACGTGCTGGCCGCTGCGGATGAGGGACTGACCGTCCGCGAGCTCGTGGATCGCAACTCGCGCGCGTTCGCGGCGCTGCGTGATCCGCTTGGCCTGTCGTTCGATGACTTCCTGGCCACGAGCAGCGATCCGCGGCATCTACCTGGAGTGGAGCGCCTCTGGCAGGCCTGCGCGGCCAGCGGTGACCTGTACACCAAGCAGTACGAGGGCCTGTACTGCGTCGGCTGCGAGCAGTTCTATAAGCCCGCCGAACTGCCCGGGGGCCGGTGTCCCGAGCACAGCACGCCGCCGCAGCAGGTTGCGGAGGAAAACTGGTTCTTCCGGCTGTCCAGGTACAGCGACCAGTTGCGTGATCTCGTCGCATCGGGCCGGCTCAGGATCGAGCCCGCCGCCCGCCGCCACGAAGTCCTCGGCTTCATAGACTCGGGGCTGGAGGATTTCAGCGTGTCCAGGTCGACCGAACGGGCCGGCGGCTGGGGGATCGGCGTACCTGGTGATCCGAGCCAGGTGATCTACGTCTGGTGGGACGCGCTCGGCAACTACGTAACGGCGCTCGGCTACGGCACCGGCGCCTCCGGCTACCAGCAGTGGTGGACCGATGCTGACCGCCGGATTCACCTGGCCGGAAAGGGTGTGCTGCGATTCCATGCCGTCTACTGGCCGGCCATCCTGCTGTCTGCTGGTGAGCCGCTGCCGACCGACATCCTGGTTCATGACTACCTGACCATCGATGGACACAAGATCAGCAAGTCCAGGCTGGGCGGTGCGGCCGCTCCGGGAGGCGCGCAGGACGCAGACCCGGTGACGCTGGCAGCGGCATATGGAACCGATGCCGTGCGCTGGTGGCTGCTGCGCGAGGTGCCCCGGGTGGGAGATGCCGACTTCACCGTGGCCAGGCTGATCGCCCGGGCCAATGATGACCTGGCCAATGACCTGGGCAACCTCGTCAACCGGGTGATTTCGCTCGTGCATCGCTACCGGGGCGGCAAGGTCCCCGGCGCGCCTGGGCCCGGCGCTGTGCAGGCAGGCGCCCCCGACGGGGCAGCCGCTCTGGCCTTGGCGTGCGGGAGGGCGGCGCAGCGCAGATCAGCTGCGCTGGATGCGTTCGACTTCCGTGCTGCCACCGCGGCGGTCTGGGACATCGTCGGGGAAGCCAACCGGTATGTCGAGCGAATCCGGCCGTGGGAGCTCGCCAGGGAGGAACGCGAGGAGGCCGCCGCCGGGGAAGAACGCTGCGGGGAGGAAGGCTTGGGGGAGGAAGGCCGGGGGGAGGAAGGGCGGCGGGCGGCCAGCGCCGGGGTTCGGCTGGACGCGACGCTCTGGTTGCTCATCAGGGCTTGCCGGACGCTTAGCCGCGAGCTCGGGCCGTTTGTCCCGGACCTGGCCGCCAGGATCAACGAGGCCTGCGATGACTCGGCCGGCGTCCTGCCACCGGCCAGACCTCTCTTTCCCCGGATCACCTGACCGAATCACGCTCCGGGGACAGGATGAAGCTGCGTTCCATGATCATGGTTGATAAGGGGCCGCTCAGACCCCCAATCAACCATGATCATGGAAGAGGCGGTTGGGCAGGCGCCAGGTGCGCTGCTCGAGCGCGACTTCAGAGATCTTGCGGGGGCTCGGGCGGCGCGTCGGGTGGGGCGTCGGGCGGGTAGAGCGGCTGCGGGCCGCCTGGCTGCCTGATCTGCCCGAAGGTCTGCTCGTACATCGTCAGGTTCTGGTTGATGGTCCTGATGATGTCGAAAACGGCGGTTGGCGGTATCCGGACCCGGGCGACGAGCCGGTGCGGTGCCCTGATGACCGTCTCGCCTTCCTCGGTGGCGACCGGCTGCGGCGGCTCGCTGCTGACCAGGAAGTCGAAGGTGAATTCGTGTGGTGTGTGCCAGATCGCGAGAGCATTCGCGTACGAGCCGGCCTCGAGAGCGGGATCGACGCGGGACTCGAATGCCATCCGCGGATTGGCCGGCGGCTCGTCCATCCTGGCACGGTACCGTCGATTCCGGTCGGGGCGCGAAGCGGACGGGCAGGCGGCCGGGCGCATCACGTGGCGCTCAGCCGAGCGGTAACGAAGGGGCAAGTGAGGTGCAGTGGCGCGGATCTGGGTCCCGACCGAGCAACTGGCCGCGGCGCTGGCCGGGCTGGATGGCGTGACCATCGAGGTGGTGGTGCCGGAGAGCGGCATCATGCCAGCGGGCGCGGGCGATGTTGAGTTCTACGTTCCGCCGTTCTTCCCGGACGCCGCTGCGGTGGCGGTGCTGGCGGAGCTGCCGAGGCTGAAGGTGGTGCAGACGCTGACGGCCGGGGTCGACCGGCTCCGGCCGCACGTGCCGGCCAGAGCCGTCTTGTGCAACGCGCGGGGAGTGCACGACGCCAGTACCGCCGAGTGGGTCGTCACCGCGATCCTGGCCGCGGTGCGCCAGTTTCCCTACTTCGCCGGGCAGCAGGCGGCCGGGTGCTGGAGCTACCGGTTCACCGGCTGCCTGACGGGCCAGACGGTGCTGATCGTTGGTTACGGTTCGATCGGCCAGGCGGTTGAGCGCAGGCTGAACGGCTTCGACGTGACAGTCCGCCGGGTGGCGCGGACGCCCAGGGACGGGGTGAGCGGCGTCAGCGAGCTTGGCGCACTGCTACCGAAAGCTGATGTCGTCGTGCTGCTCGCGCCGGTCACCAGCGAGACCATCGGCATGGTCGACGCGGCGTTCCTGGCCAGGATGCCCGATGGCGCCCTGTTCGTGAATGCGGCCCGCGGCTCGCTGGTACGCACCGACGACCTCTGCGCGGAACTGGGGGCCGGCCGGTTGCGGGCCGCGCTGGACGTGACCGACCCCGAGCCGCTGCCGGCGGACCATCCGCTCTGGGGCATGCCGGGCGCCTTCATTACTCCGCATGTGGCGGCCTCCACGCCGGTCTCGTCCGCGGCGGCGATCGGCTTCGTCCGCGAGCAGGCCCGCCGGTTCTGCGCCGCGGAACCGCTGGCCAATGTGATCAGAGGGGACTACTGAGTTTTGTCGCCCGCTGGATTCCTTTCCTCAATCAAAGCGTGACCTCAGGCACGTAGAGTGAGGCCACATCGCTCATCGCGAAACAGCGTCCAGTACTCAGGCAAACCCGCAGCGCCTGGTGATACGGGATTTACGCCCTGGCTGATCGTGAGCTACCGCACAGAGTCGTGCGATCCATTTGTGACCCCCCGGGACGTGAGCCCGGCGGGCCTGTGGAGCCGGGCTCGTCGGGCATTGGACGCGTCGAGAGGGAGGCTCAGTTGCGGTCGGATTCATCCGGCGGCGTGCGATGAGCCTGGCCGTATCCGCCTGGATGACGGCTGGGGCTCTGGTCGCTTGCGCGGCGGCGGCATGCCTGTGGCGTGCGTCGACCGGCGCTGAGCCGTCCGCTAAGAATGCTTACCGATGGCTGGCGGCCGTCGCGCTCGCGTGGGGCGCCGCGCTCGTCGTGCAGGAGGGACTGCCTGACCCCGGGCTGGCCGAATCGCTGACGCTCGCGGACCTGCTGGCGCTGGTCGCGCTGCCGGTGCTGGCGGTCGGCGTGGTGGCCCTGGCACCCGCGCGCCGCCAGGAAGCCGCGGACGAGGCGGACCCGCCGGTCCGGCACGCGGGCGCGATCACCGCCCGGCTGGCCGATGGATGCCTGCTGGTAGCCGCGCTGTTCGTGACGGGCTGGACCGTGCTGTACGGGCCCGCATACGCCAGGGGCGGCGTGAGCGCAGGCGTCTTCACGCACGACCTGATCCACCCGCTGGCCGACCTGGTCGTGCTCGGCATCCTGCTGGTCTACGCCGGCGACGCCTGGCGGCGCAGCCTGCTGCCGTGGCTCGCCCTGCTGGCGGTGACGGTCGGCGACTCGCTGGCCATTTCGGCCCGGATCGCCGGGCTGCACCCGGGGACCTGGGCCTTGCTTGCGCAGCTGACCGGGCTGGCCCTGCTGGCCGCGGTGCCGCTGGTCAGGTCGGGCCCGCAGTGGCGGTGGCGACCGGGGATGGTCCTGGCCTGGCCCGGGGCGTCCACGACAGCCGCGGCGCTCGCCGCTACGGTCGCGGCCGTGACGGTGATCGCCTGGGCACTCAGCGGCGGTTCGGGCGCCGGGCCTGCGGTCGTGATCGCCGGGGGTATCGCCGTGCTCGCGCTGGTCATCCGGGTGGTCGGGGCGGCCTGGCACGAGCGCGCAGCGTCCGTGATCTGGCAGGAATCGGGGCGCGGCTTCCGCGAGCTCGCCGACCGCACCAGCGACGTGGTCGTGCTCTGCGACCTCCGCGGGATCGTCACGTTCGCGAGCCCGGCGGTGGCCCAGTTCGGCTACACGCCACAGGACCTGGAGGACACGCCGCTATCAGGACTGATTCACCCGGAGGACCGGCTGAGCGCCACCCGGATGCTGCTGGCGACGGTCCGCGGCGCGCCGGACCAGACGGCCAGATTTTCCTGCCGGGTCAGGTCAGCCGATGGCACCTGGCATCACGTGGAGTCGAACCTCTCCCGGCATCGCCATCCAGGCTCGCCGGACAAGCTGCTCATTACCGCCCGAGACGTCAGCGATCAGGTTGCGCTGCGCAGGCAGGTCACCCACCTGACCTTCCACGATGGGCTGACCGGGCTGCCGAACCGGACTTACCTCGAGGAACGGGCGAAGAGCGCGGCCGGGCGGCCGCCGGATCCGGCCGCAGCGCCCGCGGCGGCCGCGGCCATCTTCATCGACCTGGACGGCTTCACCGGCGTGAACGACTCAGTCGGCCACGGTGCAGGCGACCTGCTGCTGGCCCAGGCCGCGCGGCGGCTGCGGGCCGTGGTGCCGCCGCAGTACACGGTCGCCCGCTGGGGCGGCGACGAGTTCGCGGTACTGGTGGAGGACGCGGCGAGCGCGCAGGAGATCGTAGATACTGCCGAACGGCTGGCCGGGGCCATTGCCGGCGAGCCGTTCCGGGTCGCCGACGTGGACGTCTCCATGACCGCCAGCATCGGGGTCGCGCTCGAGGACGCGGATCCGCGCGAGCACCTGCTGCGCAATGCGGACGTGGCGATGTCGCGAGCCAAGGAATCAGGCGGCGGCCACGTGGAGGTCTTCGCCGCGCACATGCACGCCGACGTGGTGCGCAGGCTGGAACTGACCAGTGATCTGCGCCGCGCGATCACCGAGGAGGAACTTGAGCTCGAGTACCAGCCGGTGGTGGAGCTCGCCACCTCGCGGGTGGTCGCGGTGGAGGCACTGGTCCGCTGGCGGCGGGAGCAGACGCCGATCCCGCCGGTCGAGTTCCTCAGCGTGGCGGAGGAGTCCGGGCTGATCGTCTCGCTCGGTGAGCAGGTGCTCCGGGCCGCCTGCGTGCAGGCGGCGGCCTGGCACGCATCCGGCCGGCCGATCGGGATCTCGGTCAACTTCTCGCTCCGGCAGGTGAGCGCGGCTGGATTCGCTGAGCTGGTGCTGGACGCGCTAGCCGACAGCGGCCTGTCGCCCACGGCGCTGACGCTGGAGGTTACCGAGCGGGTTCTGGTCGAGGGCGCCGGGAGCATGGTGGAGGCCCTGGCCCAGCTGCGTCGCCACGGCGTCCGGCTGGCGATCGACGATTTCGGCACCGGTTACGCGTCGCTCGCCTACCTCCGGCGGCTCCCGGTGGACATCATCAAGATCGATCCGTCGTTCGTGGCCGGCCTGGGCACCGACGCCACCCTCGGCATGCTCACCGCCACCATCGTCCGGGTCGGGCGTGACCTGGGCATCGAGGTGGTCGCCGAGGGGATCGAGCGGCCCGAGCAGCTGGAGCTGCTGCGGGGGATGGGCTGCGGGCTCGGCCAGGGGTTCCTGGTGGCCAGGCCGATGGCCGCGGGCCGGATCGAGTCGTTTGCCGCGGCGTTCGGCGCGGATCGGGACCAGGCGGGCAGTCCAGAGCCGGATCTGCCGCCGGTGCTCGCGCGCGACCCGGTCCAGGTACCCGGGGCGGTCCAGGCGCCCGAGCCGGTCCCGATGTCCGCACCGGTCCCGATGTCCGCACCGGTCCCGATGCCTGCACCAGTGCCGATGCCGGTGCCGATGCCTGCGCCAGTGCCGATGTCAGCGCCGGTTGCCGCCCCGGTCCCGGCGCGTGCGCCAGTGCCAGCGGCTGCCGTGGAGGCCGAGCGCGAGCCGGAGCGCGAGCCGGAGCCAGAGCCGGGGCGGGAGCCGAGGCCGGCGCAGGCGGGCTGATCACCGGCATCGGCTGGTGTCGTATTTTGTGAAACTATTCACAAGCCTCGCTACAATGTGACGTTCGACCGTCGCCTCAGGAGGGTCCGTGTCCGCACCCATCGTTCTGGTTGCCGAGGAGCTATCGCCAGCCGGGCTGGCGCAGCTGGAGTCCGGCTTCGACATCCGCTATGCCGACGGCGCTGACCGGGCTTCGCTGCTGCCGGCCCTGGCTGACGCGGAAGCGGTGATCATCCGCAGCGCGACCAGGATCGACGCCGAGGCGATCGCGCACGCGCCGAGACTGCGCGTGATCGCAAGGGCCGGAGTGGGCCTGGACAACGTCGACGTGGACGCCGCGACCAAGGCGGGCGTGATGGTGGTGAACGCCCCGACGTCCAACATCGTGAGCGCCGCCGAGCACGCCGTGGCACTGCTGCTCTCGCTCGCCCGCAACGTCCCCCAGGCGATGGCCTCACTGCAGGCCGGGCAGTGGAAACGGGCCGCTTACACCGGCATCGAGCTCCAGGACAAGGTGGTCGGGCTGCTCGGGCTGGGCCGGATCGGGATGCTCGTCGCGCAGCGGCTCGCCTCGTTCGGCATGACGGTGATCGCCTATGACCCGTATGTCGCGGCAGCGCGGGCCGCCGCGGTCGGCGTCCGGCTGGCGAGCATTGATGAACTACTGGCCGAGGCCGATTTCATCAGCATCCACCTGCCCAAGAACGCCGAGACCACCGGCCTGATCGGCGACGCCGAACTGCGCAAGGTCAGGCCCGGCGTCCGGATCATCAACGCGGCACGCGGCGGGATCGTGGATGAGGCCGCGCTGGCCGACGCGCTTGCCGATGGCCGGGTAGCCGGGGCGGCCCTCGATGTCTACGCCAGGGAGCCGTGCACCGACAGCCCGCTCTTCCAGCTGGCCAACGTGGTCGTGACCCCGCACCTGGCCGCCAGCACTCACGAGGCTCAGGAGAAGGCAGGGACCCAGGTGGCCAGGTCGGTCCGGCTGGCGCTGGCCGGCGAGTTCGTGCCCGATGCCGTGAACGTGCAGGGCGGGGCGGTGGCCGAGGAGATCAAGCCCGGGCTGCCGCTGGCCGAGAAGCTGGGCCGGATTTTCACCGGGCTGGCGGGCGGTGCCCCGATCCAGATCGACGTGCAGGTCCGGGGCGAGATCGCGGCGCTCGATGTCAGCGTGCTGCAGCTGGCGGCGCTGAAGGGCGTCTTCATCGACGTGGTCGAGGACCCGGTCAGTTACGTGAACGCGCCGCTGCTGGCCAAGGAACGCGGTGTCGAGGTCAGCCTGGAGACCATCGAGGAGAGCCCGGACTGGCGCAACATGATCTCGCTGCGCGGTACGCTGCCCGACGGCCAGGTGGTGTCGGTCAGCGGGACGCTGACCGGGCGGCGGCAGGCGGAGAAGCTGGTCGAGGTCAACGGTTTCGACATGGAGATCGCGCCAGCTGAGCACATGGTGTTTCTCACCTATGCCGACCGGCCCGGCGTGGTCGGGATCGTCGGGCAGATCCTCGGCAGCCAGGGCATCAACATCGCCGGGATGCAGGTCTGCCGGGACGCCCGCGGCGGGCACGCACTGATCGTCCTGACCGTGGACTCCGCGCTGCCCCCGGCGATCCTGACCGAGATCACGTCCTCGATCGGCGCCGTCGTGGGCCGGGCCGTGGACCTGGAAGACCGCTGAGCAGGCCGCGGACTGGCGCCTGATCTTGCCAGCGGGCCGCCGCGGCCCAGTAAGGTACGCGCATGGCGGCACGCACTATCCGGATCGCCGTGATCGGCGGTGACGGCATCGGTCCCGAGGTGGTCGCAGAGGCGATCAAGGTACTCCGGGCCGCGGTCACCGGGGTCACGATCGAGACCACCAGTTATGACCTTGGCGCGGAGCGCTGGCACCGCACCCGGGAGGCGCTGCCCGACTCGGTGCTGGCCGAGATCGCCGACCAGGACGCGATCCTGCTCGGCGCGGTCGGTGACCCGAGCGTGCCCAGTGGCGTCCTTGAGCGCGGCCTCGTGCTGCGGCTGAGATTCGAGCTTGACCAGTACGTCAATCTCCGGCCGGTGCGCCTGTACCCGGGCGTCGCCTCGCCGCTGTCCGGGCTGCGGTCGGACTCGGTGGACATCCTGGTCGTGCGCGAGGGGACCGAGGGCCCCTACATCGAGGCTGGCGGCGTCATGCGCAAGGGCACCCCCGGTGAGGTGGCCACGCAGGAGAGCATCAATACCGCGTTCGGCGTCGGCCGGGTGACCAGGTACGCCTTCCAGCGTGCCGCCGAGCGCCCGCGCAGGAAGCTGACCCTGGTGCACAAAAGCAATGTGCTCGCTTATGCGGGCGACCTCTGGCAGCGCACCGCGGACCAGGTCGCGAAGGAGTTCAGCGAGGTCACGACCGACTACTGTCACATGGATGCCGCGTCGATGTATCTGGTGACGAAGCCGGACCGGTTCGATGTCATCCTCACCGACAACCTGTTCGGCGACATCCTCACCGCGCTCGGCGCGGCGGTGGCCGGCGGCATCGGGCTGGCCGCCAGTGCCAGCATCAACCCCGAGTGCACCACGCCCAGCACATTCGAGCCGGTGCACGGCAGCGCGCCGGACATCGCGGGCCAGCAGAAGGCAGATCCGACCGCGGCGATCCTGTCGGCGGCCATGCTCTGTGAGCATCTTGGCCTGACCGCCGAGGCAGCCAGGATCGAACAGGCCGTCGCCGATGATCTGGTCGAGCGCCAGAGCGCCTGGGCGGCCCGGTCCACGCTGGAGGTCGGCGACGACATCGCTGAACGGGTCGCGGGCTAGAGGCGGCCCCGCCCCGCGCCGGGGCCGCGGGGGCTGCCCGCGCCGGCCCGCGCCGGGGCCGGCGCGGGGCGGCTGAACGGGTCGCGGGCCAGGCGGGTCGAGGGTCAGGCGGGTCGAGGGTCA
>Ga0066790_10001292_pt1 | contig 10457 bp, 7 predicted proteins | sample OrgsoiDNA2013050_FD_70963 | JGI IMG/M metagenome (GOLD analysis project Ga0066790, IMG submission 70963) | Permafrost soil microbial communities from the Arctic, to analyse light accelerated degradation of dissolved organic matter (DOM) -... | ecosystem: Environmental > Terrestrial > Soil >...
GCCGCCGGCGTAGCCGCCGCTGATGCCGAGGACGATAGAGATGATCGTGGCCAGCAGCGCCGCCCCGACGCCGATCTCCAGCGACGCGCGCGTACTGACCACCAGCTGGGCGAACACGTCCTGGCCGGTCTGGGTGGTGCCGAGCCAGTAGTGCCCGGACGGGCCTGCGTACTGCGGGCCGCCGATCTGGTTGGCGTTGCTGATGAAGAACGGCCCGGCGATGGCGGTCAGCACGAAGAACCCGGCGATGACCGTTCCGGCGACCAGGCGGCGGGACCGGAACGCTTCGCGGAGCCGGCCCAGACGGCGGCTGCCGCCCAGCCCGGCTCCGCCGGCGCCGGGCGCGGCGTCCGGCCCGGCGGACGTGATGTTGGTGGCGGTCATCGCGCGATCCTCGTCCGCGGGTCGATGAACCCGTGCAGCAGGTCGACCACGAGATTGGCCCCGAGCACGGCCAGCGTGATGACCAGGAAGATGCCCTGCATCAGCGGGTAGTCATCGTTGGACACCGCGGTGACCAGCTTGAAGCCGAGGCCGGGGTAGGAGAAGACGTACTCCATGGCGATCGCGCCGCTCACCACGAAACCGAGCGATATCGCGAACCCGGAGATGCTCGGCAGGACGGCGTTGCGGGCGGCGTAACCGATCATGATCCGGGACGAGGTGAGCCCCTTGGCCTCGGCGGCGACCACGTAGTCCTCCGACAGCGTGGAGACCATCATGTTGCGCATGCCGAGCAGCCAGCCGCCGATCGACGTGACGATGATGCTCAGCGCGGGCAGGATGGAGTGCTCCGCGGCGGACGCGATGAACGGCCCGTTGAAGCCGACGGTCAGCCCGGCGCTGGTGTCGTAGCCGTTACTGGCCGGCAGCACGTGGAACACGTTGGTCGCGAAGACGTACACCAGGATCAGGCCAAACCAGAAGTACGGCATCGCCGTGAGCAGGGTGGTCGCGGGGACAATCGCGTCCAGCCGGGTGCCTCGTTTCCAGCCGGCCAGCGCCCCGAGGCCGACGCCGAGGACGAAGCTGATCACCGTGGCCACGCCGACCAGGATCAGGGTCCAGAAGATCGAGCTGGCGATCTCGCTGCTGACCGAGGTCGGGAAGTCGCTGACCGACAGGCCGAGCCGCAGGTGCGCCACGCTGTCGATGTACTGCCCGTACCGCTGGACGATGTTGCCGCTGCCCAGGCCGAGCAGCTTGGCCAGGGCCTGAGCCTCCCCCGGCGGGGTGGGGCCGGACTGCTGCATCCGGGCGATGAGCACCTGGACCGGGTTGCCCGGGATGAAGCGCGGCAAAAAGAAGTTCACGGTGAGCGCCACCCAGGCGGCCGCCAGGTAGAAACCCAGCTTGCGGGCGATGAAGCGCACGCTCAACCTCCGTTCAAGGATGGCCGCGGGGAGGGCCAGGGCGGGCAGGTCCTCCCCACGGCCGCGGTCACTTCGCCGGGGTGAGGTGCATGGCCACCCAGCCGATGTCCGGCTGGATGTAGACAGCCGGAGCCGCGTACGGGTTGGACAGCGTGGGGTAGTTGGCCACCACGTTGCCGTCGAACTCGATCTCGTCCTGCTGGTTGAACAGCGGGATCTCCGGCAGCTGCTGGGCGAAGATCTGCTCGATCTGGGCGAGATCCGCGTTCTGGGTGGCCGTGTCGTTCGTGGCGGCGATCTGGCTCAGCATCGAGTCGACGGTCGCGTTCTTGAAGCGGTTGTAGTCGCCGACGGAGTCGGCCTGCCCGATCGGCGGGGCGACCGAACTGGCGAGGATCGAGTAGTAGTAGTCGTAGGGGTCCGGCACATAGCCGAAGTTGTCCATCAGCATCTGGAAGTTGCCGGTGGACTGGTCGGAGATGAACGACGCGAAGGCGGGCTGCGCGATGGTCAGGTTGATCCCGGCCGGCTTCAGCTCACTCTGAATGATCTGCAGGTCGCTGAGGTAGTCGGTGTAACCGGACACCATGTCGACGGTGATGCTGACCGGCGTCTTGACGTGCGCGCTGGCCAGGATGGACTTGGCCCGGCTGGCGCTCGGGGTGCCGAAGGACGCGCTGGCCAGGGACGGGGCGAGCTGGGCGCGGTAGTTCGGCAGGATCAGCGCCTCCGGGTTGGTCGGCGAGGCGTAGCCGTTGTACACGGTGTTGCTGATGTAGCCGCGGTCGATCGCCGCGCTGATCGCCTGCCGGACAGCCAGGTTCGCGGTCGGGCCGCTGTGCAGGTTGGGCACCAGGAACGCGGTGGACAGCGGGATGTCGGTGACGGCGAACTTCTTGTTCCGGGACAGGTAGAGCTTCTGGATCGAGGGGATGAAGCTGCCAGCCCACCCGATCGTGCCGTTCTCGATCGCCGCGTCCGAGGACGTGTTGCTGTTGTAGGAGACGAACCTGAGTGTCTTGAACTTGGGCAGCCCGGCCATGTAGTAGTGCGGGTTCGCGGTGAACGTCATCGCCTGCGGGGAGAAGCTGGACAGCTCGTACGCCCCGGTCCCCACCGGATGCGCGTTGAGGCTGGTGGTGATCTGGCTGGGCGAGTCCGACTGCCAGATGTGCTGCGGCAGTATCTCGACCCGGCCGAGGGCGTAGTAGGCGTAGGAGTAGGCGGGCTTGGTGAAGTTGATCTTCACCCCGTAGGTGCCGTCCGCGGCGGAGTTGGCCAGCGGCAGCCCGAACTTGTTGATCGCGGTGTTCTTGAGGGCCAGATTGAAGGAGTAGACCACGTCGGCGCTGGTGAACGGCTTCCCGTCGGTCCACTTCACGTTCTGCCTGAGCTGGACGGTGACCGTCCTGCCACCGTTGGACCAGGCGTAACTGCGGCCCAGCCAGGGCTGGATCACCCCGGACTTGGCGGTGTCGAAGAAGAACAGCGGCTCGTAGATCATGCCGTTGGTCGCGACTTCGGCGTTGGGGGAGAACTGGTTGAAGTTCTTCTCGAACGTGCCGGCCGATCCGGTCGTGACGGTCAGCACGCTGCTCTGGCCCGTGGACGATTTTCCGCCGCCGCTGCCACTCCCGCACGCGGCGAGCAACCCCGCCGCCGCGACGGCAGCGGCGACCGTAGCAATCGATCGCATTCGCCAGTGTCTCGTCATCGCAGACACCCTCATTTCAGCTGTCGTCCTTCGCGCCTACGGCGCGATGTCGGCAGGCCACGGCAGCAAACGGCTCCCGCGACCGTGCGGGCTGTCCGGCTGGACGCCCAGGTTGGCTCCGCCACCGGGGTGGCGCGGGTCTGGCAGCCTTCCGGCTACCGGTTGTCGTGCCGTGATCGAAGCACTATACCGGTTAAGTGTCAAGCACCAGGAACCGCACCGGGAATCAGGAACGGGCTACGGCGAGACGATCGTTACCGGCCCAGCGAACCGGGCCTTCAGGCCCGGTGAGCGGCCGGTGTGTCGGCGAAGTACCACCGCGCGGGCGCGGAGCGCATGCGGGGGCTCCGGGGGGTCGCCCCCCGGGCCAGCACAGGTCAGGAACGGGGCGGGGCGGTGCTGGCGCGGACCATCAGGACCGGCGGGGGCTCCTGGAAATCAGTGACGTCACCGCCCGCGGCCAGCTGGCTGAGGCGGCGCGCGGCCTCGCTGCCCACGGCGGCGATATCCCGCCGCAGCGCGGTCAGGGCCGGATGGACCAGCTCGCACAGCATCGAGTCGTCCCAGGCCATGATGGACAGGTCGGCGGGGACGTGGACCCCCATCCGCTGCGCCTCCCCCAGCCCGGCCACGGCCATCACGTCGTTGTCGTAGAAGATCGCGGTCGGCGGGCCGGGGCGGCTGAGCATCTCCCGTGTCGCCCGCGCGCCGAACTCGCCGGTGTAGTCGGCCTCGATCGAGATGATCTCGATCCCCGCCTCCGCCGCGATCTGGTCGAGGGCATCCGTCCGGCTCTTGGTGTGCCAGTACCGGCCGATACCGGTCACCCGGCCGATCCGCCGGTGGCCGAGCCCGACCAGGTGCGACACCGCGGTCCCGGTGGCCGCCTGAATGTTCTGCCACACCGCGGGCAGCGAGCCGGACGCGTGCGGCGAGCCGATGACCAGGGCCGGCATATTCAGTTTCTCCAGCACCGGGACCCGGCGATCGCCGAGCTGGAGGTCGACGAGGAACACGCCGTCCACCCGCCGCTGCGCCCACCAGGTCCGGTACAGCGCGATTTCGGCGGCCTGGTCCTCGGCCAGGGTGAACAACAGCGTCACGTGGTTGCCGGACAGCTCGGCCTGGATACCGGAGATGAGCTGCATAAAGTACGGCTCGATCCCGAGCAGCCGGGCTGGCCTGTCAATGACCAGCCCAAACGCCCCGGCCCGGCCGTCAGACAGGGCGCGGGCGGCGCTGCTAGGCTGGAATCCCACCTCGGCCGCGATGGCGAGGATGCGCTCGCGCGTCGCCGCCGACACGCCGGGCTGGTCGTTGAGGGCGAACGACACGGCGGCCTTGGTCACGCCGGCCCGCTTGGCGACATCGGCGATCGTCGGACGCTTCACCGAATGCCCCTTTCACCGCCCCGGCACGGGGCGATCGTGATCCTGTGCTAAGCGCCTGACCACCCAGTCCACGGCTAGTGTACCCAGGAAGATCACGATCGCCGGGCCGCCGGCGGCGTGGCCCGCAGGGCGCTCAGGCAGCATATATAAGATTGACACTTAACCGGTATAGTGCTTCGATCTCAATGCCACGGAACGGGCCCCGCCGCGCCGTTTCCGCATGATCGCGCGGGTTCCGCCCGCGCGCCGCAGAGGGGAGTTCTCCCGCATGCACAGGAACGCCGCCAAGATCACTACTGGGCCTTGGGGTGGGGCCGGGGGCGCCGGGCCCGCCGGGGCTGAAGCCGGGGGCGGGGGCGGGACGGGCGCAGCGGCGGGCGAGCCGGTCAACTGGCTCGGCGCCAACTTCTGGTCCCGGACCGGCGGACCCCTGATGTGGCGCAGCTACGACGGCGGCACGGTCAGCGAGGAGCTCCGGGTCCTCAGGGATCACGGCCTGACCATGACCCGTTCGTTCTTCTACTGGCCCGACTTCATGCCGGAACCAGACCGCATCGACGAGCAGATGGCCGCGCGGTTCACCGACTTCTTGGACCGGCACACCGCAGCCGGCCTGACCACGATCCCGACCTTTCTGGTCGGGCATATGTCCGGCGAGAACTGGGACCCGGCCTGGCGGGGCGGCCGGCCCCTCTACTCCGACGTCTGGCTGGTCGGCCGGCAGGCCTGGTTCGCCGGGGAGATGGTCCGCCGCTTCGGCGCGCACCCGGCGGTATGCGGCTGGCTGGTCAGCAACGAGATGCCGATCTACGGCGGCCAGGACACCCCGCACGAGGTCGTCACGGCCTGGGCCCAGATCATCCGGGATGCCGTCCGCGCGGCAGGCGGCCGGCAGCCGTTCTCGCTCGGCGACGGCGCCTGGGGCATCGAGAACAGCGGCGTGGACAACGGCTTCCGGCTCGCCGACATCGCGCCGCTGTGCGACTTTCTCGGCCCGCACTGCTATCCCATGCAGGACGACCCGATCCGGCAGCACTACGCGGCCGCGTGGAAGTGCGAGCTGGCCGGCACGTTTGGCCGGCCCGTCGTGCTGGAGGAATTCGGGGCCAGCTCCGACCACGTCTCCGGGGAGAACGCGGCGCACTACTATCGCCAGGTGCTGGCCAACAGCCTGCTGGCCGGCGCCACCGGCTGGATCGCCTGGAACAACACGGACTTCGACGTGCCGCGCCAGGATCCGTACCGGCACCACGCCTTCGAGCTGCATTTCGGCCTGACCGGCGCGGACGGCCAGCCGAAGCCGCAGCTGGACGAGATGAAATCGTTCGCCCGGACACTCCGCGCCATCGACGCCGCGCGCTGCGAGCGCGCGCCCGCCGGCACCGCTCTCATCGTGCCGTCCTACCTGGGCACCGGGTACCCATTCACCGACCCCGGCCTCGGCCCGTACCTGGAACAGACGCTCGCCCAGGCCTACGTGTCGGCCCGGCTGGCCGACCTGCCGGTCGCGCTGGCCCGGGAAAGCGAGGGTATTGGCGACGACGCCCGCCTCTACCTGCTGCCGTCGCTCAAGCAGTTGCTCGCGACCACGCCCGGACGGCTGGAAGAGCTCGCCCGCGGCGGCGCGTGCGTCTACTTCTCCTACTCCGCCGGGACCAGCGCCTGGCATCGCGGCCCCTCCTACGACGGCCTGGAGACGGCGTTCGGCGTGCGGCATCAGCTCGCCTACGGCATGGTCGATCCCATCGAGGACGACGAGGTGACCTTCACCGTCACCCGTGACTTCGGCACGCTGGCGGCGGGCCGGCGGCTTACCTTCCGCTCCGCGGGCAACGAGCACAGCCGGTCCTACCTGCCGGTACGGCCCGACGGCGCCGAGGTCATCGCCGTCGACGGGCACGGCCGGCCGGCCCTGCTGGAGCGGAAAACCGGCACCGGGTCGCTGGTGCTGTGCACCTACCCGGTCGAGCACATGGCCGCCGTTACGGCGCGGGTCAACCCCGACGCCACGGTGACGCTGTACGACGCGCTGGCCGTCCACGCCGGCGTGGACCGGCCCGTGCTGACCGGCGACCCGCGCGTCGCCGCCGACGTGCTCGTGCACGCCGACGGCACCCGCTTCGCCTGGCTGGTCAGCCACGCACCCGAAGCCGTCGCGGTCAAGCCCATCCTGCCCGCGGGCCTTCATCTGGCCGAGATGGGAGGCGATCTGATCGAGGAGAGCGTCAGCCTAGGTCCGTTCGGTACCGGAGTTTTCCAGCTGATCGGGACAGGCCACGGTCCGGCGGAGCCAAGCTGACGCGGCACCGATAGCGTTAGTGGCCCCCGCGTACAAAGCGGCCGCCGCACGAGGCCGGGAGAGCGTATATGCCGTGGTTCGACCTGCCCATGGAACAGCTCCGCGAGTACCGGACCGGGACCGCCGAGCCTGCGGGCCTGGACGGATGGTGGAGCGCGCGCCTGGCCGAAGCGCGCGCCGCGGCCGGGCCGCCCCGGGTCGACCGCTACGAGGCCGGCGTCTACGGTCCCCTCGAGGTGCACGACGTCGAGTTCTCCGGCGCGCGCGGTGACCGGATCCGCGGCTGGTACCTGCGGCCGCCTGGCTCCGGGCGCGGGCCGGTGCCGGTCGTGGTGAAGTTCATCGGCTACGGCGGCGGCCGCGGCATCCCGGCCGAGCACACCACGCTGCCCGCGGCGGGTTACGCGGTCCTCGTTATGGACACGCGCGGCCAGGGCGGCCGGTGGAGCACGGGCGCGACCGGCGACCCCAGCGGCAGCGCGCCGGGCCCGGAGAACTCCACCGTGATGACGCGCGGCATCACCCGCGCCGAGGACTACTACTTCACCCGGCTGTTCGTCGACGCGGTCCGCGCGGTGGAGACGGCCGCCGGGCTGGACGGCGCGGACCCGGAACGGATCGCGGTCAGCGGGGCCAGCCAGGGCGGCGCACTCGCCCTGGCCGCCGCGGCGCTGATCACGCTGGACCCGGCCGCGCCGCGGATACAGGTGTGCCACGCGGATGTTCCGTTCCTGTGCGACATCCAGCGGGCCATCACGCTGGCCCCCGACCCCCCCTACACCGAGGTGCCGGACTTCCTCGCACAGAACGTCGACCTCATCCCGGCCGCGCTGGAGACGCTGCGCTACGTGGACTGCGCGCTGCTGGCCCGGCGGATCACCGCCGAATGCCTGCTCAGCACCGGCCTGATGGACGGCATCTGCCCGCCGTCGACGGTATTCGCGGCGTACAACGAGATCCGGGCGGGCAAGGACATCGCGGTCCACCCGTTCAGCGCGCATACCGTCCCGCCCGCGCACACCGAGAACCAGATCAGGCACCTGCGCAAGGCCCTGCCGGCGGACAAGTACCCGGGCTAGTACCCGGGCTAGCCGGGCGGGCCGCCGCCGGGCGGGCGGCGCTCAGTCGCGGATGATCACCCGGTTCCGCAGGGTCCCGATGCTCTCGATGGTCACGGACACCTCGTCCCCGTGCTGCAGCGCGCCGACGCCCGCCGGAGTGCCCGTCAGCAGCACGTCACCGGGCAGCAGCGTCATCACCTGGCTGACGAACGCGACCAGCGTCGGGACGTCGTGCACCATCTCGGAGGTCCGGGCCCGCTGCCTGACTTCCCCGTTCACCGACGTGGTCAGGGCGAGATCAGTCGGGTCGGCCATCGTCTCGATCCACGGCCCGAGCGGGCAGAACGTGTCGAAGCCCTTGGCGCGCGTCCACTGGCCATCCCGGGCCTGCAGATCCCGCGCGGTCACGTCGTTGGCGCAGGTGTAGCCGAAAATGACGTCCTGGGCCCGCTCAATCGGCACCTCACGGCAGAGCCTGCCGATGATGACGGCCATTTCACCCTCGTAGTCGACCCGCTCGGTGAGCTTCACCGGGTACGCGATCGGGTCGCCCTGCCCGGTCACCGAGGTCGACGGCTTGAGGAACAGCACCGGCTCGACCGGCGGCTCGCCGCCCATCTCCTCCGCATGGTCCACGTAATTCTTGCCGACCGCGACCACCTTGCTCGGCAGGACGGGGGCTAGCAGCCGGACGTCAGCCAGCGGGAACCTCCGGCCGGTGTACCGGACGCCAGCCGGGTCTGTTCCGAACGGGTGCCCGTGCAGCTCCGCGATGACCAGCGGCCGGTCCTGGCCGCCAGAAACCCCGGGGACGTCCATCCCCTGGGCCGGAGATGCACCGCCACCTTGGTCCTCTTCGACCACGCCATAGGCGACATCGCCCCCCATGGCGAACCTTGCGATACGCACGGCTCTCCTCACACTCCAGCAGACGTGTTCCGACCCTCAGCGACCCGCGCCTGGGGGCCGCACTCCGGCGGCTCTCCCAGAGCTAGAGCCTACTGAGGCCATCGACCGCTACTGCTGGTAATTCTCGACCTCCGGCACCGGGCGGACACCTGCCACACTCACGTCCTCGCCAAACTCGCGGCGGGCCCGGCGCTGCCGGAGAAGATCCCAGCACTGGTCAAGAGCTTGTTCGGTCTCCTGGAGGCGGGCGTGCTCTTTCTCAGTCGATAGTTTTCCCATCGCCAGGCGGTCGCGGAGCTCGTGTTCGGTCTGGATGAGCTCATCAATGCGGGAGAGAATCTCCTTGTCGTCCATGTCACCACCGTAGGAGCTTTCGCCGCGGCGCGCGCGGGGGGGTGCCCGGAGGACTCAGGCGGGGGGTGCCCGGAGGACTCAGGCGGGCTGGTGGCCAGCGCGGAGCAGGCAGTAGGTGACGGCTTCCTCGAGGGCCTGCCAGGACGCGGCGATGATGTTCTCGTCGACCCCCACCGTGTTCCAGGTGCGGCCGCTGCCGTCGTCCGACTCGACCAGGACACGGGTCACGGCGCCGGTGCCGTGGGTCCCCTCCAGGATCCGGACCTTGTAGTCGGCCAGTTCCAGGCTGGCCAGCTCGGGGTACATCTTCTCCAGGCCGATCCGCAGCGCCTTGTCCAGGGCGTTGACCGGGCCGTTTCCTTCCCCCGTGGCGACGACGCGCTCCCCCTTGGCGGTCAGCTTGACGGTTGCCTCGCTGACGACCTGGCCGTCCGTCCGCCGCTCGACGATGACGCGCCACGACTCGATCGCGAAGTACCGTTGCCCGCCGGGAAGCAGCTCGTCGCGGAGCAGCAGCTCGAACGAGGCATCGGCGGCCTCGAAGGTGTACCCCTTGGCCTCCAGCTCCTTCACCCGGTCCACCACGCGGCCGAGCGCAGCCTTGTCACCGGACAGGTCGTAGCCGAGTTCCTTGCCCTTGAGCTCGACCGATGCCCGGCCCGCCATGTCGGACACCAGCATGCGCATGTCGTTCCCGACCAGCTCGGGGTCGATGTGCTGGTACAGCATCGGGTCGACCTTGACCGCCGAGGCGTGCAGGCCCGCCTTGTGCGCGAAAGCCGACACCCCCACGTACGGCTGGTGGGTGTTGGGCGTGACGTTGGTGACTTCGCTGATCGAATGGGCGATGCGGGTCAGCTCGGGCAGGCAGCCATCCGGCAGGACCGGGCGGCCCTTCTTCAGCTGGAGCCCGGCGACGACGCTGAACAGGTTGGCGTTCCCGGCTCGCTCACCGTAGCCGTTCGCGGTTCCCTGCACGTGGGTCACGCCCGCGTCGACCGCGACAAGCGTGTTGGCCACCGCGCAGGCGGTGTCATCGTGGCAGTGAATACCGAGGCGCGCCCCGGTGGCCGCGGCCACGGCGGCCACCACGTCCCCCAGCTCGCCCGGCATCATGCCGCCGTTGGTGTCGCAGAGCGCGACGACCTCGGCTCCGGCCTGCGCCGCGGCGCGGACCACCTCGAGCGCGTAGGCCGGATTGGAGCGGTAGCCGTCGAAGAAGTGCTCCGCGTCCAGGAAGACACGCTGGCCGCTGCCCCGGAGGTGCCCGACCGTCTCGCGCACCATCGCGAGGTTTTCCTCGAGCGTGGTGCGAAGGGCCAGCCGGACGTGCCGGTCGTGACTCTTGGCGACAAG
>Ga0066790_10001293_pt1 | contig 10454 bp, 9 predicted proteins | sample OrgsoiDNA2013050_FD_70963 | JGI IMG/M metagenome (GOLD analysis project Ga0066790, IMG submission 70963) | Permafrost soil microbial communities from the Arctic, to analyse light accelerated degradation of dissolved organic matter (DOM) -... | ecosystem: Environmental > Terrestrial > Soil >...
ACATGCACGTCGTGGTATTTGGTATGTAATATTGCGCCAACGAATTGCGCTGGTAATATCGTTTGGGTATGCCGTGGCATACGTTTTTAATATATCGTTGACCTTATGGAATTAAGGCATCTCCGCTATTTCGTTGCCGTCGCTGAGCTGGGTAGCGTCTCGCGCGCAGCTGAGAAACTGTTTATTGCCCAACCGCCACTTTCGACGCAAATCAAGTAGTTGGAATATGAAGTTGGCGTAAAGCTTCTCGTGCGCTATGCGCGGGGCGTTCGATTAACGGCCGCCGGGTCGGCCTTTCTGACCGAAGCGAAAGACCTGCTTGCCCGTTCCGAACGGGCCAAAAGGGTGGCGAGGCGTAACGATCCGACTGTCCCAGGGTCGGTGCGGATCGGGTACGTCCCGTCGGCTGGCCACACGATCCTCCGCCGCCTGATGCGCGAGATGCGCCAGCGGTGGCCGGACGCAGAAATCGATGTTCGCGAAATGATCACGCCGAACCAGGTACAAGCCTTGTCCGCCGGCGAGATCGACGTGGGGTTTGCCAGGGCTCCGGTGAATTCCACGAGGATTGCCGTGGTCGTTCAGCTGGAGGATCCCTATTGCCTTGCCATTCCGCGCGGACACGCGCTGGAAGGCCCGGGACCTGTCGAATTACGCGCAGCGGCCGAATGCGCCTTCATCACCTCGTCGCGAAACCGGGGTCCCGCTTATTTCGATCAGGCACTGGGCCTGTGCAGCGACGCAGGATTCAGCCCGGACTTGCGCTACGAAGCCAGTACCTTGTATGGCGTGCTCGACCTCGTCAGCGCGGGGCTGGGGGTGGCGATCGTCCCCGCATCCGCGGTGCTGCTCGCGCCGACCGGCTTCACGATGCGATTGATCGATCGTCCGACGCGCGCCGGCGGCTTGGCGTCCGTGCAGTTGCGCGGCGATCCCAACCCGTTCATTGCGACCATGGGGAAAATTGCCTCCGTTGTTTTCGCCGGGCTGCAACGCGACGTGAACATGACTTTCAACGGCCAACTCATGCGACCGACTGAATTCTCCGGCAGCGGACACGCCACGGGTTCATAGCTTCAACGCGGTATAATTCGTCCGACTTCGCCGCCTGCCGTTGCCGGCCGGCGGCTTTTCCTTTTGTGGAATGCCGCGCCTGCGCCGCAGGACGCGACCGCGTGCCGATATCCGATGAATGCAATGCCTTTTCCGACAGATCTCGTTCGCGACGTAGCGCAGCGGCGAACGTTCGCGATCATCTCGCACCCCGATGCGGGAAAGACGACGCTGACCGAAAAGCTCCTGCTCTTCGGCGGAGCGATCCAGATGGCCGGGACGGTCAAGGCGCGCAAGAGCTCGCGTCACGCGACCTCGGACTGGATGGAGATCGAAAAGCAGCGCGGCATCTCGGTCACCAGCTCGGTCATGCAATTCGACTATGCCGGGCACACCATCAATCTGCTCGACACGCCCGGGCACGAAGATTTTTCGGAGGACACGTATCGGGTGCTGACGGCGGTCGACGCGGCGGTGATGGTGATCGATGCAGCCAAGGGCGTCGAGGCGCAGACAATCAAGCTGCTCGAGGTGTGCCGGCTGCGCGCGACGCCGATCATCACGTTCGTCAACAAGATGGACCGCGAAGTCCGCGAGCCGGTCGCGCTGCTCGAGGAAATAGAATCGGTGCTGAAGATCGATTGCGCGCCGATCACGTGGCCGGTCGGCATGGGCAAGCGTTTCCAGGGCGTGTTCGACCTGAGACAGGATCGTCTGCTCCGCTTCACACCGGGCGAGGAGCGCGTGCGCGACGATGGCGAGACGATCGAGGGCTTGAGCAACCCGCGTCTCGATGAGCTGTTTCCGGACGAGACGGAGGCCCTGCGTCACGACGTGGAGCTGATTCGCAATGCAAGCTCGCCGTTCGACCTGGAGTCGTTCCTCGCCGGACAGCAGTCGCCGGTGTTCTTCGGCTCGGGCATCAACAACTTCGGGGTGCAGGAGATACTGCAGGCGCTGGTGGAGTGGGCGCCGCCGCCGCAACCGCGCGACGGCACCGCGCGGATGGTCGAGCCGGCGGAAAAAGCATTCAGCGGATTCGTCTTCAAGATCCAGGCCAACATGGATCCGCGCCACCGCGACCGCATTGCGTTTTTCCGCGTTTGCTCGGGACGTTATCAGCCGGCGATGAAAGTGCGCCACTTGCGCATCGGCCGCGAGATGAAGCTCGGCAATGTCCTTACTTTCATGGCCAACGAGCGCGTCGCCAGCGAAGATGCCGTTGCCGGCGACATCATCGGCATTCACAATCACGGCCAATTGCAGATCGGCGACACGCTGACCGAAGGCGAAGCGCTGGCGTTCAAGGGCATCCCGTACTTCGCGCCGGAGCTGTTTCGGGTGACCCGTCCCCGCGACCCGTTCAAGGCCAAGCAGCTGCAGAAGGGTCTGCAGGAACTGGGCGAGGAGGGGGCAATTCAGGTCTTCGAGCGCTCGTGGAACAACACGCTGCTGCTCGGCGCCGTCGGCGAGCTGCAATTCGACGTGGTCGCCGACAGGCTGGCGCGGGAATACAAGGTCGACGCGCTCTACGACGCGGCCAACATCGCCACCGCGCGCTGGCTCACCTTTCCCGACGCCGCGACCCACCGCAATTTCGAGAACGAAACCGCGGCGTCGATGGCAACCGACGTCGACGGCAATCCGGTATTCCTGGCGGCGAACAAATACATCCTGCAGGTTACGATGGAGCGTTGGACCACGGTGGGATTTCACACCACGCGCGAACACGGTCAGCGGCTGGTGCAGGGTTAAGCGCGAGACCGCGCGACGAACTCTTCGGCGCCGGGTCGGGCGCGCATCCTCGTACGATGCGACGCATGACCGGCGCCGGATCGGAGCACACCGCCCGGACGGGCGAGCAGCCGATCAGGCCGCGCGGCGCGCCGTCGCGATCGCCGCGAGCTTGGTCCTGGCGTCTCTCAGCGCGGTGCGCAGGCCTTCCTCGACCACCGGATGGTAAAACGGCATCTCCAGCATCTGGTCGATGCTGAGATTCATTTGCAGTGCCCACGCCAGCAGATGTCCGATGTGCTCGGCATCGGGGCCGATCATCTCCGCGCCCAGAAAGAGGCCGGTTGCGCTGTCGGCATACACCTGCAGCATGCCTTGATTGCGCAGCATGACGCGGGCGCGTCCCTGAGTCTCGAACGATACCTCGCCGATGACGGGAGCCGCGGGGCGCGCCGCGGCGTATCCGCCGCCGACGATGCAGATTTGCGGGTCGGTGAATACCACGCTCAGCAACGCGCGCCGCAGGCCGCTCCTGATCGCGGGAAAGCGTGCGGCGTTCTCGCCGGCAATGCGCCCTTCGTCGGCGGCCTCGTGCAGCAGCGGCGCATCGTTGCTCGCGTCGCCGGCGACAAAAATGGATGAGCTGCCGCATTGCAGGGTGGTGCGGTCGAAAAGCGGCACGCCTCGCGCGTCCAGCGCCAACGTGGTGTTTTGCAGGCCAAGCTTGTCGACGTTGGGCGCCCGGCCCGTGGCCGCAATCAGATATTCGAACCGCTCGGTCTGCGTGCTGCCGTCCAGCGCTCTATAGGTGACGACGACCTCGTCACCGTCGCGGGCGACTTCCGCATGCGCGTTGGTATCGAGGTAGAACTCCTGCTCGAATGTCTTGCGCGCGTAGTCGATAAGCGCGGGATGGGACAAGGGGCCGACTCCGCCTCCCCTGCCGAAGACCTTGACCCGCACGCCCAGGCGATGCAGCGACTGGCCCAGCTCGAGGCCGATCACGCCGGGGCCGAACACGGCGACGCTCTCCGGAAGCGCGTCCCACTCGAAGACGTCTTCGTTGGTTGCGAGCCGGTCGCCGAGCGCACGCCAGGCGTCGGGAAAGACCGGCGACGACCCGGCGGCGATGACGATACTTGCCGCCTTGACCCGCGGCCCATTGTCGACCTGCAGCGTTCGGTCATCGATAAACGTAGCCCGGCCGCGAATTTTGTCTGCGTCGGGAAGGGTGTCGACGTCGTCGGTCACGAACGCGACGAACCGGTCGCGCTCGGATCGGACACGCTCCATCACCGCGCGGCCATCGACTTTGACCGCCACGGCGTGCATCCCGAACGCAGGAAACCGCGTCACCGCGTGTGCGGCCTCGGCGGGCGCGATCAGCAGCTTGCTCGGCATGCAGCCCACCCGGGCGCAGGTCGTACCGTGTTCGCCGCCTTCGATCAGCAGCGCGCGCTTGCCCGCGGCCTTGGCTGCGCGATACGCGGCCAGGCCGGCGGTTCCCGCGCCGATGATGGCGACGTCGGTGTCGATGGTCGTTTGCGTTGCCATTGCTTTGCCTCTATTGCCGTTGGCCCGCGACACTGCGGCCGCCGAGTCTTGGTCGCCCGGCGCCGCGCGCGCTTACGCGGCCTTTTTGAGGAACGCGGTCAGCGCTTCCAGTCCGCCGATCAGCCGCCCGTTGATGTACACCTGCGGTACCGTCCCCGCGGACGCTATCGCGCCCAGGGCCCTGGTGCGGATCGTGTGCGGCAGGGGTACTTCGGCGAAGTCGTATCCGGCGTCGGCAAGCAGGTGCTTGGCCTTGGCGCAGAACGAGCAGCCGTCGCGGGTGAGGATCGCGACCTGATCGGGCTTGCTGGCGTTCGGATTCAAATACGCGAGCATGGTGTCCGCGTCCGAGACCTTGAAAGGATCTCCCGCCTCGTCCGGCTCGATGAACATCTTTTCGATGAGCTTGTCGCGCACCAGCATCGAGTAGCGCCACGAGCGCTTGCCGAAGTTCAAATCGGATTTGTCCACCAGCAAGCCCATCTGCTCGGTAAATCGGGCGTTGCCGTCGGGCAGCAGAAACACGTTTTGCGCTTCCTGATCACGTCCCCATTCTTCCATGACGAACGGATCGTTGACCGAAATGCAGACGATCGCATCGATGCCCTGCGCCTTGAATGTCGGCGCCAGCTCGTTATATCGCGGCAGGTGCGTCGACGAGCACGTCGGCGTAAACGCTCCCGGAAGCGAAAAGACGACGACGTTCTTGTGCGAGAAAATTTCGTCGCTGGTCACGGTTGCCCATTCGCCGTTACGGCGAATGCGAAAGCTGACTTCAGGGACGCGCTGTCCTTCATGATTGGCGAGATTATGTTCCGACATGGTGAGCTCCTGATCAAGGTAACGGTGCGATGTCGATATGATCGTGGCAAAGACGGCATAATTCAAGTCTATTTATTGTATCTCGACAATAGCTTTAAGCTATGCGGCTGTCGTGTATGGCAGAAGCTCGCGCTAGGGAACGCGCAGCGTCACGAGGATCGGGTTGTGGTCCGACGAGCTGACCGGCATCGCCTCGATTTCGGCCAGCTCGAGCCCGCGGATGAAAACGTGGTCGAGATGGCGCCCGAAGAAGAGCGCTCTTCGGTCGACGCGCAAGTCCGCTTCGATCAGCCCGAGGCGCGCCGCGGCTTCGTGCACGACCCGATCGCGCGCGTCGTTCCAGGTATTGAAATCGCCGCCGAAGATAATCGGGCCGCGATGGCTGGCGAGCGCGTCGGCCAGCGCCTCGATCTGCGCGCGGTACGCGGTCACCGCGAGCTCGAAATTGATCGCGTGAACGTTGACGATCGCGAGCGTATCGCGCGCGCCGGCAATGCGCAGCCAGCTGATGATCGACGATTTGGGTATGCGAATGAGCGGCTCGGTCGCCCTCTGTGTGCACGTCGCGATCGGCGGGATGCGGGTCGCGGTCAAGACGCCGAATTCTTCGCTCTCGGACATGAACGAGCTCGCCAGGACCCAGCGCAGCCCCGACGGGTCCAGGACGTTGCGCAGCGGCGCCTGCAACACCGCCTCCTGCAGCAGCATCACGTCGCTCCCGGCGGCAAATGCCGCCAGATCGCGATCCCAGCCGGCGTCGCCCTGCTTGTGGATGTTCCAGCTGACGAGGCGAAACGGACGCCGGTCCATTGCGTCGGCGGCGCCACCATTGCCCGGGGTCTGCAATGCGCGTTCGGCGTCCGCGCAGGTGAGGGACATGACCCGCGCGCCGCCGCCTGGACCGGAAACGATCGCGCGCGGCTCGACGGTCAAGGTGACGCAACCGCAGAGCAGCGTCATCAGCATCGACGCCGCGAGCCATCTTGCCAATTTAGACGGTTTCATTGCTCGAGCAATTCCAGCAGCGCGCTGATCGTGTCTGCTTCCTCGACCGGCCGCCAGGGGTCGATAAGGAAATCTCCCGCCGGGCAATACAGTCCTTCGGGCGCGACGACGACCGGGTCGCCCGTTCCGCCGCAGTCAAGCGCTACGCTCCTGCGATGGCGCCGGCGGCCCAGTGCTCATCGACTTTTGCGGCGAGGCCGCGGGTTCGCGCCCGATGCGCTCATATTCGGCGATGACCTGCGCGCCGAGCAGCAGCAGGATGGCGCCGATCTCCACCGACAGCAGCGCCAGAATGGCCGTCGTCAGCGAGCCGTAGACGACGCGAACCTGCGACATGGTGCCGTAGTACCAGCCGAGAAGATGCCGCGTCAGCTCCCAGAGCAGCCCGGCGGTGACCCCGCCGATCAGCGCGTGGCGCAACGACAGGCGTCCGACCGGCATCACGAGATAGATCGCGGTCAGGATCAGTATTTCGCCGACGACGCCGAGAAGGTAGAGCAGGTAATCGGAGAGATCGCTCAACGAATGCGGAACGCCGAAGACGGTGATGTTGTGTGTCGCAAGCGCGCCGAGCTTGCCGGCGACAATGGTCACCACCAGCAGGCCCAAGCCGAGGAAAAGAATGAAAAGGTAGGGCATGAGCGCCGAGACCACGAAGCGGCGGCGCCGCACCTCGACGCGATGGTAAAAAATCACCGACATCGCGTTTTCCAGGACGGTGAAGGCCAGCGCACTGAAAAATACCATCGTCACCAGCAGAACACCGCCGATCACCTGTCCGTGATCCAGGAACGCCCGCAGCTCGCCGACTAGCGCCTCCGATTGTCCGGGGACGATGAACTCGAGATATTCCGTCATCGTCGCCAGCAGCCGCGCCTGATCGATAACGTGCGACAACGCGATCAGCATCAGGATCAGCAGCGGAATCAGCGACAGCAGACTGTAATAGGCGACGGCGCCGGCCAGCAGCAAGCCCTGATTCTTGCGAAAGGCCCTGAGCACGCACAGCGCGAATCCGGCCGGATTTTTCAGGATGTACGCGGTCCGCTGGCCGAATCGCCGGCGCTCCGATGCAGTGCTTCCCTCGGCGACCGCTGCTTTCATGTCAGCGCACGCACCGATGCGGTTGTTCTTTCCCCGCGATTCGTTTCATCGGTCTTTCCTGAACAACGCCGGCACTCGACCCGCCCGGCAGACGCGCAGTGTGGCATGCACCCGCCGCATGCGGAATCGGCGCTGGGTAACACACACTGTAGGACTGCCGCCGACCGCGCGTGGCGGTGTGGGGCCCGCGGCTTGCCCTCGCCGGCGAATAGTGAGAGCTTTGGCCATGAGGATTAGGCGGCGGACGAAGCTTGTCGATGCGTGCGCATGGCTGGCGGCCGTCTGCGCCTGCTCGAATGCATTGATGGCGAGCGGCGTGGCGCTGCCGCCGCCTCAGACGGGCCTGGCGTCGGTCTACAGCGAGCAGCTCAGTGGAAAAAGGACGGCCAGTGGAGAGCGCTACGACGGCTCCGCGCTGACCGCGGCGCACATGAGCCTGCCCCTGGGGTCCGAGGTCAGGGTAGTCAACCTTGCGAACGCGAAGTCGGTGCGGGTAAGAATCAACGATCGCGGTCCGCACGTCGGGGGCCGAATCATCGATCTTTCTTCGGCCGCCGCCGCGGCGCTTGGACTGCGCACCGGCGTCGCGCGAGTGAAGCTCGAGGTTCTCAGCCGACCGGCAGGTACGGACGCCGATGCGCGTTCGCGCCGCTGAGTCTGCTAAGGTATGGGAACGAAGCGGGCCGCGCGCCGGTCCATGCCGGCAATGTTTTCGATGGAACTTGTCGATGCGACGAACATCATCCCATTTACTATCCTGGCTGGGCGCAGCGTGCGCCGGCGCGTGCCTCCTGCTGCCGCTGGGTGCCCGCGCGTTCACCTTTGCCGACGGGACGCCCGTGAGCTGCATCGCGGGCGGCAAGACGGTGGAGGAGGTCGACGCCGAGCCCGGCCAGGCCGGTGTCGGATTTACCGGGAAAACCGCCCGCACCGCTTCCGGGTATTACATCATCTGGAATCAGGAAAGGCTCAAGACGCTTCCGCCCGTGGTGCACGACTACATATTTTTTCACGAGTGTGCGCATGCGCGCGTTCCGACCACCGACGAGCTGCAGGCCAATTGCGCTGGATTGCAGGACATGCGCGCGGCGGGCCGCGGCGGCTTGGCAATCGAATCGAAGCTTGCCGCCTTTTACGGCGCAGGCAACGACTATTGGGCGCGCACGCTCAAATGCGCCAATGCTCCGGCGGCTTCTCCCCCGGCGCAGTAGGGCCCGAATCCGCGCGGTGTAGACAAACCGTACACTCCAGGCGCCTGCGCCAGCGGTTTCCCCCGCGTCTGCGCGCCGGCTTGCTGCGCCTGGCGGCGGCGCCGACCAAGCACGTCACCTTGCTGACTCTACACGTCGTTCCGGTTTCCCGCTCCGGTCGCGTGATGCTGTTTCCCGTCGATGGGACAGCGTCGATCCTTCCCCTATGACGCCCCTCGATCCGGCGCTTGGTACGGTCCTTGCGTAGGTACTCGGTGCGAGGAACAACCTGCACCGGCAGCGTCGGGAACCAGCCGACGGAACCGAGTCCGGGACAGCGAAAGGATCGCAATGAACAGGCAAGAACTTGGACAGGTACTCAGCCCGACGAGCTTGATGTCGGAAGTGCAGGAGTTTCGCGTTGCAGTCGCGGATCCCGCGCGCAGCGACGATGAAATCCGGCGCGCGTACGGATTGATCGTCAATCACGCAGGGCACCTGAATCCACACGCACTGGGCTTCGAATCGGCGGGCGTCGCGCTCAAGGAAGCAGTCTGCATGTGGCTCGACCACCACGCGTATCGCGGGCACTGACCGAATTCCGCCGCCGTCGGATCGCGCGTTCGTCCGCCGCACTAGAGTTGCGAATCGAGCAGGCCCTCCACGCGCTCGACAAGCTTCTCCGTCCACGGCCGGTTTTGCCATTCCTCGTAAGTCACCCGCCGCGAGCGCTTCAAGTCCTCGTTGAAGACCGCCGTTTGGCGCTCGGCAAATTCCGCGCTGAACACATCGAGATTGGCCTCGTCGTTCAATCGAAAAGAACGGTTGTCGAAATTGGTCGAGCCCATTGTCGACCACAATCCGTCGACGACCATCACCTTGCAATGGAACATCGTCGGCTGGAATTCGTAGATTTCGGCCCCGGCCTGTAACAGGCGTCCCCACTTGGCGTGCGACGCCGTGCGCAGGACCTCGGTGTCGGTGTACGGGCCCGGCAGAATCATCCTCAGCTTCACGCCGCGCTTGATGGCGTCGACCAGCGCCGTTTCGCTGAGCTCGTCGGGGACGAAATAGGCCATCGCAAGGTCGATGCTGCGCGTCGCCGACACGATCGACAGCAGATACATCAGGTGCATGCTTTCCGAGCCGCCCTCGCGCGAGCTCTTGAACATCTGAGCGAGATCCTTGCCGGCCGACAGCGGTTCGGCGGGAAAATAATCCGCCCCATCGAGAACGGCGCCCGTCACCTTGAGCCAGTTGTCGATGAACGCGGCCTGCATCTGCGCCACCGCGGGACCTTCGATGCGAAAGTGGGTGTCGCGCCAATGGTCCGGGTCTTCCGCGTTGCCGTCCCATTCATCGGCGATTCCCACGCCGCCGGTAAATCCGACCTTGCCGTCGACCACCAGCAGCTTGCGGTGCGTCCGATTGTTGATCTTGCTCAGGGTGTACCAGTTCGGCGGGTGATATTTTTCGATCTGTACGCCGGCGGTGCGCATCGAGTCGAGCAGGGTCGGGTCCATTTTGCTGCTGCCGAGCCAGTCCACCAGCAAATGCACATGCACGCCGCTCTTCGCGCGGTCGGCGAGCATAGCTGCGAATTCCTGGCCCACTCTCCCCGACCAGTAGATGTAGGTCTCGAAGGTAATGCTCTTTTTCGCGGAGCGGATCGCCGCGAGCATCGCCGGAAAAATCTGCTTTCCGTTGAGCAGCGTGTCGACCCGGTTGCCGTCGACCAGCGGCGGCCCGAGCAACACGCTCATCGAGCGCAGAAATTGCGGGTCGGCAACACTGTACTTGTGCGCGATGCGTTCGGTGATTTTCTGCTCGCCGGACGAAATATTGACCGCGAACAGCACGACGGCGACGGTGGCGGCCACCGACACCAGGATGATGGAAAGGCGTTTCATTCTCACCGGGTGAACCTTGTCGTCTGTCGTCGGGGAAGCGATTGCCGCTCGCACGGCGATACGAGCATCGGCGCGATCCGCT
>Ga0066790_10001294_pt1 | contig 10451 bp, 9 predicted proteins | sample OrgsoiDNA2013050_FD_70963 | JGI IMG/M metagenome (GOLD analysis project Ga0066790, IMG submission 70963) | Permafrost soil microbial communities from the Arctic, to analyse light accelerated degradation of dissolved organic matter (DOM) -... | ecosystem: Environmental > Terrestrial > Soil >...
ACCTTGATCACGTCGGCCCCGAGGTCGGCGAGCATCATGGTGGCGTAGGGGCCGGCCAGGATGCGGGAAAAGTCTGCGACCAGAATCCCGGACAGCGGGCCCTTCACCGGCGTTTCCCGGTGGGCGTTTCCCTGGGGGCCGTTTTTTCCCTGGGAGTCGTTTCCCTGGGGGTCGCTGGGTCCCACGCGCACTCCTGCCGCTATACGGACACTGGTCCGCCAATGTGCCTGCCGGGGCCGCCCACTGTCAACCTGCCGGGGCCGCCCACTGTCAAATGGCCGCTGTCACATGACCGCCGACGACGGGGGCGCGGCCACCTGGGGTACTTCGGCGTGCGGACGGGACTGCCACAGCGCCCAGTCCGCCGAAACTTCCCCGGCCGCGCGCATCAGCCGGGGCAAGTGCTCGTTGACCAGCGTGGCGACGCTCGTCTCGGCGGCGTGCACGGTCACGTTCATCGCCGCGCGGACCTCGCCGTCGCCGTCGCGGACCGGCACCGCCACCGAACGGATCCCGGGGGCCAGTTCCTCGTCGGCCAGGGCCCAGCCGCGGGCCCGGATCGTGCGGAGCTCGTCGTCGATGCGGGCCCGGTCGGGGGGCACGCCGCGGGGCCCGGCCGGCGGCAGCCCGGACCGGCTGGGCTCGGCCAGCGTCGCGGTCAGGGCCTCGCCATCCAGCGCCGCGAGCAGCACCTTGCCCTGAGAGGTATGCAGCGCGGGGAACCGGGTGCCGATGACGACCCGGAGAGTGATGATCTTCGGCACCGAGACGCGGGCCACGTAGACGATGTCGGAGCCGTCGAGCTGGGCCATCGAGGACGACTCGCCGGTCTGGCCGACCAGGTCCTCCAGGTGCGGGCGGGCGACGTCCCACAGGCCGAGCGAACCGACGTAGGCCATGCCCAGGCGCAGGACCTTCGGCGTGAGGGTGAAGGCCCCCTCGTCGAGCCGGACGAAGCCGAGTTCGGCCAGGGTCAGCAGCAGGCGGCGCGCGGTGGGCCGGGCCAGCCCGGCGGCCCCGGCGATCTCGGTGAGGCTCATCCGCGGGTGGCGGTCGTCGAAACAGGCCAGGACGTCCAGGCCCCGCGCCAGGGCCTCGACAAAGTCCGGCCCGGTCCCGCGTCCGGCCATGGACACCTCCCAGGCCCCGGCCCCGGGGCCCGGGCCGCCGGGCCCCGGGCCTGGGGCATTGTTCCCCTAGCCGCCGCTAAACGGACAACTGTACGCTGATGTGGTCGTAGCCTCTCACCGGCTACCGGGCCCCGGCAAGGAGAGATGGTTCATGGCAGAACTGGTCGCAATCCTGGCCACCACCCACCACCCGTTCTACTACGCGACGAGCCAGCTGCCGCCGGAGCAGGCCCCGCCGTTCGCCGCCGAGTGGGTGCGCAAGGTCGGGGCGTACCGGGAAACCCTGACCCGGGCGCGGCCCGACGTGCTGGTGATGGTTGGCTCGGACCACTTCCACCAGCTCTGGCTGGACAACATGCCGCAGTTCCTGGTGGGCAAGGCGCCGTTCTACGACGCCAACTACTACAACGAGGAACGCGAATTCGGCCTGCCCCGGCTGCTGCTCAAGGGCCACGAGGAGCTGTCCGCGCACATCCTGCGCGAGGGCATCGACGCGGGCTTCGACCTCGCGTTCTCCAACGAGCTCCGGGTGGACCACTCCATCACGTGCCCGATCTTCACGGTGCGCCCCGGCAACGACCTGCCGATCGTGCCGGTGTACACGAACATCTTCGCGCCACCGCTCCCCCGGCCCGAGCGGTTCGTCAAGCTCGGCCGCGCCCTGCGCGACATCATCGACGCCTGGCCCAGCGACCTGCGCGTGGCCCTGATCGGGACCGGGCACCTGTCGCTGGAGCTCGGCGGGCCGCGGCAGTTCGGCGAGCACGGGCCCGATCCGGACTTCGACGCCCAGGCCGTGCAGTGGATCGCGAACGGCGACATCGATGGCTGCCTGGCCAGCGTGACACTGGATAGCCTGCACGCGCCGGGCAACGCCGCCCACGGCTTCATGGACTTCATGCTGATGATGGGGGCAGCCGGCTACAGCAAGGCCGACTACGTGGACAGCCTCGACCTGTTCCACACCATGGAGGCCTACTTCACCTGGTACCCGAACGGGGCGAGCGGATGAGCAAGGGCGGCGGCCTGATAAACGGCTACGGCCTGATAAACGGCTACGGCGAGGTGAGCGGATGAGCAAGTACCTGATCGACAAGTTCCTGTTCACCATCGACCGCGACCCGGAACTGGTCGAGCGGTACCGCTGCGATCCGGCGGCCACGGTGGAGTGGTGGGAGACCGAAAAGGCGAACCAGATCCTCAACTGCATCTCCGGCGAAGCGTCCACCTGGCTGTCGTTCACCGAGGAGGAGCGCGACGCGCTGTCGGTGCACGACCACGTGGCCCTGTTCCAGCTGGGCGCCCATCCGTTCCTGACCCTCACTTTGTGGATCGCGATGTTCGAGCGGGACTACCCCGAGCCGCTGGGGATGCAGCGCGACTTCGCAACGCGGCTCGCCCACTTCAACCTCCCCTACCCCGACATCACCACCTGAGCGGACTGAGGGCGTTCAGGCGGAAGACTCGGGTGAGAGGGCGCCGGGGCCGGAGGGGGTATCGGGGCGGAGGCCGGCGATGTGGCGGCGGGTCTTCTGGCCGGCCAGCCTCATCTCAGCTCTTGACGGATGACCGCGATCGCTCATAATTGTGCGAAGATGCGCTAGTTCGTGTCATTGATGTGTAAGCGTGAAACTTCATGGTGCCGGGACCGCAAGGCGGCCTGATCCCGAGGGAGGCCCGATGGGAGCTGGACATCGGCGGGGCCGGCGCCCGGGGCGGCGGAATGGGGCCCGCGCGGCGGTGGCCGGGCTGGCGGCGGTGCTGGGCCTGGCGGCGCAGGGGGCAGGCCCGGCGTTCGGGGCGCGGATGGCCCAGGGGGCAGGCGCGGCCCAGGGTGAGGGGATAGCCCAGGGGGCAGGCCGGGTGAATCCTTATCCTTCTGTGGGGCGGGGGACGCACTTTCTGAACGACGCGTCTCTGCTCGGGGCCACGGACGAAAAGGCCTGGTACGAGGCCAACATTCCGTTCCTCGACGTGCCCGACCCGGCCATCCAGGACACCTACTACTACCGCTGGCGGGTGTGGAAGGAACACGTGCGGCCGACCGGAACGGCCAACGGCAGCGTCCTGACCGAGTTCTTCGGGTACCCGGGTTACGCGGCCCCGTTCGGCGCGATCAACGCGTCGTCGGACCAGCAGATCGACGAAGGGCGCTGGCTGCGCGACCAGCAGCCGGTCGAGGACGACATCCGGTACTGGCTCCAGGGCGCCGGGGCCGGGCCCAAGCCGGCCACCGACCAGGACAACGCGAACACCGCGGACTGGGCGCACGAGTACAGCATCTGGCTGGCCAGCTCGGTGCTGTGGCAGGCGGAGGTGACCGGCGACACGGCGGCGGCCGAGGCGCTGCTGCCGGAGCTGGAACGCCAGTATCAGGGGTGGAGCGGGCAGTACGACGCCCAGCTCGGGCTGTACTGGCAGGTCCCGGTGTGGGACGGGATGGAGTACTCCGCCTCGTCGTACGAGACCGATCCGGCCGACCCGTACCACGGCGGCGCCGGGTACCGGCCCACGATCAACGCCTACCAGTACGGCGACGCCACGGCGATCGCGGAATTGGCCGCGCTGGCCGGCCAGCGGGACGTCGCGGCCAGCTACACGGGCCAGGCCGCCGCGCTCAGGGCCAGCATGCAGAAGTGGCTGTGGGATCCGGGCCGGCAGTTCTTCTACGCGATGGGCCGGGACGGCAATCCGGGCCACGCGCTGCTGTCGGCCCGGGAGGAGATCGGCTTCGTGCCGTGGATGTTCGGCATGCCGTCGCCGGCCGACTCGGCGGCCTGGGCGCAGCTGACCGGCGCCCAGGGGTTCGCCGCGCCCTATGGCCCGACCACGGTGGAGCAGCGCAGCCACTGGTTCATGTACCAGGCCGCCCAGGGCTGCTGCCGGTGGGACGGACCGAGCTGGCCGTTCGCCACGTCACAGACCCTCACCGGGCTGGCCAACCTGCTCGACGACTACCCGGCGCAGTCCTACGTCACGGCCGCCGATTACGCCGCCCTGCTGCACACCTACGCCGTCACGCAGCAGCAGAACGGGGCCCCGCACGTCGGGCAGGCGCACGACCCGGCCCAGCCGGACTGGATCTACGACGCCACCGACTACAACCACTCCACCTTCAACGACCTGGTCATCTCGGGCCTCATCGGGCTGCGCCCGCAGCTCGGCAGCACGCTGACGATCAAGCCGCTGATCCCGGCGAGCTGGAACTACTTCGCGCTGGAGAACGTGCCGTACCACGGCCACAACGTCACGGTGCTGTGGGACCGGACGGGCGCGCGCTACCACCAGGGACCCGGCCTGCACGTATACGTCGACGGCCGCCAGGTGGCCAGCGCACCGGACGTGCGGGCGGTGCACGTACCGCTGAACGGCCCCGGATCCGGCTCCCAGCCCGCGGCCGGGTTCGCGGATCTGGCGGCCAACGTGTACTCCCAGGGCAGCCCGCAGGCGTTCGCCTCGGCCAGCGGCCCTGGCACCGCGGCGGCCGACGCCACCGACGGGCAGGTGATCTACGCCGACAGCGCCCAGGCGTCGCAGTGGACCGACTGCACGGCGTCCGGCGCACCGGCCCCGGCCGGTACCGCCAGCGACCTCGGCGTGGACTTCGGGGCCGCGGCCCCGGTGACCGAGGTGCGCCTGTCCACCTGGGCCACTACCGGCCAAGGCGGTGACGTGGCCGCGCCCGCCGGATACCGGGTGCAATACCTCGGCCCGGACGGCTGGGCGGACGTCCCTGGGCAACGGCTGACACCGGCGGCGCCGGCCGCCAATGCCCTCAACGTGGTCACCTTCCCGGCCGTGACCACCAGCCAGCTCCGGGTCACGATGACCGACCAGCCGGGTCATTGCAGCGGGGTGACCGAACTGGAGGCGGGCGGGCCGCAGCAGTCCGGGGCCCGGCTATGGATCGGGGGCCCGACGGCTACGACCCTCTCGCTTACCGAAGGCCAGGCCAGCACGGTGACGACGGCGTACTGGCCGGCGCCCAGCGGGGCTGGCGGGGCTGGCGGGGCTGGCGGGGCTGGCGGAGTGACTGTGCACCTGGCCGCGCCCGCAGGCTGGTCCGTTAAAGAAATTCACCATGGCGGGAGCGGGACGGCGACCTGGTCGGTGACACCTGGGCCCGGCGCCGCGCCGGGCGAGCAGACGGCGCTCTACGCTTACGCCACGAGGGGATCCCGGATCGTGGCGTACGGGCGGGTGCCGGTGACCGTGGCCTACTCCCCCGCCGCCTACACCAGCCAGATCGACGACCACTTCAGCACCAGCGACCTGTCCGGTTACGCGCAGGTCCAGTCGTCGGTGACGGCCGGCACCGGCGAGGCCGCACCGCAGTGGACCGCCGGCGGCGGTCAGGCGGCGGCGGCGGCCGCGCAGCCGTGGTTCGGGTTCCTGGTCTCCCCCATCGCTCCCGCCAGCCCCGCGGCCACCGCCGTGGTGGACGTGAAAGCGCTGGACAGCGGGGCCGTCAACCACAGCAGTGGCGTGTTCGCCGGCCTGGTCAGGGACCCCGGAAACTACATCATGGTCTGGTACAACAGCTACTACCACACGTCGGGTGAGGACCTCGTGCTGAACGGGGTGCTGCAGCCCCCCGGGTTCCCGGTGGCGTGCTGCGCCAGCGTGACGCTGCAGCCCGGCGACCGGTTCGCGTTCGCGCTGGACGGCAACACGGTCACGTCGTACTACCAGCCGGGCGGCAGCGGGCCGTGGACGGAGCTGGAGTCGACGTCGGTCGCGCCGCTGCTGGACCTGACCGATCCGGCCACGCTCGCGCAGTACCACTTCGCGTTCGGCCTGCGCGGGGACAGCGGGGCGATGGCGGTCAGCCGGCTGTGGGCGGGCTCGGCGCCGGGCGGCTCGTTCGCAGCCCGTCGCGCTGGCGGGTGAGGAACGACCGCTCCGCGCCGTTGGCCGCGCGTGCGATGGCCGCGTCGTAGGCCGCGGCGGCGTCGGCCGGGCGGCCGATCCGGCGGAGCATATCCGCGCGGGTCGCGTGGAACAGGTGGTAATCGTCCAGCTCCAGCTGGTCGAGCAGGCCGAGGGCCACGCCCGGGCCGTGCACCTCGGCGACCGCGACGCAGCGGTTGAGCGCCACGACCGGCGTCGGCGTGATCGCGGCGAGCTGATCGTAGAGCGCGAGAATCTGCCGCCAGTCGGTGGCGGTAGCACCCGGCGCGTCCGCGTGCACCGCGTTGATGGCCGCCTGCAGCTGGTAGGGCCCCGGCTGGTTACGGCGCAGGCACGCACGCACCAGGTCGTGGCCCTCGGCGATCATGGCCCGGTCCCATCGGCGGCGATCCTGGTCGGCCAGCCGGATCAGGGACCCGTCAGCCGCGGTGCGGGCCGGGCGGCGCGCCTCGGTCAGCAGCAGCAGCGCCAGCAGGCCCAGCGTCTCTGGCTCGTCCGGCATCAGCTCGGCCAGCAACCGGGCCAGCCGGATGGCCTCGGTGCACAGCCCGGAACGGATCAGCGCTTCCCCCGCCGAGGCCGTGTGTCCCTCGTTGAAGACCAGATAGACGACGGCGAGCACGAACGGCAGCCGGGCGGTCAGCTCCGCGTCGCGGGGCACCCGGTAGGGGATCTTCGCGTCGCGGATCTTCCGCTTGGCCCGGACCAGCCGCTGGGCGACGGTCGCCTCGGGGGCCAGAAAGGCGCGCGCGATCTCCGGGGTCTGCAGCCCCGCGACCAGCCGGAGGGTGAGCGCAAGCTGCGCTTCGGCGCCAAGCGCGGGATGGCAGCAGGTAAAGATGAGCCGTAGCCGGTCATCGGGCACTGGTCCCACCTCCGCTGGGCTGGCTGCCCCCAGGCCGTCCGCGGACGAAGGGCCCGAAGGGCCCGAAGGGCTGGTCTGAAGACGGAGCAGGGCGGCCTGGGCCTCCCGCCCGTACCGGGTCGATTCGCGGCGCAGCCGGTCCAGGGCCTTGTTCCGCGCGGTCGTCACGATCCAGCCGCCCGGGTTGGGCGGCACTCCTGTCTCCGCCCACCGCTGCGCGGCGACGGTGAAGGCTTCCTGGACCGCCTCTTCGGCGAGGTCGATATCGCCGAAGAGACGGATCAGGGTGGCCACGGCACGCCCGGAGCTTTCCCGGTAGGCGCGCTCGAGGGCCGTGTTATCGGGGGCCGGCACGGCTCAGGCCTCCGGCATCTCCTGGAACGGCCGGACCTCGACGGGGGCGGCGCAGGCGACGGTCGCTTTGCGGGCCCACTCCAGCGCCACGTCCAGGTCGGGAACGTCGATGATCCAGAACCCGCCGAGCTGTTCCTTCGTCTCGGCGAACGGGCCATCGGTGGTGACGACCTGGCCGCCCTGGGCGCGGACCACGGTCGCCGAGGACGGCGGCTGGAGACCACCGGCGAACACCCAGATCCCGGACGACTGGAGCTCGCTGTTGAGCGCGTCGACGTCCTTATACGCCCGCTGCATCTGCTCCTCGGAAGGCATCGGCTCTCCCTCGACACTGTGCACGGCGAGGAGATACTGCGTCATGGTCGTTCTCCCTTCGGCGGGGCGTGCCTTTCTGGCCGCCTCTCACCCTCATCACGAAAGAAGGTGGCCGGAATCGACACTTGCGGGAAAAAGAAATTCATCGTGCCGAACGGACCGTGCTGGCCCCGTCACACACATCGACCGTAATACGGTTATGGGCGGCGTATCGGCAATCAGGAAGCGGGACGGATGACTGACAGCTTCACCGGGGAGCTCTGGCGGGGCATCACCGGCATCTACGAGGCCATTCTTAAGCACCCCTTCCTCACCGGGCTGGCCGACGGCACCCTGCCGGACGAGGCGTTCGCCTTCTACGTCGTCCAGGACTCGCTGTACCTGGAACAATACGGGCACACACTCGCCGCGATCGCCAGCCGGGCCCCGGACGCCAGCGAGACCGAGATGTTCGCCCGGCACTTCGTCGGCGTGGTCGCCGTGGAACAGCACCTGCATGACGAGCTGCTTGGCGAACTGGGCATCGATCCCGCCACGGCGGACGTGGCCGAGATGGCGCCCACCACCCTGGCCTTCACTAGCTATCTCCTGGCCGCCGCGCGGGGCGGCTCTTACGCCGAGGCGATCGCCGCGGTCCTGCCGGCCTACTGGATCTACTGGGAGGTCGGCAAGGAACTGCGGCGCCGCGGGTCATCGGATCCGCGCTTCCAGCGGTGGATCGACACCTACAGCGGCGCGGCCTACGGCGAGTACGTCCAGGAGATACTCAACCTCACGAACCGGCTGGGCGACGGCCTGGCCGAGGCCGAGCGCGCGCGCCTGCACTGGTACTTCCGGGCCAGCAGCCGCTACGAGTGGATGTTCTGGGACATGGGCTTCCGGATGGAAAGCTGGCCGATCTCGCTCTGACCGGCCGCGCTAGCCGGAGTTTCCGGGCTATCTCGATCTTGATGAGCTGACGGCTGCGCCGCAGATGTCCTGATCTGCGGCTTCCCGGCGTGTCGGCTTGCTTCCGGCGGCCGGATCGCCTATGACCTAAAGTTATGGCGAGCCTGTATAAGAAGGTGGTCAGCGGGAAGCCGTACTGGTACCTGCGCGAGATGGGCTGGGCGGACGGCAAGCCCGTGCTTGTGTCGGACCGGTACCTGGGCACCGCAGCCGACATCGAGGCGCTGCTGGACGCGCGCGAGGCCGCCGTGCTGCCCGAGCGGACCCGCCACCTGGCGTTCGGGGACGTGGCCGCGGCCTGGGGAATCCTGCAGGACCTGGGAATCGCCGGGATCATCGACGAGGTCACCGGGGCACGGCGTTCGGATGCGGGCGCGTCCACGGGCACCTACCTGGCGCTGGCGGCGCTGAACCGGCTGGTCGCGCCGTGCTCCAAGGCAGGGTTCGCGGACTGGTGGAAGACCACCGCCGCGGACCGGTTCACCAAGATCCCTGCCCCGGTGCTGGATCACCGCCGGTTCTGGGACGCGATGCACGCGGTCACGCTGGAGCAGATGGAGGAGATCTCCCGCCGGATCGCGGTGCGGATCGTGCAGGCATCCGGGGTGGACTGCTCGTCAGTGGCGCTGGACATGACGAACTTCGCGACGTTCATCGACAGCGGGAACGGCAAGGCGCCTGTGGCGCAGCGGGGCAAGGCCAAGCAGAAACGCAGCGACCTGCGGCTGGTGGGGCTGGGCCTGGCCGTCACCCGGGACGGCGGGATCCCGCTGACCTGGCACGCCTACCCCGGCGACCGGCCCGACGTCACCCAGTTCCCCACCATGATCGACCAGCTGCTGGACCAGTACCAGGCGGTCACCGCCGCGGCCGGGGTCCCGGCGGGCACGGCGGACATGACGGTGGTCTTCGACGCTGGCCAGAACAGCGAGGCGAACTTCGCGCACCTGGCAGGCGCCGGGCTGGGCTACATCGGGTCGGTGCCGGCCAGCGACTGCCCGGACCTGACCGCGCTGCCCGCTTCGGTGCGCAGCATCGCCGGCCGGGACCGTTTCGGCGGGCTCACCGCCTACGACACCCGCCGCGAGGTCTACGGCGCGCAACGCCGCGCGATCCTGACCTGGTCCCCGGAACTGCACGCTGCCCAGGCCGCCGGCTTCGGCGGCACCACGCTGGCCAAGGCCGGCAGGAAACTGGACGAGCTGGCCGCCACCCTCGCCCGCGGCAAGACCCGCCGCGGGAAGGACAAAGTGGAAGCCGAGATCGAGTCGATCATCCGCAAGCCCTGGGTCCGCCGCGTCATCACCTGGCAGCTGGCCGGCGACCGGCCCAGGGACCTGCGGCTCACCTGGCAGGCCGACCCCGCCGCCCGCGCGGCCCTGGAAGAAGAAATCTTCGGCAAGCACGTCCTGATCACCAGCCACGACGACTGGCCCGTCCCGGAGATCATCACCGGCTACCGGTCCCAGTCCGAGGCCGAGTTCTCCTTCCGCCAGCTCAAAGACCCCCGCGTGGTCTCCTTCAGCCCCATGTTCCACTGGACCGAGCACAACATCCGCGTCCACGTCTTCACCTGCGTCCTGGCCCTGCAGATCGCCCACCTCATGCGCCGCCACGCCCGCCAGGCCGGGCTGGACCTGTCAGTCCGCGAACTGCTCAGCCAGCTCGCCGGCATCGGCGAGACCGTCCTGCTCTACCCCTCGGCCGGCGGCCGCCCCAAAGCCCGCCGCATGACCACCGAACTCAGCGGCCAGCAGCGGCAGCTACACGAGATCTTCAACCTCCAGCGCTGGGAACCCCGCAGTTAGGTCATAGGCAGACACGCCACCCGCACACACCCTCACCTGCGGAAACACGACCAAGATCAACTTAGCCAGGAAACTCGGGCTAGGGGCGGGCATGCGAATTTATGCCTGTGCGCGTGGGGG
>Ga0066790_10001295_pt1 | contig 10447 bp, 6 predicted proteins | sample OrgsoiDNA2013050_FD_70963 | JGI IMG/M metagenome (GOLD analysis project Ga0066790, IMG submission 70963) | Permafrost soil microbial communities from the Arctic, to analyse light accelerated degradation of dissolved organic matter (DOM) -... | ecosystem: Environmental > Terrestrial > Soil >...
TGGGTGTCAGGACCTGAGACACGATCATGGCCTTCTGCCGCAGCGCCTGGCACCGATGTGGTCGGTGTTTGCTTCCGTTCCGGCGTGGCGCCGTCGCTTCTGGGGGTGGCGGCGTCGGAGTTGCGCGATGCGCGGGTCTGCCTCGACCAGTTGCGGGGGGGCCGGGCGGCCCGCGAGCTGGCCGAACGCGTCAGCTGCCGGGACGATGACGACGGCAGGGCAATCGAGCTCGAGAACGCGGTGCGCCAGATGGCGGCGGGTGCGTGGGGTCTCGATGTCGTGGCGTTGGAGGTGACCGACAGGTTGCGCACGGCGCGGACGGCATCAGCGCGGGAACTCGCCCGCGCCACTCATCTGTCCGAACGTCAGCTCTACCGCCGGTGCACTGCCGCGTTCGGGTACGGGCCAGAGTTTCTGATACGGATCCATCGCATCCAGCGCTTCCTGCAGCTGGCTCGTGATGAGTCAAGACCGCCACGGCTGGCCGGCCTGGCTATCGACGCCGGCTATGCCGACCAGCCCCATCTGACCCGCGAGGTTCGGTCCCTCATGGGGACGACACCCGCGCAACTGCTGCGCAGCTCGCCGGAACGTCCGATCGGTTCAAGACCGAAGCCGCTCGCCGGTGCCACGCTGGTGGGATGAAGTCCCGAGAGGGTCAGCTGCGAGCGGCTGGTCGCCGCACACGCCCGGGCGTGATCCTGGCCTTGGCGTGCGCAGCGCAGTTCATGGTGATCCTCGATCTCATGGTCGTGAACGGGCATGACGCCACGACGGGTCTTGGCCATCGTCCAACCTGAGTGAGTGATGAAGATGGAGACACGAATGGCTGAGCCCGGGCCGGTAACCGAACTGAGCGCCTTCAGCAGCGACGATGCGATCCCGACAGAGTGGGAGCAAGGGCGTAGGGACCTGCGTGATGCCGAGGTGTACTGGTTGTCAACGGTGCGTCCGGACGGTCGTCCGCATGTCACCCCGCTGTTGGGAATCTGGCTGGACGGTGCCTTGTACTTCTGCACCGGTCCAGGCGAACGTAAAGCCAAGAACCTCGCGTGCAACCCGTGTTGCATCCTCACGACCGGCTGCAACAGACTCGATGGGCTGGACCTCGTCGTCGAAGGTCAGGCTGCAAAGGTGAGCGACCCCGCCGAACTCCGAAGCGTCGCCGACACATTCGAGTCGAAGTACGGTGCGCACTTCACGGCGCCTGAGGGCACCTGGTTTGGTCTCGGTGACACCATCCGGCGGAACGAAGCCCTCGTGTTCCGGGTCGCACCCTCGACGGCCTTCGGATTCGGTAAGGGCACCCCGTACAGCCAGACTCGGTGGGGCTTCTGCAAGTCGCCATGACTTGGCCGCTGGCCTTTGCCGGCCGGCGGGGAACCGGCAATGGTGATCACGAAAGCTCGACCCCGACTACCCGGGCATCGCGGCGATCGACGCTGGCGAGGAAGATGTGGACGAGCGGGAATCACAGAACAACGACGTCCGTCAGTTTTCGGGGTCCCGTAGTTTTCGGTACACCATGTGCCGGCGAAGCGGGACCTCGTCGACGTCGGGGTCGTCGAAGTCCTCCGCGGGGTCGCTCGTCATGCCGATCCGCCGCATCACCGCCCGCGAGCGCAGGTTCACGGCCATGGTGACCGCGACGATCTCCGGCAGCCCCATGACGTCGAAGCCGTGCCGCAGCGCGGCCAGGGCCGCCTCGGTGGCGTATCCGTGGCCCCACGCCGGCCGCGCCAGCCGCCAGCCGAGTTCGACGCCGGTGAACGGCATCTCGTCGTCCACGGTGTCCAGGCCCGTGAAGCCGATGAACTCGCCGGACGCGCGGACCTCCACGGCCCAGAAGCCGAAGCCATAGTGGTCCAGGTCGTCCTGGAAGTTGAGAACCCAGGCCGAAGCCTGCTCGACGGTCAGCAGCGGGCCGAGGTATTGCCGGACCTCCGGATCGGCGTTCATCGCCGCCCACGGGGCCAGATCGGAGTCCCGCCAGCCGCGCATGATCAGTCGTTCCGTGCTGATCTCCCGCACCGTGCTGACCTCCGCCACCCGGCCAGCCTATCGCCTCCGGCGAAAAATCGGCCGGGGCACTGGCTGCTGGCTCGTCCACCGCCACATACGGATGCCGGCGGTGGCAAGCTCTGAAAGAAGTAGCTATACTTCTGGCTATGTCCATGGCCGAGCAGATGCCCCTCGCCGACGTCAAGAACCGGCTCTCCGAGGTCGTCGACCGCCTGGAGCGCGAGCACGGCCGCGTCGTGATCACCAAGCACGGCCACCCGGCCGCCGTCGTCATCAGCATCGACGACCTGGAGTCCCTGGAAGAAACCCTCGACGTCATGGACAGCGCGGCCCTCCTCGCCGACATCCGCGAGGCCCTCGGCGAGCTCGGCACCGGCAGCGCGCCGGCACTGAGCAAGGACGACGCGCTGCGCCTGATCGCTGACCGGTGAGCACGGACGACTACACCATCGCCTGGACCGCTCCCGGCCGCCGGGCACTTACCCGGCTGCCCGGGAAGGTCGCGACCGCAGCAGCGGAGTTCCTCTACGGGTCCCTGGCCGCCAGCCCGCACCGGGCCGGCAAGCCACTCAAGCTCGGCCTCCAGGGACTCCACAGCGCACGCCGCGGCGACTACCGCGTCATCTACCGCATCAACGACCACGACCACCGGGTCGACGTCATCGCCATCGAGCACCGCTCCGACATCTACCGGCCACGCCAGTACTAAGGATCGATCTGCCGCGGCTGCGGGGCTCGATTACTCGACACCCGGTGCAGCCAGCCTCCGGGATCGGCGCTGCGCCCATGCTGCACGTCGAGCAGGGCGGTGCGCAGCCTGGTGGTCACCGGGCCCGCCTGGCCGGTGCTGATGACGAAGTCGCCGCCTTCGTCACGCACCCGGCCCACGGGCGTGACCACGGCCGCGGTACCGCAGGCGAACGTCTCGGTGATCACGCCGGACCGGCAGCCCGCGCGCCAGTCGTCGACCGACACGCGCTCCTCGCTGACCCGGTAACCCGCCCCGGCGGCCAGCGTGAGCAGCGCGTCGCGGGTGACGCCGGGCAACAGCGTCCCGGTCAGCCTTGGCGTGCTGACCTCGTTGCCGCGCACGAAGAACAGGTTCATCCCGCCCATCTCCTCAACCCAGCGGCGTTCGGTCGCGTCGAGCCAGACCACCTGAGCGCAGCCTGCGGCCTGCGCCTTGCGTTGGGCGAGCAGCGACGGCCCGTAGTTGGCCGCGCACTTGACATCGCCGGTGCCGCCGGGCACGGCCCTGGTGTGCTCGTGGCTGACCATCACCGCCACCGGCGCGACCTGGTCGCCGAAGAAACCGCCGGCCAGGAACGCCATCATCAGGAACGTGTACTCGGCGGACTCCCGCAGCATCAGGTTGGCCTCGCTGCCGAACATCAGCGGACGCAAGTAGAGCGCGTGCTGCGGGTTATCGGTCAGCCACTGCGCATCGGCGCGGACCAGGCGGTCGACCGACTCGATGAACAGCGCCTCGGGCAGCTCGGGCATGGCCAGCCGGGCGGCGGACCGGGCGAAGCGGGCGGCGTTGCGCTGCGGCCGGAACACCGCGATCGAACCGTCTGCCTGCAGGAACGCCTTCATGCCCTCGAAGATCACCTGGGCGTAGTGCAGGCCGATCATGCCGGGGTGAATGGACAGGTTGCGCAGCGGGCCGAGCGCCGGCCGCTGCCAGCCCGTGTCGCGCGTCCAGCGCGCGGTGACCAGATGGTCGGTGAAGGCGTTGCCATGCCCGGGTTCAGCCATCGCCTTGCTCGTCCGGCGGTCCGTCACGAAATGTTCATCTACTGCGGTCATCGTGATCCTCCTCTTCTGGTGGTGGGCATCCGGCGGCCGGGTCAGCCGAGCGGCGCGAAGTAGTAGGTGTCCCGGCGGGAGAACCGGCCGTCCTGGCCGATCTCGAAGAAGTCGGCGAAGCGCAACTCCATGGTGCTGCCGTCGTGCAGCTCGCCGCGGAACGAGCCGTGCACCGCGACCCGCCCGCCGGTGTCGAGGACCGCGGTCAAGGTATGCGCTCCGGACCGGAACTTGCGCTGGCGCGCATAGAAGCGCGTGATGTCGGCGTGGCCGACGAGATCGGGATAGCCGGGCCGGCAATAGGTGGCTTCCGGCTGGAACAACGCGACCATGTCGGCCACCTCGTTCGCGTCCACCAGTTCGTAGTAGCGGCGGATCAGGGTCTCGCCGTCGCGCGTCTGGACCGGGGTGCTCATGTCATCCTCCGTCGGTTGTGGTGGTGAGCCGATCGGCCAGGATCGGCCCGATCTCGGTGAGCGGACCGGGCTGGAGCATGTCGCCGTGCTGGCAGCCGATCTGGTGAATCTCGACTGATCCGCCCACATGTCCCTGCCAGGCCAGGGGGTCCGCCGGGTGCTCGTTCTGCGCGGCCGCGAAGAACAGCAGGTCGCCGTCGACGTGGCCAGTGCGGTAACGGAGCAGCGCGTTCCCGTTGCCGGCGAACACCGCAGGCAGCGCTTCCAGCCCAGCGGGCGGGAAGCCGTGCAGCGGGCCGTCCTCCCGGGCGGCCAGCCGCGCGAGGTCAGCGGGCCCGGCCGGGCCCGGGTGCCCGGCCCGCGCTCCGAGCGAGTCGAGCAGGGCGGCCAGCGACCGGGGATCGTCGGCGGCGAGCCGCTCGGCGGCCGGATCGGGCGTGACCGGGTAGCCGTCCAGGACCGCCAACAGGCTGACCCGCTCGCCCTCGGCTTGCAGCCGCGCGGCGAGCGCGTGGACCACGTTCCCGCCGAACGACCAGCCGAGCAAGTGGTACGGACCCTCGGGCTGCACCGAGCGAATCCGGGCCAGGTAGTCGCCGACCATCTCGTCGATACCCGGTTCGGCAGCGGGATCGGTGAACCGGCGGGACTGCAAGCCGTAGACCGGGCGGTCAGGCTCCAGGTAGCGCAGCAGCCCGGAATAGACCCAGCTGACGCCGACCGCCGGGTGCACGCAGAACAGCGGCGGCCGGGCGCCGCTGGCCCGCAGCGGAATCAGGACGTCCAGCGCATTATCGTCCGCGATGGCGTCAAGCTGCTCGGCGAGCGCCGCCGGAGTTGGTGCCGCGAACAGGGTGCGGATGGACAGATCCGCGCCTAGCTCCTGGCGAATCCGGCTGATCAGCCGGGTGGCCAGCAGCGAGTGGCCGCCCAGGTCGAAGAAGCCGTCATCGATAGATACCCGCGGCGCTCCGAGCACTTCGGCGAAGATCTCGGTCAGCCACCGTTCCCGTGGTGTGCGGGGGTCACGACCGGCCAGGCAGGCGGACCACCGCGGCTCGGGCAGGGCGCTGCGATCGATCTTTCCGTTGACCGTCAGCGGAAGTTCGTCGAGCATCACGAATGCGCCGGGCACCAGATAGTCGGGCACGACCTCGGCCGCCTGCCGGCGCAGCTGATCGGGCTCGATGCCGTCGGCGGCCACGTAGGCGACCAGCCGCTTGCCGCCTTCAGGGTCCGTGACCGCTACGACCGCGACCTGCCGGACTCCGAGGTTGCGGCCGATCGCGGCCTCGATCTCGCCGGGCTCGATCCGCACTCCCCTGATCTTCACCTGGTTGTCGGCCCGCCCGATGAAGGCCAGCTCGCCCTCCGGCAGCCAGCGCACCACATCGCCGGTCGAGTACATCCGCTCACCCGGCGCGCCGAACGGGTCGGGCACGAACCGGGTCGCGGTCAGTCCCGGCCGGTTCAGGTAACCGCGGGCGACGCCCGGGCCGGCCAGGTACAGCTCGCCCGGCACGCCGGGCGGCACCGGCGCGAGGTGCTCGTCGAGCACGTAGGTGCGGGCGTTGCCGACCGGCCGGCCGATGGGCGGCAACATATCCGCGGGGCCGGGCGGCACCGGTCCGCCGGTGGCGATCACCGTGAACTCGGTCGGACCGTAGAGATTCAGCAGGGTGAAGGCCAGGCCCGGCGGCGGAGTCCGGCGCAGCACATCGCCCGCGGTGAACAGCCAGCGCAGGCCGGCCCGGGCGAGCACGGGCTCGTCCAGCAGGAGCTCCAGCCGGGGCGTGGGCAGGAAGCAGCAGGTCAGTCCCGAGTCGCAGATCCACTCCACGAGCGCGAGAGCGTCGTCGAGGACCCGCTGCTCGGGCAGGTGAACCGACGCGCCGGCGCACAGGTACGGCCAGATCTCCCAGACGGCGGCGTCAAATCCCTGCGCGGCGACCTGGCTGGCCCGGTCCGCGGGCGTGATGCCGTAGCGCTGCGCGTGTTCCAGGCACATGTCGGTCAGGCTGCGGTGGTTAATCACAACGCCCTTGGGAGTCCCGGTCGAGCCGGAGGTGTGGATCACGTAAGCCGCGCTGTCCGGGGCCGGGCGGGTCGTCAGCGCCGTCCGTGGCTGGCCGTCCAGCTCGTCCATCCGGATGACCTCAGCATCGCCCGGCGGCAGCAGGTGGAGCAGCCCGAGCCGACTGACGATCACCGGCATTGCGGTGTCGGCGACCAGGAACTCCCGGCGCCCGGCCGGGTAGTTCGGATCGAGCGGGACGTAGGCAGCGCCGGCTTTGAGTATGCCGAGCATCGCCGCGACGAGGTCAGTGCCCCGCTCCAGGCAAACGCCGACGAGCATGCCAGGGGTCACGCCGGCCAGCCGACTGGCCAGCTGGTCGGACCGCGCGTCCAGCTCGGCATAGCTCAGCGTGCGCGCCCCGGACACCACCGCGGGAGCGTCCGGATCGCGGCGGGCGCGGCAGGCGATCAGCTCCGGCACGCACCGGTCGGTGGGCAGGTCGACGGGCCGACCCTGCCACCCGGACAGCACCTGGTCTCGCTCGTCGCCGCGGAGCACGTCAATGCGCCCGACCCGCACGTCCACGGTGGACGTCACGGCCTCCAGGACCTTGATCAGCCGGTCGGCCAGCGCCACGATGGTGCCGCGGTCGAACAGGTCGGTGGCGTACTCGAAAGCGGCCCGCAGGCCGACCGGCGCCCCGTCGGCCGCGGTCGCCTCCGAGAGGATCACGCTGAGGTCGAACTTGGCCGAGGCGGTGCCGATCGGCTCGAAACCGGTACGCAGGCCCGGCAGCGCCAGCTCGCCCTGGCCTAGATTCTGCAGCACCAGCATCACCTGGATCAGCGGATGCCGGGCCAGCGAGCGGACCGGCCGCAGCGCCTCGACCAGCTGGTCGAATGGCAGCTCCTGGTGGGACAACGCGGACAGGTCGGTCTCGCGCACCCGGTCGAGCAGCTCGGCGAACGTGGGGTCGCCGCGCAGGTCGGTCCGCAGCACCAGGGTGTTGACGAAGAAGCCGACCAGGTCGTCGGCCGCGGCGTCGGTGCGCCCGGCCACCACGGAGCCGATCGGGATGTCGGTGCCGGCCCCCATCCGGTGCAACAGCGTGGCCACCGCGGCCTGGAGCACCATATAGACGGTCACCTGACGGGTTCTCGCCAGCTGGGTGACAGCCGCGTGCAGCCGCGCGGGAATCTCCGCGTGCACCGTGTCGCCGCGGTGCGAGGGCTGCGCCGGGCGCGGCCGGTCGGCGGGGAGCGGCAGCTCGTCGGGCAGGCCGACCAGTTGGGTGCGCCAGTAGCCGAGCTGCTCGGCCAGCAGGCTGCCCGGGTCGTCCGGGTCGCCGAAGACCTCGTGCTGCCAGAGGGTGTAATCGGCGTACTGCACCGGCAGCGGTGCCCAGCCAGGGGCCTGTCCGGCCAGCCGGGCGGTGTACGCGGCGGCCAGGTCGGTCAGCAGCGGGCCCATCGACCAGCCGTCACCGGCGATGTGGTGCAGGACGAGGACCAGGACGTGGTCGGTCGGGCCGAGCTCGAGCACGTCGACTCGCACCGGTATCTCGGCGGCCAGGTCGAACGGGCGCCCGCTGGCGCGCTCGATCGCCCGCGCCAGGTCGGCCTCGGCGCAGGATGCCTCCGTCCACTGCGGGCGAGCATCGGTGAGCACCTGCTGCACCGGCTCGCCGTCGAGCTCCGGGTAGACCGTGCGCAGCGCCTCATGCCGGTCGACCACGTCGCCCACCGCGGCCCGCAGCGCCGCGGGGTGCCACTCGCCGTCCAGCCGCAGCGCGGTGGCCATGGTGTAGGTCGAGCCGGGCTCGACCTGATGCAGGAACCACATCCGCCGCTGGGCGTGCGACAGCGGAATCCTGGCCGGCCGGTCCGCCGCGGCTAGCCTCGGGCGGGTACGGCCGCCGGGCCGGTCCAGCCGGCCGGCCAGTCCCGCCGGCGTGGGACTGAGGAACACGTCCCGCACGTCGAGTTCGCCACCGAGCGCGTCCCTGGCCCGGTTGATCAGCCGGACGCACAGCAGTGAGTGCCCGCCGAGCGCGAAGAAGTTGTCGTCCGCCCGAACCGCGGGCACGCTGAGCAGCTCGGCGAATAGCCCGCAGAGTATTTCTTCCCGCGGTGTGCGCGGCGCTCGGCCCAGGTGAGAGGTCGTCTCCGGCACAGACAGCGCGGCCCGGTCCAGCTTTCCGCTCGGGGTCAGCGGAAGTTCGTCCAGGACCACGATCACGGACGGCACGAACGCCGCCGGCAGCCGCGCGGCGAGCGTCTCCCGCAGCGCTTCGACCGGCACGGTGTCGCTGCCGGACGCGGTGACGTAGGCGACCAGCGAGGGCGCGCCGGACTGATCGGCCCGGACCAGCGCCACCGCGTGACCGACCGCCGGGTGCTCGGTCAGCACGGCCTCGACCTCGCCCAGCTCGATCCGCACGCCACGGAGCTTCACCTGGTGATCGGTGCGGCCCAGGTAGTCCAGCACGCCATCCGCGCGCCAGCGAGCCAGATCGCCCGTTCGGTAGAACCGGGATCCGCTCGGGCCGAAGGGATTGGCCACGAACCGGGCCGCGGTCAGGCCGGGCCGGCGCAGGTAGCCGCGCGCGAGCGGCGCCCCGGCCAGGTACAGCTCGCCGGGCTGGCCAGGCGGCACCAGCTGCAGCGTGTCATCAAGCACGTAGGCTCGGGCGTTGTCGATCAGCGCGCCGATCGGCACGGTCGGCTCGTCGTCCCGGCACAGATGCCAGGTGACGTCGATGGTGGTTTCGGTGGGACCGTAGGCGTTGTAGAGCGCGACCCCGGGCAGCGTCGCGCTGAACCGGTCGCGCAGCGGGCGGCGGAGTTCCTCCCCGCCGGCCACCACCCGGCGCAGGCTCGCGCAGCCCGCCAGCGCCGGCTCGTCCAGCAGCGCCGCCAGCATGGTCGGCACGATGTCGACGGTGGTCACCAGCTCGCGCCCGATGAGCTCGGCCAGGTAGGCGCTGTCGCGGTGGCCGCCCGGACGGGCGATCACCATGGCCGCGCCGGCGACCAGCGGCCAGAACACCTCAAGTACGGAGACGTCGAAACTGGACGGGGTCTTGACCAGCACGCGGTCCTCGGCGGTCAGCCGGAACCCGGGGTGAGCATGTCGCCAGCGGAGCTGGTTGGCCACCGCCCCGTGCGGGACCACGACGCCCTTGGGCCGGCCGGTCGAGCCGGAGGTGTAGATCACATAGGCCGGATGCTCCGGTCCCGCCGGGCGCGGCTCGGCGAGTGGCCCGTCCGCGTCCACGTCGATCAGCAAGGCCGGTGGGCCGGACGGCAGCCCGGCCGCGACGTCGACCGTGGACAGGACCGCGGCCGGGGCGGCATCGGTGAGCATGAACTCCAGCCGCTCGGCCGGGTAGTCCGGATCGAGCGGCAGATAGGCGGCGCCGGCGTACAGGATCGCCAGTATCCCGATCACCAGCTCGGGACCGCGCGGTATCGCGATCGCGACCAGGTCCTCCGGCCCGACCCCGCGGGCGGCCAGCCGGCCCGCCCAGTGCCGCGCGGCGTCGTCGAGCTGCCGGTAGGTCAGCGTACGGTCCTGCGCGACAATCGCCACCGCGTCCGGGACGAGGTCCACGGTACGGCGGGTCAGGCTGACCAGGGTGGCATCCGGCAGCAGGCGGGCGGTGTCGTTGAAGTCGACCAGCAGCTGGCGTCTCTCCTGCGGGGTCATGATGTCAACAGCGGCGATGGACGTGTCCGGGTCGGCCACCAGCGCCTGGAGCAGCCGGTCCAGGCGGGCGAGGAACATCTCGACGGTCGGGCGATCGAACAGGTCGGTCGCGTATTCGAAGGAGATGATGACGCCTGCGGCCTCGCCGGTACCCGTACGGATCTCGGAGAACGCCGCGGTCAGGTCGAACTCGGCGGTCGTGGCGGGCACCGGCACCAGCTCAATCCGCAGTCCGCCCACGTCACGGTGCCCCAGGCCGGCCTGGTCCAGCGTTTGCGCCGCCTGACTCTGCAGCACGGTCATCACCTGGAACAGCGGGTGCCGGGCCAGCGGGCGCTCCGGGTTGAGCTCCTCAACGATCCGCTCGAACGGCAGGTCCTGATGGGCGTAGGCCGCCAGGTCCGTCTCGCGCACCCTGGCCAGCAGTTCCCGGAACGTCGGATTGCCCGACGTGTCCGTGCGCAGCACCAGCGTG
>Ga0066790_10001297_pt1 | contig 10445 bp, 7 predicted proteins | sample OrgsoiDNA2013050_FD_70963 | JGI IMG/M metagenome (GOLD analysis project Ga0066790, IMG submission 70963) | Permafrost soil microbial communities from the Arctic, to analyse light accelerated degradation of dissolved organic matter (DOM) -... | ecosystem: Environmental > Terrestrial > Soil >...
AGGCCGATGAGATCCGGGCGCGGATGATCGCGGTGGACTATGCGTCGCATTCCGCGCAGGTCGACCAGGTCCGCGGCGAGCTGGCCGAGGCGCTCGCGGACCTCACCACGCTGCCCGCGACCGTGCCGATGCTGTCCACCGTCACCGGCCAGTGGGTCGACGACGCCGCCCTCGACGCGGAGTACTGGTTCGCCAACCTCCGCCAGACCGTCCAGTTCGGCCCGGCCGTCGACGGGCTGCTGGCCAGCGGCGTCGGCACCCTGGTGGAATGCAGCCCGCATCCCGTGCTGGCCATCGGCATGGCCGAGACCGACGCCGCCGTGGTCGAGTCGCTGCGCCGCGGCGACGGCGGGCCGGACCGGTTCACCGCCTCCCTGGCCCGCGCGCACGTCCGCGGCACCCCCGTCGACTGGCACCTGGCCCCCGGCGAGCAGCTCGACCTGCCCACCTACGCCTTCCAGCGGCAGCGCTACTGGCTGACGGCCGTCGGCCAGGCCGACCAGACCGGCCTCCGACCGTCCAGCCATCCCCTGCTCGGCGCCGCCGTCACGCTCGCCGACGCCGGTGGCCTCCTGCTCACCGGTCGGCTGTCCGCCACCACTCATCCCTGGCTGACCGACCACGCGGTGGCGGGGACGATCCTGGTGCCCGCCGCCGCCCTGGTCGAGCTGGCGATCAAGGCCGCCGATGAAGCCGGCTACGAGCAGATCAGCGACCTCGAACTGCAAGCCCCGCTGATCCTGGCCGATCACGGCAGCCTTCAGCTCCAGGTCTCGGTTCAGCCGCCCGACTCCGGCGGCCGCGCGGCCCTGGCGATCTACGCCCGCCCCGACGACGACAGCGACTGGATCCGGCACGCCGCCGGCGCGCTGGCCAGCGGCGACGCGCCGGCCTTCGAGCTCACCGCGTGGCCGCCCGTCGGCGCCGAGCCCGACGGCGGCCAGCCGGGCGTGTGGCGGCGCGGCGACGAGGTCTTCGCCGAGGTCGTCCTGCCGGACGGGCAGCAGGCCGAGGCCGCCCGGTACGGCATTCATCCGGCGCTGCTGGACGCGGCGCTGGAGCCCGTACTCGACGAGGCCCGGCAGTGGCCCGCGAACTGGACCGGCCTGTCGGTGTGGGAGCACGGCGAGCCCGCGTTCCGCATCCGGCTGGCGCCTGCCGGGGAAGGCGCCATCACGATCTGGGCGGCCGATGCCGCGGGCAAGCCTGTGCTGCGCGCGGACTCGGTGACGCTGGCGCCCCGCCCGGCCGGCGACCAGCGCGCCCGGGGCGCCGCGCTGCTGCGCATCGACTGGGTGCCGGCGCCGGCCGGGAGCGGCGCCGCCGAGGCGGAGATCTATCGCTGCCCGGAACCGGCGGCCGACGGCGTTCTCGCGGACACCGTCCGCGCGGTGACGGAGCAGGTCGCGGAGATGCTCCGATCGTCGGCGGACGGGCGGCTGGCGTTCGTCACCCGGGCTGGTGAGCTGTCGCACGCGGCGGTGCGCGGGCTGGTGCGCTCGGCGCAGCGGGAGAGCCCGGGCCGGTTCGTCCTGATCCACCTCGACGGCGACGATGAATCTCTGCTAGGCGCGGCGATCGCGTCGGGCGAACCAGAGCTGGCGGTTCGCGATGGCGCGCTACTGGTGCCGCGCCTGGCCCGGGCGGTGCCCGGCGGCCTGGTGCCCGGCGGCCCGGTGACCGCTGGCCCGGACGGCTCCGGACAGGACAGCTCCGGGTCGGCCGGCCTCGATCCGCAGGGCACCGTCCTGATCGTCGGCACCGGCCTGATGGGCCGCTGGGTCGCACGCCACCTGGTGACCCGCCACGGCGTCCGGCGGCTGGTGCTGGCCAGCCGGCGCGGGCAGGCCGGTGACCTGGCCGCCGAGCTGCGCGACCTGGGCGCCGACACCACCGTCGCGGCCTGCGACGCCACCGACCGGGACGCGCTCGCCGCGCTGCTGTCCGGCATCCCGTCGCTGACCGGCGTGGTGCACTGCGCCGGGGTCGTCGAGAACGGGCTCGCCAGATCGCTGACCCCCGATCAGCTCGGCCGGGTGCTGGCGCCCAAGGTTGACGCGGCGATCCACCTGCACGAGCTGACCCGCCACGCTGATCTGGCGCTGTTCGCGCTATTCTCCTCGGCGGCCGGCGTGCTCGGCGGCGTGGGGCAGGGCGCGTTCGCGGCCGCGAACACGTTCCTGGACGGCCTGGCCGAGCACCGCCGCGCCACCGGACTGCCCGCCGTTTCGCTGGCCTGGGGTGAGTGGGAACCGCTGGCGCAGGACGCGCCGGCGCTGCTGGACGCCGCCCTCGATGGCGCCGCTGGCGGCGGGGGTGACGCGCTGCTGGTGCCGCTGCGGTTCGACGTCGCCGCGCTGCGGACTGGCGAGGAGCTGCCGCCGATGCTGCGCGGACTGGCCCGGACCCGCCGCTCCCGCCGGTCAGCGGGCGGCGCGGCGGCGGCCCTGGCCCAGCGGCTCGCCGGGCAGTCGGCAGACGCGCAGGACCAGATCCTGCTGGACCTGGTCCGCGGCCACGTGGCCGCCGTGCTCGGGCATGACTCGCCGCCCGCGCTGCCGCCCGACCGGGCGTTCAAGGAGCTGGGCTTCGACTCGCTCACCGCGGTGGAGCTGCGCAACCGGCTGAACGGCGCCACCGGACTGCGGCTGCCCGCCACGCTGGTCTTCAGCTATCCCACGCCGGCCGAGCTGGCCAGGCACCTGCGCGCCGAGCTGGGCCTGGATGGCGGTCCCGCGCCCGTGCTCGGGGAGCTGCGCCGTCTCGAGGAACTGCTCGACGCCGCGTCGCCCGATGACGGCACGCACGCCGCGGTCGTCCGGCGGCTCGAGACCCTGGTGCGCAAGTGGCGGGGCACCGGCAAGGGCGCCGCGAGCGCCATGGAACGCCCGGCCCTCGGCTCGGCCAGCGCGGAGGACCTGTTCGCGCTGCTCGACCGGGAACTGGGCCCGTCCTGAGAACCTCCGCCTCCCGAGGAGACCGTTATGACGCAAACGACAGAGCCGCAGCCGCTGCCGACCATCCGCACCTGCCCGTTCGACCCGCCGGAAGAACTGGCCCGGCTGCGCGCCGCGGAGCCGGTCAGCTCGCTGCTGTACGTGGACGGCTCGGTGGGCTGGCTCGTGACCGGGCACGCCCAGGCCCAGACGGTGCTGGCCGACCGGCGGTTCAGCGCGCGCAAGGAGCTGCAGAAGCTGCCCGTGCAATGGGCCGGGCAGATGGAGCGCGAGCCGGCCGGGCCAGGGGAGTTCATCTTCATGGACCCCCCGCAGCACACCCGGTTCCGCAAGCTGCTCGTCGGCCACTTCACCATGCGCCGGATGCGGCAGCTCACGCCGCGCATCGAGGAGATCACCGCCGGGCGCCTGGACGCGATGCAGGAGGCGGGTTCGCCGGTCGACCTGATGCAGGTCCTCGCCTATCCGATCCCGTCCCTGGTGATCTGCGAGCTGGTCGGCCTGCCCTACGAGCAGGCCCACGAGCTGCACGGCAACGTGGTCAAGCTCTTCGAGTTCGACTCCACGCCCGAGCAGGTCCGCGAGGCCGGCCTGGAGATCCACCGGATGCTGCACGCCCTGATGCGGCGCAAGCGGGCACAGCCGGCGGACGACCTAATGAGCGGCCTGGTCAGCGGCGGGCAGCTCTCGGTCGAGGAGATTTTGCGGGTCGCCTCGCTGCTGCTGATCGGCGGGTTCGACAACACCGCGAACATGATCGGCCTCGGCGTGTTCGCGCTGCTGAGCAACCCCGGTCAGCTCGCCCTGCTGCGCGATCACCCTGACCTGATCGACAACGCGGCGGAGGAGTTGATGCGCTACGTCCCCTCGCTGCACATCGGGCCGATCCGCGCGGCGCTCGAGGACGTCGAGCTGGGCGGCCAGCTCATCAAGGCCGGCGATGTCGTGACGGTCTCGCTCGCGGCCGTGAACCGCGACCCGCTGCGCTTCGGCGAGCCGGACCAGCTCGACATCACCAGCCCGGCCAGCGGTCAGCTCGCGTTCGGTCACGGCCCGCATCAGTGCATCGGATCGGAGCTGGCGCGGATCGAGATGCGCGTCGCCTATAACGCGCTGCTGCGCCGGTTCCCGGACCTCCGGCTGGCCGTGCCCGCCGATGACGTGCCGATGCGGGAGAAGATCGTGCCCTACGGCCCGCGGGCGCTGCCAGTCGCGTGGGGTGCGGCGTCATGACCGCCCGCGCCATCGTCCTGGGCGGCGGCCTGGCCGGCACCCTCGCGGCCCGCGCGCTGTCACCGCACGTCGACGCCATCACGATCGTCGAGCGGGACCGCTACCCCGACGGTCCGGAGCAGCGGCGCGGTGTGCCGCAGGCCCAGCACGCCCACTTGCTCATGTCCGGCGGCGCCGCGGTCCTCGACGAGCTGCTGCCCGGCACGATCGACCGGCTGCTGCGCGCCGGGGCCTACCGGATCGGGCTGCCCGAGGACGCGGTCTCGCTCACCGCCTACGGCTGGAACCACCGGTTCCCCGCCTCGGGCTACATGATCACGTGCAGCCGGCCGCTGATCGACTGGGTGGTCCGCGAGCAGGTACTCGCCGACCCGAAGGTCACCGTGCTGGCGGACACCGCCGTCATGGGTCTGCGGGGGACGGCCAGCCGGGTCACCGGCGCGCGCGTCCAGACCGTCGGCTCCGCCGAGACCGCGCTGGACGCCGACATCGTGGTCAACGCCACGGGCCGGGGCTCGGCGCTGCGGCGCTGGCTGGCGGAGATCGGCGCGCCGCCGGTCGACGAGGACATCGTCGACAGCGGGATCGCCTACGCCACCCGGGTCTACCGGCCGGCCCGCCAGTTCCCGCCCGTGGTGCTGTACGCCGATCACCGGGTACCGCGGCCCGGCCAGAACGGCGCGCTGCTGCCAGTTGAGGGCAACCGCTGGATGGTCACGCTGTCGGGCACCCGCGGCGGCGAGCCGCCCACCGACGAGGACGGCTTCCTGGCGTTCGCGCGGGGCATCCGGCACTCGCTCATCGCCGAGCTGATCGGCACCGCCGAGCCGCTCACCCCGGTGCGCGGCACTCGCAGTACCGTCAACCGGCGGCTCCGGCTCGGGCAGCTCGGGGCCGGCTGGCCCGACGGTCTGGTCGTGGTCGGCGATGCGGTGGCGGCGTTCAACCCGGTCTACGGGCACGGGATGAGCACGGCGGCGCGGGCGGCGGCGGCCCTGGCCGCGGCGCTGCGGCGGCACGGCCCCGGTGCCGGCCTGGCGGTGCTGGCCCAGCGGGCCGTGGCCGCCGCCGTGGATGACGCGTGGATCCTGGCCACGCTCCAGGACATCTGCTATCCGGACTGCCGGTACGACGTGGTGGACACCCGCCTGACCCGGCAGGCGGCGCAGGGCCGCAAGCTCGCGGACATGGTCGGCCTGGCCGCCATCCGGGAGCCGCTGGTGAGCGCGGCGACGATCCGGGTTAACACCCTGTCGGCGCCGCTGAGCAGCCTGGAGAGTTCCGACATCGTGGCCGCGCTGCGGCGTCCCGCCGCGTATCCGTCGCTGACCGAACCGCCGCTGACGCCGCAGGAGCGAGCGCTGCTGGGCTCCCGCGAGTGAGCTGAGTCCGGTGGCCGGCCAGCCGGGTGGCCGGCCACCGGGGCCTTATGCGGGTTCCGGGCGCCGACGGGCCGGCGCCCGGGGGTTCAGCCGATGGCGCGGCGGCGGAAGCCGATCAGGCCGGCCACGGTCAGCATGGCTGCCAGCACAGTCAAGACGACGAGCGAGGCCGGCTGCACCGAGGAGCCCGGCAGCCGGGGCACGTGGGCGTAGGGGGAGATGTCCGTCACCCACTGCTTGAGCTTGAGGATCGGGCCCAGCTCGCCGAGCAGCACGCAGGCCCCCAGCGCCGCCCAGCCGGCCACGGTGAGCCGCGGCGCCAGCCCGAACGCCAGCATCACGATCCCGACCAGCACCCACACTGCGGGCAACTGCACGAGCGCGCCGGCGATCACGCCGCCGGCCCGGCCCAGGTTCCCCACGCGCCCGCCGTACATCAGCCCGGCGGCAAGGCCGGTCACCGCGAGGATGACCGTCGAGCCGAGGATCGCGATCACGAAGTGGCTGAGCGCCCAGCTGATCCGGCTGGTCCCGGTGGCGAGAATGGGCTCCGCCCGCTCGCTGGCCTCCTCCGATCGCAGCCGCATCGCGGCCTGGATGCCGTACGCGGAGACGATCACGCCCAGGACGCTCAGCTCGGCGGCGAGGAAGGCGTCGCTCAGGCCCTTCTCGCCGCCCAGGCGCAGGACGATCTCGCGGGCTCCGTGGCTGCTGAGGAAGCTGCTGCTGGTGGACGCGATGCTGCCGATCACCAGGCCGAGCAGCGCGAGCCCGGCCGTCCAGCCGAGCAGCGAGGCCCGCTGCAGGCGCCAGGCCAGCGCCAGCGGGGTGCGCAGCCAGCCGGCGCCCGCCTTCGGTCCCGGCCGGTCCGGCACCAGGCCCGAGCCCAGGTCGCGGTGCACGACCAGGACATAGGAGCCGCTCATGACCACGACCGTGAAGGCCGCAGTGATCAGCAGCACCCACCAGCGGTTCCCGGCGTAGGCGCGGACCTGCTGCTCCCAGCCGATCGGGGACAGCCAGCGCAGCCACTGGGGACCGGTGGAGCTGGCGGTGTCACCGACGGCCCGCAGTACGTAGAAGACCCCGAGGGCGGTGTAGGCCGTCGCGCTGGCCGCCCGCCCGCTGCTGGCCACCTGGGCGGCCACCGCCGCCACCCCGGCGAACGCGAGTCCCACGCCCGTCCAGGCGATCCCGAAGGCGAGAGAGCCCCCGACGGGCAGCTTCGTGCCGATCAGCGCGAGCGCCGTGACGACGCCCAGGACGACATTGGCCCCGACGGCCACCAGCAGCGCCGCCGTCAGCGGGGCGCGGCGGCCCACCACGGCGGAGCCAATCAGTTCCAGGCGGCCTGTCTCTTCCTCCGCGCGGGTGTGCCGGAGGACCAGGACTATGGCCAGGATCGCGACCAGGATGCTGCCGAAGCCGCTCATCTTCACCATGGCGATCGCGCCGATGGACCGGACGTCGTAGATCCGGCCGTCGAGGGCGACCAGACCCAGCGTGTGGTTGATGTTCTCCGCGGCCGCCAGGCGCGAGCCCGGCGTCTTGTAGAGCGAGATGGTGGACTTCGCCGTCCCCGCCGCGATCGCGATCAGCAGAATCAGCCACACCGGCAGCAGGATCCGGTCACGGCGCAGCGCCATCCGGACCAGCCCGCCGGTACCGGCGAGCGCGCTCATCGGGACATCGCCTCTTTCTCGGCCGCCTGGCCTTTACCGGTCTTGGCGGTCTTGGCGGCGTCCTGGTCAGCCGTGCTGCCGACCTCGTCCGCGGGCTCCTCGCCGTACTCGCGCAGGAACATGTCCTCCAGCGTGGGCGGCTGGCTGGTCAGGGTGCGGATGCCGAGCTGAGTCAGGCGGATCAGCAGGTCATTGATGCTGACCGTGTCCACCTGGCAGTGCACCCGCGCGCCCTCGACCTGGAGGTCATGCACGCCGGGCAGGTCCGACAGTCCGTCGGGCGGCGCGGCGGCCAGCTCCGCGGTGACGGCGGTGCGGGTGAGCTGGCGCAGGTCTGCGAGCGTGCCCGTTTGCACCGTGGCGCCCTTGCGGATGATCGTGACCCGGTCGCAGAGCGCCTCCACTTCGCTGAGGATGTGGCTGGAGAGCAGCACCGTGCGACCGCCCTTGCGCTCCTCGTCGATGCAGTCCCGGAACTGCGCCTCCATCAGCGGGTCCAGGCCCGAGGTCGGCTCGTCCAGCAGCAGCAGTTCCACGTCCGAGGCCAGCGCGGCGATCAGCGCGACCTTTTGCCGGTTGCCCTTCGAGTAGGCCCGGCCCTTCTTCGTTGGGTCCAGCTCGAAGCGTTCCAGCAGCATCGCGCGGCGCTGGGGGTTCAGGCCGCCCCGCAGGCGGCCGAGCAGGTCGATGACCTCGCCGCCGGAGAGATTCGGCCACAGGTTCACGTCGCCCGGCACGTAGGCCAGCCGGCGGTGCAAAGTGACGGCGTCCTGCCACGGGTCGTGGCCCAGCAGCCGGGCCTCACCCGCGTCCTTGTGCATCAGCCCGAGCAGGATCCGCAGCGTCGTCGTCTTTCCGGCGCCGTTGGGGCCGAGGAAGCCGTGCACCTCGCCGGTCGCGACTTCCAGATTTAAGCCATCGAGCGCGCGCGTCCGGCCGAAGGACTTCACCAGGGCTGTCACCGATATAGCCGTTGTCATGCAGCACAAGTTACACTCATTTCATAGTTCCGTGAAGATGCTTAAGTCTCTGAGCGGACTGCCGACGAGGGGAACGGTGACACGACTGTGGCGGAGGGCGTGAGGCGAGACGAGGCGGCCGTTCTCCGGTTCATCGAGAGGTTCGCCGCCATCCTGGCGGACGCCGGAATGGCCCGGATGCCCGCCCGCGTGTTCGCCGCGCTGCTGGCCACCGATTCCGGCCGGCTGACTGCCGCCGACCTGGCCGAGATCCTGGGGGTCAGCCCCGCCGCGATCTCCGGCGCCGTCCGCTACCTCATGCAGCTCAACGTGGCTGCGCGTGAGCGCGAACCGGGATCCCGGCGGGACCACTACCGGCTCCTTGATGATGTCTGGTACGAGGCCACCATGCGCCGCGATCAGATGCTCGTCCGCTGGGAGCGGGCCGCCCGCGAGGGCGTCGCGGCCCTCGGCCCCGACACCCCGGCCGGCGTGCGCATCGCCGAGACGCTCACCTACCTGGAGTTCGTCCAGGCCGAGATGCCGGCCATGCTGAAGCGCTGGGACGAGCGCAAGGCCCAGCTGCGCAACGGCGGCTGAGCCTGTGCGTACCGAACCTCGCGCAGGCGAATGAAGTATGTTCGCCCGCCTGGTTTCCTGATCGACCTGCGCCTGCGCCGTGCCAAAACTGGCACATGGGCGCTGAGCTGGTTTTTTGTAGCTGCCCGGTGAGGGTTCGCCTGCAGCCACCGGAGCTGCGCTGCCGGACCTTGGCGGGCCGGATTGTCCGCTCGGCTTCGAGCGGGTACGCCCGCAATAACATAACCGAGGAATCTGGGCGGGGATCTTTTGTGTAGACCTGTTGGGCTCGAATACACGATTGCGGCGGTGACCTGCGTCTTCGCGCGGCAGTGTGGACTTGTCATGCGGCGATCTGGTACTCATGCGTGAGTCCGCCGAGGATCTGACTTCCTCGCGAGCCCGGGTATTCTTCGAGTCGGCCCGGCGCCCGGCGCCTGAGCACCCGGTGCCCGTTCGGTAGCCCTCGGCCAGAACCCCCCGGCCGTTCCCCCCGCCGGGGGATGCGCGCCTGGATGGCCCTGCATACGCTCGCCCCAGAAGGCGGGCGCGCCGTCCAGGGCAGTGACCGCCCAAGCACCAGCGGAACAGCGGGTCACCCGGTAGTTCCAGAACCCCGGGACCCCGGCCGTCATCCCGATCGTGCGCTGAGCTCCGGCGCCGTAGTGCGCGCGGATGATGACCGGGCTGATCTGTGCTGCCTGCTGCTCGGGCCACGACAGCGCCCAGATCGCGTCGATGCCGTCGCGGTGGTGCCGTACGCCGGTCGCGGTCACCTCGCCGGTCCCGAGAAGCAGGTCGGCGTTGATCTCTGTGAGTGGCTGCCGGGCGTGCGGGTCGAGCAGCGCGACGGCTGCCGTGAAAAAGCGTTCCTTGTCTTGCCGGGAGACGGCACCGCCGTGAGTGCCGTCGCGCAGGTCAGCGAAATGGCGCAGCAGCTCGGCGGTGTACTCCGGCGGAGAGCTTTCCATGTTGTCTTCCTTCTTTCCGGGGAGACAGATCCCGGCCTCAGGCGCTCCGCCCGGGCAGGCCGCTGACCGGGGCGGGGTCGCGGTTGACCCAGGAGGCAGTGTCGGCGTGGTTGAGGGTCCACTGGGCGATCTGGTCCTTGCGGGCCCACCACACGTCTGGGTGGTCGCGCAGCCGGGTGAGGGTCCGGTCCAGCACGCGGACCCGGGAGGCGTGCCCGGACAGGCGCTCGTGCAGGCCGATGACCATCATCCGGCGCCGGGTGCCGCCCTCGGCGTACAGCTGGTCGAACTCGTCGGCCAGTTGCTGCTTGTAGGCGGCGGGGTTGAAGCCGAGGAAATGCCGACGTCGGCATTTTCTCGGATATGCCGAGCGCACCGTTATGCCGATGAGGCGCATGCATCTCCCGTGTAGCCTGGCGCGATCGTGAGGGGCCTCGCCATATTCGTGCGCGGTTTCCGCCCTCATGATCTGGCCGTAGGCGTGTCCTGTCTGTGGAGTTCCCCACCACAGACAGGAGCAGGCCATGGAGTTTCAGGCCGGAATACAGGTGTCGATGGACGGGCCGCTGGCACCGTTCGCCGACGACCTTCGCAGAGAGCTGGCAGGCAGCGGCTACTCGCCTCGCTCGGCCGGTGAGCTGATGCGGCTGGCCGCACAGCTCAGCCGCTGGCTGGACAGCCG
>Ga0066790_10001298_pt1 | contig 10440 bp, 9 predicted proteins | sample OrgsoiDNA2013050_FD_70963 | JGI IMG/M metagenome (GOLD analysis project Ga0066790, IMG submission 70963) | Permafrost soil microbial communities from the Arctic, to analyse light accelerated degradation of dissolved organic matter (DOM) -... | ecosystem: Environmental > Terrestrial > Soil >...
CCTAGGTAGGCATAGCGAGACGACGCGGGCATGGGCCGAACTTTAGCGCGGCGGTTCAGGACTCGATCGGATCGACAGCCGGCAGTCCGACCTCGTCATCGTCGAACAGCCGGACCTCGGCAGGTCCAGCCGGCCGCACCAGAACGGCAGGCGAATCCTTCTGGACGGCGGTTGGCTGGCGTCCGCTCGGACCCGCGCCACCTCTGGTGGCAAAGGCGATCGCCTGCCGTTCCTCCGGAGAGAGCTGCTGGTCGCTGGTGCCGCCCTTGACGCCCTTCGCATACGACCGCGTTTCGGTCCGGCCGTGAATCGCGCTGATCACCAACCCATCGCCTGAGTCATCGAGCAGCGCCGCCGAGAATGACATGCGCCCACCCATGTCCCGGAAAGCGTCGTAGCGCACCACTGCGACATGGCTAAGTGCGTCGGCGACGTCGAGCCGCAGCTCGTGCATGCGGCCTTCGACCGATGACAACTCAGCGCGCAAACGGGCGACCAGCTCGACCTGTTTGGCGGCCGAGGACAGAAACGATTCCGCGTCGTCGCCGGCCTGCAGGATGGTCAGGTTGCGGCGAAGCTTGCGCAGCCGCAGGTGGGCGAACAGCGCGACCAGCAGGCCGAGACCACCGGCCGACGTCCCGATCACGGCAAGCAGGGCGGCAGTCGAACTGGAGAGTGACACGGCGCTCAGCCTAACCGCCCATCAGCCAGTATCGTCCGGCCATGGCACTGCTCCGGATCCTTGCACTCATCGGCGGTTTCGCGGTCCTGGGCGGCACCGCATCAAGCGTGCTGCGCACCCTCGTCGTCCCGCGCGCTGTGCTGTCCAAGGTTTCCGAGGTCGTGCTCGACTCGACGGTGCGGGTGTCTCGGCTGGTTGCCGACCGCATCGCCGACTACGAGCGCCGCGACAACATCCTGGCGTGGGCAGCCCCGCTGTCCCTGATGACACTGCTCTTCACCTGGATCGCCTGTTTCTGGGTGGGGTTCAGCCTGCTCGACTTCGGCTTCACCCACTTCACCTTCAGCGCGGCCATGCGCCAGGCCGGCTCGTCGATCGCGACGCTCGGTTTCGCGGCATCCCCGACGGCGTCGCTGACCACCCTCGACATCGTTACCGGGATCACCGGCATGGTCGTCGTCGCGTTGCAGATCGCCTACTTGCCGACCCTCTACTCCGCCTACAACAGGCGCGAGTCGCTGATCACCGTTTTGTCGGCGCGCGGCGGCGAGCCCGCGTGGGGTCCGGAAATCCTGGCCCGGCACGTCTGGCTTGATCTCGAAGGGAATCTTCCAGACCTCTACAGCAGCTGGGAAAGCTGGGCGGCCACGGTCTCTGAGAGCCACACCAGCTACCCGGTCCTGATCCACTTCAGGTCACCGCAACCGCTCCGCTCGTGGCTGATCGCGCTGTTGGGTGTCATGGACGCCGCCGCCTTGCAGACCGCGCTCGCGCCGACAACCGCGCCTGTCGAAGCCCGACTGCTGCTCCAGATGGGATACCTGACGTTGCGCGACCTCGCAGCGATCGAGTCCATCCCGACCCGCCGCGACGTGTCGCCAGACGATCCGATCCAGCTGCCGTATGCGGAGTTCGAGGAAGCCGTCGACATGCTGAGCTCGATCGGACTGAAGATCGAGCGCACTGCCGCGCAGGCGTGGCCGCATTTTCGGGGTTGGCGGGTGAACTACGAGGACGCCGCTTACGGACTCGCGAAGCACATCGATGCGGTGCCTGCCCGGTGGTCGGGTCCCCGGCGCCGACCAGAGCAGCCGATCCCGCCGGTCCGACCGGTCAACAAGAAGCCGGCAACAACGGGTTCAGCGGATGCCGCTCCGTCAGTGGGCCGCGAGCTGGCCGAAGAAGGTCAGTGAGCCGATAACTGTGCCGTCGTCGGCGTGCAGCGCGGTCGCGATGGCATCAAGGGTGAGGGTCCTGCCGTCCGACCTGCGCAATCGGAGCAGACCGCGGTTCAACATGCCGGTCGCAATCGCCTGCGTCGGCGGCACGAGTGTCTCGTCGGGCATGGGTTCTGCGGCGCTGCTGAAGTCGACGAGGGTGAAGACGTCGCCAACCAACCGGCGTCCGACCAATTCGACAGGGGCTTCCGCGAACAGGGCCGCGGCCGAGGCAGAGACCCCGGCGATCCGGCCGTCGCGGTTCAACACGATGCACGGATCGGCCGATGTGGCCACCACGGTGACCCACGCGCGCAACGTTTCGCGCAACGGAGCGAGCTCTGGTGACGGCCGCTGAATCAGCGGAATCAACAGGTACGACATGCCGTCGTGTTTGGCCCCGGGCACGACCGTTACCCCAACGTCAGTCACCCGCTTACCCACATCCCCCCGAGATTTGCTGATCATCAGCGTGACACACGGGCGGCCGTATCGACACTGTGCATAGGTATGGACCGCACGAGTCCATTCGGCGCAGCGCATATTCAGCAAATAGCCGCATACCCCCGCAGTTTCCGCCCTTTACGACCGCGGCGGTGGCGGTGGCGGTGGCGGTGGCGTTCTGTCTGTCATCGAGAAACGCAAGCGGGCCATGGCATTTTCCGGCCCGCTCGCAATTCCCGACTCCTCGAACAGTTCCATGACCCGATCCGCGAGCTGATCGACGTCCCATCTCCGTTTGCCGTTCTCGATGACCGCGGCCGACGTCCATGGACGGTATATCTCCACGGCGTCGCCCTGCACACCGAAGACCTTGCCACTGATATGCGCGGACGCCGAACTGCATAGGAAGGCCACCATCGGCGCAACATTGTCGGGGTGCCAGAAGTCGAATTCCCCGCTGTCTGCGGCAATATCGCCGTAGGCGCCTTCGGTCATCCGGGTGCGGGCGGCGGGTGCGATTGCGTTGCACGTCACCCCGTAGCGCGCCATTTCTTGAGCAACGATTGTCGAGAAGGCAGCGATGCCGGCCTTCGCGGCTCCGTAGTTTGATTGGCCGAAGTTGCCCAAGAGCCCTGAGGTGCTCGACGTGCACACGATGCGGCCTGGGCCGCCTTGCTCCTTCCAGTAGGCGCACGCCGCATGGGTCAGTGCGTAGTGCCCACGTAGGTGGACCGCGATGACCGCGTCCCATTCCTCGGCGGTCATCTTGGCCAGGGTGCGATCGCGCACGATGCCCGCGTTGTTCACGACCGCATCGAGCGCACCGAAAACGTGGATGGCCTGATTGACCAAGGAGGTCGCAGCGTCGACTTCACTGCAGTCGCCAACATGCGCGGTGGCTATGCCGCCGATAGCGCTGATCTCGGCGACCACTGTCGACGCGGCCTCCGCGTCGACATCGTTCACGACGACCCGCGCGCCAATGCGGGCCAGTTCGATCGCCTCGCCGCGGCCGATCCCCCGACCGGCGCCCGAGACGACCACTACCGCGTCGGACAGGAGTGCCATGACGCGACGCTAGCTGATTCCGACGAGATCGGGATGCGTGCGAAACCGGTCGATGGTGCGGGCGCAGGCCATCCTCGACGTCAAACTGCGGAACGCTACAACGGACGCGCGGCCACCTGGCTGTCGACGTGGATCGAGTCCCGACTGGTCAACTCGCGGTCGATCCAGTCACGGTTGGTCAAGGGGACGACCGCCCACACGGTCGTCGACGAATCGTGCTGCTCGACGCCCCAGCGGGCGGCCAGCGTCGCGACGATCGAGAGGCCACGCCCGCTCGTGTCGGTCGAACCCGGCTCGGCCACGACCGGACGCGTCGGCGCGCCCCCGTCAGTCACTGCGACCTCGACCCCATATTCGCCGACTCCCCAGGCGATCGACAGCTGGCCGTCGTCGAGAGCGCGCGCATGGAGAACCGCATTGCAGAGCAGCTCGGTGGCAACCAACGCGACCTCTTCGCGGACTGGCTCTGGCAAGACGGCAAGATCATCGCGAAGGACAGCCCGGACGTACCCCACGCTCGCGGGCGTGGGCGTCACGCGAAGAGAGCTCACTGGCCGTACGTTCCCCGGTAAATGGGGTCAAAACCTCACACATAACACGCTCTCGCAACTCACCCCAATGCCGATTCCGCACCCGGCTCCACGCCGATTCCTCACAGCTGCAGGTGGGCTCCTCAAAGAGGCAGCTCCCGAGCGCCGGACGACCTGAATGTGCGAGGAAACCACCCCGGGCGGTCAGCTGCTGCCCTTCACCCGCTGCCGGGGAGCGTGACTTCGAAACAGGTACCGCCGCCGGCCCGCGGGCGGGCTCGAACTGCGCCGCCATGCGCCTCGACCAGCCGCTGGACGATGTAGAGGCCGAGACCCACGCCGCCGAATCGTCGCCGCTCGCCGCCGACTTGGTAGAAGCGCTCGAAGACCTGCGAATGCTCACCTGCCGGGATCCCCAGGCCCCGGTCGCACACCTGCGCGATGATCGTGTGCCCCTCCGCACGAACCGACACCGTGATGGCGCCCCCGTCGGGGGAGTACTTGATCGCGTTTTCGAGCAGTTGGCTGAAGACGATCTCGATCGAACTCGGGTCACCCATCGCCAGCGGTACGTCGGGTGCGATGTCGAGCACGAACTCGTGTTCTTGCGCGACGTTCTCGAACCCCGCAACCGCGGAGCGCAGCAAGCCGCCCAGGTCGAACACGACGTGGGTCGGCGCCGGCGCGGCAAGACCGGCACGCGAGCCCAACAGCAGCTGCTCCACGAGTGCCGCGAGCGCGCGGGTGCGTTCGGCAATGCGCTCTACCGATCCACGGCGCTCCTCGTCGGTGATGTTCTCCCAGTGCGTAAGCAACGTCGAGGCATATCCCTGGACGACGGTGATCGGCGTCCGCAGTTCATGACTGGTCACCGCCAGGAACAGGTCCTTGCTCTCTTCGATCGACTTGGACCGGCTGACATCACGGAAGTCGACGACGGTCTCGCCGGTATCCGCGATCGGTGCGCACAGCACCTCCAACCAGCGACCGGAGCCGAGCTGGTACTCGGAGACGACACCGGGGTCTGGCGCGGGGAACGGCAACGGGTACCCCAGCACCTCGGCCTGGGACAGCCCGGTCAGCTCGTGCGCGGCCGGGTTCCATTGCCGTACGAGTCCCTGCGCGTCGACCACCGCCATCCCGTCAAGGGTGGCCTCGATGACGGCGCGTTCGTGCTCGCGTTGCCGTCGGGTCAGGTCATACGCGCGCGCGTTCGCGAGTGCGGCGCCGGCCGCCTCGGCGAGGAGTTCGAGCACGCTGAGCTCGGCCTTGCCCAGAGCACGGCCCTGTGCGGCGAAGAACACATAGAGCGCACCGGACGGCTGCCCGTCGAGTCGGGTAAGGCCGATCGCGAGCCGCGGCAGCCGCGCGCTCGTGGCCGCAACGAGTGTCGACGTGTTGGGGTACTCATCGTTGTTCAGGGCCATCGACGTGCGCCCCGACTCGAGCACAGTTGCCACCGCCGACTCGGCGAGCGGGATCCGTTCACCCGCCAGTTCAGACTCGAGGCCGGAGACTGCTGCGATCACCAGGTCGTCGCCGTCGAGCATCACGTAAGCCGCACCATCGGCGGTGAGCAGCTCACGGCCAGACTCGCTGATCCGCTGCAGGACGGTGTGCAGGTCGAGATCGGAGTTCAGGCTTGCAATGACGGATGCCAGCCGGCCCACCAGCTCCACGCGGCGGCGCAGCGCGCGTTGGACAGCTCGCTGCTGCGTCGCATCGCGGATCACGGCTAGCCACCCATCGATCGGGCCGTCGAGCCACGCCCGCAGCGGACTGAAGACGATCCACACGTCGACGAGGGTGCCGTCGGCTCGGTGCCTCTTCGTGGCAAGTGACACGTCTTCGCCGGTCATCACCCTCGCGAGGGCATCGCGCTCCTGCTGGGCATGCTCATCGGGGATGCCGGGAAATTGGCTGCCCACAACGCTCTTCGCGCTCCAGCCGAAGAGCCGCTCGGCTCCCAGATTCCACAACCGGATTCGCCCATCGCGATCGCCCGCCACTACGGCGTCGACCATCGCGTCCAACGCACGGGCCGCGAGCAGGTTGTCGGACACCCCGTCATCGTGTCACCGCGGCACGGCCCGGGAAGCGAGACTGACCCGAGAACGTGCCCTAGGCTGGCCGACATGCTGATCGTGACCACGAACGACATTCCCGGATATCGCGTCGACGAGGTCCTCGGTGAGGTCTTCGGGCTCACCGTCCGGTCGCGCAACGCCTTCAGTCAGATGGGCGCCGGACTGAAATCGATCCTCGGTGGAGAGCTGCGCGGCATGACCACTGCTCTCACCGAGAGCCGCAACCAGGTCATGCAGCGGCTCATCGACGAAGCGACCGCCCGCGGCGCGAACGCGATCCTCGCGATGCGGTTCGACACCTCGGAAATGGGTGGGGTCTGGACCGAGATCTGCGCCTACGGCACCGCGGTGCGGGTCACCAAGCTCTAGACGCTGGACGCCGGGCGGCGGTCGGTCAGCCGCACTGCGAGCGTCAGCACCGCTGCGGCCACGAACGAGAGCAGCGATGCACTCATCCAGGTCTGCGGCGTGAAGTGAATGTCGCGCGCAACGTCGCCCCAAAACCCTGCCCAGCGTGGGATCACGCCAGGGTTGACGAGCTGGTAGACGCAAAAGCCGGCGATCCACGGGAACAACATCGACCATCGGGACGGCGCGTGCTCGGCGACGTCCCAGCGCCGATGTCCGTGCAGCACGAAGTAGTCGACGACCAGGACGCCGAAGAGCGGCACGAACACCGAGCCGATCAGGTACAAGAAGTTCTGGTAGTTGCCGATGTGGAACAGCAGCGCGAGCAATGTCGCGGCGGTGCCGACGACGAGCGCAAGGATGCGCCGATCCCAATGCGGTCGCAGGTTCTGCGTGCTGACCGCAGTCGAGTACACATCGCAAAAGGACTGGTCGATCTCGCGGATCGCGAGCACCGCGAAGGCTGCCTTGCCCAGGAACACCGCGATGAACGCGCCCCACACGCCGTGGTTGGAGCCGTCGCTCGCGGCCGGCACACTCAGGATCGCGACGATGCCGAGCGCGTAGCAGGCCGTCTGGGTGACGGTGTAGCCAACGAACGCGGCACTGAACGCCGTCCGGCCTGATTTTGAATGGCGGGAGTAGTCGGCCGCGACCGGCACCCACGAGATGGCGACCGCGAGTGCCGTGTCGACTGCCGGCCAGAACTCGCGCCACGAACTGTGCGCGACTGCCGGAAGCGGGCGCCGCAGCAGCTGCACGAACAGGTAGACGACGACGATCGCGACGGCAACCGTCACGTACTTGCGAAGCACCCGGACCACGCCGAGTGGGCGAAGTGCGAGTGCGGTCGTGATGACGCCGGCGATGAGCACGTAGCCGTTCTGCGGTACCGATGGCCAGAGCTGGTGCGCGGCCGACGCGATGATCACGATCTCGAAGGTGGCCCAGCCAAGCAGCTGCAAGATATTCAGACCGGTTGGCAGGTAGGACAAGCGAGCGCCGAACAGTCCTCTGAGTAGGACCATGGCCGGCGACCCGGTGCGCGCGCCCGGAATGGCCGCGAGACCGACAGCGGCTGCGCCCAGGGCGGTGCCAACGAACGTCGCCAGCAGGGCCGCCGTCAGCGGGAGGCCGGGGCTGCCGGCTCTCGGCTGCAGCACGAAAAGCGCCGCAGTGAAACCGAGCAGGCTGACTCCGAGATTGCCCCACAGGCCGACCTGATCGAAGAACCCCAGCGCCTTGACGGCCGGCTGGTCGAGGGTGATCGGCGCCTCAGCATGCACCGGCACGGTTGCGGTCACTTGCCACTCCCTACGCCGGCATTACCCGGTCAGGTTCGAGCGGTCGGCGGCCCATATTCGGCCGGTGATCCCGGCCAGCCGCCCTCTCAGCCCGGTTTCGCCCGAGCTCCCGCGGTGTGCGGCTGTCAGCGTACGCGCTCGCAGTAGGGTCGATGACCATGGCTACTGCGGTCAGCGCGTGTTTCGTGCGGGCCGGCAGAGTCGGGGGTGCCGAGCACGCGCTGTACAACCTGCTCGACGGTCTCCGCGCAGTGACCGCTGCGGATCCCTGGTCGGTCGTCATCGCCTCGCCGCTCCAGGCCGGCTTCGACCTTGCGCCGCTCGTCACCAGGCCGGTACACGTGCCGGGGCTGCGAAACCGGGTCGCGATCGAGACACTCGCCCTGCCCGCACTGCGCGGGGTCGACCGCTGGCTGTTGCCGAACTACTACACGCCACTCGGATTGCGCGGCCACGTGGTCACCGTGATTCATGACGCGCAACACCAGCATTTCCCGGAGAACTTTTCGGCCCGCAAGCGTCGGTGGCTGCAAGCAGCGCACCGCTACACGATGCGCCGAGCAGACGTGGTCGTCGCCATCTCCGACTATGTCGCCGCCGATCTCATCGCCCGCCATGGCGACCGCTACGCGTCGAAGGTTCGGGTCATTCCGAACGCGGTGTCGTTCGATCGGCTTGAGCCGGGGGCTCTGCCGAAGGCGGTTCCGCGCGACCGCGAGATCGTCCTGTGCGTGTCGGGGGGCTACCGGCACAAGAACCTCGAGACCCTCGTGCGGGCCTTTGCCGAGGTGGCCGCCCGGCGACCGGACTCGCAGCTGGTCGTGGTCGGCCAGGTTCCGGAATTGTTGCTCGGCGCGCGTCAAGGTGCCGGTGTGGCCAGCATGGTTCGCTCGCTCTCGCTCACCGACCGAGTGACCGTGCTCGGCTACGTCACGGACGCCGAACTCGGCGCTCTCTATCGCGCCGCATCGGTGCTCGCGATGCCCTCCCTCTTCGAGGGATTCGGGTTGCCGGTCGTCGAAGCGCTAGGGCTTGGCGTGCCCGTCGTGAGTACGCGTGCCGGGTCGCCAGACGAGATCGCACGGGACCTGCCGGTCTTTGTCGAAAGCCCCACGAACGTCGATGAGTTCGCCGAGCGTCTGCTCGCTGTCTTAGCGGATCGGGCCCAATTCGCGCCGACCCCAGAAGCAGCTGCCCAGATCAGAGCCCACTGCTCACCACCGCGGATCGCCGGAATCTACGCCGATCTGCTGGCAACTCTCTGAGAGCGATGAATACGCCGCACCGTGCTAGGTCCATCTAGTCTCTGGTACGTGGAGCCGACAGCGCCGGGCGCCGATGCGAGCCCGGGGTCAAAGACCCCACCCGGTCGGCAGAGCTACCGGGTTGGACGAACTGCGGCTACCTCGCTTGTCGCCCGAGTGATCGCGCTCCTCGCCACACTTGTCAGCGTTCCCGTCGTCCTGAATGCCGTCGGCGCAGAAGAGTTTAGGCTATGGACCACCGCCACCTCTGGGGTGGCACTCCTGAACCTGGCCGACCTCGGCATCGGGAACAGCCTGCTGAACGCGATCGCCCGAGCGCGTGCACGCAGCATGGAACTGACGGTCGCACGACTTGTATCAAGCGCAACGATCGTCTTTGTTTTGCTCGCGCTGCTGCTCGCCGTCACGCTCGTTGTCGTGACGGCGAGCGTCGATTGGGCGTCCATCTTCCGAGTGACGCAAGCGAGCGCAGCCCACGATGCCGCACCGATAGTCCTCATTGTGGGCTTCGCCATGAGCGTGAGCTTGCCCCTCGCTGTTACATCCAAGGTCCAGCTAGCTATGCAGGAAGGCTACCGAACTCAGGCTTGGACGATTGCTGGCCAAGCCGCGGCCTTGGCGGCTCTATTGATCGCTGTACAGAACAACGCATCGCTCCCCGTTCTCGCCGCATGCCTTGTGTTCACGCCGGTGCTTGCCCAGGTATGCAACTCCATACGAGTCTTCGGCTTTGAACACGCGGCTCTGCGTCCACGCCTCTCGTTGTTCGATCGCTCGGTGGCCCGAGGGTTGCTCTCAGGCGGCATGCTGTTCATGTTTCTTCAAGTGTCTTGGGTGCTTGCGTTCGCTTCCGACAATCTCATCATCGATCGTGTACTCGGGCCGCCATCGGTGACCGAGTACGCGGTTCCGTACCGAGCGTTCACCGCGGTGGCCACGATGGCGGTCTTGCCGATGCTGGCGCTGTGGCCCGCCTACACAGACGCATTTGCCCGGAATGACCACGACTGGCTGCGCCGCACGTTTGTCCGAACGCTGATCGCCATGAGTTCAGTCGGCATCGCTCTCGGTCTCGCAGCACTCGTGTTCGCAAGACCGATTCTTCATGCCTGGATCGGGAACGACACGCACTTCAGCAACGCGCTGCTCTGGGGATTCGCGTTATGGCTGCCGACCTATTGTGCCGGCAACGCACTTGCCGTCTACTTCAATGCCCTCGACATCGTGCGCTTCCAGGTGATCACCGTCGGTGTGATGGTCGTGGCGAACGTCGTCCTGAGCATTGTCCTGGTGCACATCTGGGGCGTCTCAGGCGCAATCTACGGGTCGCTCATTTCGTATGCAGCATTGGTGATCGTGCCTTCGTTGTGGTACCTGCCTCGACAGCTCCGCAGCCTGCGCGGCACCCAAGCCCCGATGGGTGCTCATCTCTCCG
>Ga0066790_10001299_pt1 | contig 10439 bp, 7 predicted proteins | sample OrgsoiDNA2013050_FD_70963 | JGI IMG/M metagenome (GOLD analysis project Ga0066790, IMG submission 70963) | Permafrost soil microbial communities from the Arctic, to analyse light accelerated degradation of dissolved organic matter (DOM) -... | ecosystem: Environmental > Terrestrial > Soil >...
CCGCCGCCTGGGCCGCCACCGCCTGGCCCTCCGCCACCGGGTCCGCCGCCACCCGGACCTCCGCCACCGAAGCCGCCTTGTTCTCGTCCCTCGCGCATCCTCTGGTCCAGTTCGTCCGTGCTCATGCCGAACATGCCTACGCCCGAAGTGGTGCCGGAAAACGATACCGATTCCGTGGCGATATCGGGCGCAATGCCTGGCACCGGCATTCCGGAAGGCACAATCTGGTCGGCCCCGCTGCTGTTGCCGGCGTCGGCGCTGGCCAGTCCCTGCATTACGGCCAGACTTTGAAATCCTCGGTTCGCTCCAGCCGTTGCCGGTCGTTGCTGCGGGCGCGCTGCCTGTTGCGTCCGCGACTGCAAGGTCAATTCAAGGTCGACACGCGTGCTTGCTTCACTCGGGATAATTTCGCGCACACTCGGCGAAAACGCGGGCATTTCGACGCGCAGTTCATATTTGCCCTGAGCTACCTGGAGCGTGTAAGCGCCGTTCGTGTCCGTGGAAGTTGTGTGTTTTTCTTGCGTCGAAGCGTTGGTGGCAGTAACGGTTGCTCCCGGAATCGGAGTATTCCCCGATTTCACGATACCGGTAATGGAGAAGCTCGGAGCGGCGGGCGCGTCCTGCGCCAGTGCGCTGGTCGCGACCATCAGCGCGAGGGCGAGGTTCAGCATGGCGACGACCCACGTCTTGGAACCGGCAAACGTTGGTCCACCCGAGGTGGACCTGGCGCAGCCGGTCATGCGCGTCCGAGCCGATGATTTGCGGCAACCATTAACATATTCAACACGGTTGAACCCACTCAACGGGTAAAAACTCAGTCAACAACCGTAAAGTTTCGTAAAGGTTAGACCCGCTATAGGAATCCCGTTCGCGGACGCGGCACTTAGGACGATCGCTGGTCGAGCGCGATCGCAAGGGAACCGACAGGTCGGTTCTTACTTCACCTTTGATTTCTACTTCCAGGTGGAATTCAATTCCCAGATCGTCAGTGAGACGATTGTCGCCCCTTCCCCATGGGAGTAAAGCTCGATGCCGTCACTGCCCGCCGGAGGATATATTCGCTCGGACAGAACTCGTTCGCCGTCGTTGGCAAATACCTCGACACTTGAGCGGTCAACGAACACGTGTAGCTTGACGCTTGCGTTCTGCTCCAGCCTGGCGGAGTGACGTCCGGGAAAGTCTTTGCTGAAAGAAACCTCGCCCGAGCGTGTGCGATCAACATAGATCTCACGGTGAACGGCGTCGAACCCTACCTGAGTCTCGGCGTCCTTACTCTTGCGCAGCCGAAAACCGATATCGTCGGCTTGCCCGGGACGAAGCTCGGTCTCGAACTCGTAAACTTCTCCCTTCATTCCGCTCTCACGGATTTTCTGGTTCACCTGCTCCACGCCGGCGTTCACGATACGGAGCTTCTCACGCCGCAGGCTCTCCAGCTCATGGACCGGCTGCTGGACCAGACGCAGCCCATCGCTATAGCGGCGCAGTATCAACCTGCGTGGAATGGATTGCGCTCCCCGCCAGAGCACGGTCGGCTCGATATTCGCATACTGCCAGTTGCTGAACCAGCCGATCCACACCCGTCCGTCGGTTGACGGCGCGTCATTCCAGGTGTTCGTAGCGTAGAAGTCCTTGCCCCAGTCGGCCCAGAGGACCGGCGCGTCTGGAACTTCGCTGGTGAAGGCCGCGCCGTCAAACTTGCCAATCACGTAGCGAACTCCGGTGCCTCCTGCCGGCGCTCCGGGGTTGCGATTGATGATCAGTACCCACTTTTTTTCGCTGGTTCCCTCAACCGGCAGCTCGATCAGGTCGGGACACTCCCACTGTCCTGAGACATCTCCCGCCGGGCCGAAGGTCGAGCGCTTGATCCAGTGTTTGAGATCGGGCGAGTCCAGCACTACGAGCGTTCTTTCATCGGCCAGCACTGCAACCATGATCCACTTGTGTTGGGCTGCGTACCAAAAGACATTGGGGTCGCGAAAATCGGGGGCGTCGAGGTCAGCCACGGGATTGCCAGTGTAGTTCGTCCAGGTGCGACCGCGGTCGTTACTGAATGCGATGTGCTGTTTCTGCCGGTCCTTGTATGCCGCGGTATAGATCGCGACCAGGCACGAGTGGTCTTGCGGATCGGGATTCCTGCACAGGCCGCTGGTGTTGTTCCAGTCAACCACCGAGCTCCCGGAGTAAACCATGTACCGGCCGGGCTCCTCGGGCAGCGCTACGGGAAGATTCTGCCAGTGCACCATGTCTGGGCTGACCGCATGCCCCCAGCTCATGTGTCCCCACACGCTGCCTTCCGGGTTGTACTGGTAGAACAGGTGATACTCGCCTTTGTAAAAGACCGTCCCGTTAGGGTCGTTCATGAAGTTTTTGGGAGGTGTGAAGTGATACTGCGGGCGCCAGGGCTGATCGTACGACTCCTGTGCGAGTGAATGCGATGCAAACATAGGCAGGACGATAATTCCTAACCATAGCGGCAACAGGATCTTCTTCAGGTAGTGGTTCAGTTTGGAATTTTCTCGCGCTTGGATCGAGGCGCTTCCTGGGTTTCGCGATGGATCCAACCCGCCCTCGGAGCTGCGCTTGGGAGGATCTTGATGGGTGGAGCAGCGCTTTAGCGCTGCATGGAAGGCCGCCTTCCGGTGCGGCTTCAGCCGCTGAGGTACCTCCGGGGCTAAATCCCGGCGCATGACAGCAAGCCGTCTGCAGGCCTGAAGGCCTGCTCCACCCTTTTGACCGCTCCGCCCTACTGGCGATGCCTGCCGTGCGCTTTTCAACCTGACCCACCACCCTTCTTCACGATCGTTTGCAACCTCAGAGGCTCCGCATCAACGGCCGCGGAACCTTGCACTCTTCCCGTCTCCTCAGTGGGTGAACGAGAAGTTCAGGCCAGTCGTCAGCTGAATGTCGTTCTGCTTAGCTCCCGCGGGCGGGTTGGTCACGTAGATGTCCCCGAACGCGGTCTGCCATCCCAGCCACTTGCTGATCTTGGTCACAGTGCCGAAGTTGAACGTCGCCCGATACTCGCTGGTGTCGTTCAAGTCGGGGAAGATGTACAGCTTTTGGGTCAGCAGGGTGTTCATCCCGAGCTTGTGACTGAGTTCCTCACCAAACGAGGCGGCCGCGAAGCTGCGGCTGGGAAGCAAAGAATACTTTTCACGGGTGTAGTTGACGCCGCCCAGCAGGTCCAGCGTGGTGCGATCGCCCTTGATCACATGCAAACCCAGGCCGCCGCCAAAAACGGAGCGCAGATCCAGAGTCTGCAAAGCATCGGTCTGGAAGTCAGTGCCCACGTATCCGAAAATCCGGGGCGTTAAATCATGGTCGTAGCGAGCCCCGCCCTGCACCGCGTTGGCGGTGGTGGCGGGCGTCGCACCCGGCGCATCGTTGGTCGCATACACGCTGTTGGTGTACAGGCCGAGGTGGTCGTGCAAGGTCTTGCGATCGGCGGTGAATGCGATATCCAGACTCTTGGTCTGGCTGTTTCCGCGGGTAAGTCCAAACCCGACATTCGCCCCGCCTTTCCACCCGTCCAGCAGACCGGGATGCAGCGATTTTTCGAACGCAGCCTGCTCCGCCTCGCCGAACAGTTTGGTGACGGTTGCCAGGGGTTCTGTGACTGTCCCGGCAGTCGGAGTGACCACCGCCAGGTTGCCATCCGAAGTTGTCACCGTTCCCGAGACGGTCTTGCCGTCGCTCGAAGTCACGTGCAGAGGCTGGGTGGAGGTGATCTCCTGGACGGCCGGCCACTGCACTGTGACCTCACCGGCGAATTCGGTCTTGATCACCAGCGTCTTGCTGTCGGACTGTTCGATGATCCCGGTTAAACGATCGCCGTTCTTTAGCACAATCTGGTCGGCGAGCAGCGCAACGGGACACAAGAAGACGAAAATGAGCGTGAACACTTTTAGTTTCGACACGTGTTTCCTCCGAAAAATGGACTGCAGAAATCGTGGATTAATTCATGGCGATTGAAAAGCCGCTAACCGCTGAAGAAGAAGACGAGAATCAACAGTAGGAGTTACCAACTGCGTGAATCGCTCATTCTTACTTACACATTCTTACTTACAGTCCTGCGCGTGGGCCGCGAAGACGGAGCAAATTATATGAGAGGTGAGCGGCAAGAGCAAAACCTAACGCGGGCAGCTAGGGGGAAATACCCTTCAAGTCATCCGGCATTCCCCGTGGGCGAAGTTGATTAGCTGGGCCGGTTGGAAAGATCGGCCGGCGCGGTGCTCTTGACTTCGGCAGAGACGGTGGCTGCGGGCTCCGTCGAGCCTTCCTTCATACTGTCTTTCAGGGCGCGAATGCCCTCGCCAATCCCTTTGCCCAATTCAGGAAGCTTCTTGGGGCCGAACACCAATAGAGCGATAAAGAAGATCACCAGCAGATGCATCGGTTGAAACAGGCCTTCAAGCATGAAAATCCTCCGCCGCCTATAGCTGACAGCAAGCCCAACAGTATCGAAAGCGGCAACCTACGTCAACTTCCCCGCAGGTCAGGTCGAATCCGGGCCTAGGGCCAGTTACCTCCGTGATCTATCCGGGTGACCGCTGGGGTTCTATGGTGCCAACTGCCACGGGTGAATTGTGTTCCCCGGCAAGGAGTCGGAGTGCGCCGTCAGACCCTTTTCTTTCTGCTGGTTACCGTCTTCGCGGCGTCTGCTTCTGCGCAACAGGACGGTCCCGAAAGGGTGGATTGCGCCGAGTTCATGGCGTGGACAGCCGGCGGAATGTCGAGCCAGCGGCTTACCAGACTTGTCCAGCAGCGAGGCATCGCCTTCACCCTGGATGAGGGTACGTCGGGGTCTCTGTTGGCAGCGGGTGCGGATCCAGCATTGCTGCAGAATCTACACGCAATCGGTTCGCACTCAGTCCATTCGGATTCGGGCCAACCAGATGTCACAGGCTGTCCGACCGCGCTCGTCCGCGCAGGCGAGCTGATTCATCAGAAAAAATATCAGGAAGCTCAATCCTTATTGCAGAACTTGACTGCGGCTGATCCCGGCAACGCTGCCCTGTATTTTGCTCTGGGCTATATTCATCAGCGGCAGGAAGACTGGGACGAAGCCTTTGATTCTTACCAGAATTCAAAACAGCTGATGCCTGGCCTTTCCGATGTTCACAGCCGGCTGGCCTATCTGCTCTATCGTGGCGACGACGCCGATGGCGCCCTTGCGGAAGCCCGTACCGCTCTGAGTATCGATCCTCGAAATGCTGAGGCCTATCGCTTTCTCGGACTCGGCCTGTACGCCAACGCCCAGTATTCCGCGGCCGTCCACGCTTTCCAGGAGTCCCTGGCCCGCGAGCCCAACAGCGGCGATGTGTACTACGACCTGGGAATCACGCTCCGCGACAAAGGCGACATTGACGCCGCCGCAGCCGCTTATCGCAAAGCCATAGCGTCGAACCCGCAGCTTTGGGAGGCGCACAACAATCTGGGAATGCTTTTGCACGACATGAAGAGTTTCGACGGGGCCATCGCCGAATACCGTGAGGCCAAACGCCTGGCGCCGGAAGAGTCCGTGGTCCGCAACAATCTCGGCAACACGTATTGCGACAAAGGCGACTACGATGCCGCCATCACTGAACTCCGCGAACTCTTTCGCATGGATTCAGGCTGGCAGAACGGACACAGCTGCCTGGCCCGGGCACTCATGTCCAGGCGTGATTACGAATCGGCGATCGTAGAACTCCAGGCCGCGATTTTGCAGAATCCCGCAAGCCCTGACGAGCACCGCTATCTCGGACAGACGCTTCTTCTGGTCCACCGGCACGCCGAGGCAGTGCGCGAATTGCGATTGGCGGTTCAGTTGGACCCGGATTCCCCGCTGACTCATCACTATCTGGGTACTGCCCTCTTCAGCGACGAGGAATTCCAGGCGGCGGAAACCGAGTTCCGCCAGGCCGTGCGCCTGCAACCCACCGCCAGCAACCACTACTATCTGGCGGCTTGTCTGATGAGCATGCAGCGTTACGATGCCGCTCTCGCCGAACTGGATACAGCGGCGCGACTCGAACCCGCGCAAGACCTCTATCGCACCCGGAAGCGTGAACTTCTGAAGCTCATGCAGGCCTCAAGCGTGCGCTAGTCCTTGGAATCGAAGTGCCAGAACGGGAACTGAAACCAATCAAAACCCGGCCTGGATGGTTTCGCCGGCGGTTTTTGGTTCCATAGTTGATATGCACGATAGGCCATACTCCACATGAACTGTCGTGCGTCGGTGAACCGGCCATCCCGACCTAGAATGTCTTTGGAATAGGCCGCGAAACATTTTGCCTCGGGAGCAATCTGATGAACTCCGCAACAGGGACGCAGACCGTCGAAACCACTTCGATTCCGTCGACCATCCTTCCCAGTGATACCGGTTTCAAGCGCGCGACAACGTCGATGGAAAGTCTGCCCTCTGAGCTCGGCCCGCGGCGGATCGGATATGGCCTGCCCTGCGTGAAGTGCAAGACCTACTACGCCGCCGACCTGTCGATGTGCCCCGTCTGCAAGAGCGAAGAGCGAGTTTCGCCGATCGTGGATGCTTCCGCCAGTTCTACACCGAGCGTTCCGGAAACTGCGCTGCCGGCTCCCGACGACGCTGCGCTGGAAGAAGAACGCGAGCGTTTCCTGCGCGAGTTCAAGTCCCAGTCTTACGCCACCCAGGTACAGATTGACCCGGGCCAGATGGACTCAGAGAAAGGTACGGATTGCAGCATAGAAGGCAATCATCAAGGCGGCTTTGAGTCGGCTGATGTATGTCAGAGCTGCTATATGCGGCTGCAACAGCGCGTAGACCTGCTGGAGGCGGCCTTGCACATGGACATGATCGAAGCCACACGGGTGGTCTACGAGGCGGTTTGGGCGGACCCTTCCGATCCCAGCAAGACTTATCAAAACGCCGCCAGCGCCGTTCTTACTGAATTGCGCAAGCGCGCCGGCATCTCGGTTGTGTTGGGACCGTTTCAACCCCTGGCGCACTAGAGAGTTAGCTGGAAACCGGGAACTAGAAACTGAAAACTGATTGTCTTCCTATTTGCCTTCTCCCGCTCCAGCAAACCGCAACCGCCCAAACGCAGCCGGCACATGGAAGTTTGGCTCAGGCGTACCCGTCGGCCGCCAGGCCAGGTAGGCTCGAGGTTCTGTATTTCCCTCCACCCGATAAAAGTTCGCCCGCCAAACTGCCTTGGGATCAAAGTGCGGGGTGAGAGCGCTCATCGGAATGGCCAGCTCGGCAGCCCAACGCTGTTCCTTGTCGTCGAGAAACACGGATCTCTTCATACTGCTCTTGAGATCGGCACGGCCCCCGGGGAAAATATCCAGATCGATCCACATTCCGTTCGGACTCACTTCAAACTCCCGGTAGTAGCGTTCCCGTGTCGGGTCGGGCTGCAGAAATGCTTCCGCCACATCGCGGTCCCACAGGTGGTCCCGCCGTCCATTGCGATCGGAATCCTCGAAAACGAACAATTCGCGGTAGCGGCACTCGAATCTCAGGTACAAGGTTTGTGAAGACCACAAGACTCGGACTTCAGTTTCTCGCGTCTCGTCGGAGTTTTTCCCCTGCCAGTCCGTACAAAAGACCACTGGCTGGGCCGTCCGCCACTCGGTGGCTGGATGCCCGGCATCCACAGTGATTTCGCCCGAAAGGTGAGAGGCGACGATCTCGGAAGAAGTCGTAGCGCACTTCGAGGGCGGCGTAGTCTGGCTCATCATAGCGATGGATGAAAGCAAGATAACAGCATTAGAAATCAGTATATGTTTCATCGCGCGCCTGAGCATCCCCAGAGAAATCACTTTGACCGCAAGATCCGGATAGTCCACGGAGGACCTAGAGGTTAGGCTTTGGGCATTATGACAGCCAATGCGATACTCGATCAGACCGAAGCAGGCGACATGACGCGCAGCAACGAAAATCGCCCTAACCAGAATCAGTGGCAGGCCGTTCTGGCGCGTGATGCCAATCAGGACGGCAGTTTCGTCTTTGCCGTTTCTTCAACCGGAATCTATTGTCGCCCGTCCTGCCCTTCGCGGCGCCCGCGCAGGGAGAATGTTCAATTCTTTCGTAAGGCGGATGAAGCTGAGAAGGCCGGCTACCGTGCTTGTCTGCGCTGCCGTCCAAAAGCGATTGGCGGCAACAAGCAGGCGGAGATGGTGAAAGCCGTATGCCGCTACATCGAGCGGCACCTGGATGAGCCGGTCACGCTCAGCTGCCTGGGAGCGGAATTCCGCCAGAGTCCGTTTCATTTGCAACGTTCTTTCAAAGCTGTGCTCGGCATTTCGCCCCGGGCGTACGCCGATTCCTGCCGCATGAATCAGCTCAAACGCAATCTGCAGGCCGGCCATTCGGTCACGCGCGCCATGTACGATGCGGGCTACAGCTCGAGCAGCCGTTTGTACGAGCGCACCGCCTCGCAATTGGGCATGACTCCGGACAAGTATCGTCGGGGCGCGATCGCTGCGCCTATTCGTTATACCTGCACCGATTCGCCGCTGGGCCGCATGCTGATCGCTGCCACCGAAAAAGGTATCTGCACCATCCAGTTCGCGGACTCGGACGACGAACTCGAGCACGGCCTCCGGCATGAGTTTCCCTTCGCCGTCCGGCGGCGCGATGATGCTGCCTTGCAGACCTGGAAAGATAACTTGCTTTGCCAGATGCGCGGTCATAAGCTGCGCTCTTCGCTCCCGCTCGACATTCAGGCGACTGCGTTCCAGAGGCGGGTGTGGGCGGAGCTGCAGTCCATTCCGTTCGGTGCAACCCGCTCCTACGGCCAGATCGCGAAATCTATCGGACAGCCAACCGCCACTCGCGCCGTGGCCCGTGCCTGTGCTACCAATCCGGTAGCCGTGGCGATTCCCTGTCACCGGGTGGTCCGAAAAAGTGGAGATATGGGAGGCTATCGCTGGGGAGTAAAACGCAAGGAAGCCCTGTTGCACCTGGAGCACGCCGAGAGAGCGGCACGAATGTAGTATTTTCTCCGTGTCCTCGGTGTCCTCTGTGGTGGAAACAAGGTTTAAGTCACTGCATCTGCTGGTAAATCTTTTGGGCAGAGGTCAGCGTGTCCAGTACCGCCTTTTTCTCCGCCTCCGTATTCCAATCTTGGTTCGACTTCGCAGCGTCGATCATGCGATCGATCCAGGCGATGAAGTACGCGGCGTCCTCGGAATGTTTCGGATGTGATCCGGCAACCGTCACATAGATCGGACTGGTAGTCGCATAGGGATACATATCCAGAATTGGATGCTCGGCCTTTTCGCTCCAGGCCCGGAGCAGGCACCACCCGCTCCGTGAAACCGGAATTGTGTCCTCCACGTCAGCCGTCTGCTGGTCGCTGTTCAGCTTCAGGTCTCGCACCAAGTCGCCATTACAAATCACCTGAAGGTGATCAATGGGTACGAACGATCGCAGCCACGCCGTGAATTTCACTTTGTTCGCGCCGGCTGGCAATGAGAGTTCGTCGCCGAGTTGTTTCCCCCCAAGCGAGAATCCCAGTAGAGGTCCGTTGGTCGCGAAAGTGCGGCCTCGCTTCAGTGAATCCAGCCAGGTCGAAATGTTGAGCGGTCCGGTGGAGACTCTAACGTAAACACGATTCAATCCCACCGGTCCCCGCAGCGATGCAAAATTGGCCATCGCATCGGTGCCGGCGGCAGTTGGCAAGTGGAATCCGCAGTTCAGCAGGCGGTACCAAACGCTGGCAGTGGATTTATGTTCGGCGAATCCGGTTACTTCGATGTAGTCCACTTTGCCCAGCGCAAGGTCTACCGGAAGCTCATGTGACACCGACGCGTCTTTCGCTGGGTCGGGAACGGAATCATAGGGATGAACGTAACCGACCAGTCCGCGCTGCGCATGCGCCATGTCAGCCACCATGGCATTGGCGGGAAACAAACTGGCCGCGGCCGAGTTGGGATACGCCGCGTAGCCCGGCAGAATGAAATTCTGTGTGAGATTGAGCAGGCCGAGATGTCCCCAGTAGCTGGTGTGAAATTCCTGGCCATGCAGCAGAAGATTGGTGGCTGTCGAAGCCGGGTCCGGCCTGGAGCTGAAGTATGCGATGTCAGGAATTCGCTGCTCCTTGTTGACTACCAGGTCTTCGACAACCTGCAGGTCCTCGGCTGCCGCTTGCGTTACCAGATGTTTGGGCGTGTTGCGGTATGCGCCTCCGTAATTCATGTGCACGTGAACATCGCCGCTTACCCACTGCGAGCCCGCCTCCTTGGGGAGGCCCAGTGGCTGCAGATGAACCGTCAGACTCGATTTTTGCCCGGCAGTGATGATCGCCGTCTGTCGCTCGAAACGGTATTCGAAGCCCTTCATCACCTCGACTTCCGCGTGTCCCGCGGGGACAGTCATTTCCGCGTTGCCCGAGGTGTGAAAGTAATGCGCCTCGACGGGGCGATCGGCGCGCACGAAATTATCATCGGCGTTCATCCATTCGTCATCGGGGGCA
>Ga0066790_10001300_pt1 | contig 10434 bp, 5 predicted proteins | sample OrgsoiDNA2013050_FD_70963 | JGI IMG/M metagenome (GOLD analysis project Ga0066790, IMG submission 70963) | Permafrost soil microbial communities from the Arctic, to analyse light accelerated degradation of dissolved organic matter (DOM) -... | ecosystem: Environmental > Terrestrial > Soil >...
TCGGGGAGCGGCGAATTTCATACATTCCGTCAGCCGTATGCGGCAGAATGCAACCGTGGTTAGCGTCCCCCAGTCGGCACGTGGCCAGGGTGAGCCGCAACCGTTCACGCACCTGGGTGTCCCGAACGCCGACCTTTACCGGAGCCTCCTGCGTACCTTCGCGCGGGCTAAGGAGCGCTTCATCGTGCACCTGCGCCCGGAGGACGTCGCGGCCGAGCTCCGGATCGAGGCCGACGAGCAGCTGGCCCAGGCCCTGGAGCAGCTCGTCATGTGGGGGAATCTGCGCGCCGACGCTGACACCGGCCGGGTCACCACGGTCGAGGACTTCCACCGTAAGCGGTCGCTGTACCAGCTGACCGCCGCCGGCCAGGCGGCAGAGCAGGCCATTGCTTTTTATGAGGAGGCCATCGGGCGGCGTGGGCAGCTCCAGTCGGTTGCCCTCGTCGACATCGCGGACCGGCTGCGGTCGCTGTACGTCCTCGCCGCGGACCACGATCCCGACCCCGCCAAGGTCCACCTGCTCCTGCTGTCCGTGGCCGAACGGTTCTCCTCCCTGGCGGACAACGCGCAGGCCTTCATGTCCGCGTTGCGGCGCGCGATCGACTTCTCCGACGGCGACGTCGACGGCTTCCTCGCGTACAAGGAACGGCTGATCGACTACATCAACAGGTTCATCGCGGACCTGGCCAACTCAGGAGCGCAGATCGCGGTGCTGCTCGGCGACCTGGAAACGCAAGGTCACGAGCGGCTCCTGGAACTCGCTGCGCGGCGCGAGGCGGCCGACGCGGTACCGGAGGGCACGGACGCCGCTGAGTCACTGGCCAAAGCGGAGAAGCAGGCACTCGACGCATGGCGGAACCGGTGGCGCGGGCTGGACGACTGGTTCACGTCACGGGACGCCGGGCACCCGTCACAGGCCCGGCTGCTGCGGCAGGCGGCCGTGACGGCGATCAAGCAGCTGATCGACGCGGTGGGCCTGCTCAACGAGCGACGCTCGGGACGGTCGGACCGTTCGGCGGACTTCCGCGTGCTCGCCCGATGGTTCGCGGAGGCACCAGATGACGATGCCGCGCACCGGCTCTGGCGCGCGGCGTTCGGACTGTGCCCTGCACGTCATCTGTCCGTCACCATCGAGACCGCCGACGCATGGAACGACCTGCCGCCCGTAACGACGTGGCGAGATGCCCCGCCTATCCACATCTCCCCGCAGCTCAGGAAGACTGGGGCCTACGAACGGCGCGGCAAGCCGAACCAGGTCAGGGACAGATCTGCGGAGCGGGAACTGCTGCGCAGGCAGGCCGAGCGCGAGGCGGCCGAGACCGCCGCGGCCCGGCAGCGGCTGCGTACCACAGGTCCGACGCTGCTATCCGATCTCGACGTGCTGGATCCGCGGGCGTTCCGGTTGTTCCTGGCGCTCCTGGGTGACGCGCTCGCAGCCCGCCGGCCCGGCGACACGGAAGTCAAGACCGCGACGAGCGACGGCACCCTGGAGGTGCGCCTCAGCGTGGTTCCCGGCGGCGGCACCGCCGCACTGCGTACCGCGGACGGGATCCTCGCCGGTCCTGAGCACGTCGTTGAGATCACCGACCTGACGCCGTCATGATCCCGGCCGAGGAACAGGCACAGCGCAGGGCCGCACTGCGCGCCCTTCTGCTCAAGCCGTTGCTGGTCACCGATACCGACGCCGAGATGCTCGTGCTTGTCCGGCGGCACCTCACCGAGCTGCGGGAATGGCTCAACCGCGAGACCGGCTGGCGTCTGGTGGCCGACTCCGAGACGGCCCGGCTGTTCACGACCGCCCCGGTGCTGTCCGACTCGACCCATCCCGCGCGCGGCCACAACAAGGAGCCGTTCGGCCGCCGCCGTTACGTCACATTGTGCCTGGCGCTGTCGGTGCTCGCCCGCGCCGACGCACAGATAACTCTCGGCAGCCTCGCCGAAGATGTGCTGACCGCCGCTGCCGAACCCGAGCTCACCGCCACCGGGTTCAGCCTGACGCTGGACAGCCGGGCGGACCGGTCCGACCTGGTCGCGGTGGTCCGGCTGCTGCTCGGCTGGGGAGTGCTCAGCCGGGTCGCCGGGGACGAGGACGCCTACCTGTCGGCTGACGGTGATGTGCTGTATGACGTGCGCAGACCCGTGCTTGCGGTGCTGTTGTCCGGCACTCGCGGACCGTCTACCGTGACCGCGCCGGGATTTGAGGAACGGCTCGCGGAACTCACCGCCGAGCCGGTCCCGGAGACCGACGACCTGCGCAACCTCACGTTCCGGCGACGGATCACCCGACGGCTGCTCGCAGACCCGGTGCTGTACTACGACGAGCTCGACGAGGACGAACGTGCCTACCTCATCTCGCAGCGCCACGCCATCACGCGCCGCATCGAGGAGGCCACCGGGCTGATCCCTGAGATGCGCGCCGAGGGGATCGCGATGGTCGACCCGGACGATCAGTTGACCGACGTGCGCATGCCCGAGCAGCGCACCGACGGCCATGTCACGCTGCTCGTCGCGGAGTACCTGGCTCGCCGGGGGCGGGCCACACTCGACGACCTGCACGCGTTCGTGCGGCAGGCGGCCGCCGAGCACGCCGGGTACTGGCGCAGGGGCGTGACCGAGCCGGGTGCGGAAACCGGGCTGCTCGATACGGCGCTGGAGAAGCTGACGGCGCTCCGGCTGGTAGCCGTCGCTCCGCCGGTGGTCCGAGGCCGGGCGGCGATCGCGCGGTTTGCCCTGGACGAGCCCACGATCCGCGAGCGGAGAAAGGGGAGCGCAGATGCTGCCAGTGCCCTCTTCTGAACGGTGGAAGCCGCTGCGAGCCGGCCTGGTCGACATGTTCTACTACGACGCCGAGGAGTTCTGGTTCCACGACGGCCGACTGCTCCTACGTGGCAACAACGGAACAGGCAAGTCCAAGGTGCTCGCGCTGACACTGCCGTTCCTGCTGGACGGAGAACTCGCACCGCACCGGGTGGAGCCGGACGGCGACCGGCAGAAGAAGATGGAATGGAACCTGCTGCTCGGCGGGAAGCATCCGAACCCGGAACGCCTCGGGTACACCTGGCTTGAGTTCGGCCGCCGCGCCGCCGACGGGACCACGGAGTTCCGCACCATCGGCTGCGGGCTGAAGGCCGTCGCAGGCCGCGGCATCGCCCGCCACTGGTTCTTCGTCACCACACAGCGCGTCGGCGAGCAGCTCCACCTGCTGCCCGCCAGCCGGGTTCCGCTCACCAGGGAGAAGCTGCGCGACGAGCTCGACGGACATGGGCTGGTGTACGACCGTGCCGCCGACTACCGGCGGGCGGTGGACGAAGCACTGTTCAGTCTCGGCGAGCACCGGTACGAGGCGCTGATCAACCTGCTGATCCAGCTCCGGCAGCCGCAGCTCTCCAAGAAGCCTGACGAGAAGCTGCTGTCCCGCGCGCTGACCGAGGCGCTGCCGCCGCTCAGCCCGGGCCTGGTGACGACGGTCGCCGAGTCGTTCCGCGGTCTTGACGAGGAACGCGACGCCCTGCGGGCACTCGAGGAAGCGCGCACCGCCGCGAGCGACTTCCTGCGCTATTACAACAGGTACGCAATGATCGCGGCCAAGCGTAAGGCCGCTGGCCCACGGCAGGCGCAGAGCCGGTATGAGCAACTCGGCCGGGACCTTGCCGCGGCTGAGGAGGCGTTCATCGCCGCGGACTCGCAGCTGACGGTGGCCCGCAGTGAGCTGGGCCAGCTCGAGCAGCGGCGGACCCAGCTGGACGCGCGGCGCGAGGCACTGCAGGCCGATCCCGCGATGCGGGACGCCGAGCGTCTCGAGCAGATGCGCGGCGAGGCGCGACGCCGGGACGAAACGGCGCTTATCAGGGAACGGGACCGCGACCTGCTCGCCGGGGAGGTCACGCGCCGCACCGCCAAAGCCGACGAGGCCGCTCAGCGTGCGGCGGAGGCATGGGAGGCGCTCGGCGCCGCGTACCGCCAGGCCGAGGACGCGGCCGGTGTCGCCGCCTGCCTCGCCGGCCACCGCGCGGCTGTCGGAGCGCTGCCCGGCCGCGACGGCGCCGCCGAGGGCGTTAGCCCGCCGGGCTGGACCCAGGAGCTCGCGCGAGCGCGGCGGGAGACGCAGGCGATTACCGACCGGCAGGCAGATGCCATCAGACGACTGGAGCGGCTGCTCGCCGAGGTCGCGGAAAGGCACAGACTGCTTCGGACGGCGCAGCAGGAGGAAGGCCGACTGTCGGCTGAGGTACAGCTCGCCGCGGACCGGGTCACCGCTGCCGATCATGAGGCTACCGAACGGACCCTGGCTCTGACCAGTATCTTCCGCTCCTATCTGCGCAGGCTGACGGAGATCAGGGTCGCCGACGCCGACGAGCTGATCGACTCTCTGGAAGCCTGGGCGGCGACTGGTGAGGGCGCCAACCCGGCGATCATGGCGATCGACGACGCGGCGCGGGCAGCCGGCACCGAACTTGGCCGCCTGGAGGCCGGGCTGTCCGCCCAGCTCGCCGCGCGCGGCGAGCGCGTACGCGAGCTTGAGGAAGAGATCGGCCGACTGCGAGCCGGTGGCCACGACGCCCCGCCGGTCCCGCACACGCGCACGCCCGGTGTCCGGGATGGCCGGCCGGGGGCGCCGTTGTGGAAGGTGACCGATTTCGCACCGGGCGTGCCGGAGGAGCATCGCGCGGGCATTGAGGCCGCGCTGGAGGCCGCAGGGATACTCGACGGTTGGGTCACGCCCGACGGGAACCTCGTTGACGGCGACGTGATCGTAGTGTCCGGGCACGCGCCCGTGCCCGGCCCGTCGTGCGCGAGCGTCCTGGTCCCTGCGATCGACGCCGACAATCCCCGGGCAGGAACGCTGCCGGAAGAGTCGGTCCGGTCCGTTCTGAACGCTATTGGAGTTGGCGGGACCGGCGGCACGGGCGGGACGTGGGTGACCACGGACGGCCGCTGGGCGAACGGCGTGCTGAGCGGCGTCTGGCGGAAGGACAGCGCCGGCTATATCGGCGAGGGGGCGCGTGAGGCCGCGCGGCGCGCCAGGATCGCGAGCCTGGTCGCGGAGCTAGACCAGGAGCGGGCGGCGGCCGGTGAGCTGGGCGTGGCGCTAGCCGGGGTAGGCGTGCGGCGGGAGCGGCTCGCGGGTGAGCATCGCGCGGTCCCGCCGGACGCTGGGGTGCGCGAGGCGCACACCGTGGCCGCCGAGGAACGCCGACGGCGCGGTGAACTGCGTGAGCAGCACGCGCGCGCCGTCACGGTGTGCGGGCAGCGACAGGAGGATCTGGACGCCGCCGTCGCGCGTGCACAAGAGTTCGGGCAAGACGTCGGCCTGTCAGCGGAGCCTGGCGAGCTTGCTCTGGTCAAGGCCGGAGTGGACGCCTACCGTCTTGCCCTGGCCGGGCTCTGGCCGGCTGCCGAGGCGTCGCGGGCGGCGTCCCGTGCGGCGGAGGATGCCTCGGCGGAACTGGCCGAGAGCCAGGGACGCCTGGACGAGGCGGCCGTAGCCGCAGCGGCGGCACGGGACGAGGCGTCGGCCGCGCAGGCGATGTACGCCGCGCTCATGGAAACCGCCGGCGCGGCGGTCGAGGAGCTATACCGGCGGCTCGCCGATGTGCGGCGCGATCTGGAGCAGCGGGGCATCGCCGAGAAGGCCGCCCGCGCCGCTGAGCATAAGGCGCTCGGTGATCGGGGCAAGGCCGAGGGCGCGCGGGAGACGCTGCGCGCGGAGATCGACGAGGCTGCGCGGGTGCGGGACGCCGCTGTCACGGAGTTCCAGTCGTTCGCGGCGACCGGGCTGCTGCGCGTCGCGTTGCCGGCGCTGGACGTTCCGGACGTCACGCAGCCATGGGCGGCGACCCCGGCCGTGCTGCTCGCCCGAACCGTGAACGGCGGACTGGAAGCGGTGGACGATGCGGACGGGCCGTGGGACCGGATCCAGAAGCGGGTCACCGACGAGCACAAGGTGCTGGCTGACGCGATGGCCAGGCACGGTCATTCGGCAGGCCTGACGTTGCGCCACGGCATCATGGTGGTGGACGTCGTGTTCCAGGGTCGCAGCCACGACATTCCCGGGCTCGCCGCGGCGCTCTGGGAGGAGGCCGAGCAGCGGGCCCGGCTCCTCTCGGCCCGGGAACGCGAGATCCTGGAGAACCACCTGCTCAACGAGGTGGCAGGGACGATGCACGAGCTGATCACGGCGGCGGAGGCCGAAGTCCGGGGGATGAACGACGAACTGGAATCCCGGCCGACGTCGACCGGGATGAGACTGCGGCTGACCTGGCGGCAGGCGCGGGACGCGCCGGACGGATTTGACCGGATAAGGAACAAGCTCAGGCAGACGATCGACGCCTGGTCTTCTGACGACCGCGCCGCGGTGGGCGCGTTCCTGCAACAGCGCATTGCCGCCGAACACGCGGACAACCCTGCTGCTGGGTGGACCGAGGCGCTCACTGCGGCACTGGACTACCGGAAGTGGCACGAGTTCGTGATCCAGCGCCTCCAGGACGGGCAGTGGCGTCCCGCCACCGGTCCGGCATCGGGCGGCGAGCGGGCCCTGGCCGCCTCCGTTCCGCTGTTCGCGGCGGCATCGTCGCACTACAAGTCGGCGGGCAACCCTTATGCGCCGCGGCTGATCGCGCTGGATGAGGCCTTTGCGGGAGTCGATGACGACTCCCGCGCGAAGTGCCTGGGGCTCCTGGCCACGTTTGACATGGATGTGGTCATGACCAGCGAACGTGAGTGGGGCTGCTACTCGCAGGTCCCGGGGCTCGCCATCTGCCAGCTTGCGCGGCACGACGGCGTGGACGCGGTGCTCGTTACGCCGTGGCGGTGGGACGGGCGGGAACGCCGCCTGGCGCGGCGGTGAAGGGGGGAGGCGGGTGGGGTGACCGATACCGACACTAAACTGCACCGCTTGCTTGGCGGCGAGCCCGTCGCCTGGCTGATGCGGCGGGCACGGGACCGGCTGGAAGCCGGACGCCCGTTGACCGGCACGGTTACGCTGCCCGGCGCCACCCCAGAGCAGCGGCGCGCGATGGAACGGCTGATCGGAAGAGCAGCGCGTTCCGGGGCCTCGCTGTCGGTGTCGCTGACGGAGGTCGACAGCATCCTGCGGGATAGCGGCGCCGCCCCGGGAGGGCTGGCCGAGGCGGTCACGCGCCTCACCGGTCCGCTCCGGGATCGCAGCCGAGAACGGGCAGATCTGGCGGCTGCCTGGGATGCCGCGTTCGCGGCACTGGATGCCGTCACCGACGACCGTGATGAGCTGGCGCGATGGCGAGCATGGCTTGATACGACGGGCGTGGTGCGCCGTCTCGCCCCCGAACCTGAACAGGCGCGGCTGCTCCTCCTCCAGGTCGCCGCGGTGCTCCGCCGACTGCCCTCGCACGATATCCCCATCGGCCGGCTTGCCGCCGAATGCTGCGGTGAGGCTCACGCGCTGGACGACGGGCGCCCGGTCGGCACGCTGGTCCTGTCGGCGGTCCGCGCGCTGGCCGGCCTGCCGTTCGCGGCGGAACCAAGGGCCGACTCCCGTCGCTCAACCTGGGCCGCCGCCGGGGTTCACCTCGACGAGCTGTCGTCCCTGGTGCTCTGCCTCGGCCTGCCCGGCGACACGCGCACGGTCCTGGGCAGGACGCTGGCGGCGTGCCGGGAGGCAGGACAGCCAACGGTGCTCACGCTCCGTCAGCTCCGTTGCCATACGGAGCCGCTGCGTACCGGCCGGGTGCGGATATGCGAGAACCCGGTGGTGGTTGCGGCCGCCGCCGACGAACTGGCTGCCCCGTGCCAGCCGCTGGTTTGCGTCGGCGGCCAGCCCTCCGCAGCAGGCTGGCGGCTGCTTGAGCTGCTCGCGGCCGGGGGTGCGGAGTTCGATTACCACGGCGACTTCGACTGGGGTGGCATCCGGATCGCTCAGGGGGTGCGGCACCGGGTGAGCTGGCGGCCGTGGCGGTACGACCACCGGACTTACGCATCCGCAGCGTCCGCGGCGGATGCGCTCACGCCGCTCGCCAGGCTCGTCGGCGAGCCTACTGCGACGCCATGGGACCCGGAACTCGCCACCGTGATGCGGGACCGCAACCTCCGCGTCGAGGAGGAACTCACCCTCGACACCCTGCTCCAAGATCTCAGTCCCTAGGCCGACGGTGCATGCGATCAGCACGGGCCGGATAACGATGTCTTGCCCCTGCGCACACCAGCGGCCCGGCCGTCAGGACAGGACCTTGGGGGAAGACGGCACAAGCAGCTCACGCGTTGTTTCCAGGCCCCATGCGTCGAGCTGGTCGAGGCCGTCGCCGCTGGAGCGCAGGCCTCCGTAGCCTCGCACTACGGCGGCCCAGTCCTCGCGGCGTTCCACGCCGGGGCGCAGCATCAGGCAGTCCGGGTCGTTGTTCCAGAACCGGCCGTGCTGCCAGGCTCGCGCCGTGACGTTCCGTGCGGCGTTCCGCTGTGACGGCAGCGACGGATGCGGTTGTGATGGCTCGTAGTTCGCGGCGATGTCCGGGCCCACCCGCATCGCGTCCACGAGGCCCGCCGACGCCAGCGACGGTGCTCCGCACCCGACGAGCAGTGCGTCCGCCCCGATCGCGTCGCGGATCAGGCCGAGCCCGCGCCGGTACGCCGGGACCCCCGTCATCGCCTCGTGCCGAAGGCCCTCGTAGGCGCCCGCGTAGCAGAAGTCGATCTTGAAGTAGTCGATGCCCCAGCCCCGCATTGTCTGCAGCACGTCTGTCAGATAGGCGGCCGCAGCTGGATGCGTCACGTCTAGCGCGGCGCAGTCGTCGCGGCAGACGTTGCCAGCCCATACCGGGTCACCGGAGGCAGGATCACGCACCACCCAGTCCGGATGCGCCGTGAACAGCTCGCTTGACATGCCGACGAGCCACGGTGCGATCCAGATGCCGGCCCGGCGTCCGGCCGCCCTGATGCGGGACACCAGGCCCGCCAGGTCGCTGAACCGCCCGGACGAGATCAGCCAGTCGCCGACGCACGCCTCGTATCCGTCGTCGATCTGCACAATGCCCACCGGCAGGTCGAGTGACGCCATCGCGTCCAGGTTAGCCAGCACGTCCCCCTCGGTCACGTCAGAGAAGTACTGGTACCACGAGCACCACACGGGCGGCATCACCGGCGCGCGCGGCAGCCCGGCACCGGAAGAAAAGCCGTCTGCCCACCGCCCCAGCGCGGCTGGGAGGCCGCCAGGGCCGGAGTCCGCCAGTTCTGTCACCGGCGCGTCGCCCGATATGACCAGGGCCGAGCCGCGGAGCACCCCCTGGATGACCGGGACGCCGTCGGGCAGCCCCGCCGTCGCGCCGAACACGGTGACCGGGCCTCCGTCCTCCGGGTCTACCGCGAGGACCCCGGAGCCCTGGAACACCCCTTCCGGCGCCGGACGCCGGTACTGGCAATCGATGGCTAGCGAATCCGGCCACGTGACCGGCGGCGGCGGGTCCGTCACCGGGAAGACACCGGTCACGCTCCAGGACTGCCAGCCCTCCGCGTACACCTGGGCGCGCGCCGGGTCTACCGGCACCGTCGCGACCTGCTTCATTCGCGTCATCCCTGCTCCATCCCGGCATTGCCCGCTGTCGTGCTGCCCACCGTGGCGCCGGTCTTACGATCCGGTTCAGCACCATCGGCCGCAACCGTTCCCGCACATCACGGCACAGCCCGTCCTCCCACACCTGCAGCAGAGCAGTTGGCCCGGCCGGAGGTCAGATTTTCATGAGGATGGTCGTGACGGGTATGCCGAACCGGCGCTCGGCCTCACGAGGCAGATCAGCCTCGAGCCAGCGCGAGACTCGCCGGGGCAGAGTAGCCACGATGATCTCGTCGAACTGATGATCGGCGGATATTTTTTCCATGGCCTTGAGCGGGTCGGAACCGCCGAGTTGCCCCTCGACGGGGAGGTCCAGCGCGGCGAGGTTGCCCAGCATCTGCTTGAGCCGTTGCCGAGCCTGCACGGTCGCCTCCTCATCGGTGGCCGGCCCAGCGTAGTCCGTCGACCACCACCACGTGCCGGGATGGCTGAGCACAGTAGCGGCTGCATCAGCGTCATAGTCGGCGGCGCTGGTGTTCGGAACGAGCACGAAAAAGGAGCACGGTCCCGACTTGATCCTTTTGCGGAGTTCCTCCCGCAGGTCGGCACCGTGCAGGGTCTGGTTCGCGACCACAAGGTACCTGTGCATGACGACCACCACTTCGAATCTGTCCCGCCCGCGGACTGCTCTGGAAATTGAACGGCGGCTCCGCCAGTTCCCGGTCCCTGCGTCACCTGGATACTCCGGCCTGTCGGGCTCGCCCAGTCGATTTGGCGCCGGTCTGGGACAGAATGCAAGAGGCGCAGGCCCCAATCTGTGTCAGTTGGTCAGCGGTGCCGCGGACCCCAGGTCTGCGTCCCGCTACGGCCATACCGAGGCGGTGGACGACGATCAGGGTGGGCTGCGGGCCCGC
>Ga0066790_10001303_pt1 | contig 10430 bp, 8 predicted proteins | sample OrgsoiDNA2013050_FD_70963 | JGI IMG/M metagenome (GOLD analysis project Ga0066790, IMG submission 70963) | Permafrost soil microbial communities from the Arctic, to analyse light accelerated degradation of dissolved organic matter (DOM) -... | ecosystem: Environmental > Terrestrial > Soil >...
GACCCGAATAGGAAACTCGACTGTAGGAACATGCCGGCGAAGAGCGTCGTCCAGAAGCCGAACGCGTTCATGCGCGGAAAGGCCATATCGCGCGCGCCGATCATCAGCGGCACCACGTAGTTGCCGAAACCAGTCAGCGTTGGCATAACGAACAGGAAAATCATCGTAACGCCGTGCATCGTAAAAATCTGATTGTAGATGTCCGGACTCAATATTTTCCCATCAGGTCTTGCCAGTTCCGCGCGGATCAGCATAGCTTCCAGGCCACCTACCATGAAGAAGAGGAAGCCCGTAATGATATACATCATCCCGATCATCTTGTGGTCAGTCGTCGTAAGCCACTGGCCAACGTAAGTCTCGCCCAGAGTCCTACGACGAACCACTGTCGTTGTTGCGCTATCACCGATAGTGCGTGTTGCCATGAAAAATTCCTCCAACGTCTAGCCCCACAGGCGCAGGGTAAATGGCTTACTTGAGACTCTCCAGATACGCCACCAATTTATTGATCGAGTCCTTGCTAAGGCTCCCAATATTCATATCATTGCCCGGCTTAATACCCTGAGGATCATTTAACCATTTAGCGAGGTTACACTTCTCCAGTAGATTGGGATCACCGGGCTGGCAGTCCTGCAGATTATTCTCCAGCACACCGCCCGCGATCAGGCCACCCTGACCATTCGCGCTGGTACGGCTCCCGAAGTGCGTCAAATTTGGACCGACAAAACACGGCGCGCCAACAGGGCTGGCAGGATTATTACACTGCGCCTTTGGATCGATGTAGCCGTTCGTATCGGTGCCAATAATGCCGTGGCAGGTAGAGCACTGATTTTTGAAGATCTGCTGACCGGCAGCCGCCAGGCTACCAGCGGCAGGCTGTGCAGCGGCCTGTTGCTGGGAGATCACCCAGGTATTGAAGGACGCGGAGTCCTGGGCCACCACATTGAAGCGCATATTCGCGTGCTGCAGGCCACAAAATTCCGCGCAGATGCCCTCGTAGACGCCGGGCTTATCAGCGACGAACCACTTCTGATTGTCGTGTCCAGGAACCACATCGGTCTTGCCGGTAAGGGCAGGGACCCAGAAGCTATGAATCACATTATTCGAATACAGCTCGACCTGGATGACCGAACCAACCGGCACATGGAGCGAATCGGCGGTCGTGATATTGTACTTGGGATAGTAGAATTCCCACCACCACTGGTGCCCAACGGCCCGCACCACCTCGGTCGGACCACTCGGCTGATTTTCAGGTGCGACTTCGATCAGGCCACGAATGGTGAAGATCAGCACCACAAATAGAATGACCGCTGGTATTACTGTCCAGATTAACTCAACCCTGACATTGCCATGCGACTGACGCGGTGTAGGTGAATTGGGGCGCTCGCGATATCTCCAGGCGGAGTAAATGAGCATAGCTTCCACACCCACAAAGACCACAGTTGCGATAATCAGAATCACCCAGAAGACGAAGCTTTCGCTCGCGGCAACCGGGCCAGCAGTATTCAGGATAGAGGGAGAGTTCTCACCACACGCTGCTAAAAGTATCGAGGACAACAGCATGCCAGTGACAAGAAGCAACCAGCGCTTTTTTGTCCCGCGAAATAGAGGCATCCTCACGTCTAAATCTCCTAAAACATTGTTTGACGATGGACGATGATGTCATTGAACAAGCGACATTTTCTCCACATTACTGATGTAGTGTAGCGATAGACCCTGAAAGAAGACTTGCAGTTACTAAGATCAACCTTACAAGAGCCTGAATAGTATATGACCGCTTTGTGAGACAAAGCGGGATCGTTACCCGATCTCCACGTTCCCTTCCTCCACCCCTGCCTCCTCTTCCACCTCCTCCTCATCGTCCTCATCCATCTGCGCCTCCATGAGACGTTGTTTCGCATCCTGTTGCTGCATCCAACGAATGAAGAGAACGCTTACCACTACGATATAGGCGATATTGAGTGGCACCCACATAATCAAGCCACCAAGCTGCTGATCGGCGGCGGGCGAGATGCCCCACGCGCGCACGCTCTGCTGAATATAAGGCGCGTAGAGCGGCGGCAAGAACGTCAGACCAGCTCCCAGCGCGACCGAGGGCATACCACCCAGGAATATATAGAGTATCTGCCCACCGAGCGAGAGGCGGGGCAGCCCTTCCTCAACAGGACTGAAGACCGGCCACCAGTAGAGCGTCGCTGTGATCAGGAAGAGCAAGTGTTCAAAAATATGCAGATTCTCGTCCGAGAGCGTCGCATTATAGAGCGAAGGTGCGTGCCAGAGCCAGAAATTGATGTTGAAGAGCAGGAAAGCCACGGCAGGATACGTCAATGCCTTCCCGATACGCAATACGGTCCGCCTGCGCAGCAGCGGCTCGATCAGCCATCCTGGCGTGCCAAGCAGCAACATGGGAGGGCCGATCATGGTAAGCACGAGGTGCTGTAGCATATGCGCGCTGAACAGGTACTCGTCGCCCAGCTCGTCCAATGGCGAGGCCAGCGCCAGGAAGATCAGCAGCATCCCACTTATAAAGACAACAACCTGGCGGCGGCTCACAGAATCGGCAAGGCGATATCTTCTACGCAGTGGACCAACGGCGTAGAGATAGAGACCGATAATGAGGGCTATCCCGACATAAATAGATGGAGTTAGATTCCACTCGGTCAGCCAGAAATGTAGTCCTAGATTTGCGTCCAAAGATATTGAGACCTTTCCAGTACTTCCTCTCTTCGTAACATACTATAGCATAGTTAGGCAATGTGTGAAGTGTCGCGCCTGTGATCGTCCCGTGAGAGTTCTGCGCGCTTCATTCAGGTAGTTGTAAGGCGCTGGTTCTTCCTTGCAAGGATGGTATCAGGAAAGACAACGACAATAGAGGGCAGCGAAAAGAAAACGACCTTTTCAAGCAGTTTTAGTATCAGCCAGACAAGAGGTAGAGATGGGTGAAGTTTTCACGCAAGTTATGGAGAGTACACCGCCCCAAAAAGAGGCAGGTCGCGTACGGCAGACGATCTCCAGCTATGTCAATTTGATGAAGCCGCATGTCACGGTACTCCTGTTGGGGACGACCGTTGCGGCAATGGCAATCGCCGCTAGAGGACTTCCAGCGCTCGGTCTTGTAGTAGCGACGCTCCTGGGAGGCGCGATGGCAGCCGGGAGCGCGAACTGCATCAATTGCTATATTGATCGCGATATAGACCTGATCATGGGGCGCACGCAGCGCCGCTCGCTACCTTCCGGCAGAGTGGAACCACGCAACGCGTTGATCTTTGGCATCGCGCTGGGCATCGGCTCCTTCGTCGTGCTTACCGTCTTCGTCAACCTGCTTAGCGCGGTCCTGGCTGTATCAGCTATATTCTTTTATATCTTCGTCTACACGATAGGACTGAAGCGGACCTCCGTTCAAAACATCGTCATCGGGGGCGCAGCCGGTGCTGTACCAGTGCTGGTTGGTTGGACGGCGGTCACGAACAACCTCTCGCTCACGGCGATCTGGCTCTTCGCGATTATTTTCTACTGGACGCCGCCGCACTTCTGGGCGCTCTCGCTACTCATCCAGAAGGACTATGAGAAGGCGCACGTCCCCATGATGCCCGTCGTCCTGGGCGAGCGCGAGACGCGTTGGCAGATCTTCCTATACTCTCTGCTCTTGCTGGCGGTCACACTGGTTCTCTTCGCCACGCACGAGATGGGCTATATCTATCTTGTATCGGCGGTTGTCCTGGGCGGCATCCTGCTCTATATGGCGATACGCCTGTTGCGCGATCAGAGCAAGAACTGGGCGCGCACGCTTTTCTGGTATTCCAACTGCTACCTTGCCGCCATCTTTGCCGCTATGGTAGTGGACCGCGTCATTCATTAACAAAGAGAAAACATTATGCATATGAATTGGCGTCTCGCTTCACGGCTTTCCGTCATCACTTTAGCGGTCCTGGTGGTACTGCTGATCAGCGTGTTTCAGTTGCGCCACACGGCGACGCCCGCTACGGGTAGTAGTACCGGTGTGAGCGCGTCCGGCCTGCAAGGAACCGATCTGAACAGTACGCCCGCGCCGGGCTTCAGTCTGACGGATCAGTTCGGGAAACAGGTCTCGCTCGCGCAATTCAAGGGCAAGCCGGTGGTCCTGACCTTTATGTACACGAACTGCCCCGATCAGTGTCCCTTGACTGCGAGCAAGCTGCACAGCACTATGCAGTTGCTTGGTGACGCCTCCTCGCGCGTTGGCATTTTGGCGGTGAGCACCGATCCCAAACGAGACAACGTCGCAGCGGCGCTCAAATTCTCCATGGCACACAGCATGCAGGACTACTGGCACTACCTCGTCGGTTCGCAAAACCAGTTGTCGCCGGTGTGGACTTCCTACAATACCTTCGCGCAGGTAATAAACCAGCAGACGGTGAGTCATGGACTGGGCCTGTACGTGATCGATAAGCAAGGGAACGAACGCGTCTTCCTCGACAACGACTTCACGCCCGCGCAGCTGGCGGCAGACCTGCAAACCTTAGTAAAAGCATAATGGCTTGCACGAACGGCCCATATTTGGTATGCTTAGGAGTAGGACAGCTATGCAAATAAATAGTCCTCGCTATTGTATACCACTGCGGAGGAAAGCGAGAGCAAATGGAAACATCACTTCAAAATACCAGCCTTACAGCGAGCCAGCTGGGTGACTCTCTTGCCACAGAACAGGTCGCGGAGGAGCAGCATCATATTCACCTGCCAAATCCCAGTCTCTGGCCATTTATTTTGAGCGTGGCCTTGGGGGTGACGCTGACAGGAGTCCTCTTCTTCCCCAGCAATCCGTGGCTGACGGTCGTTGCTGCGCCCTTTGTGCTTGTTGGCATCCTGGGTTGGGGATTGGAAGATCCTATGGCCGCCCCTTATGACGAGTTCAACGAGGAGTATAGATACGTATACAATCCAGCCATCACACCTCATTATGTATTGGAAGAAGCGGAGGCGGTCGTGGAGGGTGTCGTCACGGTGAGCAGCACGGCTTACAGTACTCATCCAGTCAAGGTGGAGCTAGATCAGGTAAAGGACGACGGCGTTATCCTGGCCCTGTACGGGAAAGTCGAGCTGGAAGCCCAGCGCCAGCGCCTCGAAGAGTCGCTACGCTACCTGCCCAATGTGCTCGATGTACGCAATTTTGTCGTTGCAGAAGATGAAATTCTCAATACCGCTTACGCGAGCATCGAAAAACTAAAGACGGCGGGCAAGCTGGATGGCGCTCAGAACCTGCGCATTCTGGTTGAGAACTATATCGTGAACCTGTACGGCGATGTACCCAGCAGTTCTATGCGCATGGCGCTTGAGCGTGAAATGCTCGGCATTCCAGGTGTACGCGTGGTTGTGAACCATATCGGTCTCAATAAAGATATCCCTGGCAATCTGGGGAAGACGCGCAACAAGATTTAGGACCCATTAGACAGAAAAAACAGGCCACATCGTATGGCCTGTTTTTTCTGTCCACAAGCAGCTTGCTTACCGCTTGCGCAGGAACGCTGGAATGTCGATCACATCGCCGGAGGGCGCGTTGCGGCGCTGGGGCTCCGGGTTACGGTCGATGCGACGCACCTGGCGCTGACTGGCCGCCTGGCGCTGTAGAGGTTGAGCTTCCGGCTCCGGCACCGGTAGACTGCGCTGGCTATCCTCCATATCGAGGGCGTCATTATCCAGTTCGAAGTCGCTCTCATCTACATCGTCCAGCATAGGTGCCGGTTCGCGCATAAGCGGTGGCGGCGTCATAGGCCGGTTCATGTTCGCCGACGGCTGCTGCCTGCTGGCATCCGCCGCGAGAGGCGGCATGACCACTCGTTGGCGTCCGGTATCAGACATCAACGGCTGCCCTCCTCCACGATTGGACTGTAACGGCCCGGTCGGATGATTCGACACGTGCTGCACAGGTGGAGGCGTGACAACTGCTGGCGCGTAGCTAGCGGGCTGCTGCTGGGCACGCGGCTGTGTACTATGGTTGCCGTTATGTATATTGTTCGCGGGCGATGAAGACACCTGGTAGAGGCGGCTCCGATCGTACTCCGGTCGCTGCGGCTGAGCGTACTGGTAAGATGGCTGGGCGACCATGGGCTGATGCTGGACACGACCAGTGGTGGTATTGTCGAAGCCCGTCGCGATCACCGTGATCTTGACCTTCCCATCGTATGCTGGGTCCTGGACCGCGCCAAAGATGATATTCGCCTCCGGATGCGCCGCCTGGCTGATAATATCCGCAGCTTCATTCACCTCGAACAGGGTCATATCCATGCCGCCGGTGATGTTGAAGAGCACGCCACGCGCACCGCTGATATCGATATCCAGCAGTGGGCTGGCGATCGCGATCTGCGCCGCCTCGCTCGCGCGCGTCTCGCCGCTCGACTCTCCAATAGCCATGAGGGCTGAGCCAGCGGCAGACATAATCGTCTTCACATCCGCGAAGTCTAGATTGATCAGACCGGGCACGGTGATCAGATCGCTGATACCCTGGATGCCCTGGCGCAACACATCGTCGGCCAGCCTGAAGGCGTCCGAGAGCGGCGTGCGCTTGTCCGCAACCTGTAACAAACGATCGTTTGGAACGGTAATCAGCGTATCCACGTGTTGCTTCAGATTCGCGATGCCCTCTTCAGCGGAGAGCAAACGCTTCTTCCCCTCGAAGGCGAAAGGCTTGGTAACGACGCCGACCGTCAGCGCCCCCACCTCACGCGCGATCTGCGCAACCACGGGACTTGCCCCCGTGCCGGTACCACCGCCCATACCGGCTGTGATAAAGACCATATCGGAACCCTTCAGAGCCTCGTAGATCTCCTCCGCGTTCTCCTCAGCAGCCTTGGAACCGACGCCAGGGTTGCCACCCGCGCCGAGGCCACGAGTGAGCTTATCGCCGATGCGAATGCGATGTGGTGCATCCGTGAGCAGCAGAGCCTGAGCATCAGTATTGATAGCAATAAACTCAATGCCCATCATATTCGCCTGAATCATGCGATTCACAGCGTTACTGCCGCCTCCTCCTACACCAATCACACGGATCTGAGCAAAGCCTTCAAGTTGATGATTTCCCATTGGTAACATAATTCGTGGCCCCCTTCCGAGCTTCTTCTCTACAGTTACAGAGAACGAAAAGCGGTTCTCATCCTACAAATGAGAAGCTACTAAGGTATAAATGCACGTAGCCAACGGCCAAAACGAGATATAAAATCTATTGGCCCCTCATCCTCCGGTTCCTCTTCCTCGGCCATCAGGGATGTGTGACGCAGACCCCAGAGCAGCAGCCCGACCGCCGTCGCGTAGGCGGGACGGCTGATCGAATCAGCCAGGCCATGCAGGCCGAGTGGAGAGCCGATGCGCGCGGGCAGATCAAGCGTCTGACTCGCGAGTTCCAGGATACCGGGCATCTCCGCGCTTCCTCCCGTAAGAACGATGCCTGCCGGTAGCAATCCCTCGTAGCCCGATTTCTTGATCTCTTCGCGCACCATAGTACAGAGTTCTTCCACGCGGGCCTGGATGATTTCAGCCAGTAGCTTGCGTGGAACGAGATCGTCGCAATCAGGCATGAACTGCGACAGGTCGATCATGTCGTCCTCATCAATAGTCGATGGATCACAATGTCCATACGTTATTTTAAGTTCCTCGGCTACACCAGGCGGGAGGCGCAGGCCGATGGCGATATCGCTGGTGATCAGGTTGCCCCCGATGGGTAAAACGGCGGTCTGCCAGATAGCACCATCGGAGAAGATCGCGATGTCAGTGGTGCCACCGCCAATATCGACCAGCACCACGCCCAGATCGGTCTCACCATCCGCCAGCACTGCCTCACTGGAAGCCAGAGGCTCCAGTACGAGATCCTCAATCTCTACATGAGCTTTATGGACACATTTGATCAAGTTATGGATCGAAGACACCGAGCCCGTAATGATATGCGTCTCCACCTCAAGGCGGAAGCCGGACATGCCAATAGGATTTTTGATGCCCTCTTGCCCGTCTACAACATAGCCGCGAGGGATCACGTGAATGATCTCGCGGTTGGCAGGTATAGCAATTGCGCGGGCCACTTCGATAGCGCGGCTGATGTCGTTTTGCACGATGTCGCTGTGACTGGGTGAGATGGCGACAAAGCCTTTGCTATTCTCCGATACAATATGGCTCCCGGCAATCCCTACATATGCCGTAAGAATTTTCTTCCCTGAAAGGCGTTCTGCACGATCCAGCGCCGCTGCAATTGAAGTGACGGTCTCTTCAATGTTCACCACCACCCCGCGGCGCAAACCCTGTGAAGGGCAGGTGCCAACGCCAACAATATTCAGCTTCCCGTCGCGATCCAGCTCGCCGACCAGGACACAGATTTTTGTTGTTCCGACGTCGATACCGACGATCACCCGCTCTTGCACGATAGACGCTCCTATTGGGCGGTACACTTGCGAGACGCACTACGAAAAACGTTGTTCTTGAAAAGACCTGTCATGTGTATTTTCCTGGCTTCATTGCTTCAAAGTATACACCGGACGCAGGCCATAGCGCAGATCAACGGTGGCTAGATGCGATTGCGGCACCAGGGTAAGAATTTGCTGCAATTCGATTAGCCTGTTGTCCAGAGGGTTGCTGTCATCAGCTCCCCCCAGGTAGGCCAACCAGCCACCTGGACTGTTAACAATATACGATCCCCTACTACCTGCCTGCCCGGTTTGTGAAGCGGTATGCGTATTTATTGTGCCACTATAGCGCAGGGTGAAATCGTTTATTCCCATTACTTGCGGTAAGCGGTTCAATACATCCAGGGCAAACCCGATGTCCGCCGAGTTCAAGTGTACTCCTGGTTGTATAACGCCACTCTTTCCAACCTTGCCCGTTGTGTCGACAACGGTCTTTAGCTGGTTGGCTCCTGGCGTTTCGCTGACCGGCGCTATCACCACTCCTTGCTTATCGACGCTATATGTTCCTTGCGCTGTGTGCCATAGCAGTACCGGAGTCCTCTCAACCACGTTGACAGTAACCTGGTCAGGCCACTGTTTTTCGAGACTGGCCGACGCCACGCGGGGTGATGTTTCAATCCGCTCTTTCAAGGTCGCGACATCCATGAAAAAGATGTTCTGACCCTGCATCCCCATATGTTGAATAGAACGGATCAGCACGTCGTTGTGCGTGCCCACGACATTGATATGTTCTACGCGAAAAGCATTGCTGTTGAGCACCAGATTTGCGACAAAGATGAGCGCGATAATGCCGAATAGCAGGCCCAGCAGCCGCCAGAGGAAGCCGCGCTTTACCGTGCGCTGGGCTCCGCTCCGCATTGGTATAGGCGAGCTATGGTACGCGGGCAGGCGGCGGACCGCCTTTAAGCGTCCGCTAGACGCGCGCGTTCCCGTCCGCGCGTAGGTACGCGGTGCCACTGGTACCATCTCCTGGTATATTGGCCTGGAACTAGCCCGCCGCCGCCTCTCCTGGCGCTGCGCGAACGTATTCCACGCGGATGATGGATCAGCCTCGGGAATCGTTACTACGCGCTGCAAGGTGTGTTGAGCCTCGCGGCTCTCTCCCCTGTTTACATCTCTGCCGACAGGTTGCCTGGTGGCAGGATGTGCCAATGCCTGTTTTCTATATGTGTGCGAAGCCACCTGCTCCGGTAGTCGTTTCTTCTCTGTCATGATGCTACAACCTTCCACTCGCCGCGTAGCTCCACTTCCAGCTCGAGGTTGATGCCGAACTGTGCGCTGACGCGGTTATGCGCCTCCCTGACAAGCGCCGCAACATCGGCAGCACTTGCACCTCCTACATTCACAATAAAGTTAGCGTGGCGCTCCGAAATCTGCGCCCGACCGTGCCACATCCCTTTCATACCGACAGCCTCGATGAGACGCCCGGCATAGTCCCCCTCCGGATTCTTGAAGATCGAGCCAGCGCTCTGCTGCGGCGGCTGCGTCCTCTTACGATGCTGCTTGTGCTCAGCGATCACGGCCCGCAAGCGCTGCGGATCTTCTTTGTGCAGATGCACACCCAGTTGCACGATAATCTCAGCCGGTTCTATCAGCTGGCGCGGGGCCGCTAGCGGGTAGCCCTGCTCGTCGAACTGCACGCGTCGGCGGGCACGGAAGCGGCTATGCCGGTAGCTCAGGGCGAGTTCAGCGTGTTGATAGCGCTGTAGCACTGGCTGCGCGGCTGCGCTCTCAGCTGCGCGTGCATCCAGCACATCGACCCACTCAAGCACACTTCCCAGGTCGCTTCCATGCGCACCGGCGTTGCTGATGACGCCGCCGCCAAGCGTCCCCGGAATGCCAGGTCCGAACTCCAGCCCTCCCCAACCCAGAGGTGCCAGTTCGTTCAGCAGGCGCGGCCAACTTATACCCGCCTCCGCTGTTAAGAATGCAGTGCCATCGCCATGATCCTCAATCGAATAGGCGCTAAGGGCCAGACGCGCTACAATGCCGCGCACGCCTGCGTCAGCA
>Ga0066790_10001305_pt1 | contig 10423 bp, 13 predicted proteins | sample OrgsoiDNA2013050_FD_70963 | JGI IMG/M metagenome (GOLD analysis project Ga0066790, IMG submission 70963) | Permafrost soil microbial communities from the Arctic, to analyse light accelerated degradation of dissolved organic matter (DOM) -... | ecosystem: Environmental > Terrestrial > Soil >...
CCTCGCCGTCGGCGGCAGGTAGATATCGACGCGCGATCCGAAGCGGATGAAGCCGTAGCGCTGTCCGCGCGCGAGCGTGTCGCCGGGTCCGACGTAACACAGGATGCGGCGCGCGATCAGTCCGGCAACCTGAACGCAAGTCACATCGACGCCGTTAGCCGTCGCAATGTGCAGCGCATTGCGTTCGTTCTCGAGCGACGCCTTGTCCATCGCCGCGTTGAGAAAGCTGCCGGCGTGATACCACTTGTTCTTTACTACGCCGTCGATCGGGCTGCGATTGGAGTGCACGTTGAAGACGTTCATGAACACGCTGATCTTCAGTGCGTCGCGATCGAGGTAAGGGTCGCGGGCCTTTTCCACCACGACGACGCGTCCGTCCGCGGGGGACAGGATCGCGTTGTTCTGCGACGGAACCACGCGCGGAGGATCGCGGAAGAACTGCACGACGAACACCACGATGAGCCATACCGGCACCGCCGCGAGCCACCAGCCGGCAATCGACAAGGCGAGCGCGATCAGCGCCGATATCCCGATGTATGGCCAGCCCTCGCGGGCGATCATGGGATGCGGATAACGGTCGTTCATGGTGTCGGGCGCCTTACTTCGCCGTTTCGTCCATGCGCTTGTTGATATCGTTCGCCTGCTGCTGTACCGCGCTCTCCAATCCGCGGGCACGCTCTATCGCAGCCCTGGGGGTCGGTGTCACGTCGGTAGCGTCCATAGGCGCGGGGCTCACGCCACCCGGTCCGCGCGGACCGGCCGTCTTGGTCTCGGGCTCCGCGCCCGACAACAGACCGTAAGTCTTCAACACTTTCTGGGCGAGGATCGCGACGATCACCAGCGCAAGCAACAAGCCGATGAGCCCGAGCCAGCCGCGCTGGCGATGAAAGCTAAGCATGTGTCCTCCAGCAATCGGCTGCCGATGCGGAAAGATCAGCGGCGCGACCATCGATTGGGCGCCCGATCAATTCCGCGTCTGATCGACGAGCTTGTTCTTCTTGATCCAAGGCATCATCTCGCGCAGCTTCGCGCCGACCTGCTCGATCGGATGTTCGGACGTCATGCGTCGACGCGACAACAGCGTCGGTGCGCCCGCACGGCTCTCGAGAATGAAATCCTTCGCGTACTCGCCGCTCTGGATGCGATCCAGCGCCGCGCGCATGGCGCGCTTGGTGTCGCCGGTAATGATTTTCGGGCCGGTCACATATTCGCCGTACTCGGCGTTGTTCGAGATCGAATAGTTCATGTTGCCGATGCCGCCCTCGTACATCAGGTCGACGATAAGCTTAAGCTCGTGCAGGCACTCGAAGTATGCCATCTCGGGCGCGTATCCCGCTTCGACCAGCGTCTCGAATGCGGCCTTGACCAGCTCGACGCATCCGCCGCACAGCACGGCCTGCTCGCCGAACAGGTCGGTCTCGGTTTCCTCCTTGAACGACGTCTCGATCACGCCGGCGCGCGCGCCGCCGATCGCCGCGGCATACGACAGCGCAAGATCGCGCGCCTTGCGGCTCGCATCCTGATGGATCGCGATGAGCATCGGCGTGCCGCCACCCTGAACGTAGGTCGAGCGCACCGTGTGCCCCGGCGCCTTGGGCGCGATCATCACGACGTCGATGTCAGCGCGAGGCTTCACTTGGCCGTAATGGATATTGAAGCCGTGCGCGAACGCCAGTGTCGCGCCTTTGCGGATGTTGGGCTCGACTTCGGTGCGATACACCGCAGCGATGTCCTCGTCTGGCATCAGCATCATCACGAAGTCGGCGCCTTTGACGGCTTCGGCGACTTCGGCGACCTTGAGGCCCGCTTTTTTCGCCTTGTCCCACGACGCGCCGCCCTTGCGCAGGCCGACGGTGACCTTGATGCCGGAATCGTTGAGGTTCTGCGCATGCGCGTGCCCCTGCGATCCGTAGCCGACGATGGTCACTTTCTTGCCTTTGATGAGCGAGAGATCGGCATCCTTGTCGTAATAAACCTTCATCATTTTCTTTTCCCTCGTTAGCCCTTGTTGCGAATCAGACTCTGAGAATGCGCTCGCCACGGCCGATGCCCGACGCGCCGGTGCGCACCGTCTCCAGAATCACCCCCGGCTCCATCGCCTGCAGGAACGCATCGAGCTTCGATCCCGTGCCCGTCAGCTCGATCGTATAGCTTTTGTCGGTCACGTCGAGAATATTGCCGCGGAAAATGTCGGCAAGCCGCTTCATCTCCTCGCGATCCTTGCCTGCGGCGCGCACCTTGACCAGCATCAATTCGCGCTCGATGTGATTGCCATCGGTGAGATCGATCACCTTGACCACCTCGACCAGCTTGTTCAACTGCTTGGTGATCTGCTCGACCACGTCGTCGGAGCCGACGGTCACGATCGTCATCCGCGACATGGTCGGGTCTTCGGTCGGCGCCACGGTAAGCGACTCGATGTTGTAGCCGCGCGCCGAGAACAGTCCGGAGATGCGCGACAGCGCACCCGATTCGTTCTCGACCAGTATCGAAAGAATGTGTCTCATCGCGGCCGCCTCACAGCTCTTCGGCCAGGATCATTTCCGTGAGGCCCTTGCCGCCCGGAATCATCGGAAACACGTTCTCGGTCTGATCGGTGATGAAGTCGAGGAATACCAGCCGCTCTTTCTGCTTCAGCGCGTCCTTCAACGCCGACTCGACGTCGCTTGGGCGTTCGATCTTCATGCCCATGTGGCCGTAGGCCTCGGACAGCTTCACGAAGTCGGGCAATGCGTCCATGTACGACTCGGCGTATCGGTTGCCGTAGAAAAACTGCTGCCACTGCCGGACCATGCCCATATAGCGGTTGTTCAGGTTCACAATCTTGATCGGCAGGTGATACTGCTTGCAGGTCGACAGCTCCTGGATGCACATCTGGATCGACGCTTCGCCCGTCACACAGGCGACCGTCGCGCCGGGGTTGACCATCTGCACGCCCATCGCGGCGGGCAGGCCGAAGCCCATCGTTCCGAGTCCGCCCGAGTTGATCCAGCGTCGCGGCTTGTCGAACTTGTAGTACTGCGCCGCCCACATCTGATGCTGTCCGACGTCAGAGGTGATGAACGCATCGCCACCCGTGAGCTCGTAAAGCTTCTCGATCACGAACTGCGGCTTGATCAACGCGCTTTTCTTGTCGTATTTCAGACAGTCCTTGCGCTGCCACTCCTTGATCTCGCCCCACCAGACCTTGAGCGCGGCGGGGTCCGGCCGGACATTCGACGATTCGATCAGCTTGAGCATCTCGTCGAGCACTTCGCTGACGTAGCCGACGATCGGAACGTCGACCTTGACCCGTTTCGAAATCGACGAGGGATCGATATCGATGTGGATGATGCGGCGGTCGGCGCGAAAGAAGCTCGCCGGATTGCCGATCACGCGGTCGTCGAAGCGCGCGCCCACCGCGAGCAGCACGTCGCAATTCTGCATCGCCATGTTCGATTCGTAGGTGCCGTGCATGCCGAGCATGCCGGTGAACTGCGGATCGGTCCCGGGAAACGCGCCCAGGCCCATGAGCGTGTTGGTGCACGGGAATCCAAGCAGGCGGACCAGCCGCGTGAGCTGCGGCGACGCATTGTTGAGAATGACGCCGCCGCCGGCGTAGACCATCGGCCGCTTGGCCTCGAGCAGAAGCTGCACTGCCTTGCGAATCTGTCCGGCGTGGCCCTTGGTCACCGGGTTGTACGAACGCAGCGAAACCGTTTTCGGATAGGAGTACTCGGCGAGCGCCTGAGTGACATCCTTGGGGATGTCGACCAGCACCGGCCCCGGCCGGCCGGTGGCGGCGAGGTAGAACGCTTTCTTGATCGTCAGCGCGACATCCTTGACGTCCTTGACCAGGAAATTGTGTTTGACGCACGGGCGGGTGATGCCCACCGTGTCGCATTCCTGGAAAGCGTCCTGGCCGATCGCATGAGTCGGGACCTGGCCACTGATCACGACCATCGGCACCGAGTCCATGTACGCCGTGGCGATGCCGGTGACCGCGTTGGTCACGCCAGGACCCGACGTCACCAGCGCGACGCCGACCTTGTGCGATGAACGCGAGTAGCCGTCGGCCGCGTGCACGGCGCCTTGTTCATGGCGGACCAGAACGTGCTTGACCTTCTCCTGCTTGAACAGCTCGTCGTAGATATTGAGTACCGCTCCGCCCGGATAGCCGAAGACGTACTCGACTCCCTCTTCCTGGAGGCAACGGATGACGATTTCAGCGCCCGTGAGTTGCATGAGCTCCCTTTCGGCGAATGAAAGTGATCATGGTCCCGGGTGCCAGGGCTCGGATAGCCTGGGCAAACCGGACCTCTGCAGACTGCGGGACGCGGTACGGGTAGTCGCGTCCGAACGGGCTTGGATCGGGTAGAAAGCCGCGATTGGGTCACGGCCGGCCGCGTTCTCCAGGGTTTTCCACGGGCACTTGTGGCGCCGGCGGATGGAACGCGAACGACCGATGTTGCAGTGCTTCTGCCGGCGGACACTCCGCCAGCGCCTGAACAGTAGCGTTTCGGATGGTTGTCGTCAATGTCTGTTGCCTCACACAACGGGTGGACAGGCGTCACTGGCCGGCTTGTGCTTATAATTGGTCGAATCCTCACGTTTATCGAGACGCAACTGGCTTCACATCAGGAAATTTCTGCGTTTTTGGCCGAAGTAGAGCGCCGCGCCTTCAAGCAGGCGATGTTTGCGGTCCGCGATGAGGATTCCGCCCTCGACGTGGTGCAGGACGCGATGCTCAAGCTCACGGAAAAATATGCCGGCAAGCCCGTGGCCGAGTTGCCAATGCTGTTCCAGCGGATCCTGCAGAACACGATCCACGATCATTTCCGCCGCCAGAAAGTGCGATCCGCATGGACGACGCTGTTCTCGTCCTTCGGCCAAAAGGACAACAAAGACGACGATTTCGACCTCCTTGAAACTTTGCCGGCAAAATCGGACTCGAACGCCGCAGCGGACCCTGCCCGCCAAGTCGAACAGGGCCAGATCGTTGGCCTCATCGAGCAGGCTGTGGGCCGGCTACCGGCGCGTCAACGTGAAGCCTTTCTGTTGCGTTACTGGGAAGAACTCGATGTGGCGGAAGCTGCTGCCGCGATGGGCTGTTCCGAGGGCAGCGTGAAAACGCATTGCTCGCGCGCAGTCCATGCGTTGGCCGAAATGCTGAAGGCCAAAGGGATATCGCTATGAACGAAACCGAAACCGCAAAGAAAATAACGGCTTATCTCGACAGCGGGACGACGCAGCTCAAGGCCGGCACCGCCTACAAGCTGCAGGCCGCACGTCAGGCGGCATTGGATGCCGTGTGGCTCCCCGAGCACTCATCCGAGCTCGCCCTGGCGGGCGCGCGCGGCGGCGGGTGGTTTGGCGGCGGCAGGCCGCTGGTCGGCGACGCGCGGCTTTGGATCGGCATTCTGCTCATCGTTGGCGGTTTCCTTTTTTATCAGAGTTGGCAGGTGGCGCAGCAAACCGGTGAGATTGAGGAAACCGACGCCGCACTTCTGGCCTCGGATCTTCCGATCGAAGCGTATCTGGACCGGGGATTTCAGAATTGGCTGAGACAGGCCCAGCCCTGACGTCTCGCCTGCTGATTTTCGGCCTGCTTCTCGCGGCGAGTCTTTGCAGCGGCGCCGCCGTGTCGGGGCCATTGCTTGCGCGCTCGTCGACCTGGGCCCAGCTCTCGCCGCAGGAAAAGCAAGTCCTCGCTCCGCTGGCCCCGGAGTGGGACAAGCTCGAACCCCAACGCAAGCAAAAGTGGCTCGGCATCGCCCAACGCTATCCCAAGATGCCCCCACCGCAGCAGCAGCGGATCCAGGAGCAAATGGGCGCTTGGGCCCGCCTGACCCCGGACGAACGCCGGGCAGCCCGGGAGCGATTCAAGACCTTGAAGCAACTGCCCCCCGAGCAGCGCCAGGCCGTACGTCAAAAATGGCAGGAATATCAACAGCTTCCGCCCGAAAAGCGGCAAGAGCTGGCAACCCATCCGCCGCCTGCCGGCGCTCCCGCCGCCGGCAAGGCGATGCCGGCCGCGTCGCAGGCGTCGCATTAGCCTGCCGGCGCCGGTGTCCCCCTGGCTGGTGATCCTCGCCTGCCCGCGACGGGCGTGAACAAGCGTGCCGGCTTGGCACGTCGCCTCGCCGCCTCCCTGTACGAGACTTTGCTCCTGGCCGCCTTGGCGCTGGTGGTCGAGTTCGCGCTGCTGCCTGAGTTGAGCCTCGCGTCGCCGCCTCCTGCCGATGGACGCGCCCTGCCGCTGCTAAAACCGGCGTCCCAGGCGATATCCCTGGTGTGCCTGTTTGCGGCGCTCGGGATTTATTGTGTCTGGGGCTGGAGCGAGGGGCGGCGGACGCTGCCGATGAAAACCTGGCGCATTGCGATGGAGTCGGCCGCCGGCTCAAAAATCAGCGTGTCCAGCGCGGCGCTTCGCTACTGCGCGTGGTGGATCGGCCCCGCGCTGGCGATCGGCTCTTACGCGGCCCTGCGGCCGCTGGGACACGGCCGCTGGGCGGTGACTTGGCTCGCGGTCAACTACGCATGGGCGCTACTGGATTCCGACCGACAGTTCCTGCACGATCGCCTCGCCGGCACTCGCCTTGTCGCCGCGAGCTAGCCCGCCAGCTAATTTGCCAGCTAAGCTGCCAGCTAATCTGCCGATTAGGCCTTGAGCTTGGGCTCCGCAGCCTGATACCGCGCAACGCTAGCGAGAATTTCGGCTTTCGCTTCCTCGGCGCCGACCCAGGTCGAGACCCGGACCCATTTGCCTGGCTCCAGATCCTTGTAGTGCTCGAAAAAGTGCGCGATCTGGCGCGTCGTGATCTCCGGCAAATCGCGCGGCGATTGAATCGCGCGGTAGAGCCCGGACAGCTTGTCGGTCGGCACCGCCAGAATCTTCGAGTCCCCACCCGCCTCGTCATCCATCTTGAGCATGCCGATCGGCCGGCAGCGGACGACCACGCCGGTGATAAGCGGCATCGGCGAGAGAACGAGCACGTCCGCCGGATCGCCGTCGTCGGAAAGCGTGCGCGGGATATAGCCGTAATTGCATGGGTAATGCATCGCGGTGGACATGAAGCGGTCGACAAAAAGCGCGCCGGTCTCCTTGTCGACTTCATACTTGATCGGATCGCCGCGCATCGGAATCTCGATGATCACGTTGCAATCGTTGGGCACGTCGCTGCCGGCGGGAACGCGATCGAGATTCATGGAAAAGGCGCAGCACAAGACGGGATCGAGCGGACATTATAGCGGTCGCGCTCGCAACGGCCGCCCTGCCGTATCATCGGGACTTTGCTTCCAAAGCTCCCTTCGATGATCTACAACCTGGGCAGCCGTCAGGTCCAAATGCGCGGCAGTGGCCACTACATCGCGCCTAACGCGGTCGTCGTTGGCAGCGTGATCCTGGAGCAGCAGGTTTCGGTGTGGTTCAACGTGGTCATACGCGGCGATAACGAGGAGATCGTGCTCGGTCCACGCTGCAACATCCAGGACGGGTCGGTCCTTCACACCGACGAAGGCGTCCCGCTTCGCGTGGGGGCTTCGGTCAGCGTGGGCCATCTGGCGATGCTCCACGGCTGCATCATCGGCGAAGGATCGCTAATCGGCATCAAGGCGGTGATCCTGAACAATGCGGTCATCGGCAAGGAGTGCCTGATCGGCGCCAACACATTGATTCCCGAGGGAAAGACGATTCCGGACCGGTCGCTGGTCGTCGGTTCGCCGGGGAAGGTGGTTCGCACCCTGAACCTGGACGAAGTTGCGCGCCTGCGCTGGATTGCCGATCATTACGTCGAGAATGCCGAGCGTTACCGGCGCGAGCTGACCGGCGTCTGACCGCAATTCTTGGCCGAAAGCGAATCCGCAGGGCGCCCTCGCCGCATCCAACGGGGATAAACCTGACGCGGAATCCACCTTGAACCCACTCATCGCCGTGTTTGCTGGTCTTGTTGGACTTGTCTCTACGACCCTTGTCTCTACGACCCTTTACGCGGTTGCGGCCCCCGCGGCGCCCTCAGCTGACTGCGCCGTGGCCGAGTCGCAGCGCGAAACGCGCGCGCTGCCAAATTTCAGCCGGATCGAGATCGACGGCCTTGCCGAAGTCGTCCTGCGCCAGGGAAGAACCGAGAGCGCGACGGTGGAAGCAGCGCCCCAGCTGCTTCCCAGGATCCGCACCGAGGTCCGCGACGGCACCTTGTTCATCGATGTCTCGCAGGAGCGGCGCTGGTCGGATTGGACACATATGTTCGACTCGCGGCAGACGCCGCGGATCACCGTGGACTTCATCCGCCTCGAAGGGATCGAGTCCGGCGGAGCGATCAAGCTCCTCGCCGACGGGATTCGCGCGGACGAGCTGCAGTTCGACTTTTCGGGCGCCTCGTCGATCAGGATCAGGAATCTTCAGGCGAGTGCGCTGCACATGGACGGGTCGGGCGCGACCAAGGTCGAGCTCTCCGGCAAGGTGGCTACGCAAACGGTGGATCTCTCCGGCGCGGGCTCGTACGCGGCGCTCGATCTGGAAAGTGACCGCGTGGAGGTGACCGTGAGCGGGGCGGGCAAGGCCTACATCAACGCCAAAACGTCGCTCTCGGTCGATATCTCCGGCGCAGGATTGGTCGAGTACGTCGGCAATCCCAAGCTCAGGCAGCAGATCACCGGCGTCGGCAAGGTGCGCCGGCGCGAGCCTGACTAGCGGGCTCCCGTATCGCTCACCTGTCGTCAGACTCAGTGCAGAACGACCGTCTCGCCGTCCGGAATCGCATCCGCCCTGAATAGCAGTGTCATGCCCGTGCCCGGGTCCCGGTCCGACTGCACGCCTGCAACGACCCGGACATCGGTCACGCGGCAATCGCGCAACAAATCGAGCAGCATGGTCGCGACGTCTCCCGCGCGGTCGGGCGGAAACAAGGGACAGCGGAAGCCCTCGGCCTGGCGTGGGTCGAACGGGCTCGACAGCGAGAGCCTCAGCTCGCCGCCTCCAGGCGCGGCGGCGCATCGGTGCGTGCTGATGACTGCCGACGGCTCGCCAACCCGCGCGCGAAAACGCCGAATCGCATTGCTCGCAAAAAGCTGAGCGCCGACCTCGCGCTGGGCGGCGCGCCCGTGCTGCAGGGCAAGCAGCGGGGTCTGGGGCGGGCGCGGCAGCGCCAGCACGGAGATGCCCGCGCGAGCGAGCTGGCGCGACAATTCCTGGGCAAGCGGCATGACCCATGTGCCCGCGCCGCTGTCGGCGAACAGATCCACCATCGAAGACCCGATCGCGGTCCCGATCAGAAAGCGGAGGTGAACGCTTTCCTGGCCCGCCTGAACGATCATCGGCGTTGGATGCAGTTCGCGCGCGACCGAACCGGGGCCCGGCGAGAGTTTTTGCCATTCAAGCAGCGTCGCCAGCCGCGGAATGTCGAGAGCGGCGGCGGCAACGAGGGGCGCGGCGAGCGTGAAGCTCAAGTTGCCGCCGAGCGCCCGATGGCCGCGCATCAATGCGCTCACGGCCTCGAGCTCGTCGAGCACACCCGAGAGCGCGCTCTCGGCGGCCTTCGGAGCATCCGACGGCGCGCCGGCGACGATGACAACAGGCAGCGCGAACAGCGTGGCGACGACCTGATTGCCGTCAACGGGCTGCGATGCTTCGCGCCATGCGTCGATCAGGCATCGCCACAGGTGCCGCGCGACCGCGGCCGACGGCGCCGAGGGAAAAAGGTCCGCAAGCCAAGAAGCACCGTCCGCTTGCAGATGACTGCCAAGCGCGCTGATGAGCGTCCGGTCGATGGCCTCGGCGCGCGACGCGCTCGACGCCGCGAGGCTCGCCTCCGCCAGGCGGATCAGCACCTCCTGTGCGGGGCCGGCTGGCGCGGAAAAAACTCTCGGGTCGGCAATTTCGATCGACATCCAATCGATTGTCGCATGGGTCACGGACCCGTCAAAAGCTCGGATAACGGTTGGCTCGGATAGAATGAGCGGGTCGGCGCATACCGAGGAGATCCGCCATGTATCGAAACATTCTTGTCGCTACCGATGGCTCGCGGCTTTCGGCCAAGGCAGTCACGCATGCGATCGCGATCGCACGTGCGCTGGGCGCGAAGCTGACGGCCTTTTATGCGTCGCCCGATTATCCGTTGCCCGCTTACGCAGACGGCGTCATGTTCGACCCGGTAGGTCCCGAGGAGTACGCCGAAATGTGCAAGAAGGAAGCCGATCGCATCCTGAGCGCCGTGGGCGCCAAGGCCAAGGCCGCACGTGTCCGCTTTGTCGCCACGCAGGCCATCGCGGCGGCACCATGGGAAGCGATCCTGGCCGCGGCGAAAAAGCAGAAATGTGACGTGATCGTCATGGCGTCGCACGGCCGCCGCGGAGTGTCGGCGCTTTTGCTCGGCAGCGAAACGCAAAAAGTCCTGACCCATTCCAAGCTGCCGGTGATCGTCGTCCGCTGACCCGCTGTCCCGCA
>Ga0066790_10001306_pt1 | contig 10420 bp, 7 predicted proteins | sample OrgsoiDNA2013050_FD_70963 | JGI IMG/M metagenome (GOLD analysis project Ga0066790, IMG submission 70963) | Permafrost soil microbial communities from the Arctic, to analyse light accelerated degradation of dissolved organic matter (DOM) -... | ecosystem: Environmental > Terrestrial > Soil >...
CCCAAGCAGTACCTGCGGAGCCAGCCGAGCCAATACAAAAAACTGTTCGAGCCGGATCCCGGCGGGCGCTAGGGCGGGCCGCCGCTTAGGCCGGCGACCGTACCGCCATCGGCGTCCAGGTGCTCGCCCGGCACCGCCGCCGCGGCTTTCGGCTTCGGCAACGCACTTCGTGGGTTGACCGCCGCGTCTCCGTCGCGAATTTCGAAGTGCACATGGGGGCCGGTGGAATGGCCCGTGTTGCCGAGCAGCGCGATCAAGGTGCCTTGCTTCACCTGCTCGCCCTGTTTGACCTTGAGCTCGCTATTGTGGGCATATAGCGAACTGGTTTTTTTGTCATGCCGCAAGATGACAGCGTTGCCATAGCCGCGCAGGCCGTCACCCGCATAAATGACTTCGCCGTCGGCGATGGCATAGACCGGCTCACCGACATCGGCGGCCATATCCATGCCCTTATGCATCTTGCCCCAACGCTCGCCGAACTCCGAGCTGACGATGTAGGCGTCCAGCGGCCACCGCATCGAACCGGAATATTGTTCAGGAACGTTGTCGAGCGGGGGCCCGGTGGGCAGATGCTTCTTCGATCCCGTACCCGTTGCCGTGTTGTCGCCGGCAGCGGATTTGCCGGATGCTCTACCGATACCGGACTTATGTAAGATGCCCAATACCGCGGTTTCGCTGTGCTCGCCGGCATCGTGAAACGTCTTCAACAAGTCCTGCTCCGCGAGGTATTTCTGAGTCCGAGCATAGGCTTTAGACACGATGGGCGTCGTCACTTCAACGGCTTTGTTGGTAGCTTCCTTGCTCTTCTGGTACCAGGCATCGTCGTGAAATTTTTTGTCGACCGTGGCGCACGCTGCAACACAAGCGGTACACGCAACGAGCATAGGGAAACCGCGGGATCGAGCCATCGTGCGTTTCACGGCCAAGGAATTGCTCTCTTACTCATAGGCCAACCGAGTGATCTGCGACATCCTCCGGAAGTTTAGCATAGGAAAAAATCGCGGTTCCCCCCAAAACCGGTCGGTGTAGCCCCCCATTCGAGGGGGGCGGCCCGGGTCAGGCTGCAATGTCCCGCGAATGGCGCTACGCTATGCCACACCATGGATGCACCGCAGAGCATGGAGATTCGGTCGACTCAGCCGCTGTTGGGGCGGGTGGTCCGCGGGTTGGCCGCGCTCGATGCATCGAGCAAGCTTGCGATCGTCTGCGTCGTTTTCGGTTGGTTTTTCATGAACACGTTTGTCGTGAGTTTGGGTTCTCTCGAGCACGGCGTGCGTTTCTTCGATATATCGGCCGTCATCGCCGATCCCACCCGGCTATTCTTCGACGGCGATACTCCGTTCCACCGCGTGTTTTTCGGCTTGGTGTGTCTTGCGTGCCTGGTCGCGCCGCTCGCGCCGCACGTGATGAAGACACGGTCCGCTTGGGTTGGCTATCTCGCGCCGCTCGCGTTGATTCTTGCGTGCGGCGTGCTTCTCTACTGGAGAACGTCGGGTGAATTGTTTGCACCGCCAAGCGACCCGAAATCTTTGAGCGGTGGCCTCATTCATTTCGCCAACGAGTTGGTGCGTCGAGGCAGCGATTTGGTATCCCGGCATGTGTCCATCGGCGCCGGCAGTTATTTGTCCGTCATCGGCAGCGCGGTGCTCGCCGTGCAGGGCATTCGACGCTCGCGCTGATCTTCATGCGTCCCGATGACTACACTGAATTCGATGCCACAGGACTCGCTGAACTCGTGCAGCGCGGCGAAGTCTCGCCGCAAGCGCTCGCGGATGCGGCGATCAAGCGTATCGATGCACTGAACCCTCGGTTGAACGCGGTGGTCGAGCGATCTTACGATCTCGCTCGATCCGCGGCACAGCGCACAGACGTGCAAGCCCCTCTCGCCGGAGTGCCGTTTCTCGCCAAGGATTTGAACATCGATGTGGCGGGAATGCATCTGACGGCGTCGTGCAGGTGGCTGGCGGAGCTTCCGGCAGCCACGGTCGATGCGCCGCTGGCAGCGCGTTGGCGAACTGCCGGTTTGTCGATTCTCGGGCGTACCAACACTCCGGAATTCGCCGCTGAATTCGTGACCGAGCCCACGTGGCGCGGCCCGACCTGTAATCCGTGGGACTTGACGCGCAGCCCGGGTGGGTCGAGCGGCGGTGCGGCCGCAGCCGTTGCATCGGGGATGGTGCCCATGGCGCACGCCACCGATTCCGGCGGCTCGATCAGGGTGCCGGCCGCGGCGTGTGGTCTGGTCGGCTTCAAGCCGTCGCGCGGGTGGGTGCCCGTTGGGCCTCACTTGGATGAACTGGCGGGCGGTCTCGACTGCGAGCACGTGCTCACACGAACGGTCAGAGACTCGGCGCTGATGCTCGATCTCACCGCGGGTCCCGAGGCGACGTCGCGCGTGCCCTTGAGGCTACCCAGCTCCGGGTTCGCTTCGGCGGTGGCTGCCACGGTGCCCACTTTGCGAATCGGCATCACCCTGGTGGCACCCGGCGGCATGCGCCCCAATCAAGAGATTGGCGCAGCCGTCGAGGCAGCCGCCTCACTATTGGCGCAGGCCGGTCACCAGGTGAAGCAGTTTGATTTTCCAGAATCGGCGAATATTGGCGAACCGGCATCGATCATCTGGCTGACCGCCATTGCCGAGGAGATCGATTTTTATCGCCGCCACGTCGGTCGCTCCCCCGAACCCCACGAGCTCGAAGCGCTTACTTGGGCGGGAGTGGCCGTGGGTGCCCGGTGCACTGCGCTCGACTATGTGCGCGCGCGCCGGGCGCTGACCGTGGCGACGCGTGATCTGGCGGAGGTTTTCAAGCGTTTCGATGTGTTGCTGTTGCCGACGACCGCCGAATTGCCGCTAAAAATCGGTCAAATCGACGGACGCACGGCTGCGTTCGATCTCGATCGATGGAATTCGGACTCGTATGGGTACGCACCGTATACGGAGATTTTCAATGCCACCGGGCAGCCCGCCGTGTCGTTGCCGCTCGGGATATCGAAGGCCGGTCTGCCAATCGGCGTGCAACTCGCCGCGCCGCTCGGCGAGGATGCCAAGCTGCTGTCGCTTGCTGCGTGGCTGGAGCGCGAGGTGCCGTGGGCGGAGCGCTTGACCACACTGCGCGGCCGGTATGCGATGCGGTGAATCGTAGACAGTTCGGACGCGCCGACGGGAATCGGCTACGGTTCGCGTTTGGTCATTGCAGTCGCGGCATGTCAGCGGGGGGAGTCAATGAATCGCCCCGCGGGTCGTATCACGCGTATTGCAGCCCCGCGGCCTCGACACCGGCCATGCAAATCGATTCATCCTCATCCCCTGATCCGCCGCTCGCGCCCACTGCGCCGACAATCTCACCAGAATCCTTGATGAGCACGGCGCCGGTTTGCGCCAAAAATTTACCGTGGGCCGTTGCCGGAAGCGCACCATAAAACAGAGGGTTTTTGTGCGCCCGTTCGTTCAGCGTTCGGCTGGATGCTCCCATGCTGACCGCTGCCCAGGCCTTACCGGTGGCAATGTCCACCCGGAACATACTCGCTTCGTCTTCGCGCTGCGCTGCGCGCATATGTCCGCCGTCGTCGAGAACCACGACGGCCATCGCGCGATACCCGCGTTCGCGGGCGACCGCCAGCGCGCTTGCGATGATTTTATTGGCTTGCGCCAGTGTTAGGCGGTTCATGCGTCATTCCGTATCGCATGACGCGATTGCTGCAGGGCCTTTTCCTTGCGCCGGACGGTGAGAATAGCTTCGGTATACCCGTTCGGCTGCTCGCGGCCTTTGAAGACCAAGTCGCAGGCGGCGTGGAATGCGACGCTACCGTCCAAATCAGGGCTCATCGCTTCGTAAGCCGGGTCGCCGGCATTCTGTTGGTCCACGACTTTCGCCATGCGGTGCAGGGCCGTCATCACCTGGTCCGAAGTGCAGACTCCGTGACGCAGCCAGTTGGCCATGTGCTGGCTGGAAATGCGCAGCGTGGCGCGATCCTCCATGAGCGCGACGTTGTAGAAGTCAGGCACTTTGGAACATCCCACCCCGAAATCGATCCATCGAACCACGTAGCCGAGAATGCTTTGCGCGTTGTTGTTAAGTTCTTCTTCGATCTCCGCGGCGGTCCAGTCCGGTCTCCTCACCAGGGGCGGTGTCAGAATTTCATCGAGCGACGCTCGTTGTCTCTTCGCCAGTCTGTTCTGCACGTCGGCCACATCGATTTGGTGGTAATGCAATGCATGTAGCGTTGCGGCGGTGGGCGAGGGCACCCAGGCGGTATTGGCGCCCGCCATCGGATGCGCGATCTTGGTCTTCAACATGTCGGCCATGAGATCCGGCATGGCCCACATGCCCTTGCCGATTTGTGCGTGACCGCGCAGGCCGCAAGCGAGACCGACGTCGACGTTTTGCCGCTCATAAGCATCCAACCAGATGGCCTTCTTCACGTCGCTCTTGCGGGGAATCGGCGCGGCCTCCATCGACGTATGAATTTCATCGCCGGTTCGGTCGAGAAACCCGGTATTGATGAACACCACACGGTGCTGCGCGGCGCGAATGCACTCGGCGAGATTGACGCTCGTGCGCCGCTCTTCGTCCATGATTCCCATCTTGAGGGTATGGCGCGGCAGCGTCAGAAAATCTTCGACGGCCGTGAATAATTCGTCCGCAAACGCAACCTCTTCCGGACCGTGCATCTTGGGCTTTACGATGTACACCGACCCGGTACGGGAGTTGCGGCGGGCGTCGCTGCGTTGGATGCCGCTGGTACGAAGATCATGCAGCGCAGCCAGCGACGTCACGGCGAGATCGATGAAAGTCTCAGGAATGCTGGCGCCGTCCAGAGTGACCGCGTCCGACAGCATGTGATGTCCGACATTTCGCACCAGCATGAGACTGCGCCCCGGGAGCAGCAAATCCGTGCCGGGCAACGTCTTATAGCGGCGGTCCGCATTCAGGCGTCGCGTGATGACCTGGGTGCCCTTCTCCAGTTGCGCTTCCAAGGTTCCCTTCATGAGGCCCAGCCAGTTTCGATAGACGTTCACTTTGTCTGCAGTACTGACGGCGGCTACGGAGTCCTCGCAGTCCTCGATGGTGGTGATTGCAGACTCCAGCACAATGTCGCTGATGCCGGCGGGGTCGTCTTTCCCAATGAAGTGTTGCCGATCAATGTGCAGTTCGACGTGCAGCCCGTGATGTTTCAGCAACACTACCGAAGGCGAATCGGCGTCGTCTTGAAACCCAGCCAACGCGGCCGGAGTCTGGAGCGCAGCCGTGGTACCGGAGCGGAGTTTGATCTCAAGTCCGTCCTCGGAGATCCGATATCGCAGCGCTTCCTGATGCGCGCCCTCGGTGAGCGGGAAGCTTGCATCCAAAAAGCGGCGCGCAAATTCGATGACCTTTGCGCCGCGTAGCGGGTTGTATTTGCCGCCGCGGGCCGCGCCACCGTCGTCCGGGATCGCATCCGTGCCATAAAGCGCGTCAAACAGACTACCCCAGCGCGCATTGGCAGCGTTCAGCGCGTAGCGGGCATTGCTGACCGGAACGACCAGTTGGGGTCCGGCAACGTGCGCAATCTCGTCGTCGACGTTAGCGGTGGTCACGGCAAACGGAGATAGCACCGGAACCAGATAGCCGATATCGATGAGGAACGCCTTGTAGGTCGCCCGGTCGAAATCCGCACCGGGATGTGCGCGATGCCACGCGTCGATCGATGCCTGCAAGCGATCGCGCTTCTCGAGAAGCGCTGCGTTTCGCGATGCAAAGCGGTGTATCAAGCTCGAGAACCCGGTCCAAAAGACTCGTGCATCGATGCCCGTTCCAGGCAACGCCTCCCGCGCCACGAAATCATATAAAACTGCGTCGATTTCGATGCGGTCGACGTTGACGGTGGCTTTCATTCGCGATTCCTGATGGCTTGAGTACGGATATTGCGTTCGATTATATCGAACAAGAAGACCGGCAGACGCCGGGCACGATGCGACGCGTACGATCAACCATTTAATGGCCGATTTGCAGAATTCGGCCATTCGATCGTGGCCGCGACAACCCGCGGCAAATCAACCAATGCCCAAGCGGGTTTAGGCAACCTTGGCCACCTCTCACGCTCCCCGGCGGTCGCCGGACCCAGCAGCCGAGACCTTGTCCCTGACGATCGTTCTTGCGCGGCCGGTCTAACGGTCCGTCGTGTAATTCGCCGATGGTCGGACCGTTAACGTCATTCGATTGGTTCATGTAGCTCTCTAAGGAGTTGCGAGCATGCCGACCCCAGAAGACACCTTCAAGCAGCCGACGGCGACAGCGTCAGCACATCCCTGGCTGGCTATGACGATCTCGCCACGCTGAGCCTGAACAGCCTGACCGAGACCAGCGGCGGCGCAGTGCTCGTCGCCGGTGGCGACCTCAGCGGCACCTACGACTTCACCAACGTCCACTACGGCGACGCCGTCTCCGGCTACACCGCCGCACACGACTCCAGCACCGGCCTGGAGGCCATTACGTTTGTTGCCTGTTTCTTACGCCGGCACGCTGATTATCACCGAGCGCGGTGCCGATCCGCAGCCGTCGACCGGGAACGCTTGTAGTTCGATGCTGAAGCCTTGGCCTTCCTTGTGCGGGAAGGCGGCGCCGATCTTGGTCCAGCGTTTGTTGCCCGAGACTGGCTGCCTTGAAGGTTCGCCCTTTCGCGATTTCGTCGCGCCGCGTAGCATAGTCGTCTGTAAAACATGAGGCAGCGTTCCCATGCTTGACGTGCCGGCGCTCGCAAAATGGCCTCCACTTGTTTGGGACCAATGGGCGGATACAGGTGACACGCTGCATATGTGGATGCAGATTGTCGGAAAGACGCGCCTCGCACTCTCCCCCCTTCAAAACCATTGGTGGAATGTACCGCTCTACGTAACTGCGCGCGGGCTGACTACTTCCGCAATGCCGTTACCACGCGGCGGCCTACTCGATATAGAGTTTAACTTTATTGCGCATGAACTCACATTCCGCTGTAGTTCTGGTCAGACGTATGCGCTGCCTCTCCAAGCGCAAAGTGTTGCCGACTTCTTTGCGGCGTACATTCGTGCGTTAGAGGCTCTATCGGTGGCGATCCATATCGATTCCTTGCCGGTGGAGCTCAAAGATCCGATCCGATTCGATCACGATACCATCCATAAGAGCTACGATCGGGATGCTGCCAAGCGGTTTTGGCAAGTGCTCAGCCACGCTGATACTCTGTTCAAGCGGTTCTCCAGTAATTTTTGCGGCAAGATCAGTCCCGTGCACTTTTTCTGGGGCTCCTTCGATCTTGCGGTCACGCGCTTTAACGGTCGCAGAGCCCCGAGTCGCCCGGGTGCTGATTCCATACAAGCGGAGGCTTACTCACACGAGTGCATTAGCGCGGGGTTCTGGCCTGGAAATGGCGGCTACGGGCAAGCCGCATTCTATTGTTACGCCGCTCCGGTACCTAACACCTTAGCTGACGTAAAAATCTCCGGATACGGCGCCTTCGACAAAGATCTCGGGGAATTTTTGCTTAACTATGACGATGTCCTGAGGTCATCTGATCCCAATAGGGTCGTCGTAGATTTTCTTGACAGCGCTTACGCTGCGGCCGCAGCGGCCGCCCAGTGGGACCGGGCTGCACTCGATCGTTGAGCATATTAGTACGTGCGCAATGTCTAGGGACAGGCTCGACGATTGTCCACCTTATATCGCCGCGCCTTGCGAAAGACTGCTTGAGCGGCCGCGATGCCGCGGTCTCGGCGGAGCAGAAAGTCGACGCTTTTGCGGTTCTTGTCGACCGCTCGATACAGATAGTGCCACTTCGCTTTGATCGAAATGTACGTCTCGTCCACCGCCACGAGGTACCCACGGCTTTGGAGAACCGGTTCCAGCGTCTCTCGAATTCGGGAACGTAGCGAGATACCCATCGAAGGATCGTCGAGTGGCAACCGCCACGCCGCGCTCCGCCATTCTCTCGACGAGGTCCCGATACGACAGGCGATAAGTGATATACCAACGCACGCACAGCTCGATAATGTCAGCGTCGAATGGTTGATTGCGGGAAATCGGGTCTCGGACGATCGGCTTCGTCATTCTGCACTCCATAAAGGGCCGTTTATTTTACCCGATACCCCTTGATGCACCAGAACCTGAGTTCACGGCTCGCCGGTCTTGCCGGACTTGCGCTGAGCCGCTATCCAGCGTTGCAACTCTTCACGAGCGGCACGCTTCGCCTCCGGAGTGCCCCAACGCGGCGGCTGCGGCGGAGCGTTGCGGCGCGCCTCATCGAGATGCTGCCGCTCTTCTTCGGCGGCGCGACGCCGTGCCGCCGCGGCTTCGATTGCTGCTTGCTCGGCCTCAAGCGCTGCTCGCTCGCGCGCATCCCAGGCTTGGGCGGCTACCGGTATCGGCAACTCACCGCCGCCGGCCGATCGCCGCAGCCCACGGCTGATGCGCCACTGATCCGGGTGGGCAAGTTCGTGAACCAACGGCAGATTCAGGGCTTCGAGTACCGGTTGCCATGACTCACCGTGCACATGGTGGCGCCGGATCGCGAGTTGCGGATTGATTTGATACCAACCGTGTGCGATGCGTTTGAACAGCTGCCTATTATAGGCATACTCACGTTCGACTTCGTTGCGCGACAACACATTAGACAGGTGACTGCGTTTGTTGCGCTGGGTCTTGAGCACGCTCGCCGGCAGCGCTGCCCAAGCGTTGAGTACGGCCTCGGTGTTGATGCCAGCCGGTTGATCGAATCCCGAGGCGCTGAAGGTTTGCTTGAACAGCACCCAAAGAGTTTGGAACACCCAGTATTCACTCAAATGTCGGTCGAGGCGGACCAGCCGCTCCCCGACTTGCAGGTCGATGAAGGTGGGAGCGATGCGCTCGTACAGCGCGACGAACGGTCCGCGCGCAAAGTCGCGGTTGCGAAACGCTTCGCGCATGGCGATGTGCAGTGTATTGCGTCCAAGATGGTCGTGCGCATCGGTGTCGGCGCCACGGTCGAGCAGTGCTTCAACGAGCGGCAGATTGCCGGTCGCGGCGGCCGCCATCAGGGGCGTGTAGTTCATCGAAGTGCGGTGATCGACTCCGTAGCGGTCGCAGTTTTGCAAAATGCCCTTGAAGTGCCGGCCGGCAAAATCGTTTAGATGGCGCTGACCCAAGGTGGCGCGTTGCGGTCCGAAGCCGCGCGCTTGATCAAATCCGGCTTCCTCGACCAGCCACGCCGCGAGCACCGGTTCATCGTAGGCCGTTGCATATTCGAAGAGCTGCTGGCGCGGCTTGCCGCCGGGAACAAGATCTCGGAACACTCTTACGATCAACTCCCGCAGGCGCAGCTCGTCGAATACCGGCCAAGGCACGGGAGTCTCTTTGAGGATGGTCGCGCGCACGGCCTCTGCTTGCTCCTGCTTGCCTTGCAACTCGAGACGGTGTGCCTCTCTTTGCCATTCTTCGCGGGACGACGCGCGCGCGTTCACGCGCACGTCGTCCCCGGCGGCTGCGAGGCCGAGCAATCGCAGCAAATTATGACCGGTGTCGGACTCGATCAAATACGCATCTCGTATCGCTCGCGTGAGCGCGACGTACAGCGCGTTCACGTAAAACTTGTACACCTCGAGCGACTTATCGGTCTTGTCTCGCGCACGGTGATAGTCGAGATCATCGCCGGCCAAGTCCTCCACCCCGACACCCGCGGCCAGCTGTGCGAATGCCGCACGCTGATCTGAGATGAATCTGAATAGCACGATGCTTTCGTACTCTAGGCCCTTGGCCTCGTGAATGGCGAAAACCAGGGGAGTTCGGAAGAACCGGCGTGCCTCGGCCTTGTCCTCTTCGCGCAATACCAGCACCGCGACGCTCGTCGACTGACGCGTCTGTTCATCAAGTGCGCGCTTTACGTTGTCCTTATCCGCGAGCAATGACACGCAGCCCGCCTCACCACCCACGGCATCGACGAGAAAATTACTCTCGCGATCCACCGATCCGAAGCGGCGATGCTTGATTTTGAGCAAAGTGTTGGCGACGCGCGTGACATGCTCACCGTTTCGGAAGTTGGCGCGCAACACCCGAAGTTGCTGACGTGCTGCGAGCTGCTCATCGCGCCAGAACAGCGTTTTCACGCGACTCCAGGCGAAGAAATTCGGATGGACGATTTGATTCGAATCGCCGCACAGCAGAAACCCATTCGGCACCTTGAGGGTGCGCAGCACGAGCAATAGCTGCGCCGGTGTGAGATCCTGAACCTCATCGATCACGATGAAGTCGTATCGCGGAGCGGCGAGGGGCAGCCAGTCTTGAGCCACGAGACTCAAGTCAAACAAGCGTGCTTCGGACAGCCAATTGCGATAACGCTCAAACAGGTCGTATAAGCGGTCGCGTTCGCTCTCTGCGAATATCGACTGCCGAACCCCAAGCGCACGATAGGCGTCGCGGCTCAAGCAGCCTCCGGC
>Ga0066790_10001308_pt1 | contig 10417 bp, 9 predicted proteins | sample OrgsoiDNA2013050_FD_70963 | JGI IMG/M metagenome (GOLD analysis project Ga0066790, IMG submission 70963) | Permafrost soil microbial communities from the Arctic, to analyse light accelerated degradation of dissolved organic matter (DOM) -... | ecosystem: Environmental > Terrestrial > Soil >...
ACGCTGGTGATGAAGTACTTGCAGTACTGCTGGGCCTTGATGCACCCGTCAGTGTCCACCCACTCCATGTTCACCTTCTGGCTCCCGGCCGAGGCGTCCGCGTTCTGTACCGCCTTCGCCGCGCCCAGGCCGACGTTCCCGGCGACCGGGAAGACGATGTCCGCGCCCTCGGTAATGAACGTCTGGGTGAGGGTCTGGCCGGCCGTCTGGTCGGTGAAGTTGCCGGTGAAGCTGCCGTTCTGGGAGCCCTCGTTCCACCCGAGGACCTGCACGTGGGTGCCGTGCTTGGAGTTGTAGTACTGCACGCCGTCGTAGAAGCCGTCCATGTAGATCGTCACGGTCGGGAGCTTCTGGCCGCCGAACGTAGCCACCTTGCCGGTCTTGGACATGCCGGCCGCGAGGTAGCCGCCCTGGAACGCGTCCTGCGCGGTGTTGAACAGCAGGGCGTCGACGTTGGTCAGGGCGGGCGTGTACGCGTTGTCCACGATCGCGAACTTGGCGCTCGGATTGGCCTTCGAAGCGGTCTGCGTCGCGCCCGCCATCAGGAACCCGACGGTCACGATGACGCCGCACTTCTTGCCGATAAACGTGTTGATGTTCGGCGTGTAATCACTCTGCGTGGTGGACTGCAGGTAGGTGACCGAGATCTTGCCCGGGTCGGCTGTCTGCGCCTCCTGCATGCCCTGCCACGACGAGGCGTTGAACGACCGGTCGTCGATGCCCCCGGTGTCGGTGACCATGCAGCCGAGGAACTTGCCCGCGGTGGACGCCGAACTGGAACCGCCGCTGGGCGCCGATGACGACGAACCGCTCGGTGACGACGTGCTGCTGCCGCACGCCGCGGCGAGCAGGCCCGCTACGGTCAGCGCTGCGCTGGCCGCGAGGGTCTTCTTCACTGGTTACCTCCTGTTTTGCGGGGCACCATTGCCGCCTGTTTCGTGGGCAGTCGCCGCCCCCCGGACATCACGCTGACGCGGGCCGTCGCCGCCCCGCAGGCCAGCGCACTCGCGCGCTGGCCTGAGCCGCGGCGTCCATGCGCTGTGATCATTTCGATCCTCTAGATCACCGCAGGTTAGCCCCGAAGCGCCCAAGCGGGAAGCAGTGGGCCGGCCCGGCATCGTCGCCGTTGCCAAATCGCAATCGGCCTGGCCCGGGACGTGCACCGAAGCGGCCGGGGCAGCAGGTGCGGGGTGATGACCGGCGGGACGCGCCGTATCACGGTTCTCGCCCGGCCCCGCCTGAGTGGCCATCCAGAAAATTCTTATGAAACGATGAACCGTTTCGCCGAAAAGGGCCGTACTTCAATTGAAACCCCGGCCGGGAAGCCGGTAAGGCCGAATCGGAGGCGGCGTAAGACTCACGTGACAGGCGGTTTATGGCGGTCTAGCTGACGCGGGCAAGCGCTGCCGCTCCGTTCTCAGGACGGCGTTGCTCGCTGGGTTTTCTGTTCGGCCCACCAGGTCAAATAGCGCCTGATGCATGCCAAAAACAGGCTCAATTCACCCCCGCCGGAAACGGCTGGCATTCCATTTAAGAGCTCACTGCTGTCATTAGTGGGCTATTTAGAGATATGCCGATTATGTATCACTGGAATTTGCGTAAGGAAGGTGGAACAGGTGCTGACCCCGCCTGACCGCATTCGCCGGCCTGCCATCGGCCGTGTGCCGGCCCGGCGCCGCGCGTTCACCCTGGCGCCACGCCGCGTGCTGCCCCGGTGGCTGCGGGCACTGCTGATCCTGCTGCCATTGCTCCTGCTACTGGCCGGGCTCGCCGGGCTGGTCCAGGAGCTCCGGACACCGCACAGCCTGGCCCAGGCCAAGCTGACGGGCGCCCGGACGGTCACCGGCCCGATCTGTCTCGAGGAAGCGGTCGACGTCTCCGGCTCGCTGGTTGCGTACGCGCCGCAGCGGGATGAGGCCGAAAACGAGATGTTCGGCTTTGCCCGTCGCCAGCTGCACCGCAACGATCTTTTCTCGGAGGCGTTCTTCGCGGCGACCGGCAAGCTGGCGCTGGCGCCGGCTCCCTTCTCCAGGCTGTCCGTCCCGCCTGCCCAGCCGCCCGGGATCAGCCCGGATGCCACCTACCTCACACCTGCCGTCCAGGACCTGATCAACGCGCGCTCCACGGGGGAAGGGTGCGGCGCACGGGCCCTCGTGGTGATCACCGATGGCCTGATCGACGACCCCGGGCCGCTGGCCGCCGCCCTCCGCCAGGGCGCCTACACCCGGGTCTTCGCCGTCATCCCGGCCGCTACCGGGCTGGGCCGGCCTGGTCCGCTGTCGGGCGGCCCGCTGAACGGCATCACCGTCTACCACTTCACCACCGGCGCGGGACTGGCGGGCCGCATCGCCGGACTGTTCGACGGCGCCCGGCCGCTCGACGTGCTGTTCGGCACCATCATCAGCTCGCTGACCGGCCAGCACCTGGCTCGCACCTAGACACGCAGCGCCCGCACCTAGACACGCAGCGCCCGCGCCCAGTACGCCGCGCCCGCGCCCAGTACGCAGCGTCCGTCACCCGGTACGCAGGAAAAGGAGAGAACGCATGACCGAGAAATGGATCATCCAGCGGACCCGGACCCGGACCCGGACCCGGCCCTGGACCAAGCGGGCCAGGCGGGCCATCCCCTACGGGCCCTTCGCCCGGTTCGGCGACTGGTGGGCCGCCGGGCGTGACGCGCGGGCGGGGCTGCCCAGCCTGCTGGGGCCCCGGGAGGAGGGCGGCGGGGCAACGAGCCGCATGATGTTCCTGGGCCAGCTGGGCCGGGGCCGGGCGGAGAAGGAGTGGCTGTACTACCGCAAGGAGATCGCCGGCCACCTGATCCCGCTGACCGAGGCCCGGGCCGGCCGGGACACCGCCCAGCGTGAGCTCACGGACGCGCAGGAGCGGCTCGCTGGGCTGAAGCCCCCGGAGGGTGACGAGCTGGGGGCTCGCCGCAGCGGTGAAAAGGACACCCCTGAGCACGTGGTGCGGGCCCGGCGCATGCAGGCGTACACCGAGCGGAGGCTGGCCGCCGAGGCCAGCGTGCGGCAGCTCAGCGCACGGGTGGCCGAGTACGGGACGGCCGTCGCCCGGCTGAGCGAGCCCATCCGGCTCCGGTTCGAGGTCGCGAAGACCCGGGCCGAGCTGATTGACGCCTACGTGCGGCGCCGCCGGGCTTCCTACCTGGCCCGGCTCATCCGCATGCAGCCCGAGGGCGGCCAGGCCAGCTCGCTCATCGGGTCTGACTGGCCCGAACGGCCGTGCTGGATGGCCCGCGCCGTCTCACCCGACCTGGCTGATCCCGCCGTGCCCGGCGACCTGGCTGATCCCGCCGTGCCTGGCGACCTGGCCGACGCCATCCCGATGGGAGGCAACTGATGCGTATACCCAAGCCCAGCTGGCGATCGTCCCGGCTCCGGCACCGGAATGACCCCTTCCACCGGGCCAAGCACGGCGACCTGGACATCGTCATGCCCCCGCCCTACGAGCTGTCGGACACCGTGCAGGCTGAAGCCCGGCAGAAGGTAGAGCACCTGATCGGGCAGCTCCAGCCGGGTGGCCTCGATGGCAACTCCCTCGACGTGCTCAGCAACCTGATCAACGCCTGGATGGACCAGGAGATCGCCCGCCTGCACGGCCACCGCGACGAGTGGATGGCCGTGGCCAGCATGCTCGTCGGTCTGGCCCGGGAGGAAGTCGTCCGGCGCCGCCACCGGTACGAGGCTCATTACGCCCGGGCCCAGCAGGCGCGCCAGGCAATGGCCGATGCCTACGAACAGCTGACCGGCGCGAAGCTCGCGGACCTGCCTGCTCCGTACCCCCGGCACGCCGACGGCGGCCCCACCCGGTCGACGGTCGGGCCGGTGGTCCGCCTCCGCGACGCACGAGGCTTCGACATCGACGTTCCGTACACCAACGGGCACGCAACGCCCCCGGCCAGCGGCAACGGCCACGGCGCCGTTACCCCGGAAGGAGCATGACCATGACCGCCGAAGATTCCCGGGCCCGGAACGGATACCGCCAGCCCGCCGAGGCGACCGGCCGGATGGCCGGGGACATCGTCTACGTGCTCGCGCTCCTGGTCACGGCGGGCGCGGACGTCGCCGCCTTCGACCAGGTGCTCTCCATGATCCTGCAGCTGCTCGGCCGCACGATCATCGCGGTGGCGGTGGTCGGTTTCACCGTGATGTCCCTGACCCTCGCCCACTTCGCCGGGCGGATGCTGCGGGACCGCAAGGCCGAGCACGGGCCGGACAGCAAAAGGGCGGTGTGGCTGCTGCTTATCCCCTGGGCCCTGCTCGGGTTCGCCGCTCTGGTGGCGCGGCTGATCGTGGCCGATGGCATGGCCGGCACCCCCACGACCGCCATCGGGTCGGGGAACCCCGCCGACGACACGCTCGCCGGTGCGGTGCTGTTCCTCATCCTCTACCTGGCCTCCGGGGCCGTGGCCGGTTTCGGCGAGTACCTCACCCGGAACCCCTACCGGGCGCACTACCGCGCGGCCCAGCGGGCCTACCACCGGTCGATGCGCCGGCTGGACCGGTCCACGGCGCCCTACGAGCGGGCGGTCAGCGTGTGGGAACTGCACGAGCAGGACCGCAGGGCCGAAGAGAAGCACTTCGCAGCGGCGCGGCAGCTGCGGGAGGCGTACGCGGACGAGCTCAAGCGCTACGCCAACTACCTGGTCGCCACCCATCTGAAAGATCCGTCCGTCACCGACGGCATGACCCGGCCCGACAGGGCGCCCGGGAAGTTCACCGCACCTGCCCCTGACGCTGCGCAGAAGTGAGGTCATCATGAAACGCACCTACCCGTCCCTGGTCCTGGTGGCTGGCCTGCTGACCAGCACCGCGCTGACCGTCACGGCTTGCGGTTCCCCCGCCCGCGCCCCGTCCTGCCCCACCGGCCCCGTGGCCACCGGGCTGGCGATCGCGGTCGGGGACCGGGCCGGCAGCCCGCGGCCATCCTGGCCGGCCCAGCTCGATACCCAGCTGACCAGGATCATCAAGCTCACCAGTCAGCAGGCCGCGCAGCACCAGACCCCCACCGCGGGCGCCACCTTCGTGCGGGTCGACGGCCGGCCATCGGTCGGCTGCGTCATGAGCTACGACTACACCGCGGGTAACGTCACCGCCCAGAACGCCAACCGCCAGGCGTTCATCGGTGCGGTGCACCAGGAGGTGAGCCGCCTCACGGCCGTGGCGCCGCAGGCGGACCCGCTGACCGCGCTCAGCCAGGCGGCCGCGGCGGCCGGTGCGGGCGGGACGGTCGTGCTGATCGACTCCGGCCTGCAGACTGTCGCGCCGCTGGACTTCACCAGGGAGGACCTGCTCGACACGGATCCCGGCCAGGTCATTTCCCAGCTGAAGGCGGCGGGAGAGCTGCCGGGCCTGGGCGGACGGAAGGTGATCATGGCCGGGATCGGGTACACCGCCCCGCCCCAGGCCCCGCTCGACCAGGACCAGCGTGACCATCTCGCCGAACTGTGGCAGCAGATAGCCTGGGCGGGTGGTGCGGCGCAGGTACAGACCATCACGACCCCGGACACCGAACCTTCCGGGGCCCGCCTGCCGCTGGTCAGCACGGTGAAGGTGGCAGGCCCGAACGACGTGTCGCTCGGCTGTGACCAGCAGTCCGTGCTGCCTGACGACGGCGCCGTCGGCTTCCAGCCGGACAAGACCACGTTCCGGGACGACAGCGCGGCCCAGGCGGTACTGACCCGGATGGCCAGCTGGCTGCACGCCCACCCGGAGGCCGACGCCCACCTGACCGGCTCCATCGCGCACTACGGCACCGACGACCCGGACGGGCTATCCCTGGCCCGGGCGCAGCGGATCCAGTCGGTCCTGGTCCAGCTCGGCGCTGCCCCCGGCCAGGTCACAGCGGCCGGCGCGGGCTGGGGGCCGTTCCCGGCCAGGACCGCTGCCCCCGACCCGGTCTCCGACCCGCTGAACCGCCGGGTCGTCGTCCAGATCACCTGCGGCTGAACGATCGTGAACGGGTCATTCGCAGATGACGGCCGGTGGCGCCGGTTCGGCCGCGCCGCCGCGTTCCTGGTACCGGCGTTCTTCGCGGTCATGTGGGCCGGGTTCTGGTCCCTGTCGCGTGAGATCTCCCTCGCGAGCGAGGCGGCCGGCGCGCTGACGCTGGCCGCCGCGGTCAGCGCGACGCTGACCGCCCGGGCCGCGTGGGCGCCCCGGCTGACCCCCCGGTGGCAGCTCAATGTGGTCGTGGTCAGCTGGTCGCTGCTGTTCGCGCTGGCCACGGCGCTGATCTTGGTGGCCTGGGGGCTGCCCGTCCTCCCGGCCGCTGGGTGCGCAGCGGCCGCCGGGATACTGGCCGGGACGGCCTACGCCCGTCAGCGCGGCCGGGTGTCCGCCCTGCAGCCGGTCTTCCTGCTCTCCGTGGACACCCTTCCGGAAGCCGAACTGCTCCGGGCCGCGACCGCGCGCCCGAACGATGACCCGCGCGTGCCCGCCGACCAGAAGGCGGTCCAGCGCCTCAACCACGCCCGGGCGCTGACCACCCTGGCCATGCGCAACGGCGACTTCGACCGGCTGGTCGAGGCGCTGCCGCTGCTGCGCGCCGTGCTGCAGGACCAGCAGCTTGACCGGGCGGTGGCCCTTGTCGCGGCCAGGGACCTGGTGGAAGCACAGAGCCTGCTGGCCGAGCACGGTGGGGACAGCGGCCGCTACGCCGGGTCGATCGAGCTGTTCGCCCAGCTCGCCCACGAGAATCCGGGGGTACCCGGGACGGAGGCCGTGCTGCACGGCTACCGCGCCGGATACCAGCAGTACGTGCTGACCGGGGCGGTCGAGGACCTGAAGACGGCCCAGGCAGCCGGGGACGACCGGGGCCGGGACGAGGCGGAGCAGCGGGTGCGTGCGGCCTGGTATGCGGTCGAGCACGAACTGCGCCGTGCGCTGCGGCTCACCCCCGGCCGGGCGGCCGTTCTGCCGGAGTACGTGCCCGAGTACGTGCCGGAGTACGTGCCCGAGTACCTGCCCGAGTATCTGCCCGAGTATCTGCCCGAGTATCTGCCCGAGTATCTGGCCGAGTATCTGGCCGAGCTCGGCGTGCACCTGTGCTCCGCCTGGGACTACCTGGGCGAGGACCGTTCTGACGAGGGAGTGGAGCTCTGCCGCCGGGCGCTCTCGCTGCGGGCGGGCCGGACCCGCGCTCAGCGGCCACAGAGCGAGCTTTTCCTCGCGGCGGCCCTGACTGAGCGCTACGAGCAGGGCCAGGACAGCCGGGACGCGGACGAGGCGGAGGCCCTGCTCCGCCGCCTGGTCCGGCGGGGAAACCCGATCGAGGCGCGAGCCCGGGAGATGCTGCTGCGCATCACCCTGCTCCGGCGGGATGGCCGGCCGTGAACAGATGGCGGTCCCGGCGGACCCGGGCCGCTGGTGACGGCGCCGGTGTCCCGGCCCAGGCCCGGGCGGCGTTCCGGGCCGGGCTCGCGGACGCGATCACCGACCTGACGCGGGTCGGCGATATGTACGTGGACTGGGCGCGCCGTGAGGGGACGGTCGCTGAGCTGGCCGAGGCGTACTGGATGCGGTCGGTGGCGACCGCCCGCGCGGCCACCCATCGTGCCTTGCCGGCCAGCCAGCTCACCGTCCTGGCCGACGCGCAGCACATCGCCGCCGAGGCCGGGTACTGGCTCGCCGCCGCTGGCCGTCCGGCCGACGCCGTCGTGGCCATGGACTATTCCCGGGCCGTCCTGCTCAGCCGCCTGGCCGGTGGCCTCGACCCGGGCGTCCGGGCCCGGCTGGTAACGGCCGGCCGCGGGGATCTGCTGGCCGCGTACCTCGAGGCGCAGCGCAGACGGGCTGACGCCTACCGGGGACTGTATTCCGGCACCGACGAGCCGGTGGTCGCCATCAGCCGGGGGGACCGTTCGTTCCGGGCGGGGGCGGCGTCGAAGCTGGAGGGCGCCCAGGCCGACCTGGCCCGGTTCGGCCGCCAGATCGCCGCGGTGGCCGGGCCGCTGGACCCCCTGGGCGTGCCCAGTTACGAGGTGATCCAGGCCGCGGCCCGGGACGCCCCGGTCGTCTATCTCGCCGCGGCGCACGTGGCGGGACACGCGCTCATCGTCCGCTCCGGCGGTGAGCCGGTACCGGTCCGGCTGGCTGAGCTCCGCTCCCGCCAGATAGCGGGCCGGGTGAGCGCCTTCACCGCCTCGGCGGTGAGCCCGAGAGCCGTCCGGAACTGCGTCGACTGGCTGTCCGCCGCCGTCCTGCCCGCGCTGCTGGCGCACCTGGGCCAGGACCCCGAGATCGCTCTGGTGCCATTGGGCGCACTGAACCTCCTGCCGGTCGGCGCGGCTTTCGTCCAGGCGACGGCGGACCGTCCGACGGGGCCGCTCACCGTGCGCCTGTTGCCGAACGCCCAGGTGGCGGCCAGCGCTGCTCGCTGGCCGGCTGGCGGGCTGACGGGCCGGTTTCTCGTCGCCGACGCGACGCGCGTCCCGGGCGCGGAGCTGTTGCCCCGGTCCAGGCGCGAAGCGGAAAGGCTGGTCCGGCGGTACGGGGCGCGGCGGCTCTGCGACGCCACGAGCGAAACCGTGCTGCCCGCGATGGACACCGCTGCTCTGGTGCACTTCTTCTGCCACGGCCGGGCGGACCTGGCCGACCCGCTCTCCAGCGGCTTGCGGCTGATGGATGGCTGGCTGACCGTCCGGACGATGTTCCGCAGGCGGCCGATGCGGCCGCAGCTGGTCATCCTCACCGCCTGCGAGAGCCAGTTCGGCGGCCAGGTGGCGCCCGATGAGGTCATCGGCCTGCCCGCCGCCCTCTTCCAGGCCGGGGCGGCCGGAGTGATCGCGTCCCAATGGAAGGTCGGTGAGCAGGTGGCGCTCCTCACCATGCGGAGGTTCTACGACGAGCTCGACGGTGGCGCCGCTCCGGCTCTGGCGCTGGCCAGGGCCCAGAACTGGCTGCGGACGGCGGCCAAAGAAGAGCTGATGGCCGCGTATCCCGACCTGTTCCCCGTTGCGCGGCGCGCATCCAGCCGTAGACCGGCCAGCCCGGCAGACGCGGAGCCGCCCTACGGCAGCCCAGCACACTGGGCGGCGTTCACTTATACCGGTATCTGAGGACAGGAACGATATGAGCTATGCACTGCTGTATCTGAGGACAGGGGCGATATGAGCTATGTACTGCTGCACGCCGACCTGACCGGCCTCGACGACGCGGCGGCCGAGGCCTTCGTCGACGCGGCGGCCGACCTCGACCTGGACGTCATCGACCTCGCCCCGGATCTGGCCGATGCCGAGGTGATCATCCTGATCAGCACCTCGCTTGCCGCCCTGGTCAGCAAGCTCGCCGAGAGAACCGGTGCCGGGGCAGGTGAGAAGCTATGGGACCTCATTCAGCGGCTGTGCGGCCGGGGCCGGGGTGGCCGCGCCATCGAAGACCGCGAGAGCCGGGTCACGTTCGTCTTCGACGAGCAGGCCCGGCGGGCGGGCCCAGCGGCCGCGGCCGCGATGATCTCGATCGGCGAGGCCATCGACGCGATTGCCGACGGCACCACGCTGGGCTGGGACGGCGATACCGGCCAGTGGTCCGCCCGCCAGGTCCCCGCGCCAGCGGCCCCGGAGCGTCCGCGCTGAGTGCGTGGCCGCCTTCATCGCGGCCACGGGGTACCTTCCGGCTCCTATCGCAGCGGAAACGGTAGCTGCGATCCGTCACCCACAATGCCGCAGCCCGCGCCGGTATTCTTCGCACGGTACAGGAGGCTCACGGCAGTAAGACTTTCCCTCTCGACCGCTCTGTTGACCGCTCCCCGGGAGGACCGATTCAAACCTCGGATGATTTCGGCTAGGTCGTCGATGAGGACGTGCGTTCTCTTTTTGACCTTGCTGTCCGTCTTGCGGAGCGTCGCCATATCGGACGCGCTGATCAGGTATTACCGGGGAGTGCAGGTCCTGCAGCCTGTTCCGCCTAAGGCGGCCGGCCGTGACATTGCCGGATGCACGGGTGGGGCCTGCGGCGGGGCGCCCCTATGTGCGGGCGGCCCTGCGGCGGGACGGCCCCATGTTCGGGTGCCACCTGCACTGTTATCGTTCCGTGTCATGAGCGGTCGCGCGGAACGCGTGGGTAAGCGGAGGTGAATGGCGGGTGGACATTGACTGGACGGCCCTGCGTGCGCTGGCTGCGGAAACGGCCGCACGGGCCCACGCGCCGTATTCGCATCTGCACGTCGGCGCGGCGGGGCAGGTCAGCGACGGCCGGGTCATCGTCGGCTGCAACGTGGAGAACGCCTCCTTCGGGCTGACCCTGTGCGCCGAATGCGGCCTGGTCTCGGCGCTGCACGCGTCCGGGGGCGGCGCGATCGCGGCCGTCAGCGTCCGCACCCCGGACGGCCGCTGCCTGCTGCCCTGTGGCCGCTGCCGGCAGGTGTTGCTCGAGGCGGGCGGCGCGGGCCTGCTGGT
>Ga0066790_10001309_pt1 | contig 10412 bp, 10 predicted proteins | sample OrgsoiDNA2013050_FD_70963 | JGI IMG/M metagenome (GOLD analysis project Ga0066790, IMG submission 70963) | Permafrost soil microbial communities from the Arctic, to analyse light accelerated degradation of dissolved organic matter (DOM) -... | ecosystem: Environmental > Terrestrial > Soil >...
TCGTCGAATCGGCGCGCGCCAACAACCGGCAGGGGCTACCGCTCGGTGCCGCCTACCTGCGGCAGGCCTCGAATCTCCTCTCACAGAGCATCCTTCCGGCCGCCAATCAGCTCTACACGACCGAGGCCACCCGCCTCAACGACGACTATCGCTCCGGAACCTCGACGGCCGCCCTGGTGGCATTTCTCTCCGTCGCCGTCCTCTCGCTGGCGCTGCTGCTGCTGGCCCAGCGCTATCTGACACAGATCAGCAACCGGCGCCTCAACATCCCAATCGTCGTCGCCACGCTCCTGGTCCTTGCCCTCTCGGTCTGGGGCTTTCTGTCCCTGCTGAGCGAGCAGAACGGGCTCGCGACGGCCCAGCTCAACGGCTCCGACCCGGTCGAGGTGCTCTCGGCGATGAGGATCCTCGCCTCGCGTGCTCAGAGCGACGAGAGCCTGACGCTGGTGGCCAGAGGCGGCGATCAGCAGCTGCCACGCGACTTCGACGCGGCGATGGCGGCACTCATGCCCGGTAACGGCCAGGGTGGGGTGCTAGGCGAGATCGAGGCGCTCTCGCGGCGAACCGGAACGGACGCCGCCGCCGCCGGCCTGGCGATCACGCTGAACGCGTACCGCGCGCATCACGCCCAGATCTCCGCGCTCGAGGGCAACGGCCACTTCGATCAGGCGATCGCGCTCGCGGTGCGATCGGCCCAGAGCCAGGCGTCACCGGCGGATCGGTTGAGCACCGACCTCACGGCTCAGATCGACTTCGCGCAGCGCCGCTTCGCGCAAGCCGCCGCCGGTGCGGACTCGTCGCTAGCGGGACTGTCGGTTGCGATCCCGGCGCTGACCCTGATCGCGGCCGTGCTCGCGCTGCTCGGCCTCCGGCAGAGGATCAGCGAGTACCGATGAGACGTGCGTCGGGGATTCTGCTGGGGATTCTGGTCGCGCTGGCGCTGGCCGGCTGCGGCACGAGCTCGGACCAGGCGCTTCACCTGACACTTGCCGCGCTGGCCGCCCAGCCGGCGACGACAACGGCGCCCAGTCCACCTCCGGCGCCCAAATCGAGCTGCGGCGACCCCACAGCGAGCCTCCGCCCGCCCGCGAGCCTCCCGGCTCCCGGCGGGATGCCGGCCGGCAGCTACATGGCGCGGATCGCCCGCCGGGGCCGGCTGATCGCCGGTGTCGACCAGAACACGCTCCTGTTCGCCTACCTCAACCCGCTCAACGGCAGACTCGAAGGCTTCGAGATCGACATGCTGCGCCTGTTGGCCAAAGCGATCACCGGCAGCCCCGACAAGATCGAGTTCAAGGCGATCACGACGGCACAGAGAATCGATGCGGTCAGGAACGGCACCGTGGACGTCGTCGCTGACGCATTCACGATCACCTGCGACCGGCGCCGGCAGGTCGACTTCTCGACCGCCTACTTCGACGCAGGCCAGCGCGTGCTCGTGCCGGCCGACTCGACGGCGCGCGGGATCGCTGACCTCGGCGGCAAGCGCGTGTGCGCGACGAGGGGCTCGACCTCGATCGAGAACGTCCAGCGCGCCCACCCACGGCCGGTGCCGGTCGCGCTGGCCCAGCGGACCGACTGTCTGGTCGCTCTCCAGGAGGGCACCGTGGATGCGATCTCGACCGACGACGCGATCCTGCTCGGCTTGGAAGCTCAGGATCCGCAGGTCAAGATCGTCGGCCCCCGGTTCAGCGACGAGCCGTACGGGATGGCGATCGGCAAGTCGCATCCCGAGTTCGTGCGCTTCGTCAACGGTGTGCTCGAGCAGATGCGCACCGACGGCACCTGGCAGGGCATCTATTCACGCTGGCTGCCCGGGCGGCCGCCCGCACCACCCACGCCTCACTACAGCGGCTGAGATGACGATCGACGAGCTCGACACCAAGCTGCGGCAGCTGCGCGAGGCGACCGAACGAGCCGGTGCCAACCTGGTCGAGCTCGAGATCGACTCGAGCCGCAAGCTGCTCGAGGCCAGCTCGCTCGCCGGCGAATCGGCGGAGCGATGGTCCGCTGCGAGCTCTGCGCTGACCGAGCTGTGGGAGTGGCGCGGCCTGCTCGAGGAGCTGCTCGAAAAGGCCGACCAGCTCCGCGGCGAGCGGCGCCTGCGCGCCGAACAGCTCGAGGAGCTGGGCACGTTGCTCGTGGGCCGATCGATCGAGCTCTCGACATCCGAGGTGCCACTTGCGGAGCGCGACCTGCTCGGCCGCCCCGAGGTGTCGCGCCGCTGCTCCCCTGACGGGCTGCTGACCCGCATGTCGGCCGCGTTCAATCAGGTCAAGACGGTCGTGGCCGAGATCGCCGGCGCCTGGGAGCAGCTGATCCCGCGTGTGGACGCCGCCCGCCGCCTGCTGGGCGAGAATCAGGAGCTGGCCGAGGTCCTCGGCGAGGCGGAGCGCCGCGACCTCGAGACGACACAGGAGGCGCTGGTCTCGCTCGGCGCATCGCTGACGACCGATCCGCTCTCTGTAGCACCCGCGGATGTCGACGCTCTGGAGCGCTCGCTCGACGCGGTCCATCGCGACCTCGAAGCCACCGCGAGGCTCAAGCGCGAGTTCGACTCCCGGATGGTGCGGGCGCGGGAACTGCTCGACACGCTGCGGGCGGCCATCCTCGATGGCCGGGCCGCCCACGAAGAGGCGACGATCAAGATCTCGGTCCCCGGCGCCCCCGAGCCCCTCGCGCCTGGCGATGACGGCGGGGCTGAGCTCGCGAAGATCGCTTCCCTGGCCGAGCGGGGGGCCTGGCGGGACGCGCGACGCTCGCTCGAGCAGTGGGCCGTCCGCACCGGCGCGGCACTCGACGAAGCGAACCAGATCCTGCGGGCAAATCGCGCTCCGATCGAGGCCCGCAACCAGTTTCGGTCCCTGCTCGATGCCTACCAGGTCAAGGCGATGCGACTCGGTCTGGTGGAGGATCCGGCATTGGCGGCGATCTTCGCTGAAGCCCACGAGGAGCTCTACAACGCGCCCACCGACCTCGCGCTCGTGGGCCGGCTCGTGCGCCGCTACCAGGAGGGACTGACCACCCGCTCGCATCCCCCGGAGGCCAGGCTGTGAACTGCGCCCGACCAGGTTGCACCGGCCAGATCGTCGACGGCTACTGCGACGTCTGCGGCATGGCCCCAGCCCGGAGCGAGAGCCCCGCACCGGCCTCCTCGGACGCGGTGCCAGGCGTTCCGTCGAGCACGCAGCCCGCCACCTCGCACACGTCTGCCCGTCGCTCCACCACAGGCCGGCGGCACTCGAGCACGCGGGGCCGGCTCGGCGCGGGGTTGGTCGAGATCCCGCCCGTGCCCTTCCGTGATCCCAGGGATGCGGTCATGGCCGACCCGAAGGTCGCCGAGAGCCGGCGCTTCTGCTCGCGTTGCGACTCGCCGGTGGGGCGTGGCCGGGAAGGGGAGCCCGGCCGGACCGAGGGCTTCTGCCGGAAATGCGGCGCGCCGTTCTCGTTTCACCCCAAGCTCCGGTCGGGCGACGTGCTCGCGGGCCAGTACGAGGTCGTGGGCTGTCTCGCTCACGGCGGCATGGGATGGGTCTACCTCGCCAAGGACCGCAACGTCTCGGATCGCTGGGTCGTGCTGAAGGGGCTGCTCAACACCGGCGACGACGACGCGATGGCAGCGGCCCTGTCCGAGCGGCGGTTCCTGGCCGAGGTCGAGCACCCGAACGTGGTCAAGATCTTCAACTTCGTCCAGCACGAGAGCTCGGGCTACATCGTCATGGAATATGTGGGCGGCACCAGCCTCAAGCAGATGCTCGCCGCCCGGCGTGAGGCCAACGGCGGCGAGCCCGACCCGTTGCCGGTCGCCCAGGCCATCGCCTACATGCTGGAGATTCTGCCCGCGCTCGGGTATCTGCACCAGCTGGGCCTGCTGTTCTGCGACTTCAAGCCCGACAACGTGATCCAGACGCAGCACTCGCTCAAGCTGATCGACCTCGGCGGCGTCTACCGGATCGACGAGCCCGCGAGCGCCATCTTCGGCACGGTGGGCTTTCAGGCGCCGGAGATCGCGGCCGACGGCCCGTCGATCGCCTCGGACCTGTTCACGGTCGCCCGCACGCTCGCGGTGTTGTGTATCGACTTCCGCGGGTACCAGGGCGCCCTCAAGTTCACCCTGCCGGCGCAGGACTCGGTTGAGGTGTTTGCCCGATATGAGTCGCTCTACCGGTTCCTGCTGAAGGGCACCGCGCCCAACCCCGACGATCGCTTCCAGACCGCCGAGGAGATGGGCGAGCAGCTCTATGGCGTCCTGCGCGAGGTCGTGGCCCGCGAGGAAGGCCGGCCGGTGCCCGCGCCGAGCACGTTGTTCACCCCTGCCCTGCGTGCGGGTACCGAGCGGCCGGACTGGCGGATCCTGCCGCGTCCCCAGGTGGCGAGCGACGACCCCGGCGCCGGGTACCTCGCGACGCTCCCGGCCGGCGAACCACTGCAGATGGTCGCGCAGCTGCGCGCCGCGCCGGCGCGAACGGTCGAGGTGGAACTCCGGCTCGCCTCGGCGCTGATCGAGGTCGGTGACTGGCCCGGGGTCGAGGAGGTTCTCACGAAGGTCGAGGCGGACGATCCCTGGGAGTGGCGCACGAGCTGGTACCGGGGGATCGCGGAGCTGGCCCGCGAGCAGTTCTCCGAGGCCGCCGCCAGCTTCGCGATCGTCTACCGATCGCTCCCCGGGGAGCTGGCCCCGAAGCTGGCGCTGGGGCTCGCGTACGAGTCCGGTGACCAGTTCGTTGACGCCGCGCCATGGTACGACACGGTCTCTCGTACCGACCCGGCGTATACGAGCGCGGCGTTCGGGCTTGCGCGCTGCCGCCTCGCCGAACGCGATGCTCCGGGGGCGATCGAGGCCTACGATCGCGTGCCCGACTCCTCGAGTGCGTATGTCGACGCGCAGATTGCGCGGATCCGCTGTCTCGCTGGCCCCAACCGGCCCGGCGAGGCGACCCTGGACGAGCTGCTCGAGGCCGGCTCGGCGCTCGACGATCTGACGCTCGACGGCCAACAGCGCGCGAAGCTGACCTCGGAGCTGCTGGAGGGAGCACTGCGGCTGGTCCGGACGGGACGGGCGAACGACAGGGCGGACAGGATGGTGCTCGGTCACCCGGTCGTCGAGCGTGAGCTGCGATTCGGCCTCGAGGATTCCTACCGCACTCTCGCGCGCCTCGCCACGGCGCGGGCCGAGCGGATCCGCCTGGTCGATCAAGCGAACGCCGTGCGGCCGAGGACATGGGTATGACGTCCGAGCCACAGCTCAGCTGCGCGGCTTGCGCCGCGCCGCTCGCCGCGGGCGACCGCTTCTGCGAGCAGTGCGGTGCGCGATCGTCCGATGAGGAGCCGGCTGGGCCCGGGTGCCAGGCCTGCGGCGCGCCTGCCGAGGCGCTCGATGACGAGGGTTACTGCACGATCTGCGGGGTCCGTGAGCGACCGGCCTCGAATCGCGTCGAGCTCGACCTGGTCATTGCGGCGGCGGTCAGCGATCAAGGCCGAGTGCACCGGCGCAACGAGGACGCCTTCGCACTCGGGGTGGCCGGCGAGCGGAGCGTCGCGGTGGTCGTGTGCGACGGGATCTCCTCGGCGAGCGCGGGCGACTCAGCCGCCCAAAGCGCGGCGGCGGCGGCGCGCGAGACGCTCGCCACGGCGATTGACGCCGGGCGCGACCGGCGCGATGCGATCGGCGACGCGATCCAAGCCGCGCATGAGGCGGTCGAACGGGTCGAATGGACGGCGCGCGCCGATCGCGACATGCCGTCGTGCACCCTCGTCGCGGCACTCTGGTACGAGGGCGAGATCGCGATCGGCTGGCTCGGCGACAGCCGTGCCTACTGGGTAGCCGCCGGTGACATCCGTCAGCTCACCACGGATGACTCGTGGGCCGAGGAGCAGATCGCCGAAGGGCTGCTGACACGCGAGCAGGCATCGCGCGATCCGCGCTTTCATTCGATCACACACTGGGTGGGAGCCGACGCGCCCGAGCGCCCGCCGCGTGTGGTCGTCATCCGTCCAGACCGGCCCGGCCGGCTGGTGCTGTGCACCGACGGGCTGTGGAACTACGCGCCCAGTCCAGGCGAGCTCGGGACCCTGGTCGATGCGCTGCCGGAACAGGCCGCCCCGGCCGCGGTGGCGCGCTCGCTGACCGAGACCGCGCTGGCGCGGGGCGGGCGCGACAACATCACCGTCGCGGTCGTGGACGTCGGCGTCGAATGAACGTTCCACCGATCGAGGAGCCCTGAGATGAGCAGCTTCACAGCCGAGGTCTACCAGAACGAATATCTGCCGCTCGGCGGCGCCGAGGTCAACGCGATCGTGACCGTCACCTCGCCAGGCGGGGCCGCGCGAGCGGGCCCGGCGGCGGGCGCCGGCGCCGGCAGGCCTCCGGACGCCGCCGAGATCATCATCATCGACACGTCCGGGTCGATGGACGTGCCGAAGGGGAAGATCAAGGCTGCCCGGGAGGCGACGAGCGTCGCGATCGACTGCATCCGAGACGGTGTCGCGTTCGGCGTGATCGCCGGGACCGACGTCGCGAGGATGGTGTATCCGGACCATGGAGGCCTGCAGCTGGCTTCGGACGTGACCCGCAACGCGGCCAAGGCGGCAGTCGCCGGTCTCCAGGCCGGTGGTGGTACGGCGATCGGCAGCTGGCTCACAGTCGCCCGTCACATGTTGGGGACCCGGGCGCAGGACCGCGTCTGCCACGCGATCCTGCTCACCGATGGCGAGAATCAGAGCGAGAGCGCGGAGGAGCTGGACCGCGTCCTCGATACCTGCGAGGGTCATTTCCAGTGCGACTGCCGCGGCGTGGGCAGCGACTGGGAGGTCAGCGAACTCAGGCGGGTCGCCTCGAAGCTGCTCGGAACCGTCGACATCATCGCCGACCCCGCGGACATGGCGAGCGACTTCCGCGCGATGATCGAGACCGCGATGGGCAAGGCGACCCGCAGCGTGTCCCTGCGCCTGTGGACACCGCAGGGCGCGACCGTCGCGTTCGTGCGGCAGGTCGCGCCCACGATCGAGGACCTCACCGAGCGAGCCGCCGCCGTGGATGCTCGCACTGTCGAATACCCGACGGGCACGTGGGGCTCCGAGTCACGGGACTATCACCTCTGTATCGACGCGGCGCCTCGTGAGGTGGGCGACGAGATGCTCGTCGGGCGGCTCAGCCTCGTCGAGGGGAACAAGGTGCTCGGCCAGGCTCTGATCAAGGCGATCTGGACCGACGATCAGCAGCTCTCCACGCGCATCAACCGCGAGGTGGCTCACTACACGGGCCAGGCGGAGCTCGCCGACGTGATCCAGGACGGGCTCGAGGCGCGCAAGGCGGGCGACGAGGCGACGGCGACCGTCAAGCTCGGCCGCGCCGTGCAGCTTGCCTCGGAGAGCGGCAATGACGGGACGATGAAGCTGCTGCAGGCAGTCGTTGAGGTCGACGACCCAGCCACGGGCACCGTGCGGCTCAAGCGAGAGGTGGCTGACGTCGATGAGATGGCGCTCGACACGCGCTCGACCAAGACCGTGCGCACTGGGCCAGGCGGCGCGTGACCGTCGTCTGTCCCAGCGGGCACGTCTCCGCGACGGCCGACTACTGCGATCAATGCGGGGCGTTGATCGCTGTCCCCGCGACACCGCAGCCCACCGAGGTTCTGAGCGTCATCGAAGAGGTCGACACCTCGCCCGCGGCGCGCCAGAAGCCGTGCCCAACGTGCGGCGCTCAGCGCTCAGGAGACGACCGCTACTGCGAAGGCTGCGGATACGACTTCCTCGCCCCGCCCGCGAACTCCGCGGTCGCAGCCCCGGCCACGGTCACCTGGGAAGCGCTGGCGATCGCCGACCGGCGGCAATTCGAGCGCCACGAGAACCGCGGGATCGCGTTCCCGACCGACTCCGCGGAGCGCTCGTTTGCGCTCACCCAGGCGGAGGTGCGAATCGGCCGCAGCCGCGGGCGCGCGGGGGAGACGGTCCCCGAGATCGACCTCGGCGGCGCGGCAGCGGATCCCGGCGTCTCCCACCTGCACGCCGTTCTCCAGCGCCAGGACGACGGGTGCTACGCGCTCCGCGACCTCGGGTCGACGAACGGCACGATGGTCAACGACGACCCCCGACCGATCAGCCCCGACGTTCTGGTTCCGCTCGCCGATCGCGACCGCATCCGCGTCGGCGCCTGGACGACGATCATGTTGCGAAAGCGGTGAGCGGCTCAGATCAGAAGTCGCGCGGGGCGAGCAGCCCGCTGTCGAGCACGATCGCCACGAGACGGCTGCGCTTCTCGTTCTGCGGCAGCTCTCCCACTCCGAACCGGTCGAACAGCAGGCGCAGGTGAGCCTTCACCGCGTCCACGCTGAGGAACACCTCGACCGCGATCTGGGGGTTCGTCGCCGGTGTCGCGGAAGTCGAGTTGCTCACGGGGCGGCAGAGCGCGATCAGCACCTTGCGCTGCATCTCCGTCAAGGGCACTGAGCTCGGCGCGTCGTGCGCACGAGCGGTCGATTCGGCACCCTCGGGGCCGACCGGCTCGCGATAGTAAACGTAGGTCTGCCCGAAGCACATGCGGTCGCGGTCGTGAAGCCGATGGCGCCCGTGAACGCGGTGGCCGTTGACGTACGAGCCGTTGCGCGAGAGACCGTCATCGACCAACGTCCACTCCTCGCCCACCGATTCGAGCAGCGCGTGAGCACGTGAGACTTCGAGATCCCACGGCAGAGGCACGTCGGACTGCTCGCGCCGGCCGACCGTGGCCCGCGACCGATCGGAGGCGAGCAACAGGATGTGCTGCTCCTGATCCGCATCTCGCCAATACAGGAAGGGCACACCCGTGCGCTCGGCCTCGATCAGAGCCTTGAGCTCGCGCGGGCTCGGGGCTCGGGTCTCATCCGTTTCGGTCATCGCAACACCGACCTTATCGCTCGATTGGACGTGTGGAGCGACCCGCCGAGCGCTGGGCTCGACGGGTCATCGCTCCGACTGGCGGACGAGCTATGAGGAGACGGTGAACCTCACCAGGCCCGAGTCGCACTGGTCTGTGGGACCAGTCGCCGCCACATAGGTCAGGTAAACCCGCCAGGTTCCCGACAGGATCGAGTGCCGGCGATCGAGCCTCGCGGTCAGCGAGCTTGTTCCACTCACCGTCGCGCCGCCGGCGACCGAGGTCGACGGCATCGTGTAGCGGGCGTGCAGCTTGCCGTGCGCGATCGGGACGCCGACGAACTCAAACCAGATCGTGAACTGGTTACCCGACACGCACTTCATGTCGAGAGCGGCGCTGGCGATGACGAGTCGCCTGCTGTTCTTCGAGATGCGGAAGAACGACGGCCAGTGCTGTGAGGTGAACCCTGCGAAGACGCTGGTGCCGTCCTGCACGCTCGCCGCTGTTGCCACCGGCCGCTGAAGGAAAAGCTCCCTCGCCGACACGGCCGGTGCTGATGTAGTTGCGAGCGCGATGACCGCAAGACCGGTCGCCTGAACGAACCTGACCCACAACCTCACATGTCCGCTGTGATCACGATGACCCATGATGAACCTCCATCTCTCGCCGGCGCGCGCGGCGAACCAGGTTGCTGGTGACAGTGACTGTCACGCCCGCCCGCTGGTCCTCCCGGTCCCTGTGGGTGCGTGATGGTGAACGGGCTAGTGACTGCGGCGCTCTTGCCAGAACGCCCTCAGCAGCTCAAGATTCGACGCGGGCCCCTCTCGCTGTGGCCAGCGCTCGTTCCCGATCGTGGCGACCGCGAGGCCGCACACGATGATGGCGCCACCCACGAGAGCGGAGCCATACGCGACCATCAGCCCGAGTCCGAGGGCGGCGATCAGGGCGCCGCCGAAATAGATCGCAATTGCCCAGGCCTCCGGGAGCGATCGGCGGACGGGGCGCGGTCCTGAGTGATTGGCGCTCGCCGAAGCGGCGGTGCGAGCGAAGTCTCCGAAGGTGAGTTGCATCCTGGCCTCGTTCTTTGCCGGCACGGCGTTGCGCCGGCGATTGGTGGAGATGACGACCGGAGTCTCCGTCGCCGTAAGCGACTTGAACAGAGACCCCAGGGTGTGCTGTCCACACCTCGGTGTGGCGAGGGCACCCTCGGTGTGGCTACCTGCTACCGCGGTGTGATTCCGTTGCCCGCTGGGTTCAGGAGGCCGAGGACCTCCCGCGGGCCGTCACCGACTGGGTTGCGCGGGCGCGGCGGACAGGCGCTCGTGGACGAAGCGGACGACGATCGCTCCCTCGCCCACCGCGGTAGCGCAGCGTTTGATCGAGCCTGATGGCACGGCGCCGGCCGCGTACACGCCGGGCACGCTCGTTTCGAGCAGCCCATCCGCGCCGGCGTCCGCGCCGGTCATCACGAAGCCCTTCTTATATCGCGGGTCGTTCGCCCGAGCCTCGCCACCCCCGCGAGTGCGTGTCCACCTTCAACGCGATATCAGTTGATATC
>Ga0066790_10001311_pt1 | contig 10391 bp, 12 predicted proteins | sample OrgsoiDNA2013050_FD_70963 | JGI IMG/M metagenome (GOLD analysis project Ga0066790, IMG submission 70963) | Permafrost soil microbial communities from the Arctic, to analyse light accelerated degradation of dissolved organic matter (DOM) -... | ecosystem: Environmental > Terrestrial > Soil >...
AGCCTCAAGGCGCAGGTCCGGCGCTGGCAAAGCAACGCTGGTCTCGGGCTGGGCGAAGATGACGTCGCGGCAATCGGTCGTTATCTGAACGATCTGTACTACCACTTCCCCGTTGCCGACCCAAGGCAGGCCCGCGAACCCGCGCTGCGCCAAGATGTGGCACGCGGTCAAGAGTGATCGCTTTCATCCGCGGAAGCCCTCGAGGCAAGGCTGGGTAATGGGTCCCACCACAGGGGTCCCACCACAGCCGCCGAACGCTCACTACTGCAGCGAAAGAATGTAGCGGGCCATTATCCTGGCGTCGGCGCCGGACACTTCGGGATGGGGCGGCATATGCCACGGGCCGCCGCCGTGCGCGCCTTTCCTGATCGAGCCAGTGATGACGGCGACCGCATGCGGGTTGCCCTTGTACCGGATGGCGACGTCGACGTACGCAGGGCCCGTTTTGGATTCCCTGTCCGCATGACACATGTAGCACTTGTATTGGTGCAACAGGGTCTCGGGAGCTTGGGCTCGGGCGGCGTGAACCGGAGAAACTGTGACCGCCAGAGCCAACCAGACAAACATTAGGCTGTTTTTCACATCGTCCTCCGCACAATGCAAGCGTCGTAGCGATCGCTATTGCCGACTCTTCGTAGAGCAGCAACGCCGCTAGGCACAATGATTGCCCATTTGCCGGACTCAATGCTTGACCGGTGTCAAAGCATGATCATGAAATGAGTGCGATGTCACGAGCCTTACGTGCCGGCGATCGCTACGCGACGCGTAAGACATCCATGAGAGCCAATGAGAGCGGGCTGGTGCTCGGCGGATTGGCAACTAAGGCAACTGCGGGCAATTGCGTCACTTTTGCCTGGTTCGGCTTGCACCGGCCACCGCGAATTTGAGATGGTGGCAACGAATGGGCGCTTGAACCTACGCCCTTGCAACGCCATTTCTGCGCTTGGACACTATGCGCTGGCACGCGAATTCCATGGCGCTACGGTTCGTTTGCGTCCGTGAAAGCTCCAGGGTCGTCGTTGGGCTCGATATGAGTGATGACGCTGGCAAAAATCAGGCTGTCGATGATCTCGCGCTCGACGGTATTGGCCAGCTCGTGCGACATCCTCACGGTCCAGGTCGGCGGAACGACCATATGCAGGCTGACAAAGGCTCGCTGGCCGGATTGACGTGTCCTGACCGCGTGGAAGTCAACTTTCTCCGAGCGATGGCGGTCCAGGACTTCTTTTATTGCCGCCTCAGCCTTCGGTTCGAGCGCCTCGTCGAGTAAGCCGGACGCAGACCGCTGAACCAGTCGCCAACCCGTGAATGTAATATGCAGCGCCACGCCAAGCGCAACGACCGAATCCAGCCACACCAAGCCTGTGATGACGACCATGAAAAAACCCGCGAGCACTCCCAGCGAGGTCCAAACGTCGGCCAGCAGATGTTTCGCGTCGGCCTCCAGCGTAATGGACCGGTGGATCCGAGCGCCTCTCAAGATCCACAGCGCAGCACCGAGATTGATCGCCGATGCAAAGCCGGAAAGGAGCGGCCCGGCGATTGCGAATGAGATCGCCGCCGGATGCAACAGGCGCTCCACCGCCGTGTAGGCGATCGCTGCTGCGGCGACAATGATGAGTGCGCCCTCGAATCCGGATGAGAAGTACTCTGCCTTCGCCTGACCAAAGTGGTAACGCTCGTCGGGCGGGCGCGCGGCAGCGGTCAGCGCCCACAGCGCACCGAACGCTGCCGCCAGATTCACAAACGCCTCGATCGCGTCGGATAACAGTCCCACCGAGTGCGTTAGCGCATATGCGCCAAACTTGAGGCCGATCGTAGCGATCGCCGCTACGATCGACACCCGAACGAACGTTAGCGGGTCTTGGACGCCCGGTCTGACTCGATGATGAGCGGGACTCATTGCAGCAAATTGTGTCACATCAGCGGGCGACCCCCTCGCGGATTCACTCTACCGGGCTGTGGTGCGTTCTGTTCAATGGGCCGGTTTGCAAGTACACTCGATTCTCCTTCCTTTGGATGGATTGCGCGAGCCTGCGCTCCCCGCCGTTTTCATGGCTCTCCCCTCCCACCGTCCCGCAGCGGCAGCTCCTGAAGCACCGGCTGCCTCGACCACGATTTCAATTCACGCGCTGAAGATGCGATGCAGCACCTGCAGCATGCGTGAGCTCTGCCTGCCGATCGGGCTGGAGCAGGACGCCTTGCGGCAACTCGACGAAATCGTTACCAAGCGCGTGAGACTGAAGAAAGGAGAGTGTCTCTACCACGCGGGCGATTCTTTCGCCGCGCTGTACGCAATAAGAATGGGTTCGTGCAAGACAATCGTGTTGACTGAGGACGGCCGCGAACAAGTCGCGGGTTATCACATGCTGGGCGACGTGATCGGTATGGATGGCATAGGCACCGAGCGCCATGGCTGCCAGGCGGTGGCGCTGGAAGATTCCGAATGTTGCGTCTTGCCGTTTGACGAGCTCGGAGATCTCACGCGTAGCGTCGCGCCACTGCAGCGCAACCTCTATCGGGCTCTGTCGACGGAGATCGGCCGTTCTCAAAGCGCCATGCTGCTGCTCGGCAGCATGCGCGCCGAAGAACGGCTTGCCGCGTTCCTCCTCAACCTGTCGCAGCGGTACCGCGAACGCGGCTACTCGTCAACCGAGTTTGTGCTTCGCATGACTCGCGAGGAAATCGGCAGTTATCTCGGGCTCAAGCTCGAAACCGTAAGCCGGCTCTTTTCCCGCTTTCACCAGGAGGGCCTGATTCAGGTGCAGGGTCGCTCCGTCAAATTGCTCGATATCGCCGCGCTCACGGAGCTTCTGGGACAGCGCTGCTAGTTCCGGCCGTCGATTAGCGCGAATCGCCGCGCTTGTCGCTTCCTCCGCTTTGCCGCAGTGCCTGAATCCGATCGCTGGCGACTCCCCAGCGGTCGAGCATCGCCTCGCCGTCGGCGTCGAGCAGCGGGTGCGACTCGCGGATTTCCGGCACGGTGCGGCTGAACCGCGGCGCCGGGGCGGGCTCGACGTCGCCTTCGACCTCGACGAAGGTCGATCGCGCGCGGTTGTGTGCGTGTCCTGCCGCTTCGTCCATGTCGAGAACAGGAGCGAAGCAGGCATCGCTCCCCTCGAGCAGCGTGCACCACTCGGCGCGCGACTTGGTCAGAAAAACGCGCGCCAGCTTTTCACGCAGCGCCGGCCACTCTTCGCGCTTCCATTGCGAACGCAACGCGGGGTCGTCGATGCCGCATTTCTCCAGCAGTGCGCTGTAGAACTGCGGTTCAATGGCTCCGATGCTGATGTACTTGCCGTCTGCGCATTCATACGCACCGTACCAGTGAGCCCCGCCGTCGAGCGCGTTGTCGCCGCGCTCGTTGGTCCACACGCCCGCCGCCCTGCGGCTGAAGATGTTGGCCATGAGCAATGCCGCGCCGTCGACCATCGCCGCGTCGATGACCTGTCCGCGGCCCGACGTGCGTGCCTCGAGCAGCGCGCACACGATGCCGAACGCGAGCAGCATGCCGCCACCGCCGAAATCCCCGACAAGGTTGAGCGGCGGCACCGGCGGCTCACCGGCGCGGCCGATGCACGACAGCGCACCGGTGATCGCGATGTAGTTGATGTCGTGCCCCGGCGCCTGCGCGAGCGGTCCGTCCTGGCCCCAGCCGGTGACGCGGCCATAGACAAGCCGCGGGTTTCGACTCAGGCAGACATCGGGTCCGAGCCCGAGACGCTCCATGACCCCCGGACGGAAGCCTTCGATCAGCGCGTCGGCGTGATCGATGACGCCGAGCATCGCGTCGGCGGCGCCGGGCTGCTTCAGGTCGACGGCGAGCGTGCGTCGCCCGCGCAGCGTCGCTCCCTGGCGCCCCTTGCTCAGGAACTCGACGTCGTTCGGGTGATGCGTGCGGTCGACGCGAATCACTTCGGCGCCCATGTCGGAAAGCATCATCGCGCAAAACGGCGCCGGGCCGATGCCTGCCATTTCGACAATCTTGAATCCTGCCAGCGGTCCCATGGTCAATTCCGACACTTTGGCCGAGGCCGGCCTTGAGTCACGAATGCAACGAGTGCTCGAATTGATCCTGCCTGCCTCTTCGACTGAGGAGCCACTCGAGGAACAGAAGAAGCGGAATCCAGAACAAGGAGAGCGAGAGAATCAGCGTCAGGAATGGAATCCAAAACGCGGACAGCGACTGAATATCCTGCAGGAATCTTTTCAGCGAAAATGGATAGACGCTCAACGTGTAGACCGCGGCCGGCAGCATCGACGCGATCCACGAAAGGACCATTCTCGATGCTCGCCCCATGCCCGCAGCCGTCAGGATCCAGTGGGTGATCCAGCCGAAGACCAGCGTGGCGGCGGGGAAGAGAAGATACACGAACGCCGGAGCGCCGCCGATCGCGAGAACAAAGGCGATGGGCAGCATCGCGGCGAGCGCCGACAAGGCCATCTGCCACCCTTGTCCGCACCCTGCCGCGGTCAGGATCCGATTGGCGAGCCAACCCGCGCCCAGCGTTGCCAGGACCAGGAAAAATACCAGCAGGATGAAAGCTTCCATGAGCTCGCCTCAACGCGACCGATCAGCAGCCCGCGCAGCGTAGCATTGGCATGCCACCGGCAGCAACGCGAACATTGCCGCGCGGCGCCGTGTCGTCGCCGTCGAGGCGCCAACTCGCGGGCGACCTAAAGCCGATGGCCCTGATCGCCATCCCTGAATCCGATCAGGCCCTCGTCGATGCCCTTGGCCAAAGCCAGCGCCTTGAACAGCTCACCCATCTCCGCCGGCGAGAGCAGCTTCTGCACCGCGGCCGCTTCGCGCAGGTACGCGGCGGATTGCGGCTCGCCTCTGCTCGCGAGCGCATCGAGAATGCCGCAGTTGATCAGGAAGCGCGCCTGCGTGGCATAGCCCGCGAGCGACATCCCTCCCGCAACGCCTGCGCGCGCGATGGCGCTGAAGTCGACGTGCGCGGTCAAGTCGGCGAGTCCCGGCAGGGAAAAGGGATCGTCGCTCGCGCGATGCCGGTAATGCGCCATCAGCGTGCCGCTGTTGCGCTGCGGATGGTAATACTCGCTTGCTGGAAATCCGTAGTCGAAAATCACGAGCGCCCCTGCTTCGCAGCGCCGCGCCAGACTTCTCACCAACGCCTGCGCTGCCGGGTTGATCTCGCTTAGATAATCGCCGTCGGGAGGAAAGCACGCTTTCGCCGCGTCGCGCAGCGCGCCGTCTCCCAGCGGCCGATCGGCGAAGCGAAATGCGCCGACATCGCTTTCCACGCCGCGCTCGAACCACGCGCCGTCCTGCCGCGAGATCAGATGCGGCGGCACCGCATCGAGCATTTCGTTGGCCAGCATCAGGCCGCGCCAATGTCCGGGCAGGACGTCGATCCACTCGACGCGCGGCAGCAGATCGGGCACGCGATCGCGAAGGTGCTCGCGCTGGCGCTCGCGCAGATCAGGACTCACTTCCAGCAGGCAATAGCGTTCGGGCAGCGCATTGCGTGCAGCGAGCGCGGACAGCACGTCGGCGGCGAGCCGGCCGGTTCCGGGCCCGAGCTCGATCACCGAGCTCCCGGGGAGTTGCGCAAGCACGCCTTCGAATTGTGCCGCGAGCGCTTCGCCGAACAGCGCGGTCAACTCCGGCGCGGTCACGAAATCTCCCGAGGGACCGAATTTGCGCGCGCCGGCGACGTAGTAGCCGAGCGCCGGCGCGTAGAGCGCGGCGCCCATGTAATCGGCAAACGAAATCCATCCGCCGGAAGCCGCGATCATTCGCTCGATATGAGCGACGACACGAGCGCTGTGCGCGAGCGCTTCGTGCGTCGGCGTCGGCATGTTCGTGCGCTCGCGGTGTGATGGAGTGTGTGCCATCGATGTGTTAGGCTTACCAGTTATCCGAGTGTAGCCGGAGCGCCGCGTGCAGGGCAAAGTCGTGCTGATCACCGGAGGAGCCAAGCGCGTCGGCGCCGCGACGTGCCGGCGTCTGCATTCAGCCGGCGCCAACATCATGCTCCACTACCGCGTCTCGGCGGGCGAAGCGCGGCTGTTGCAGGCCGAGCTCAATCATCAGCGCAAGGATTCGGTGGCGCTGATCCAGGCCGACCTGCTCGATACGGCCAAGTTGCCGGCGATGGTCGAGCAAACCGTGCAGAGCTTCGGCCGCCTCGACGCGCTGGTCAACAACGCATCGTCGTTCTTCCAGACTCCCGTAGGCGAAATCACCGCCGCGGCGTGGGAAGACCTGATCGGCACTAATCTCCGCGCTCCGCTGTTTCTGTCGCAGGCTGCGGCGCCGGCGCTGAAGAAATCACTCGGGGCGATCGTCAACATCACCGACATCCACGCCGAGCGCCCGCTCAAGAATTACGTCGTGTACAGCGTCGCCAAGGCGGGGCTGGTGGGACTGACGCGCTCGCTCGCGCGAGAGCTCGCGCCGGAAGTCCGCGTCAACGCGGTCGCGCCGGGTCCGATCCTGTGGCCCGACGACGAATCCTTCGACGAGCTCTCCCGTCAGCGCATCATCTCGCACACTCCGCTCAAGCGCGAAGGCACGCCCGAGGACATCGCCAAGGCCGTGCATTTCCTGCTGGCAGAGGCGACCTATGTGACGGGGGAAACGATCAACGTCGACGGCGGGCGCCACGTATCGCTGTAAACCGTGCGGTGCGTGCAGATTCCGTCGCTCGAGCGGTCAGTCCGGCTCGGCCGAGGACCGCGCCGATTGCGTCCCGCGAAGGCGCGCGACGGCCTGCGCCAGCTTTTCCAGATAGGGGTCGACGACTCCGTGGGTGACCAGCGCGATGCGCGCGCGCTCGAGATAGTCTGCCGACGATCCGAAAACACCCTGCGCGGTCGCGAGAACTCTCGCTTGTCGCGCCATCGCCAACCGCCCCGCATATTGCGGATGCGCACGATCGACGACGAAGGCGAGCGCGGTCAACGAATGTCCGCCGGGATGCAGTTGCCGCACTTGCAGCCAGCGCGGCTTGTACGATCCAACGACCATTTCCCGCCGCCATAACAGCGCGAGCTCCGCCCGCGCGCAGCGTGCGGGCAGCCGGTACGCGACGCCGCGGCACGATCCTCCGCGATCGAGACCGAGCACGAGTCCGGGGACCTTGACCGTTCCGCGCGTGCCCAGCGACCAGAGGCAGAAATGCCGATGCAGCCCGCGCAGCACCGCCGGCTTCGCGTCGTCGAACGGAAACAGCGGGTTCCACAGCAGCGATCCGTACGCGAATACCCACCATCCGGCGCCGGCCGGTTTTTTGGCGAGTGTCGCTTCAAGCGATACGGTCAGCGCCTCGTCCGACAGTGCCCGATGCGAATTGACGGTCGCCATGTAGATGGCGCGCATGCGTCCTTCCTCGAGATCACGGCGCGACAGGGTCATCGAGTCAAAAGCATCACGTCTCGGAATCCGGATCGCGCGTTTGCTTGATCAGCTCGACCTGCGCCTGTCGCCTTTTCGCCGCGGTCGACTTGCCGTGCGGACCGCCCTTGGCGAGCAGCGGGGACCGTGCGACCGGATTGCGCGGTTTCAACGGTGACCGCTGCTTGGCGCGTTTCATGGGCCTCTCACGCACTCACCGGCGCTCACCGACGCTCATGGTCGAAGGCGACGATCTTTTTCGGAACATTGCGCGCCGCGCGCTCTCGCGGCAGGAAAATGGCCTGCAGGTCATTGAGAAATCGGCGCCCGAGCGGCGATGCGCGAAAGGTCACGTGGTCGCGTTCGAGCAAGCCCCGTTTTTCGGCTTCCTCGAGCTCTTTTTCCACCAGCGTCAGCGGAAATCCCGTGCGCTCCTGGAACAATCCAACCGGGACTCCGTCGGCAAGGCGCAGCGCGTTGAGCATGAACTCGAAGCCGATGTCCGCACGCATGACCTCGTGCTCCTCGACCAATGGCGCGCCGCGCTCCGCCTGCTCGAGATACTGCTGCGGACTTTTGTACCGGACCTGGCGCACGACGCGACTGGCGAAGGAGATCTTGGAGTGCGCGCCGGCACCGATGCCAAGATAATCGCCGAAGCGCCAGTAGTTCATGTTGTGGCGACATTCGAACCCGGCTCTCGCGTGTGCCGACGTTTCATAGTGCACATAGCCGGCCGAGGCAAGCCCGGTGTCGACGAGATCCTCGATGTCGGCGCAAAGCTCGTCATCCGGAAGCACCGGCGGATGCCGATGAAACAGCGTGTTCGGCTCCAGCGTCAGATGATAGAAAGAGAGATGCGGCGGTGCGAAGCCGAGCGCGGCCGATGTGTCGGCGCGCGCGTCGGACAGTGTTTGGCCGGGCAGCGCGTACATCAGATCCAGATTGACGTTGCCGAAGATTTCGATTGCCGCATGCGCAGCCGCGCGCGCTTCATGCTCGTCATGAACGCGCCCGAGCGCCGCAAGAAACCGCGCATCGAAGCTTTGCACTCCCAACGAGAGCCGGTTGATGCCGGCGGCCTTGAACGCGGCGAACTTCTCCCGCTCGAATGTGCCGGGATTCGCCTCCAGCGTGACTTCGGCATCGGGCAGGAGTGGAACGCGCGCGCGCACGCCGGCGAGTATGGAATCGATGGCCCCCGCCGAAAAAAGGCTCGGCGTGCCGCCGCCGAAAAACACGCTGACGATGCGGCGGCCCCAGATCGACGGCAGCGCGAATTCGAGATCGGTCATCAGCGCCGCGACATAGCGCGCTTCCGGAACCTCGCCTCGGCGCTCGTGCGAGTTGAAATCGCAGTATGGGCATTTCTTGAGGCACCACGGAATGTGTATGTACAGCGCGAGGGGCGGAAGCGCCTCGAATCGCGGCGCGCCGAGTGCGGCTTGAATCGCCGCGCTCATCGCATCGATTCCAGCCGTGACACGAGCGAGCGGATCGCCTTGCCGCGATGCGAAAGCTCGTTCTTCCTTGCCAGCGGCAACTCGGCGCCGGTGAGGCCCGTCTCGGGATCGAGGAAGTGCGGATCGTAACCGAAGCCGCCGTCGCCTCGCGGCAGGTCGATGATCGTTCCTTCCCACCGGCCATCGGCGAGGATCGGCTCGGGGTCGTCGCCGCGACGCATCAGCGCGAGCATGCAATAGTAGTGCGCGCGCCGGTCGGCGATGCCGGCGAGCTTTTCCACCAGCCTGGCATTGTTGCGCGTGTCGGAAGGAGGCTCTCCGGCGAAGCGCGCCGATTGGACGCCGGGCGCGCCGTCCAGCGCGTCGACGCAGATTCCAGAATCGTCGGCAAGCGCGGGCAGGTTTGCGATGCGGCTCGCATGCCTCGCCTTGGCCAGCGCATTTTCGACGAAGCTGTGATGCGGCTCGCCGGCTTCCGCGATGCCGAGCTCGGCTTGCGCAATCACTTCGATGCCCAGCGGCGACAGCAGGCGCTGGAACTCGCGCAGCTTGCCGGCGTTGCCCGAGGCGAGAACGAGGCGCGGGATCATGGTCCGGGCGCCGCCGCCGTCGAGACCCTGCCCCGCGCAATGTTCATGTGACGCCGAGCGCCTTTTTTTGCGCTCCAATCAGCTCGGCGATGCCGCGCTCGGCCAGCGAAACGAGCGTCTCCATTTCCGTCCGCGAAAAAGTTGCGCCTTCCGCGGTGCCCTGAATTTCGACAAAGCCGCCGGCGCCGGTCATGACCACGTTCATGTCGGTATCGCAACCGGAGTCTTCGCCGTAATCGAGATCGAGCATCGGAACGCCATCGACGACGCCGACCGACACCGCGGCAACGAAATTCTTGAGCGCCGGTCCGGTTGCGGTGAGCAAGCCCTGCGCCTCGCACCATGCCACCGCGTCATACAGCGCGACGCAGGCGCCGGTGATCGACGCGCAGCGCGTTCCGCCGTCGGCCTGAAGCACGTCACAATCGACGCGGATGGTGCGCTCGCCCCACTTCGAAAAATCGGCGACCGCGCGCAGGCTGCGGCCGATGAGCCGCTGTATTTCCTGGGTGCGGCCGCTTTGCTTGCCTTCGGCGGCTTCGCGCCGCATGCGCGTGTTGGTCGCACGCGGCAGCATTCCGTACTCGGCGGTAAGCCAGCCGCGGCCCTTGCCCTTGAGGAACGACGGAACGCTGTCCTCGACCGAGGCGGTGCAGAGCACGCGCGTCTCGCCGCATTCGATCAGCGCCGAGCCTTCCGCGTGTCGCGCATAGTGGCGCGTGATCGAAAGCGGGCGCAGCTGGTCGGCACGGCGTCCGGCCTGGCGGTTGGTCATTGCGGTCTCTGTTGCAAAGAACGAGATTATAGCGGCAGTGACCGGCCCGGATGGATTCGGGCTCGTTTCGCATTGCGACTGTGCGCGACGTCGCGACCCTCGCTAAAGCGCGTGGCGGAGCCGCCACCACGCCGCCGTCGCCGCGAGACCCTCGTCCATCGTATGCGGCTGCGTCCAGCTGGCAAGCTCGCAGAAACGGT
>Ga0066790_10001313_pt1 | contig 10386 bp, 12 predicted proteins | sample OrgsoiDNA2013050_FD_70963 | JGI IMG/M metagenome (GOLD analysis project Ga0066790, IMG submission 70963) | Permafrost soil microbial communities from the Arctic, to analyse light accelerated degradation of dissolved organic matter (DOM) -... | ecosystem: Environmental > Terrestrial > Soil >...
CCTCGATCTCGGGAACGCCGGCCCGGTCGAGCGCATGCGCGATCGCCAGCTTTTCCTCTGCCGTGAAGACAACGCCCGCGGTCTGCTCGCCATCGCGCAAGGTCGTGTCATTGAGGGTCAGCGGCCAGGCGGGCCGGGGTGTCTGCATCGCGTGCTCCGGAGATCGACAAGGGCTACATCGCAAGCGCTGTGCCATCACCGCTAGCGGGCTAAGTCATTGAGAGACCGCGGCTTTCCCACCTGGTTTGGCCTGTGCCGAATGTTCGGTTGTCGACAGCCCCGACCTGCGCTGTGTGAGCTCCACATGGAGAAGGCGGCCACGCCGGCCGCCTTCTGACCGGGACACCGTTGCACCCTACTTTTCGCGCGCGTGATTCTTCGTGTAGAGCGGCAGCTCGATCAGCAGCGCCGCCCCTCTCACCTTGACGCAGCACGCCAGGCGCGATTGCGCATCGAGCCCCCAGGCATCGTCGAGCTGGTCTTCTTCTTCTTCGTCGACCGGCGCCAGGAACTCGGCGCCGGCGCGCAGATGCACGTGGCAGGTCGCACAAGCGCAGACCTTCTCGCAAGCGTGCTCGATCGCCACCCCGCGCGCGAGCAGCTCGTCGACGAGTTTGCGACCTTGCCTCGCCTGGAACACCAGGCCTTCGGGACACAGCTCGGGATGCGGCAGCACCGTGACCTGGGTGCTCGGCCCGGCCGCGACGGGCGCGACCGTCGACGCAGCTTCGATCATGGTGTTCACGGCTGACCCTGAGGAGCGAACTGGTCGATGTGCCGGCCGGAAAGCGCCTCGCGCAGGCGCGAATTCATGCGCCGGCCGGCGAAATCCGCGGTCGCCGAATTGAGCGCCTCGGTGGCGCGCCGCAGATCGGCGCCCAGGCTCTTGCGCTCTGCCGGATTGCCGCCCTCGCCCGCCCCACATTGCTCAAGCAGGTCGGCGACGCCTTGCATCGCGCACAGGATGCCGAACTGCTCGCGCGGCACCAGCAGCGCCGCGTCGGCGAGGAGCGCGCCATCGACCGCGTCGAGCAGGCTGCGCGCGTCGATCTCAGCCTCGCGCAGCATACGCGCCGAAGCATCGGCCTCGGCGCCGTCGATCGCGCTGCGCAACATCTCGGTGACCGTGTCGTGGCCGAGTCCGTGGCTCGGCCTGACCTCGACTTGCGTGTGCACGCCGGTCGTCTGCTCGCTCGCGCTCACCGACAGCAGGCCATCGGCGTCGATCTGGAACGTGACGCGCACGCGTGCCGCACCGGCCACCATCGGCGGAATGCCGCGCAGCGTGAAGCGGGCGAGCGACCGGCATTCGCTCACCAGCTCGCGCTCGCCCTGCACCACGTGGATCGACATCGCCGTCTGGCCGTCCTTGAAGGTCGTGAACTCCTGCGCCCGCGCGGTCGGCAACGTCGTGTTGCGCGAAATGATCTTTTCGGCCAGGCCGCCCATGGTCTCCAGTCCCAGCGACAGCGGACAGACATCGAGCAGCAGCAGGCCGGCGTCGCTGGCAGAGCGATTGCCGGCGAGCTGGTCGGCTTGGATCGCCGCGCCGAGCGCGACGGCCTGATCGGGGTCGATGTCGGTGTGCGGCGCGCAGCCGAAGAAGGCGGTCACCACCCGGCGCACCTGGGGCATTCGGGTGGCACCGCCGACGAGCACGGTGCCGTCGATCTCGGCGGCCTTAAGACCGGCGTCGCGCAACGCGCGCCTGAGGGGGGCGATCGTTCGCTCAACGAGCGCCTGAGTCTCGTTCTCGAAGACCTCGCGGGTCAGGCGCACCATCTGCGACGCACCGTCGCTTCGTTCGCAGCGCATCGTCACCGAGTCGTCGTTGCTGAGCGCCTCCTTGGCATTGCGCGCGGCCGCGTTCAGCGCCGCCGAGTCCTGCTCGCGCCATTCGAAGCGCGGCTCCTGGCGGCAGAACCAGCGCACCACCAAGGCATCGAAATCGTCGCCGCCCAGCATCGGGTCGCCGTTCGTGGCGAGCACCTCGAACACACCCCGCGCCAGGCGCAGGATCGACACGTCGAAGGTGCCGCCGCCGAGGTCGTAGACCGCGTAGACGCCTTCGTTGGCGGTATCGAGGCCGTAGGCGACCGCGGCCGCTGTCGGCTCGTTGAGCAGGCGCAGGACGTTGAGGCCGGCCCGCTGCGCCGCGTCTTTCGTGGCTTGGCGTTGCGCGTCGTCGAAGTAGGCCGGCACGGTGATCACGGCGCCGACCAGCGGGCCGCCGAGTGCCGCTTCGGCGCGCTGCGCGAGCACACGCAGGACCTCGGAGGCGATCTCGACCGGGCTCTTCACGCCGGCCCGGGTCGCCACGCCCACCGCGCTCGGCCCGATCGCGCACAGGTCGTAGGGCACGGTGCCGGGCGCGATGTCGGCCGGGGCCCGGCCGATCAGCCGCTTGGCCGAGGCGATGGTGTTCCGGCAATCGCGGATGGCCAGCGCGCGCGCTGCATGGCCGACGATGACCTCGCCGCCTTCGGCGAAGTGAACGACCGACGGCAGCAAGGTTCGGCCCTCGGCGTCGGCGAGAACGATGGGCACGCCGCTGCGCAAGGTCGCGACCAGCGAGTGGGTCGTGCCGAGGTCGATGCCCACGGCCAGGCGGTGCTGGTGCGGTGCCGCGGCGCGGCCGGGCTCAGCGATCTGCAGCAGGGCCATCGCGCGCCTCGTCCGGGTCAGTGCCCATCCATCACGTCACGTCAAAGCGCGAACGACTCGCCGCAGCCGCAGCTCGCTGTGGCGTTCGGGTTGTTGAACTTGAAGCCTTCGTTGAGGCCCTCGCGCACCCAGTCGAGCTGCGTGCCGTCGACCATCGGCAGGCTCCTGGCGTCGACGAGCAGTTGCACACCTTCGCTCTCGAAGCTGAGATCGTCGGGCGACGGCGCCTCGGCGAATTCCAGCGCATAGGCGTAACCCGAGCAGCCGCTGGTCTTGACGGCCACACGCAGGCCGTAACCGCAGCCTCGCTGGTCGAGCGCCTTCCGGATCTGACGCGCGGCCTTGGGAGTGACGCTCACGGACATGATGGCTCCTTGCGTTGGCTCAAACGGAAAACGAGCTGCCGCAGCCACAAGTTGTGGCTGCGTTGGGATTGCGAATGACGAAGCGCGAGCCTTCGAGGCTCTCTTCGTAGTCGATCTCGGCGCCCATGACGTACTGAAGGCTCGAAGCGTCGACCAGCACCTTGATGGCACCGACTTCGACGCAAAGGTCGTCGTCCTTGACCGTTTCGTCGAAGGCAAAGCCGTACTGAAATCCGGAGCAGCCACCGCCGGTCACGAAGATGCGCAGCTTCAGGTCGGGGTCGCCCTCTTCGCTCAGCATCGCGCCGACCTTGGCGACGACGGCGTCGCTCACGACCAGGGGCGTCGCCCCTTCGGGCAACGTGAAGGGCTTGGCCGAAGGCGCCATGGCGGTCGAACATGGTGAGCCGGCGTTGGGCTGCGATTGGCAAGCGGACATGGTCGATGCTCCGGGGTCGAGGGTGGTGCAGGGTCAGGGTGGCGCGGGATCATGCGGCTGCGCGGATCGGCTGGCAGGCGGGCTGCTCGATCGTCGCGGCACGCCGCTGGCGGTAGTCGGCGACGGCGGCCTTGATAGCGTCTTCGGCAAGGATCGAGCAGTGGATCTTTACCGGCGGCAGCGCCAGCTCTTCGGCGATGGCGGTGTTCTTGATCGCCAGGGCCTGGTCGAGCGTCTTGCCCTTGACCCACTCGGTGACGAGCGAGCTCGAGGCGATCGCCGAGCCGCAGCCGTAGGTCTTGAACTTCGCGTCCTCGATCAGCCCGGTTTGCGCGTTGACCCTGATTTGCAGCCTCATCACGTCGCCGCAGGCGGGCGCGCCGACCATGCCGGTGCCGACATCGCCGGCGTCGGCGGTGAAGCCACCGACATTGCGCGGGTTCTCGTAGTGCTCGATGACTTTTTCGCTGTAGGCCATGGTCTATTCCGGTGGTTGGGCGGGCTAGTGCTCGGCCCACTGGACGGCGCCGATGTCGACGCCGGCGCAGTGCATATCCCACAAGGGACTCAGCTCGCGCAGGCGCTCGACGGTGGTCTGGACGCGCGCCAGTGCGGCGTCGATCTCGGCTTCGGTGGTGAAGCGGCCGAGCGAGAAGCGGATCGAGCTGTGCGCCACTTCGTCGGACAGGCCGAGCGCACGCAGCACGTAGCTCGGCTCCAGGCTCGCCGAGGTGCAGGCCGAGCCCGACGACACGGCGATGCCCTTCATCCCCATCAGCAGCGACTCGCCTTCGACGAAGGTGAAGCTGAGGTTGAGGTTGTGCGGCACGCGTTGCGCGAGGCTGCCGTTGACGAGCACGTCTGGAATCTGCCGTGCGCCGGCGAGCAGGCGATCGCGCAGCGTGCCGATGCGCTCGCCCTCGGCGGCCATGCCCTCGCGTGCCAGCCGGTAGGCCTCGCCCATGCCGACGATCTGGTGCGTCGGCAACGTGCCCGAACGCATGCCGCGCTCGTGGCCGCCGCCGTGCATCTGAGCCTCGATGCGAACCCGCGGCTTGCGGCGCACGTACAACGCGCCGATTCCTTTGGGACCGTAGGTCTTGTGCGCCGACAGGCTCATCAGGTCGACCGGCAGCCGACCCAGGTCGATCGCGACCTTGCCGCTGGCTTGCGCCGCATCGACGTGGAAGAGGATGCCTTTGCTGCGGCACAGGGCGCCGATCGCGGCAATGTCCTGGATCACGCCGATCTCGTTGTTCACGTGCATGACCGAGACCAGGATCGTGTCGGGACGGATCGCCGCCTTCAGCACCTGCAGATCGAGCAGGCCGTCGGACTGCACGTCGAGATAGGTCACTTCGAAGCCCTGGCGCTCGAGCTCGCGCATGGCGTCGAGCACGGCCTTGTGCTCGGTCTTGACCGTGACCAAGTGCTTGCCCTTGCCCGAATGAAACTGGGCCGCGCCTTTGATCGCGAGGTTGTTCGATTCAGTGGCACCCGAGGTCCAGACGATCTCGCGCGGGTCGGCGCCGACGAGCGCCGCGACATGCTCGCGGGCGATCTCGACCGCTTCTTCGGCGGCCCACCCGTAGGCGTGGCTGCGCGAGGCGGGGTTGCCGAATTGCTCGTACAGATACGGCACCATGGCGTGGACGACGCGCGGGTCCACCGGCGTGGTGGCAGCGTAGTCCAGGTAGATCGGTTTGGCGTCGAGCTTCAGGTCCATCGCATGATTCCCACGTCGGCTTCTGCCCTACCTTCTCAAGGATCGTGCCAGTGCCTGCGGGGGCCGGTCGCGTGCCCGGAAAGAGGCTGCGCATCAGGCACTTGGCGCACTTTGCGTTTCGCGGAGTGCGATCGCCTGTGCAGGCGTTGCGTCGCCACGCTGTCGGCTTTGTCGCAACCTCGACGCGTGCAATGCGCGACGCGCCCCTGCCCGGACCTCCGCGACGTTTCACGGTCCCATGCCCGGCTGCGGGCCGCTGCCGCCTGGGTCAGACGCCGGGCACGACGTGGCTTGCCTTTGATCACAGCGCTGGCCTTCACCCCCGGAGCCAGGCCGAGCCGCGTCGAAGGTGGCATGCCGTTTGCGTTGTATCGTTGACAATACGACGCTTGTCGGCGAGCCGACACTTTCGACAGCCGCGCAGCGATCCACCACGCAACCATAGCGCCCGAAGGAATCCGACATTGGATGATCGATCCACGCTGCCACCGGCTCGCGCGATCGCCGCGCCGCCATGACCCTGCCCATGAAACCTCGCCGCGTGACGCCGCGCCTGACTGGCCATCTCGAAGTCAGCACCGACCTCGGCGCCTTTCTCGGCGACAAGCGGGTCAAGCTGCTCGAGGCCATCGACCGGCACGGGTCGATCTCGCAGGCCGCACGGCATGTGCCGCTCTCGTACAAGGCGGCGTGGGACGCGGTCGACGCGATGAACAACCTCGCCGACCAGCCGCTGGTCGAGCGAAGCACCGGTGGCCGGGCCGGTGGCGGCACCGTGCTCACCGACCACGGCCGGCGCGTGATCGCCATGTATCGCGCCGTCGAGTCCGAATACCAGGCCGCCCTCGACCGCCTGGCCGACAGGTTCGCGTCCGAACCGGGCGGCGACGTCAGGTCATTCCAGCGCCTGTTGCGGCGGATGTCGGTGCGCTACAGCGCGCGCAACCAGTTCGCGGGCAGCGTCAGCGGCCTGCGCGCGGGGCCGGTGGATGTCGAAGTGCTGCTGCGCGTCGACGAGCACCTCGAACTCGCGGCCGTGGTCAGCCGCGAATCGGCCGAACAGCTTGGGCTCACGATCGGCAGCGAAGCGATCGCCCTGGTGAAGGCGTCGTCGCTGCTGCTGTTGACCGACGAAAGCATGCGCATCAGCGCCCGCAACCGGCTGTGGGGCGAGGTGCAGCGCATCGTCGAGGGCACCGTCAATTCCGAAGTGACGCTCGCCCTCGGCGGTGGCCGCAGTGCCGTTGCCGTGATCACGCGAGAGTCGGTCGAATCGCTGGGGCTTGCGGTCGGCGTTCGCGCCTGCGCTGCCTTCAAGGTGTCGAGCGTGATCCTCGCCGTGATCGATTGATCGAGCTGGCTGGACCTCATCGAGCGTGATGCAGTGAACCCCACGAAACCCCTTGCCCTGCCGGCCCTGATCGTCGTCGCGCTCGCGGCGACGGCACTGAACGCTCGGGCCGGCGAAGTGTCGGTCGCGGTCGCCGCCAACTTCGCCGGCCCGCTCGCCAGGATCGGTGAAGGCTTCACCGCCGCCACGGGCCACACGCTGAAGATTTCAGCGGGTGCCACCGGCAAGTTCTATTCGCAGATCGTCGCCGGCGCACCGTTCGAAGTGCTCATCGCCGCCGACGACGAGACGCCGAAGAAGCTGATCGCCGAGGGCCTGGCCGTGAGCGGCAGCAACTTCACCTACGCGATCGGCAAGCTGGTGCTGTGGAGCGCGCAAGCCGGCTATGTCGACGACCAGGGCGCCGTGCTCGCCTCTGGCAGGTTCACCCACCTGGCGATCGCCAACCCGAAGCTCGCCCCCTACGGCCGTGCCGGCGCCGAGGTGCTGAAGGCGCGCGGCCTGACGGACGCGATCGCGCCGAGGGTCGTGACCGCGGAAAGCATCGCCCAGGCTTACCAGTTCATCGCCACCGGCAACGCCGAGCTCGGCTTCGTCGCCCTCTCGCAGGTGGCCGCGCCGGGCAAGCCGGTCGCCGGCTCGTACTGGCTGGTGCCGCCTTCGCTCTATGGCGAAATCCGCCAGGACGCCGTGCTTCTCAAGACGGGCGAGAGGAACCCGGCGGCCGCGGCGCTGCTGATGTTCCTGAAGAGCGCCACGGCCAAGGCCGTGATCCAGTCGTACGGCTACGGCCAGTGAGCATCGATCGCGTGGCATGACGCCGGCCGCATGGACCGCCATACGCCTGACCGCGGAGCTCGCGGCCGTGACGACGCTGCTCCTGCTTCTGGTGGGCACGCCGCTGGCGTGGTGGCTGGCGCGCACGCGATCGCGATACAAACCGCTATGGGCGTCGCTGGTGGCGATGCCGCTCGTCCTGCCGCCCTCGGTGCTCGGCTTCTATCTCCTCTTGCTGATGGGTCCGCACGGGCCGGTCGGCCAACTCACCGAGGTGCTCGGGCTCGGGCGCATTGCCTTCACATTCAGCGGTCTCGTCGTCGGCTCGGTGCTGTATTCGATGCCCTTCGTCGTGCAACCGTTGCAGCAGGCCTTCGAGGCCATTCCCGAGCGCCTGCTCGAGGCCGCGGCGACGCTGCGTGCGTCACCGCGCGATCGCTTCTTCAGCGTCGCGCTGCCGCTGGCGCGGCCCGGCCTCGTCACCGCCAGCGTGCTCGGCTTCGCCCACACGGTGGGCGAGTTCGGTGTCGTGCTGATGATCGGCGGCAACATCCCGGGCCAGACGCGCGTGCTCTCGGTCGCCATCTACGACCACGTCGAGGCCGGCGAATTCGCCGAGGCGCATTTGCTGGCCGCCGGGCTGGTGGCGTTCGCCTTGACGGTGCTGGTAACGCTCTACATCGTCAACCGGCCGCGCCGCGACGAAGCCGGGGCGGCGCGGTGATCGCCGCCTCGCTGCGGCTGCAGCGCCCCGACTTCAGGCTCGACGTGACGCTCGAGTTCCCGGCGCGCGGCATCACCGCGCTCGTCGGCCCGTCGGGCTGCGGCAAGACCACTGTGCTGCGCGCGCTGGCCGGCCTGGAGCGGGCTGCGGGGCGAATCACCCTGGGCGAGGAGATCTGGCAGGACGACGCCACCGGGCGGTTCGTTCCCACGCACCGGCGCGCGCTGGGCTACGTGATCCAGGAGGCCGCGCTGTTCCCGCACCTCGACGTGCGCGGCAACCTGCACTACGGACGCCAACGCAGCGATGTCGAGTCGCGCCGCGTCGCTCTCGATCACGTGATCGAGCTACTCGACATCGGCCCCCTGCAAACGCGGCACACGTCGACGCTCTCGGGCGGCGAGCGCCAGCGCGTGGCGATTGCCCGCGCGCTGGCCACCGGCCCGCGCCTCCTCCTGATGGACGAGCCGCTGGCGGCGCTCGACGCAGCGCGCAAGGCCGAGATCCTGCCGTACCTCGAGCGGCTGCATCGTGAGCTGGCCTTGCCCGTCGTCTACGTGACGCATGCGATGGACGAAGCGTCGCGTCTGGCCGACCATCTCGTGCTGATGCGCGATGGCTCGGTCGAGGCCGCCGGGCCGCTGACCGAGCTGATGGCTCGCACCGATCTGCCGCTCACCCGGCAGGACGACGCGGGTGTCGTGATCGATGCGCATGTCATTGAGCACGACCCCGAGCATGGCCTCATGCGCATCGGGCACCACGGCGTCATGCTGTGGGTGGGCGAGGCCGATACGCAGCCGGGCGAGCGCGTGCGCGCGCGTGTGCTGGCGCGCGACGTGAGCGTGACGCGCCAGCGACCCAGCGAGACCAGTGTCCTCAACGTGTTGCCGGTCGTCCTCGAAAGTGCGCAGTGCGAACGAAACAACGCGTTGCTGCGCCTGTGCGTGGGCGATGACGCGCCAGGAAGTCAATGGAGACTGCTCGCACGCATCACGAGCAAGAGTTTTGACGCACTCAGACTGCAACCCGGCGATTCGCTCTTTGCGCAGATCAAGGGCATCGCATTGATGTAGGGCAAAGAGGGAGCGCGCTGCCGACGCACCAGCGCAATGTCGCCCATCGTGTCATCCAGCGTCTTGCAGGGATGCCTCGCTCTTCAGGCCGCGGCCGCATCCTCCGGGCCAAAGCAATGCGCGTGGTCGCTGCACACGCTGCAGCTCGGGGCGCGGCAGATCGAGATCTCGGCCTGGTCGCAAAGCTGCTTGTAGAGAAACTTCTTCCACTTCATGTCGCGATCGTTGCGGGCGGCCAGCGTCGGGAACCAGCGGTTCATCAGCGCCGAGAGCTCGCGGCGCGAGGGCAGGTGGAGGTCTTGCCACAGGTGGTTGTCGCCCAGGCTGGCCTGGCTCAGCACGTGAGCCAGCCAGACGGTCTCTCGACGTGACGCAGTGGCGACGGCTGCGGCGCCCTGCGTGAGCAAGGCCACGAGGTCTTCGATCTCGTCATCACGCGGCTCGACGCGCTCGGCGCTCGCCAGGGCGCGCCAGTCAAGCGCCAGCGCCACATCGGCACCCGGGAACCATCGCGCCATGAGGTGACGCGTGTCGGCGACGCCGAGGCCGGTCAATGGCAGGACATGTGTGCCGTAGGTATCGAACGCTGTCGCCAGAACTCCGGCGACGGCCAGCACTTCCGGCGCCGCGGCATCGATGGCGCAGGCCACCAGCGTTTCCCACAACGCCAGGCGCGATCCGCTCGGCAGCGCGCCATGAACGCCGCTCGGCGCAACCCGCAGATACAGGCCGACGCTGGGTCGCCGACGTGATGCGCGCCTGGCCTGTGCGTGCACGATGAATCGCTCTCAGACTTCCGCCGCGGCGTGCGTGTAGCACTTCTTCGGGCAGATCTTCGAGCAGGCGGTGCAGCCGATGCACAGCTCCTGGTGGGCGATCGTCATCACCTTCTTCTCGTACTCTTCGTCGTCGTCATCGTCGTCCTGCGCGACGCCGACGCGGTCGCCGTCCTCGTTGACGCCGACCATCGCCAGCACGCCTCGCGGGCAGACCTTGAAGCAGCGGCCGCAGCCGATGCACGACGCTTCATTGATGCTCTGGACGAACGTGGGCGTCCAAGTCCCGCCGCTCGGCAGGGTGACTGAGAAACGGCTCATGGTCAGAGCTTGCGCGTTGCTGTCCGGGCTCACGCCGGTGTGGCGTCAGCGAGCTTGCGACGCACCGCCATCAGCGTGGCATGCGCCTCGTGCGCCCGCTGCGCCACCTCGAGAATCTGTTCCCAGTTCGTCGGCAGCTCCTCCGACAGGTCGTGCAGATCCATCTT
>Ga0066790_10001315_pt1 | contig 10384 bp, 7 predicted proteins | sample OrgsoiDNA2013050_FD_70963 | JGI IMG/M metagenome (GOLD analysis project Ga0066790, IMG submission 70963) | Permafrost soil microbial communities from the Arctic, to analyse light accelerated degradation of dissolved organic matter (DOM) -... | ecosystem: Environmental > Terrestrial > Soil >...
GGTCCGTAGTAGGCAGGTCATAAGTGCTCGCCGAGATCGGCGTAGCGCTTGTGTTAACGCAATCGGCAGGCCACCTATCTCCCATTACAAACCGCGGCAAGCTCTTAAGAATCAGCTATTTGTACGAAGCGCCCGCTCTGGCCGCCACGGACATATGCATCTTCTTGCATGTTTGCTCGCCTGGATTTTTCTCGTCACTTCACGCAGTGGTTACTTCTTGTAAATGACCCCGCCTTTCATCACAAAACTGACATTTCCCAGAACGCCGATATCCTGCAACGGATCCCCCTCGACGGCGATCACATCCGCGAGAAATCCGGTCTCAAGAGAGCCGATCTGACCATCCCACTCGAGCAATTTGGCGCCGTTCAGCAGATCGGCCTGCAGCACCGCCGCCGGGGACATTCCATATTTCACCATAAGCACAAACTCTCGCGCCTGCGTCCCGTGCGGAAACGGACCCACGTCTGAACCGACGGCCATCGGCACACCCGCGGCGATCTGCCTCTTGAATTCAGCCGTGTGCAAATCGAGCATCTGGTGCTCGCGAGCCGAAATCTGCGTGGTCGACGCGTGCTCGGCAAAATATTCGGCAATCGTGAATGTGGGGACCGAGAATATCTGCTTGTCCTTCATCAGCCGCATAGTCTCGTCGCTCAATTGGTACGCGTGATCAATCGACGCAACGCCCGCCTGCGCCGCAAAGAGCGTTCCAGGTTCTCCCGTAGCGTGCACGGCGACGCGTCGCCCCAATCGTCCCGCTTCTTTCACAGCAGCTTCCAGTTGCGATTCGGAATACTGATAAGAAGTCGCGAGCTTTCCGTCCCGCGTCGAATCCGCGCCGGTCTCGTAAATCTTGATGAAGTCGGCGCCCTCCTTGAATTGCCTTCGGATCACAGCGACCAGTTCGTCGGCATTATTTGCATAATCGGCATTGGGCAGCACACGCTGCTCCGGGTTGTAACCGATCGAGTCCTCGTGGCCGCCAAGAATGTTGACCGCGTTCCCGCTGATGCGCAGCCGCGGCCCCGGAATCCGGCCGGCATCAATCGCATCGCGGACCGCGCTATCGGCCGAGCCAGCACCTTCGGTGCCCATATCTCGCTCGGCGGTGAAGCCGGCCATCAGGTCATCCCGCGCCGCCAGCGTCGCCATGATCGTCCGCTCCGGCACCGACTCCTGCACGGTCTGCAAATCCTCTGCGCCAGGATGCAGAAAAAGATGAATGTGCGCGTCGATCAGCCCGGGCAGTAGCGTTCGATCGCCCAGGTCGATCACCAGAGCGCCAGATGGATGCTTCACCGTCGTCCCCACCTCCACGATGCGCTCGCCCTGCACCAGCACTTCGCCGGGCGAGATGATCCGCCCATTCTTCACGTCCAGTAAGCGCGCCGCATGCAGCACCGTCGCACGTGGTGCCACGCCCTGAGCCTGGCCGGCGGCGGACACCGCCAAGCACGAGGATAAAAGCAGAATCAAAACAAAGTTTCGGTTCGTCATATCGCCCGCGATGGTACCACCAGCAATCTCCCGATGCCACACGCTCCAAAGGCCGAGTCCATGTGGATTATGTGGGGACAGCCGCCCTCGGCTGTCCATCGAGCGCAGTTCGATACGCTTGTGGCCTGCAGCACTCCGGAAGCTGTGCACGCAAACCCCGTCCCTCGTAGTAAACTCTTGGCCATGATGCCAAGACGCCTCAGCAAGATATTCACCGCCCTCCCTCTCAGCCTCGCCGTCGTCGGCTTGTCCTTCGCGCAAATGTCCGCGAGCAAATCCGGAGTCGCATCACAACCATTCGGCACACAGGGCGGGAGGCCCGTCACCTTGTACACACTGACCAATTCCCACGGCGTCGAAATCAAGGCCATGAACTATGGCGGCATCATCCTGTCGATCAAGGTTCCCGACCGCAAAGGCCAGTTAGCCGATATCGTCCTCGGTCACGAAACGATGGAAGGCTATGTGCCGAATCCTCCGTTCCTGGGTGCGATTGTCGGACGCTACGCCAACCGGATCGCGGGCGGCACTTTCATGCTCGACGGCAAGGCTTACAACCTGCCCAAGAACGACGGCCCCAACACCCTGCACGGCGGCACCGACAAAACTTTCAACAAAGTTGTCTGGGACGGCGAGCCGCTAAAAGGAAAGTCTGGAGTTGCGTTCACTTACCTGAGCAAGGACGGCGACGACGGCTTCCCCGGCAACCTGAAGCTCAAAGTCACTTACACTCTGACCGACGCCAACGAACTGGTCATCGACTACGAAGCCACCACCGACAAAGCGACACCGATTAACCTCAGCCAGCACAGCTATTTCAACCTGGCCGGCGAAGGCACCAGCGACATTCTGAATCACGAAATCATGATCAACGCCGACCGCTTCACCCCGGTCGACAAGAATCTCATCCCCACTGGTGAGCTGCGCCCTGTAAAAGGCACGCCGCTCGACTTCACGATTTCGACCAAGGTCGGCGCGCGCATCGAAGACACCTACGACCAGATGGTCCTCGGCCACGGTTACGATCACAACTGGGTCATCAACCGCAAAGGCGACGGCCTCGCGTTAGCCGCGCGCGTTTACGAGCCGACGAGCGGTCGGGTGCTTGAAGTCTCAACCACGCAGCCCGGTGTCCAGTTCTACACTGGTAATTTCCTGGACGGTACCGTCACGGGCAAGCAAGGCCACGTCTACAAACGCCGCTACGGCCTCTGCCTGGAAACGCAGCACTTCCCCGATTCGCCGAATCATCCGGATTTTCCGAGCACAACTCTGAAGCCGGGAGAGACGTTCAAATCGAAGACGGTTTTTAAGTTTTCGACGAAGTAGAGATGGGTTGTCGAAAGAATGACATCCCGTAGGGATGTGTGACAGTAGCCCGGCGTTTCCAACGCCGGGATCGTCCCTAACGAGACTCGTCCCGTTAGGGACGATTGAACCGTGATCGAGTCCCAGTACATTTCAGCCGTGCCGACGGCATGTCCGCAGTCTCTCCGGGACCAGCGACTCACTGCTCTTCTTTCAACTCCTCCAGCAGTTCCTTCTCCAAACTCCGGCACCGCTCCGCTCCTAACTTCTTTCCGCCTGAAGTCAAATAAAACGTATCGATCGCCATCTGCCCCTCTGTATCGATCAATGCAATTTCGATGTTGCACTTCTGATCCGACAGGCACGACGCGATCCGATGCAGCAACCGCGGCCGATCCTGCGCGATCACCTGGACCAGCGTGCTCGCGGACGACGACGAATCATCGAACTCAATCTTCGTTTCGATCTTTACCTTGGTGATCGCACTCTTCTCCGAGCGCTGCCGGTCGCGCAACATCTTTTCCAGATCAGCTTTTCCCGCCAGCACGTCGGTCACGCTAAGTTTGAAGCGCTGCCACTCCGAAAGATTCAACTCCAGAGTGCGGAATCGATCGGTGAAGTAAATTGTGTCGACGACGGTCCCCGCCTCGTTCGAGAATGCGTTCGCCTTGACGATGTTCATGCCCCAAGCTGCCAGCACGCCGGACAACTTCGCAAACAAAGACGGACGATCCCGCGTCACCAGAGTCAACTCGTACCAGTGCCGCCCGCGCTTCAATTCCACTTGCATCGGATCGGTTTTCAGTTCATCCGCCATCGCCAGATGGCGCATCACTTCTTCGGCGGAATGCACCAGCAAATAGCGCTGCGGAAATCCCTCGAGAAATTCTTTGAACTTGCTGCTGGTCACCGGCGCCAGTGACCGCAACCGCGCCAGCTTTTCATCATTCACATCCGCATGCACGCGCTGATCGGCGCTGCGGTTCAGGTAGTTATCGGCGCTCATGTAGAGCTGCCAAACGTTCTCCGCCTTCCACGGCGTCAGCGCTTCCGGATTCACCGCCTTGATGTCGGCGTAGGTCAGCAGGCATAGCATCTTCAGGCGCTCCGGCGTCCCCATCTTTTCCGCGAAGGCCGCCACCGTCTCCGGATTGAAAATATCGCGCCGCAGCGCCGCCGACATTTCCAGATGCCCGCCAATCAGGAACAGCACCTCCGCCCGCTCCTGCGGATCAACGTCCAACCGGTCCATCGCATGATTTGCAACCTCCAGGCTGGCCTCCACGTGATTGTTTCCGGGCATGCCCTTGCCGGTGTCATGCAGCAGCAGGGCGAGGTAGAGCAACTCGGGGTCTTCCAACTCTCCCAGCAATTCCGCATAACGCTTGTCCCACTCTGACTTCGACTGTTTCAGCCGATGCAGGCTCTCTATGGCCAAGAACGAATGTTCATCCACCGTAAAGCGGTGATAGAAATCCCGTACGACCAGCGAATCGATCAGCTTCAACTCCGGCAAAAGCAACGTCAGCAGGCGCAGCGAGTGCATGGCCCGTAGCGCGTCGGCGGCATGCGGCTCCAACAGAGTCTCCTGGAGATAGAGCCAGAGCTCCGCACCCCGCGGAGGCATCGATGCCAGGGCCGGCAGTTCCTGCTCCACTCGGTATTCCGTCGTGGCGCTCAACTTCAACCCGTGATGCGCCATAAAGTGAAACATGCGCAGCAGAACTTCCGGATCCTGCAATGCAGAAGTCTGTTGCAAAAAGATCAGCCCGTCCACTACCGAGAAATCCGCCGACGTAAGCCGCGTCCGCCAGCTTTGCACCTGCCGGTACAGGGCGGACCACGCCTCCGGAATCTCCTCGAGCAGTTGCATCACGCTGCGCTGCACTGCGCGCGCGTGACCGAAATAGATGCGCATCCAATCGGCGGCAGAAAGTTCGGGCGCATCCGCGGCTCCGATGCGCTTTGCCGCCGCTTCGTCCTGCGCCTCCCAGCTCAGCGTGTTGTCGTCCCGCCCCTGCCGGAAGTGGAGAAAGCACCTTGCCGACATTAGAAAATCAAGCGCTGCATCCAATTGCTTCCGCACAGGAGCTCTCAGCGAGCTCGCGTCCGGCCAGTCATGCAGTTTGCCCATCGCAGAGATCAGCGCCAGCCACGACGCCACATTGCAATCGCGCAGCCCGCCCGGCGCCTCCTTCAAATTCGGCTCCAGATGGTAGAGAGTCATCCCGTATTTTCCGTGCCGCTCGCGAGTGACCTCAGCCAGACCCTGCAGCAGCGCCTTGGATTCGCGCATCACCAGCTTGGGAATCGATTTGTCGTGCAGCCGCCGGAACAGATCGAGATCGCCCGCGAGATAGCGGCAGTCGAGAAGAGAAATTGTGAACTCTGTGTTCGCGGAGTCGAAGCGCTCGCACTCACTTAACGTTCGCGAGGCGGGACTCAATTTCAGCCGCAGGTCCCACAGCTCCTGCGAAAAACGCCGCACCGTATCCTTGAACGTCTGCTCGGCGTCACGATCTCCGAAAAGAAAAAGTATGTCAATGTCGGAATGCGGAAACAGCCAGCCGCGCCCGAAGCCGCCCGTGGCGACCAGTGCAACATTGGCAGGCTTGGCCTGATCCGGAGAGAAAATGTCGGACCACAATCGCAGAAGAACGTCTTCCACCAGTCGCGTGCGCTGCGCAACCGCGGCGCGTCCATTTCCACTGGCTTCGAAAGCCTGCTGAATCCGCGCTGACTCGTCGGCTAGAGAGCTGCGCAGCTCGCTGATCAATGTGGACGCCGCCATAGTGAAAGTAACTTGCCCCCGACGGCTGCCGCGCTATAAGGCCCCTTCGCCGCGCTCGTCGTTTCGAATGCGGATCGCTTCATCGATGCGGGAGAGAAAAATCTTTCCGTCGCCAATCTTTCCAGAGCGCGCCGCCCCCAGGATGGCCTGCACCGCCTTCTCCACCATGGCATCGGCGAGGACCATTTCGATCTTGGTTTTCGGAATCAGATCCACACTGTATTCGCGCCCTCGATAGACCTCTGTGTGCCCTTTCTGCCGGCCGTGCCCTCTGACCTCAGTCACTGTCATGCCTTCGGCTCCAATTTCCTGGAGCGCGGTTTTCACCGCTTCGAGCCTTGAGTTCTGGATGACCGCCTCAATCTTCGTCATAAGATGTTCTCGAATCCTGTTCTGGGTCGATTGCGCCGGCGTCGCGCATGCCTTTACTCCTCGGACACGGTTTCCTGCGACGCTTCCCAATTATCTCTCTTCCGAGAGTGCGGCGGAAATCCTATGGACGGATCGGATCTGTGTCACCCTTGTCTTCGACACGAACTGCCGAAAACATGCCCTCCAAGATGCCTCACTCTATCGTCCGATATTGCTTCGCGGAAATCGAAACTATTTATCGCATCGATCAGGTTTTGTTATTGATTGGAATACTAATGAGCGAATCGCCTTGTCCTGCACGGTCTTTGAGCGGAGCGCCCTTGTCAGGACTCGCGGCATGAGGTTTCTGTCAGTAGAGACTGAGGGATATTGAACTCGACATCGCGTTGCATGCGGCCAGCGGAGGCTGGCGGAGGGGCACCAACAGGCCGCTGACGGGAATCACCGCGTCAGATGGAATTCCTCGTGCAACTTCGCGGTGGAGTCTTCTCCAACCCAAACGTCGAAGTGCTCCGGTTCGACAACCCATCGTTTCATCGCCGGACTCCAAAACTGCAGTTCGTCCGGCCCCAGAGTGAAGTGGATCGTCTGCTTCGCTCCCGCTTCCAGGTTCACGCGCTGAAAACCCTTCAACTGGCGGACGGGCCGCGATGCGCTTCCCGCGCGCTGATGGATATAAAGTTGGGCCACTGCATCGCCTGCCCGTGCGCCAGTGTTGGTGACGTCAACTGAAACGTCCAGATGACCACCAACTCTCGCCGACGCAGCGCTCAGCTTCAAGTTCTCAAACGAAAAACTGGTATAGCTCAGGCCATACCCGAACGGATAGAGCGGGCTGCTTGGAAGATCCCAGTAGCGCGACTTGAAATCCGGCGCATCTTCCCGAGCCTGCGTACGATTGTGGTTGTAATAGATTGGAACCTGCCCCGTGCTGCGCGGCCAACTCACCGGCAAGTGCCCGCCGGGATTCGCATCTCCAAACAGCACATCCGCAACGGCGCTCCCGCCCTGACTTCCGGGATACCATGCTTCCAGGATTGCCGGTACATGCTCCGCCGCCCAGCTAATGTCCAGCGGACGCCCATTCACCAGCACCAGGACGACTGGTTTGCCCAGCGCTACCACCGACTCCAGCAATTCTTCCTGCCCACCCGAAAGTTTCAGCGACGACCTCGATGCCGATTCTCCGCTCATCAAGTCGATCTCGCCTAGCACCAGCACCGTCATATCGCAACGCTTCGCTACAGCCACGGCGTCGTCAGCCGCCCTGCGTGCTTCGTCTTCCGATTGCGCCGCCTGTTCTTTCATGGTCACAAACGGAATGTTTTCAAACGGAGACGGAATGTCCCGGTGAATATTCGGCCCGTGGGCAAATTCCACGCGGACGTTTCCTCCCACTTTTTCCTTGATACCACGCACAATACTGACCGTCGGTCCCGGCTTCACGATCGCGCCCCACATGCCCAGAAGATCGTCCTCGGCATCGGCCAGCGGTCCAATCACTGCGATGGACTTAATCCCCTGCCCGGTCTTATCCAGGGGCAACACGTTGTGCTCGTTGCGCAGCAGAACAACCGATCGCTGCGCGGCCGTCCGGGACTTCGCCAGATGCTCGGGCGCACCCAACACCTGCGGCAATCGCGCCTCGTCAATATATGGATGCTCGAAAAGGCCCAGCCGAATTTTAGCTTCGAGAATCGGCAAGACGGCGTCATCGATCTGTTTCACGGAAATGCGCCCCTGCTTTACTTCCGCCGCCAGAAACTTCAGATACGTTCCACTCGCCATATCCATATTCAGTCCCGCGCTGAACGCCTTGTACGCAGCATCCTCGCCATCGCGGGCGTACCCGTGCGTGATCAGGCTATGCACAGCCACCGCATCACTGACTACGAATCCTTTGAAGTGCCAGGCGTCGCGTAAAACATCGCGCAGCAGCCACGCGTTGCCGCTTGCCGGAACGTCGTTCAAGTCCATGTACGCGCTCATCACCGAGCCTACGCCTGCATCCACCGCGGCCTTAAACGGCGGCAAATAGACGTTCCACATCAACTCCTCTGGAATGTAGGACGAGTCGTAATCCCGCCCGCCGTCCGCGGCGCCGTAGCCCGCGAAATGTTTCACGCACGCCATGACGTGATCAGGCGAGGTAAAATCCGTGCCCTGAAAACCGAGAACCTGCGCTCGCGCCATGGCCGCGCCCAGGTACGGATCCTCCCCCGCTCCTTCCACCATTCGTCCCCAGCGCGCGTCGCGCGCAATGTCGACCATCGGCCCGAACGTCCACTCAATGCCCGCAGCCCGCGCTTCACGTGCCGCTATCGTTTGCGAAGCCTCCACCATCTTCGGATCCCACGACGAAGCCATCGCTATCGGCGCGGGGAAAATCGTGTGGTACCCATGAATCACATCCAGCCCAAACATGATGGGAATGTGCAGCCGTGATTCATCCACTGCAATATGCTGCCAGCGGTTGATTTCCTTCGGATCGGAAACCCACAGCACCGAGCCCGCGCCATACTTGCGGACCATGTCCTCAGGCTCTGAGCCGATTTGCTCCTTGAACTCTGGGATGGGAAAGCCCGGCATCTGCGAGAGCTGCGCAATCTTTTCCTCAAGCGTCATCTGCTTCAGCAGATCGGCTGCCTTGGGATGGCTTTGCGCGTGAAGATGCGGCAGGCAAAGTTGCGCGAAAATGAGGACGACCAGAAAACGAGAAACTGAAAACGACTCGGACGGGGAGTGCGCTCCAGACATTTTTCTCTCCTCGGAAACAGCTCCTGCACGATCGACTACTTCGCTGGCCCTTTGGGCGGTTCCGGCGGCGCCGCTGGCTTGGCAAACTTCGCATCGTCCACCGCAACGTCCTGCTGCACATCGCTGATCTGAATCGTGAATCGCCCGCTGGGCCGGGCCAGCGTCCATCGGTAGGGAACTTTCACACCATTCACGGCCCGGTAATCGGCGTAGTCAATCTGCACCGGAAGCCGCCCCAGCGCGGTCTCGCCATACCGAACCATCCGCACCAGCAACCCGGTCTGCGTGTCAAAGTACAACTCGATCGGCGTCTTGCCCTCGCGCTCTCCCACCACGGCATACACCTCACTGTCGCCGATCTTCTGCGTGCCGTGCACTTTCAAATCGCTGAACATCGACTTCAAATGCGTTGCCAGATGCAAATCGGCGTCAATCGCAGCTCCCTCTACATCGCCGCCATGCATCTCGCGCACCGGATGCCCAGTTGCGCCCATCCACCCGGCATGCCCGTCAAAGGCCGTAATGTTGTCGCCCTCTGGCATGTGCGTGAATGAAATCCGCTTGTCCGGATCCTTGGAGTAGATATCGATTGGAATGGCTTTGCCGCCTACATCAATCGTCCCTTTCATCACGCGACTCGTGACCTTGTCGATGGCCGCCGTCCCGCCTGAAGCCTGCAGATATTTGTCCAGCAATTCGACGCCGCTGGGTCCGGAGCTTTCTTTCGTTTCCATTTCTGCCTTCTTCGGCGCGCCCATTGCCTCCTTAGGTTCTTCGCTCATGACCACCGGAATCGCGATCGGCTTCGCATTGCCCCGGTGGCACGAATAGCAAGTCACCTCGCGATGCCCCTCGAAATTTTCCTTGTTGATGGCGAACATCATCTCCATCATCTTGCGCGCGGTCTGCTTCGGCTTCTTGTCGTCCTTGTCGAAAGCCCCCTGCACATGGCAGAAGTCGCACTCCACGCCCAGCGACGCAGTAATGAATTGCATGCTCGGAATCAACTGATCCGCCGGAATGCCTTTGAGTGTCTGTATGTTCTTGAACTGCTCCTCCGCCTTCTTCGGAGCCGGAGCGCCAGGTTCCTGCGCTCGAATTCCGCGAACCGCAAATGCGCACATCAAAAGAACAGCCACAACGCCCAGAGTCATTGCCGGTTTTGAATTCATTGGTCTTTACGCCTCGGTCGAAATGTCAAAAGTTTAGCAGAGCATCGAAGCCGTAGCGATCACTTATGTTCGCTCGCTGCATCCCCCTGCCGCACAAAAAACTTCCACTTATCCATCGCCGCGGGAACGGCCACGTCGAAGAATCCCACCATCATTTCATCCGAAGTCTGATCTCCCCACGTCACCGTCTTCTCTGGATCGGGGTTGTGCGGATTATTCTTCGAATTGTCGTACCAGGCAATCGCCCGCAGCCGCGTCCCCCCCTTGAGCGGACGCGGCTCTGCCAGCTTGTAACTCAGCTGCCAGTGAAAGTGGTAGTTCACCCGCAACAGCACTGCCACGCTGCCATCGTCGTGCACAAGGTCATATTCAAACCGCTTCCCGCGGAGGTGCATGTGCGGAAACAAGCTTAGTAAAGTTGCATCGTTGGGCAACGTGCCCTGCACCTCGACACGAAAATCATCCGCTCCTGGAGGAATAATCA
>Ga0066790_10001316_pt1 | contig 10374 bp, 7 predicted proteins | sample OrgsoiDNA2013050_FD_70963 | JGI IMG/M metagenome (GOLD analysis project Ga0066790, IMG submission 70963) | Permafrost soil microbial communities from the Arctic, to analyse light accelerated degradation of dissolved organic matter (DOM) -... | ecosystem: Environmental > Terrestrial > Soil >...
ATGTGGCCAGGACGCTCCCCGAAGACGACCAGCGCCGGGCCACGCTCCTGGCGGTGTCAGATAGCGCGCTGGCGGAGGAAGCCACTATACGGCCTGTCATCGCGGCCCGGCTGCTCGGGCTGAGCGAGAAGAGCGTCCGCGCCTGGGCGGCGGCGGGCGTCCTGACCGTTGCCCGGCGCTCTCCCCGGCTGCTACTGGACGTGCGCAGCGTTCACGCGGTCAGTCACCTGGTCAGCGAGCTGCGGGCCGCCGGGCAGGACCGGGATCTGCTCGATCGGGTGTGGCGCCGTCTTGAGGACGCGGCACTGCTGGATCGTGACGACCTGCGTGAAAGCGTGGCCCAGATGCGCCGCGGTGAGGGCCGCGTGCTCCGCCCGATCCACTCCGGCAGCCCTCCAGAGAGCCGCTAAAGTCCGGGGGTATGCCCACCGAAGTCATTGCCACGCCCCGCGCGGACCAGCAGATAGCCGGGCTGGACCGCACCCATGCCAGGGCATTCGGCGAGTTCCTGGATGACCTGGCGGCCCGGGGTTGCAAGGCGCTCGGCTACCGGCTGAGCGGCCCTGCGCCGGCGGACCACATGTGCATCAAGCACCTGCGAGATTTATTGAGGGTAGTCGTCGCGTTCGAGGGACAGCAGCGGGCCTGGATCTTCCTGGCCGGCCGCCACGATGACCAGGACTCGGTCCTGAATGTCTATGCCGAGCTGTACCGGCTGCTCGGGGTAGAGCCGTCAGACAGTGCCGGACGGGATAAGCCGCCGTGTTGCGACGAGAGCACGGACCTGCCGCCAGTTCTCGGCGCGGCTGTCACCGAGTTCGTCGAGCGTGCGGCGAAGGTCCGCAGGACAAGGCGCCAGCCCGCGTCGTTACGGGTATGGGCACAGCATTAACTCCAGATGGTGACGTAGACGGGGGGGCGGAACTTTGACGGGGGGACGCCGCTGGCGGGGGAGCGCATCAGCTTCATGGCCTCCGGCGTGCCCAGGAAGTGCCGCAGCGACCCGGCGATGGTGGGCCGCCGCTCGCGCTGCAGCGTCGTGGCGTACCAGGTGGCCTCCATCGGCGTCGCCGGTGTCTCGATGACCCGCAGCTCACCCCGGCGGACCTGCGGGTGGAGCAGGTGCGCGACGCCGGGGGCCACGCCCGCGCCGCTGGCCGCCGCGGCCCACGCGGCCGTGGCGTTGGGGAAGACCCGGATGCGGTTCTCCGCGACACCCAGCCGGGTCAGCAGCCGGCTGACGTCGCTGGATGGATCGATGCCCGACGGGTCGACCAGCCACGGCCAGCCGGACGCGCTGCCTTTGAGCGAGTCGTGCGGGGACGCCACCGCCACCATGTGGTACCGGAAGACGGGCTCGCTGACCAGTTCCTTGTCGGTCAGCAGCGGCCCGAGAGCCATGTCCGCGAGACGGTTGACCACCAGTACGGCCATCTCGCCCTCGGCGGCGACCCCGGCCGAAGCCTCCACCGGCTGCGCGAACCGGCGGGAGAACGCGTCGGTCAGTGAGCCGGCCACGAACTCCGCGATCGGGCTGGTCGTCACCAGGCGCAACTGCTCCGGCAGGCCCTGCCCGGACCGGACCGCGGCCTGTGCCTCCGCGCCCAGCGCCACCATCTGCGAGGCGACCGGCAGCAGCTTTACCCCGGCGGTCGTCAGGCTCATCGTGGCGCCGTTTCGCATAATGAGCTGGTCACCGAGGTGCTGGCGGAGCGCGGTCAGGGCCTGGGAAACGGCGGGTTCGCTCACGTTCAGCATCTTGGCGGCGTCTTTGACCGAACCGAGCCGCGCCACCATCACGAACGCGCTGAGCTGGGTGAGCGTCACAGAGATGATCATCTGCCCGTTTACCGGGATTTGCCAGGACATTTAAGTCAATGCTTATTCTGCTTGTGCCGCCCCACGCAGGAGGATCCAATGCAGGTTCCGTCGCACGTCGAGTACGAGAGGGCGACGAGCGTGGAGCACGCGCTCGAACTGCTGGCCCGGTTCGGCCCGGAGTCCCGGGTGCTCGCGGGCGGTCACAGCCTGATCCCGATGATGAAGCTGAGGCTGGCTCAGCCGGAGACGCTGATCGACATCAACGCGATCAGCGGGCTGTCCCGGATCGCGGTGCAAGGTGACGAGCTGCGGATCGGTGCCCTGGTCCGGCACGCCCAGCTCCTGGACTCCGCCGTGGCCGGTGAGCACTTCCCGGTCCTGCACGATGCGGAACGGGTCATCGCGGACCCCATCGTGCGGAACTGGGGGACGATCGGTGGCTCGCTCTGCCAGGCCGACCCGTCCGAGGACCTGTCGGCGGTCTTCGGCGCGATCCGGGCCACGGCCCTGATTCAGGGCCGTGACGGCGCCCGTGCCGTGCCGGTCCGTGAGTTCCACCTTGGCCCGTACGAGACCGTCGTGGCCCCCGGTGAGCTGCTGACCGAGCTGCGCGTCCCGATCAGGCCGGGCGGCGGGAGCGCGTACGAGAAGGTCGCGCGGCGCGTTGGTGACTGGTCCGTCGCGGCCGCCGGTGCCGTCATCTGGCTGGACCCGGCGTCCGGGACACCCACCGTGTCCGAGGCGGGGATTGGCCTGGCCGCGGTGGGAGCGGATCACTTCGTGGCGGGGGAAGCCGAGGACTTCCTGCGCGGCCGGCCGACCAGCGACGAGACGTTCGCACGGGCCGGGCAGATCGCCGCGGAGCACTGTACCCCGGCTGCCGATCAGCGCGGGCCGGCCGACTACAAGCGTCATCTCACCGGTGAGCTGACCACGCGGGCGCTGCGCCGGGCCGCCGCCCGGGCCCGCGCCCGGGCCCGCGTCCGGGTCCTTGGCCAGGAGGCCTGAGGTGGAGATAACGCTAACGGTCAACGGGGCCGAGTACACCCGGGACGTGGAGCCGCGCATGCTCCTCATCCACTTTCTCCGCGACGAACTGGAGCTCACCGGCAGCCACTGGGGCTGCGACACCTCCAACTGCGGCGCCTGCGTGATCTGGCTGGACGGCGCGCCACTCAAGTCGTGCACCGCGCTGGCGGCCATGGCCAGCGGCCGCGACATCCGCACGGTCGAGGGACTGGAACGCGGCGGCGAACTGGACGCGGTCCAGCAGGGCTTCATCGCCTGCCACGGCCTGCAGTGCGGATTTTGCACGCCGGGCATGATGATGACCGCGCGCTGGCTGCTGGACCGCGTCCCTGACCCGACCGACGCGGAGATCAGGGAGGCCATCTCCGGCCAGATCTGCCGCTGCACCGGCTACGAGAACATCGTCCGCTCCGTCCGCTGGGCCGCCGCTCACCCGTACGGGGCGGCGGGGCCGGATGGATCAGCCGCCCGTGAGGTGACGGCGTGACCGCCGTTCAGGAGCAGGGCACGCCGATGGGCTACGGGTCCATGCGGCGTAAGGAGGACGCCCGGTTCGTCCGCGGCAAGGGCCTCTATATCGACGATGTCCGGCTGCGCGGCATGCTGCACGGCGCCGTCCTGCGCAGCCCGTACGCGCACGCCCGCATTCTGTCGGTGGACGTCACGGCGGCCGAGGCCCATCCCAAGGTCCGCGCGGTCATCACCGGGGAGACCCTGCTCCAGCGCGGCGTGGCCTGGATGCCCACGCTGTCCGGTGACCAGCAGGCCGTGCTGGCCACGGACAAGGTCCGCTTCCAGGGGCAGGAGGTCGCCTTCGTGGTGGCCGACGACCGGTACGCGGCGCGGGACGCCCTGGAACTGATCGACGTGGAGTACGAGCCGCTGCCGGTGGTGATGGACGCCCGCCGGGCGCTGGACGACGGCGCGCCGCTGATCCGCGACGACCTGGCCGGCCGGCAACCCGGGCCGGCCGGCAACCACGTCTTCGACTGGGATGCCGGGGACGCCGCGCGCACCGAGGAGGTTTTCGCGCGCGCCGACGTGACGATCGCCGAGGACCTGCTCTACCCGCGGGTTCACCCGGCCCCGCTGGAGACCTGCGGTGCCGTCGCCGACTTCGACCCGGTCTCGGGCAAGCTCACGATGTGGTCCACCAGCCAGGCCCCGCACGCCCACCGCCTGCTGTATTCCCTGGCGGCCGGGATTCCGGAGCACAAGATCCGGGTGATCTCGCCCGACATCGGCGGCGGGTTCGGCAACAAGGTCGCCATCTACCCGGGCTACCTCTGCGCGGTGATCGGCTCGATCATCTGCGGACGGCCGGTCAAGTGGGTGGAGGACCGCTCCGAGAACCTGATGAGTACGTCGTTCGCCCGGGACTACCACATGCGCGGCGAGATCGCGGCGACCCGTGACGGCAAGATCCTGGCCGTCCGGGCGCGCGTGCTGGCCGACCACGGCGCGTTCAACGGCGCCGCGCAGCCCACCAAGTTCCCGGCCGGTTTCTTCGGCGTGTTCACCGGCTCCTACGACCTGGAAGCCGCGTATTGCCAGGTGACCGGGGTCTACACCAACAAGGCGCCGGGCGGTGTGGCCTACTCGTGCTCGTTCCGCATCACCGAGGCCGTCTACCTGGTCGAGCGGATGGTCGACATGCTCGCCTTCGAGCTGGACGCCGACCCCGCCGAGCTGCGGATGAAGAACCTGCTGCGGCCCGACCAGTTCCCCTACACCTGCGCCACCGGGTGGGTGTACGACTCCGGTGACTACGCCCGCACGCTGCAGGTGGCCCTGGACAAGGCCGGTTATGCCGGGCTGCGCCGGGAGCAGGCGGCCAAGCGCGAGCGCGGCGAGCTGATGGGCATTGGCATCAGCTTCTTCACCGAGGCGGTGGGGGCCGGGCCGCGCAAGCACATGGACATCCTCGGTCTCGGCATGGCTGACGGCTGCGAGCTGCGCGTCCACCCGACCGGTTCGGCGGTGCTGCGCATCGCGGTGCAGACCCAGGGCCAGGGCCACGAGACGACGTTCGCCCAGATTGTCGCGGAGGAGCTCGGAATCTCCCCGGACGACATTGACGTGGTGCACGGTGACACCGACCAGACGCCGTTCGGTCTCGGCACGTACGGCTCCCGGTCGACCCCGGTGTCCGGGGCCGCCGCGGCGGTTGCCGCGCGCCGGGTGCGGGAGAAAGCGCGCATCGTGGCCGCCGCCATGCTCGAGGTGTCGGCGGACGATCTGGACTGGGAAAAGGGACGCTGGTTCGTCCGCGGCGACCCCGACCAGGGCCGGACGATCGCGGAGATCGCCCTGGCCGCGCACTCGGACCTGGATCTGCCGGAGGGCGTCGAGGGCCACCTCGACGCCAGCTGCGTCTACAACCCGCCGAACCTGACGTACCCGTGCGGCGCCTACATCTGCGTCGTCGACGTCGACCCGGGCACCGGGAAGGTCAGCGTGCGGCGCTTCGTGGCGGTGGACGACTGCGGGGTGCGGATCAACCCGATGATCGTCGAGGGCCAGATCCACGGCGGCCTGGCCGACGGCGTCGGCATGGCCCTGATGGAGCTGATCGCCTTCGACGCCAGCGGCAACTGCCTGGGCGGCTCGTTCATGGATTACCTGCTGCCGACGGCGGAGGAGTGCCCGTCCTGGGAGCTGGGGGAGACCGTCACCCCGTCGCCGCATCACCCGATCGGGGCCAAGGGCGTCGGCGAATCCGCCACCGTCGGGTCGCCTCCGGCCGTGGTCAACGCGGTCCTGGACGCGCTCAGGCCGTTCGGTGTCCGGCACGCCGACATGCCGCTGACCCCGGCGCAGGTGTGGTGCGCGATCCAGGGCCGGCCACTGCGCAGCGACCTCGCCATCACGTGAGCCACGACGTGACCCGCCGCGGCGGGCGGCGCGCGAAGATCCCGATTTAACCGAAACGGACATGGCTGGGCGTATCGCCTGGGTGCGCTGTCTAGCCGGACGATAGACTCGCAGCGTATGAGCGCGGCAGCGGAAGATCTTCAGGGGCGTTTCCCTGATGCGGCGGCACTGGCCGCCGTCCTGGACGGTACGGGGTACCTGGCTGGGGATGCGCTGGCGACCGCGCTGTTCCTGGCGGTGCGAATGGGCCAGCCGATCCTGCTGGAGGGTGAGCCCGGCGTCGGCAAGACGGAGGCCGCCAAGGCGCTGGCCGCCGGGATGGGCACCACGCTGGTCCGGCTGCAGTGCTACGAGGGGATCGCCGCCGCCGAGGCGCTGTACGAGTGGAACTACCCGCGGCAACTGCTCGCGATCCGCCTGGCCGAGACCTCCGGTGCGGCGCTGCGCGAATCTGACCTGTTCACCGACGATTACCTGCTGGCCCGTCCGCTGCTGGCGGCTCTGGATCACCCGGGGCCGCTGCCCGCGGTGCTGCTCATCGACGAGATCGACCGCGCCGACGACGAGTTCGAGGCGTTCCTGTTCGAGCTGCTCGCGGAGTCGGCCGTCACCATTCCCGAGCTGGGCACCCGCCGGGCCACGGTGCCGCCGGTGGTCATTCTGACCTCGAACCGGACCCGGGACCTGCACGACGCCCTCAAGCGCCGCTGCCTGTACCACTGGATCGGGTACCCGGGCCCGGACCGGGTCGCGGCCATCATCCGGCGCCGCGTGCCGGGTGCCTCCGACCGCCTCGCCGGGCAGGTCGCCGAGTCGGTGCGCCGGCTGCGTGACCTCGACCTGACCAAGCCGCCGGGAATCGCCGAGGCCGTCAACTGGGCCACCGCGCTGGGCGTGTTCGGGGAGAGCGAGCTGTCCCCGGCCGCCGCCGAGCGGACGCTCAGTACCGTGCTGAAGTACTCCGAAGACGAAGCGGCGGTCCACCGGGCCGGCCTGGCCACGCTCGTCGTGCCGAACGACTGAGCTCGTGTCCCGTGGCTGACCATTTTCCGGCGGGCGACGGGGCCGTCGCTGCGGTAGGGGACGAGCCAGCCGGCGACGTGGCCGCGGTCACGGCCCGGTTCGGGGCCCAGCTGCACGACGCGGGCGTCCCGGTGGACCCGGGTCGCTGCGAGCGCTTCGCGCGCGCCGTCACACTGATGCGCCCCCGTACCCGCGCGGAACTGTACGCGTGCGGACTGGCCACGCTGGTCTCCGGCCCGGATCAGATCGAGATCTACGACCGGCTGTTCGCCGCGGCCTTCGGCATCAGCCTGGAGCCGGCCGTCCCGGTCAGCCCGGCCGTCCCGGTCGGGGAGCCCGGTCCCAGGGACGGCAGCCCGCCCCCGGCCACATCGCCGGCTCCGTCCCCGGACCGCGCGAACGCGGCCCTCGACGCGCGGTCCGGCGAGGCCGGTGACGAGCCGGATCCGGAGGACCTCGATGAGATGCCGTGGCGCACGCTGTCGTCGGACGCCGAACGGCTGGCCGACCGCGATTTCGCCGACCTGTCCGCGGCCGAGCTGCTGCAACTCGAGGCGCTGATGCGGCAGCGCGCGCTGGCTACGCCGCCGCGCCGGACCCGCCGGTACCGGACGGAGGCGGCCGGCAGCCGGCCGGACCTGCGGGTGACCTTGCGGCAGGCGCGCCGCACGGGCGGTGAACCGGTGCAGCTGGCCCGCCGCGCCCCGCGTCTGCGGCCCCGGCGGCTGGTCGTGCTATGCGACATTTCCGGTTCGATGGAGCCGTACGCCCGGGCCATGCTCCAGCTCCTGTACTGTGCCAGCCAGGGCAAGGCCGGTCACCGGGCCCCCGGCCACGGGGCGGCCGGCCGGGCCCGGGCCGAGGTGTTCACGTTCGCTACCCGGCTGACCCGGATCACCGCCGAACTGGCCGCCGCCCGGCCGGAAACGGTGCTGGACCGGGCCGGAGCGGCTGTCCCCGACTGGTCCGGCGGCACGCGTATCGGCGCGTCCCTCAAGGAGTTCAACGACGAGTTCGGCTGTCCGGGGCTGGCCCGCGGGGCCGTCGTCCTGATCATCTCCGACGGCTGGGAAACCGGTGACGCGGCCCAGCTCGGGCAGCAGATGGCCCGGCTGTCCCGGGTGGCGTACCGGATCGTCTGGGCCAACCCGCGCACCAAGAGCCCGCGCTACCGGCCCGAGGTCAGGGGCATGGCGGCCGCCTGGCCGTACTGCGACGCGGTGGTCAGCGCGCACAGCCTGAACGCGATCGACGACCTGATCACGGCGCTCGCCGCATCCGCCTGACCGTCGTCAGCCTGCGGCTGCCCACCCAGCTCTGGCCTCACGCACCCCGGCGGACTCAATCACCATGCCGACCTCACCCGCCCTGCTGGCCCCATTGACCTCACCTGTCACGCCGGGCGCTCAGGCCACGTTGACCTGGACGGTGTGGTAGCCGGTGGCGCCGTTGGGCAGCGTCGGATGTACGACCGCGGTCTGCGTGTAGCCGGTCTGGTCGGTCGCCCGGACCTGGATTTTGTGCGCGCCCGGGGTGGCGTCCCAGCGGTAGTACCACTGCCGCCAGGTGTCGATCGTGTCCTGCGTGGCCAGGGTCGCCTCGTTCCACACGCCGTCCACGCCCACCTCGACGCGCGCGACGCCCTTGCGCTGAGCCCACGCGACGCCCCCGATGACGACGGGGCCCGCGGTGAGGGCCTTGCCGGGCTTCGGGGTGTCGATCCGGGACTCGGTCTTGACCTCGGCCTGCTCGGACCAGCCCCGCTTGACCCAGTAGGCGTTGTAGGCGGCGTAGGTCGTCAGTTCCATGTCGACGACCCACTTGGTCGCCGAGACGTACCCGTACAGGCCAGGGACGACGACCCGGACCGGGAAGCCATGTTCCGCAGGCAGCGGTTCGCCGTTCATGGACACGGCCAGCATCGCGTCCCGGCCGTCCATCACGGCCTGGGCAGAGACACCGATGGCCATGCCCTGCGTGTCGCGCATGACGATTTGGGCCGCCCCGGGGTGGACGCCGGCCTCGCGGAGCAGGGGGGCGAGCAGGGTGCCCTGCCAGCGGGCGTTCCCGGTGTAGCTGCCGCCGACCGACTCCGAGACGCAGATGATCGTGATGTCCCGCTGGATCTGCTGCCGCTTCATCAGGTCGTCGTAGTTGATGGTGATCGGCTTATCCACCATGCCGTGGATCCGCAGTTGCCAGTTGGCCGTGGTGGGCTGCGGGACGACGAGGGCGGTGTCGACGCGGTAGAAGCTGGCGTTCGGCGTGTAGAAGGGCGATATCCCCGGCACGGTCAGCTCGGAACCGGGTCGCAGCGGGGGCGCCTTCTGCAGCGGGCCGGCCACCGGGACCGGTGTGCTGGAGCCGCCCGTGCTGCTGGTACTGAGGGCCTGCTTGCCGAGCATCTTCCCGGCCACGCCGGCCACGACCGCCGCCCCGGCCGCCGTGACGCCGGCCAGCAGGAAATTGCGGCGGTTGGTGCCGACCACTTCCGGCTCGGCCGCGCCGCGGTAGCCCCCCCGGGCCCGCTGCGCCGCGGCCGCCAGGATGACCTGCGGGCTGCCGGCCCGGACGAGCAGGACCAGCGCCGCGACGCCAGCCACGCCACCGATGAGGGAGGGGATCACATCGGTGGCGTGGCTCTCCGGCCGGGTGAGGGCCACGAAGGCGCCGACGGCGCCGAGCGCGGCCATGCCGGCCACGCCGCCGGCCAGCCGGCGCCGGGCGAGCAGCCCGATGGCCATCGCGAGGACCGCGATCACCGCGTAGATGCCCGCCAGCAGGAGGAGCTTGTCGCTTTTGCCGACCACTCCGGCGGAGGCGTGGCCGAGCAGGGCGTCGCCGATCGCGATGACCGGCGAAGCCTGCGCGCGCACGAAGGCCGCCGCGAGGATGGCCACGCCGATCGCCACGGCGCCGGCCAGCAGCCCGGTCATGATGCCGGCCAGGAATCCCCGGCCGCGCCGTCGCCAGACTCCCGCGCCGCCGGTCCCGGTGCCCGTTCCGTTCAGATAGCGCTCGAGTCCCTGGTAGGCCGTGGGATCCGCGGTGGCGAGGTCGGCCAGCTTCACGCCGGGCAGGCTCGGGTGCTCGCTGCCGGACGGGTAAGCCTCCCGGCCCGGAGCCTGAGCCGTGCGGACCGCCTGCTCCGGGAAGGAGGGGTGGTCCGGGAAGTGGGCCTGCTCCGGGAAGGAGGGGTGGTCCGGGAAGTGGGCCTGCTCCGGGAAGACGGACGGCTCGGCGTAACGGGCTGGTTCGGGGTAGCCGGCCGAGCCCGCGTATCCGGACGGGGAGCGCCCGGCGCCCGCGAACGCGCCCGGATCCTGGTGGGCCGGGGCCCCCTGGTAGCCCGGGGCACCGGGTCGACCTGCGCCGGGCTGACGTGTGCCGGCGTACCCGTCCGCGTAGTTGCCCGCGTACCCGTCCGCGTACCCGTCCGCGTTATTGGCCGTCTGGTATTCACCGGCGTCCGGGAAACCCGATCCCTGGTAGCCAGGCGCGGGGGATTGCGGCCGGGGGGACTGGGGTCCCGGGGACTGGCGGCCTGGGGACTGGCGGCCCGGGGACTGGGGTCCCGGGTAACCGGCGTTCTGATATCCGGGCTCCGGGTACCCCGAGCCCGGGAAG
>Ga0066790_10001317_pt1 | contig 10370 bp, 9 predicted proteins | sample OrgsoiDNA2013050_FD_70963 | JGI IMG/M metagenome (GOLD analysis project Ga0066790, IMG submission 70963) | Permafrost soil microbial communities from the Arctic, to analyse light accelerated degradation of dissolved organic matter (DOM) -... | ecosystem: Environmental > Terrestrial > Soil >...
AACAAGGACGGAATCATCGTCATCAGCCGCGCGGATGGGCTGCGAAACACCAGCAGGAAGCCAAAAAAAATGACGCCCGCCGTGAGCGCGAAGCTCTCGGTGAGTGTCGGCAGCAGGCGCTCGGTGATTTCACCGGAGAGCACTCCCTTGCCGGCGAGGCGGCCGCGGACCTCGCGCAACGCCGGGTCATTCGCCTGCGCCGCGGCCCAGGTTTGTTCGACGAACTTGCGCATCGCGCCGGCCGGGCCGAAAAGCTCCCCGCGCCCGCGGATACTGAGCCGCACACTCGCGAGATTCGCCACGTCGACATAGTTGCGCGCACCGGGCTCGGTGAGCATGATCTGCTCGAGATCGGCAGCAAGCTTCGGCCAGTCGGCGGATCCCGTGGGCAACTGATCGGACCCTGAGGCGATATACCGAGCCCACCGGAGCACGGATGTGGGACCGTCCACGGCGTCGACCCCCGGATGCTGCTCGAGTCGGCGGGTCAACAGCTCCACGGCACGCAAAAAATCCGGGTCCAACGCATGCCCGGGCCGCGTCTGCAACCAAAGATCGATGACGTCGAGGCCGTTGGACTGCTCGAAGCGTCGCATATCCTGCGCCACGCGTTCGCTTGGATTGACATACGTCAGCGCATCGGTTTCGAGCGTCAAAGGTGCGATCTTGCCGGGGATCCCGAACAATGCGGCCGCGCCGCACAGCATCAATACGACCGCGCCGGCGACCAGCGGCCAACGGTAGCGGCGCGTCGCGGGGACCAGCGTGTCCACAAAAACAGGAAACCACTTGCCGTCGGGAACCGACCCTGAGCGCATCGCAGGACGCAGCATCGACTGCAGCGCCGGGAACAGAGTAAAACAGCTCACCCACGCCACGATCAGTCCGCACGCGGTCCACAGGCCCATTTCACGCACAGGTCGAATCTCCGACACCGCGAGTGCAGCGAAGCCGACCGCGGTGGCGAACATCGAGGCGGTGCAGGGCAGAAATTTATTGGCGAGCGCCCGTGCTTGATGCTCGAGAGGAGTCGGCGCGTCGTCCGGCTCCAGGTACCGAGAATGAATGTAGACGAGCGTCGCGGTGGTCGTGACCATGACGGTCAGCGGGACAATGGTTGAGACTAAGGTATTCGACCAGCCGAAGATGTCGGCCAATCCCACGGCCATCGCAACGACCGCACCGAGCGTGAGAACGATGGCGGCCAACGCGCGCCACGACCGGTACACGAGAAGCACCAACGTCATCAGAAAAATCCCGAAGAGAGGCATGAACTTCTTCGTGGCAGTGCCGGTTTGCCGCTCGAGCCATGCATCGAGCCACGGCGTGCCGACGCGGCGGATGGCGCTGAATGGGTGACGGGATGTCTCGAGAGGTAGCACGAGCGCGTCGATCGCCGCCAGTGCGCGGTCGCGATCGGCGGCGGAGTTCACGCGCAGTTCGAGCGCGAGCCCTAAGTAGTGCTCGCCCACAAGCCCGGCGCGGCGGAACAGCGCCGTGCCGGTCGCGAAGGCTCGCATATGCGCGGCGTCGTCCGGGCTGATAGTCTCGGACGAGCCCGAGCGGCGGTGGAGCGTCAGCAGGCTGTGAGCCGCTACGTGCGGTATTTTGTTGAGTTCGCGCTCGAGTCGGTCGGCACTTTGCAGCGCATCGGGGTTGAAAGGATCCGGCGCTTCGAGCATGAGAAGCGCCTGATCCCCTTCAGGGAACACTTGCGCGAAATCGAGCGTTGCTTGCGCCACGGGATCGCCGGCCACGACCAGACGCTCGATCGCCGGATCGGCGGGAATCCGTGCAGCACCGTAGATGCCGGCCACGGCGAGGATCGAGAAGGCGGCGACGATCCAGCGCCGCGCTTGCAGTACGCGGAGGAAGATTGACAGGAGCTTGGGGGAGATCGGCAGGTTCATGGTAGACGCGCGCTCACGCCGACACAGTAGGCCCTCAGCGCGTGAGAATGATAGCCTACGGCTATGAGCACTTTACTGATGGCTGCGGTTGCTACTCTCGTATTCTGCGCTCCGGGATCCCCAGGCGGAGCGGGCGACGCTCAGCCGTTCGTTGATCAATTCGCCATTGCCATCGCCGCAACCGCTGGTTGGCCTGCGGGAAGTCTTGCTGCCGTCTACGACCCGACCGAGCAGGGCGGCCTGGCGAAACTCGGCAGTTCCGATGCGGCGCTGGCCTTCGTGCCGTACGCTTTCTTCGTCCAGCACGCAGCGGAGCTGCATCTGACGCCGCTCGTGCAAGCGGACGTCGCGGGTATCGGTCCCCAGGAGCGCTGGACGCTGGTCGCGAAGGTCGGCGCGGTGACCGGCCCGACATCCCTCGCGGGGTACACCATCCTCAGCGTTGCTGGGTACGCCCCCGAATTCGTGCGCCACTCGGCGCTCGAGGCGTGGCCGCTACCGCCCGACGTGAAGATCGAGTCGACGGGACAAATATTGAGCGCCCTGAGAAGGGTTGCCGCCGGCGAACACGTGGTCGCATTGCTCGACCAAACGCAGGCAGCGGCGCTGCCGACATTGCCGTTCGCCGCGCAACTCAAGGCAGTGATGCAATCTCCGCCGCTGCCGGTTGCGATCGTTGCGGTCGTCGGCTCCCGACTGCCCTCCGCCCGCGCACGGGCCTTGCAGGCGGGACTCCTCAAGATGGGCCATGCAGCCGGGGACGCCGATATGTTGGGGCAGCTGCATCTGCAGGGCTTCGTGCTGCCCCGGCTTCTTAGGCCTTCCGCGGCGCCGTGAAGAGGTGCCTGGGATGCGCGCTGCTCGCGCTCATGGTCGTTGGGTGCGGGCCACCGCTGCGGCCAACGGTACCTCATCCGATTCCGACTCCAAGCTCGGTGGAGGAGCTGGCCGCAGCCATCGCCGTGGACGCGAAACGCAGCGATCGTGAGCCCGACTCGAAGATCCGCGGTGAGCTGGCGGCAGAGGCGACCCGCGCCGCAGAAGCCTGTCTCGCTCGCGAGCCGCAAGCCGCCGCCTGTCTTTACGGACGCGCGGTCGCTCTGGGTCTGGAGGCACGCGCGCACCCGACGCGGGCTGGTGAACTGCTCAATACCATGCTCGGTTGCTTGGCAAATGCCGACGCGGCGGATCCCAACTACGACCAGGCGGGTCCCGCGCGCGTGCGGGCGCTGGTGTTGATTCGAGCGCCAGGATGGCCGCTGGGCCCGGGCGACGCCGAGGCAGGATTGGTTGCCGCGCGTCGCGCCGCGACGCTGCAGCCGCACTATCCCCCGAACCTCTTGGCGTTGGCGGAGGCGTTGGCGAAGACCGGAGACACGCACGGCGCCCGGGAAAGTTACGATCACGCCCGCTCCGTGGCGCAGGCCCTACCTGCCACGGCGGATCGAGACGGCTGGCTGCGCGAAGCCGATGAGGCACTGCGACGCCGGTAGGGGCGGTCAGCGGTTGTTCTGCCGCGCCGCGCGCCGGCTGGTCGTGCGTCGCAGGCTGGCGCCTGGGGCGGCGCCAGCCTGGCGGTCCAGATCACCTCTGAGTTGGGCAGCCGCACCGGTGGAGACCGCGCCCAGCTTCGATTCGATGGTGGCGAGATCGGGCTGAGGCCCGCGGACGTGGCGCTCGAGTGCCTGGCGCATGACGCGTAAGTGCTCGGGCGTAGTGCCACAGCACCCGCCAATGATGCGTGCGCCTACGTCGTAGGCAAGGCAGACGTACTCTGCCATCAGCTCCGGCGTGCCGTTGAAGCGGATCGCGCCATCGACGAACTGCGGGATGCCGCAGTTTGCTTTGGCAACCAGGATGGCTGCGGGCTCCGCCGCCGTTGCAAGGTTGATGATGGACGCCACGAGTTCCGCCGGCCCGGTTCCGCAATTGCTGCCGCAGCCGGCAAGATGATGCTTGCGCTGCAGCCCGGCCAGGTCGACCGGTGTGATTCCCATCATGGTGCGGCCATTGGTATCGAAGCTTAAGGTCGCGAGCACGGGAAGCCCGGTCGTCCGCGCGCCGGCGATGGCCGCCTCGGCTTCCTCCACGGATGACATGGTCTCTATCCACAGCACGTCGGCGCCGCCCCGTGCCAGCGCCGCTGCCTGTTCCCCGAAGGCCTCACGGGCGGCATCGGCGCTGAGGGGACCCAAGGGTTCGAGGATTTCACCGGTGGGGCCCATACTGCCGCCGACGAGAACGACGCGGCCCGAGCGGGCTGCCTCGCTGCGGGCGATGGCAGCGGCTCGTTCATTCAACTCAGCGACGCGGTGCTCCGCACGGTGCAGCTTCAGCCGGTGGCGCGTACCGCCGAAACTGTTGGTCAAAATAATATCGGCGCCGGCTTCGATGAAGCTGCGGTGCAGGTCAGCGATACGGTCCGGGTGGTCGACATTCCAGATTTCCGGGGCGTCGCCTGATTGCAGACCGCGATCAAATAGATTGCTCCCGGTCGCCCCGTCGGCCAACAGCCACGGACGTTCTTCTAGCAGTGAATGTAGGCGATCGGTCATTTCGAGGCGTGCAATCCTGTCGGTCGCTGAGCGTGAACATCGGCAAGTCTTCACCTTCATTTTACGCGGATCGTCAATACCGGTTGTCGTTATTTCCTTCTATTCCGCATCGGCCGACGATCGAGTACATTAGCGCCGGCTGCATGAGTAGCGCCGACTGCACGAGGATTGTGCGATGAACGAAGCTCGCGATGAGTTGCGATCCGCCGTGCTCTGGATGGAGGCGCTGACAGACGGACTGCTCATGCCTCAGGATCGGCGCGCGCGCTTGGCGCCGGGATGTCTCGCTGTAGCGCGACCGAACTCGCCGATTTATCGGGACATCGGAGCGTGGCGCTCGCCTGCCGCGAGCGAGCTTTGAAATTCGCGGCCGCGCGGCGCGAGTAGCGGGCTGACGCGCTACTGATGCGAACTCATGGGTCGCCGTTCCATTCGGGAAGGTCTTCGCCGATGATGCCAGTTCGGCAGCGGCAGACAAGGAATTGGTATGCATGACGAAGCGGAAATTACCATCAACGGCACCAAGCTCACGGATTCGGAATCCATGACCATTCGTGTCGCTGTCGATACGCTGGCAAACGTCCTTGCCGAAGATGTTGGCGAAGGCGAGGTTAAAATACTGGCGGATCGATACATGACCGCGCTCAGTCGGATTCAGACGCTTCTCGAAAGCCGTCAAACGCGTAAGCAGTAACACCTTGCAGCCACACAATCGCGCCGAAACCATGCTCAACAGGATGCGAAAATGGCTATTGGCGGCCGCCTGTCTTGGAGCGGCCATAGCATCTCCCACAACATCCCATGCGGACGAACCATCCCCTTCGAATGAACCGTCCGCTATTAGAACCGCGATCGACGACACGGAGGAATATTTCACGGCTCCGCTGAGATGGGATGTCGAAGATTGGACGTACTTCGGTGTAACTCTAGCGGCGGTGGCTGCGGCTCATCAATTCGACTCGACCGTCCGCTCGCACTTTGCAAAGGGATCCAACGCGGGACTCAATGGCGGCCAAGACAAGAATAGTTTGCGGGATGCGATTCCCGCATTAGCGCTGATCGGGGGGACCTGGGCCACGGCGGGATATCTCGGCGACTCGGATGGTTATCGAGAGACGTGGCGGTTGGTCGAGTCGGGCATCTTCAGTACGGTAACGGCCGAGGCTTTATCGCTCGCCGGAGGTCGCGAGCGGCCCGATGGAACGACGTCGCCCAATCAATGGCGAAAGGGCAGCGGTGCGTTCCCATCCGTGCATGCGAGTGCCGCCTTCGCAATCGGAATGACGTTTGCGGAATCGGGCAACGATGAGTACCGATGGATACGCCGGATCGTGGGGTACGCCGTTGCCGGCGGTACCGCGTACATTCGCATTAAAGACAATGTGCATTGGGTGTCCGATACCGTCGCGGGCGCCGCCATAGGCATCGCCACGGCCCGCTTCGTGCTCAATCGCGAAAACGGCAACCATGGTGAGATTGCGTTCGCGCCGCAGAAGGGCGGGTGGATGCTCTCTTACAACGTGCCTCTGCGTTAGCCGATGGGCGGTCCGAGCCGCAGCGTCGCGAACGAAGTGTCCATGAGCGTACGTCAAGTAACGAGGCCATAAAGTGGCGCCGGGCGCAACCGGATGTAGGATTAGACCGAAGCGGCCCGGTTATCGATTCAAGCAGCGTCCGAAGCGTTGAGCGACTCGACTGGCGTACCACTCCGTCGTGAGCTTTCGCGTGAGTTTGGGTCCGTGCAGCTCGATTGTCGGTACTTGGGCGCGCGGCAGGGAATGTCTTTCGGACTGCTCCGCGAGCACAAACACTTGCTGATAGAGCGGTGTCCGTTCAAGATCCGCCGTCTTGGCCAGTTCGAGCGCACTGTGGATGGTGGCGTCGCTGACGTTCAGCCGCGGGGCCAGCGCTCGCACGGCGAGCTCCGTCGCTCCCAGAACTTTCGCATCGTCGTGCGGTAAAAGCGCGCCGTCGGCGACGAGCGGAATACCTGAGGCGATGGCGACTGCGCGTTGGAAAGCCGCATTGCGGCTGGCGTACCGGCCTGCGTTGAAATCGGCAAACCGATAAAGATACCGATCGTAGGGCGCTGAGTAATCCAACAGGTGGGCAATGCCGAAGTACACGCCCCCGCGCCGCGTAAAGACCTCATCCGCAATGCTGACCTTGACGGGATAAGGATACGGCCTGATTGCGGCAAACCGCTCGGCGAACGTGACATGCACTTGCATGGGACCGCGCGTGCGAATGGGGTTGCGGTCCGCGAACAGGGTGCGCCCCATCGGCACCGCTCCGATGAAGTCCTCGAATATATCGCTCAGTTCTTTTTCGGTTTTGGCGCTGTCGATTCGATCGCTATAGGTGCGTCCGGTGGGTGACGGAAGTTCGAGGACGCTATGCACGATCATGCTAGGTACGCCGGCGTGCGCCGCGCGCCCGTCGATCTCGCGCCAGGCGATGGCCGGTAAGCCGGGCACCACCGGGTCGACGTGAAATCCGGATTCTTGCTCGATGACGGCGACCACTGCACAGATACTTTCGTGATTCGGTGTAATGCCGAGCACCGTGAAGGCGGCATACAGGTCGGTAGTCCACCCGGCACGGTCTGACACGGAACGCGGCAGCGATCGCTCGATCAATTCCCGCGCTTCAGCCGGACTTACCGTGGGCGCAGCATGGCGGGGCCGCTCGCCCGCGCACCCAGACAACAATGCCGTCAATCCGAGCAGCGCCCATAAAACCCCGAGCCGCCATCGATTGCCGTCCAGAGATTGCCGTGTTACCGAGTATTTCAGTAACGCGTCCGAAGGTACGAGCGTAGCCGCTGATACGAGCGTATTTGGGAACCTTGAAGATGTCATTGTGGAATTTACAATAGGGAGAACTTGCAGTTCAATGGCGTAGAGTTCAAGTTAGCGACTTTTGGGATGCTTGGGCCACCTGGCGTGACTGCACAGTGGAGATATGAATGGGAGACGTCGATGTACAGCCTGCCGACGCAGTGGCCAGCGCAAACGATGCGGCGCAGGAATCGGCCGCCGCCCATGGATTGCATGAAAATGCTTCGCGACGATGCGCTTTGACGTCCTCAGGTCCGGGTTGAAAACGCTTCGTTGAGTTCAGCGAACGGTACTCTTGCGACATCGCATTTATACCGGAGCATCGTTCGAAACGCCGACCAGCCCGCGTCGAGCACCGACTTGGCGTGCGATGTCTGGGTGAGTGCGTGGTCGGTTCGCAAGGGAAGAGTTTGAAGTTCATTCAAAACGGTCGGCGCGACATCGCGAAGGCAAGCTGCCGCGTACGTCATGCCGTAGAATGGATGGCAACCGGCGTCGTTGCGAGCGGCGCTCTGATGCTGACGCCAGCGTCGGCAACATTCGCGGGGGACCAACCGAGTGTTGTCATCGCTGCGCCTGTGGCGAAAGGGCCGGCCACCGGCCTGGCGGATTCTTCAGCCCTGCGCGCGACATTCTTCGGGACACGGCCGCAAGATATAGCGCCCATGCCGGCCACTGTGCCGTTGGTGGAGATCAATGCGCGCATGCCCTGGGCGCGGCCGGCGCCGAATATTTTCTGGTTCGACGGCAAACTGCGGGTGTATTTTTCGGCGCAGGACAAGCCGGCGCCGCTGGCGATCGTGATCGCCGGCACCGGCGGCGACGGCAACACGACGTCGCTGTCGACTCTACGGGGGGCGCTCTACGGCGCGGGTTATCACGTCCTGACGCTGCCGTCGCCGACTTTTCCTGGGTTCATCGTTTCCGCCTCCAGTACCGGTGTGGCCGGCGATCTGATGCAAGATGGGCAGGATCTCTATGCAGCGATCCAGCGCATCGTCGCGCACCTCCCGGGCAAGGTGCAAATCACCGACATCGACGTGCTGGGATACAGTCTCGGCGGCGCCAATGCCGGTATCGTCAAATCGATCGACGCGAACGAGCACAAGCTCCACATTCACCGCGCTGTGATGATCGAGCCTCCCGTCAGTTTGTTCGATTCGGTCGCGCGGATGGATAAGTTATTCGCGCTGAGCATCGGCTCCGGGGACGCCGGCGTGGAGCGCCTGTATCAAAAAATCTATGCGCAACTTGCGAATCTGTACCGCGCATCGGACCGCGTGGAAATCGATACGAATTTTTTATTGAGTGCCGCCGCCGCGGTATTGACTACCGATGCCGAGTTCTCTGCGGCAATCGCGCTGATTTTCCGCATCGACTTGATGAACGTGTTTTTTGCGGGCGACCTGTATGCGAAAACCGGCGTCGTCGTGGATCCCAAGCATCCGCCCAAGGTCGGCGAGCCGATGGAGCGCATCGAACGTGTACTTCGCGGCAAGCCATTCTCTGAATATTTTACGAAAGTGTTCGCACCTTATTATCTGAAGCACCGTGCGCATTCGACCACGGAGTCGCTGATCGCGGCGAATCGGCTCGACATCATCGGCGACGCGCTGCGCAACGATCCTGATTATTATGTGCAAACCAACAGCGACGATCTGATTCTGGACACATCGGAACTGGCCTGGCTGGAATCGACGTTGGGTTCGAAAATTGTGGTCTACGATCACGGCGGCCATCTGGGCAATCTCGGCGATCGGCAGCAAATAGCCGACATGCTGGATATGCTTGCGGGGCGTTGGCACGGTGCAGCCCAATGAGAATCGTCCCTGTCGTCGTCGCATTTGCGTTGACCCTGGGCGGCTGCGCATCGCAGGAATTCGTCGTTCATCAATTGCCGCCGGAAACGCCGGCGGCCGATAACGCCGCGGCGATCACAAGAGCCGAAGCCTTGGCGAATGACAAGCAGGAGGCCAAAAGCGAACAACAAAGCGGTGGTGAACAGGCGCCGCCGCTGACGTCTGCGGATGCGCCCTCGATGAGGACGTACGATCCCTGGGAACGCTTCAACCGCTTCAACTATCGATTCAACGCGAGATTTGACGAGGCGGTGTTCCTGCCCGTGTCGAACGGCTATCGCCGGCTGCCGCCGCGGATTCGCTCCGGCGTACATAATTTCTTCGGAAATTTGTCGGAAATCGGCAGCATCATCAATTACACGCTGCAGGGGCGATTGCGGCGGGGAGTACGCAGCCTCGGTCGGTTCGCCATCAACAGCACCATCGGCATCGGCGGTTTGTTCGATGTCGCCACGAAAATTCATTGGGCCAACGCGCCTACGGGATTCGGCACGACCTTGTCCAAATGGGGCATGCATCCTGGCCCGTATTTGGTCATTCCCATTTTGGGGCCCTCGACGTTGCGTGAAGGGATCGGTCTGCTCGGGGACTATGGGGCACCCTACGGGGTCAACATCGCCAATCTATACCGCGGCGACCAGTCGTGGGGTCTGGGCGTAGCCGACGCCGTCGATACTCGCGCGAACAGCAAGTTTCGGTATTACTCGAGCGGCTCGCCCTTCGAGTATGACGACATCCGCTTCCTCTATGTGCGCAAGCTCTTGCTGGAGGACGAAGGACTGCATAAGAAGGATCCTCGGAAGAGACCCCCGCCGGACGTGCCGGCGGGGCAGTAGCGGCCGGCGCCGGGCTGAACTGATGCCCGGGGCGGGTGTTCCTACCCGGAATGTTATTGCAGCCCGGCCCGGCGATGGACAGTATACGAAGTGCGGATCAGGCGGCGACTTCCTTCGGCCACGCGGTGCAGATCTGTTTGGATATGCAGCAAAACAAAGGCAAAACCAGCGCGGCAAGCGAAGCTGCTGAAAGGACGCGATGAAATCAAGTTTTTGGCGTATCGGGGTGAGAATCCGCTGGCGAATATTCTCGTTTCTGTTCGGATTTGGGTTCCTTGCCTACGTGCAGCAGAAGACCATCACGGTGGCCGCCGAACGCATGATGCCGGAGCTCGGGTTGAGCCAGCTGCAGATCGGTTGGCTGGAACAG
>Ga0066790_10001318_pt1 | contig 10363 bp, 7 predicted proteins | sample OrgsoiDNA2013050_FD_70963 | JGI IMG/M metagenome (GOLD analysis project Ga0066790, IMG submission 70963) | Permafrost soil microbial communities from the Arctic, to analyse light accelerated degradation of dissolved organic matter (DOM) -... | ecosystem: Environmental > Terrestrial > Soil >...
TGGCGAGGATGCGGGCGACAGCATCGCCTCGGAGGCTCTAGCCAAGGCCGCGAACTGGTCGCCGCCGCCGACCGAAACGGAGACTACGACTCGCTGGTCGTTGCCGTCGCGGACGGTGCTTACCGAAGGGTCAACCGTGGTGGTGTCCAGATCATCGACGACGGCCTCAACGAGATCAGTGATCTCGTCATCAGTTAGACGGCGACCGGGGCTCAGCACCGCTGACGCCTCTACCGCGGGCCACCTTGTTGCGGAAATGGTTGGGGCTACTAGGAGTCTTGTGCAAGGTCTCCTGATGGTTTCCGCATGAGCACCGCATGATCAGATAGCCTCGCTTCGTCTCCCGCGCGACCTTCCACCCGTGGGGAGCAACCTCCTCGACGGCGGCTGCGCGAATGTGATTCAGGTTCTAGCCGAGCCACAGGTGACGCCGACGGTAGCAAGGCAGGCGGGGCGCAGGAGCGCGTGCTATCGCAACTCCTAGGCCTGGTCTGATCCCAAGCGGTCGACGAACTCATGCAGGTAGCTGTAGCAGTCAGGGCTCACCGAGGATATTGAACCGCGCGGGCAGGGCGAGTACTCGTGTGGCAGCATCGAGGTCAGCTAGCCGGGCAGCAAGAGTCGCGGTTGCGAGCCGCTCGGGCAGCGCCTCGTTGAACTTCAGTCCTGCCAGCGTGACTGCGACGGCGAAGCCCCGTCGCAACGCCAGTTGGCGGCGCAGTTCGGCGTCAGCCGGTCCAGGGTGGCCGCCCTGGTCAGCCCACTCAACGGAATCAGCGACTCAGCCGATCAACTCGCTGAAATGGCACAGCAGGCTTGACCGCGATGTATCGACAACGGCCACGACACGGTCGATGTCCCAGATCAGTTTGATCACGACGGGGCCCCCGCGACCGCTGGCCGGGGGTCGATGGTCCCTGGCCAGCAGGCCTGAATGCCCTGGTCGCCTTATGCGCGTGGGCGGAGGGTTGGACTAGACCGGCCGTGACTGGGTGATGACCATGGACCACGCATCCGCGACAAACGCCGCCAGTGATCGCCGTGCGGTGGCCGCATCAGGGCGCACCGCGACCACGCTGGCCCGAGCCGACGGCGCGGGTGCTGCTGGCTGTCGCCCAGGATCTGCCGGTGTTCCTCACGGCTCCGCTGGCCCCCGGCTGGCCGATATCGAAGGCGAGATCCTCATCGGAAGGCCGATGGAGGATGTGTTTGATTTCGTCGCCGATGAGCGCAACGAGCCACTGTATAACCCGCTCATCGTGTCTGTTGAGAAGCTCACAGCCGGGCCGGTGGGCCCTGGGACGCGGTACTGGGCGACGACCAGGGCGATCAGCCGGACCATCGCCATGACGATCGAGACGACCGGCTATAAGCGGCCACTGCTGCTGGCGTCCTCCACCCAGATGTCCCCGATGAGCATCCACGGCACGCTCACATTCGAGCCGGTCCCGGACGGGACATGGCTGCGCTGGTCGTGGCAGGTACATCCGCACGGCTTGTTGAGGCTGCTCACACCCGCGATCATCCGGCGCGGGCGACGCCAGGAGTTGGCCGCCTGGGCCAGTCTCAAGCGCTACCTCGAAGCGGCCTGAACAAGAGCGGCGATATGCCGTGACCTAGAGGAGTGAAAGTCATGACAGCGACAGTGCGGCGACAGGCTGCTCGTCCAGCGTCGCGCGGGGCCCAGATCCGGGTGATCGGGCCGCGCGGGCCGGCGTACTGGTTGTCCGCAGCACTGGCGGCGGCCGCAACAGCGGCCGCGCTGCTGACCTTCCTGCTGCCGTCGGTGCTGCGGGGCACTGCGGTGATGAACGGCTCCGCAAGGGGGACGGCGCTGATGGTTCTGCTGGCTGGGGTGCCGGTGTTGGGCGTCTCGATGCTGCTGGCGGCTCGGGGCTCGGCGGCGGCGGTGCCGGCGTGGCTGGGCGCTGTGGGGTTCCTGTCGTACAACGCGGTGATGTTCGTGTTCGCGACGCCCGCGAACCGGCTGTTCCTGCTGTACCTGGCGATGCTGGCGCTGGCGGCCTGGTCGGCCGGGGCGGTGCTGAGCCAGGCGGACATGCCTGTGCTGGGCGGGCTGTTCTCGCCCAGGACACCGGTGCGGGGCATCGCGATTTACATGTGGGCTGTCGCGGGGCTGAACGCGGCCGCGTGGCTGGCCCGGATCATCCCGTCCGTAGCGGCTGGCGGGGCGCCGGAGTATCTGCGTGGCACCGGCCTGGCCACGAACGTGGTCTACGTCCAGGATCTGGCGCTGTGGCTGCCGCTGCTGGCAGTCGCCGCGGCGTGGCTGTGGCAGAGGCGGCCGCGGGGTTACCTGATCGCAGGTGCGGGCCTGGTCCTGTGGGTGCTGGAAAGCGTGAGCATCGCGGTGGACCAGTGGTATGGCCACGCCGCTGACCCGGCATCTTCTGTGGCGTCTGGCGCCCTGGTTCCCGCATTCGCGGCCGTGGCGTTGATCGGCCTGGTTCCGGCGGGCCTGCTGCTGCACGGGCTGGCCGGAGAAGTTCCTGGCCGCACGGGCGCCCTGCGGTGGCCGACAGCTTCTGGCCGCGGCTGGGCCGCCTGGGCGCTGGCCGCGGTGCGGCCGGGACGGCAGTGGTCGGCATGGTGGCGCTGGGCGAGTCGGTCTCGGCGCTCAAGCTGGTGTCGATCGGCCTGGTCCTGGCCGGCGTGATCGGGCTCAACCTGTCCGGCGTCACTCCCTGACCGTGACAGCGGGGCGGGATTCCAGTTCCCGGCTGCGCGGCCCGCCCGGGGCCGCCTTGCCGGAGGCGGCATGGCATGGCGTGCTCCCCATCGGGGGCCGGGTGCCCCAGCGCCGCGGATTCAGGCCCGCAGTGGACACCGCCCCGTCGTTGGCGCCCAGCACTGCGGCACGCAGCCAGTTGAGCCGGGCCGCCAGGCCACCGCCTGCGGCTCGTCATGCCTGGCGGCCGGAGCACCTGCCATTGCCGCGCTGATACCTATCTGCTGAGGAGCTGAGTGGCGATGCGGTATGCGGTGGTGATCTGGATGGCGAAGCCAACGCCGATGCTGCCTGACTGCTGGCCGATGTAGCCGCCGCCGAGGGTGGCGATCGCAGTGGTGATGCCGACCACGCGGCCGGTGGCATCGACCAGCGCGCCGCCGGAGTTCCCAGGGTTGATCGCGGTATCCGTCTGAACCACGTCCCGCAGCACTTCAGCGGTCCCCTGCTGTGATTGGCTCCCCGCGCTGATGCTGCGGTGCAGCGCCGAGACGATCCCGGAGGTAACCGTGCTAGACAGCCCCAGCGGGCTGCCAATGGCCAGGACAGTGTCGCCGACATGCAGCCCGGACGCCGTGGCGAGGCGGGCGGGCGTAGGCCCGGATACGCCGAAAGCACGGATCACCGCGATATCGGCGGCCGCGTCCTGGCCGATGATGACCGCGTCCTTCGACTTGCCGCTGGCGAACGTCACCTTGATCACGCCGGCCCCACCGGCCGCCGCCTCGATCACGTGGTTGTTGGTGACAATCGTTCCGTCAGAGCGCAGGATCACACCGGATCCCTCACCGCTTCCGCTGGATGTGGTTACCGCAATTGTGACTACGCTGGGCAGGGCGGCAGCCGCCACCCTCGCCAGTTCTTGGGTGGGCAAGGTGGCTGTCTTCTGCCCAGCAGGCGGACCCGATATGGTCACCGTGGCGGGAGTCCGCGCGTAGTGCAGCGCGATGGCCGCGCCCGCGCCACCTCCCGCGACTACCAGGATCAGCGCCACGGCTATGGCCAGCAAGTATCGGGGCGCCCTGGCGCCCATGCCTGGGCTTGCCGGTGTGCCTGCGCCGCCGGCCGCCGGTGGCTGGTCCCACGCTGACGCCCTATCGCCATCACTACTTGCCGGAGGGCTGGCCGGCCCGGCCGACCCTGCATGGCGGTCTGTTACCTGTCCCATCGCCTGTGCCTTCTCGAAGGGTCCTGCGCTTATCAGTCAGGATCGCGGCTGCGGCCAAAGGCAGCCTGGCCGCGACTGGGGACCAACAGCCCTACCGCTCCGGGGCCGCGTGAGGTTGCCTGCGTATGAGATCTTCCGGCAAGGTCGTGATGAGTATGGGCGTCCGCATCCGCAGGCGGCCCCGCTGATGTCGCTGGCGTCTGCGCAGACCTGCCCGGTCGAGGTAACCCCGCCCGTGGGCCTGAGCAGCGCCGAGGTTGCGGAGCGGCGTTCGCGCGGGCTGGCGGCGGGGGGAGCGGAGCGCACCAGCCGCCCGGTCGCTGAGATACTGCGGGCGAACATCTTGACCCGATTCAACGGCATCCTCGGCGTGCTGCTCGCCGTGATCCTGCTGACCGGCGAGCCACAGGATGCGCTGTTCGGCATCGTGCTGGTGGCCAACGCGCTGATCGGGATCGGGCAGGAGCTGCGCGCCAAGCTGACCCTGGACCGGCTCGCCGTGCTCAGCGCGCCGCAGGTCCGGGTCATCCGCGACGGCACGCCGCGCGATATACCTGACGCGGACCTCGTCCTGGGGGACTTGGTCGCGCTGCGCCCCGGTGACCAGCTGGTGGCTGATGGGGTCCTGCGCGCCGGGGCGGCCCTGCAGGTCGACGAATCACTGCTGACCGGTGAATCCGAGCCCGTGGCCAAACGACCAGGAGACCGGCTGCTGTCGGGCAGCTTTGTGATGGCCGGCTCAGGCGCCTGCCAGGCCACCGAGGTTGGTGCCGCCGCGTACGCGCGAACGCTGGCCGCCGAGGCACGCCGGTTCACGCTGGTGCGCTCCGAGCTGCTGGAGGGCATCAACCGGATCCTGCGTTACGTGACGTGGGCCATCGCGCCGGTGGCCGTGCTCATGCTGGTAAGCCAGCTGCACGTCCATGACAGCGCCCGGGAGGCGCTCACCGCGACGGTCGCCGCACTGGTAGGTATGGTGCCGCAAGGCCTGGTGCTGCTGACTAGCGTTGCCTTCGCCGTGGCCGCCGTCACCCTGGCCCGCCACCAGGTCCTGGTCCAGCAGCTTCCTGCGGTCGAGGGCCTGGCCCGGGTCGATGTGGTCTGCTTCGACAAGACCGGCACCCTCACTGACGGCGGCATCACGTTCGAGTCCATCGTCCGGCTCGACGAGCACACCCCAGCCGAAGCGGCCCTCGGCGCACTCGCCAGTGACGAGAACCAGAACACGACGCTGGCCGCCATCGGGAAGGCCTTCCCGCCGCCCGCTGGCTGGGCCCGGCAAGCGGCCGTGCCGTTCTCCTCCGCCCGCAAGTGGAGCGCGGCCAGCTTCACCGGGCACGGCACCTGGGTGCTGGGAGCACCAGAGATTCTCCTGGCCAACGGAAGCCAGGAACACCTGGCCCAGGCGGCCCGGCTCGCCGCCAGCGGCCGCCGGGTCCTGCTGGTCGCCCACGCAGCTGGCTCCCTGGAGGGCGATTCGCTTCCGGAAGGCCTGCGGCCGGCCGCGTTCGTCGTGCTCGCGGAACAGCTGCGATCCGATGCCGCGGCGGCCATCGCGTACTTCACGGCGCAGGGCGTGGCACTGAAAGTGATCTCCGGGGACAGCCCACATACCGTCAGCGCCGTCGCCAGGCAGGCGGGCCTGCCCCACGCCGGCGATCCCGTCGATGCGCGGGAGCTGCCAGAAGACCCCGCCGCGCTTAGCGCGCTGCTGGACGAGAGCTCCGTCTTCGGCCGGGTGACGCCGCATCAGAAACAGGCGATGGTGCAGGCCCTGCAAGCGCGAGGGCACACCGTGGCGATGACCGGCGACGGCGTCAACGACGTGCTGGCGCTCAAGCTCGCCGACCTCGGCATCGCCATGGGCTCCGGCGCACCAGCCACGAAAGCGGTCGCCGAGCTAGTGCTGCTCGACGGCAGGTTCACCACGCTCCCCGGCGTCGTGGCGGAAGGACGCCGGGTAACGGCCAACATCGAGCGCGTCGCGAACCTCTTCATCACCAAGACTGTATGGGCGGCACTGCTCGCAGTTGCCGTCGGCGCCACCCTGCTGCCCTACCCGTTCCTGCCCCGTCACCTGACCATCATCGACACCCTGGCCATCGGCATACCGTCCTTCTTCCTGGCCCTGGCACCTAACACGCGGCGCTACCGGCCCGGGTTCACTAGCCGGGTGCTGCGCTTCGCCATCCCGGCCGGCGCCATCGTGGCCGCGGCGACATTCGCCGCGTACTGCCAGGCCCGCGCCGCCGGCCTGCCGCCAGTGCAGCAGGGCACCGCCGCGACCCTGGTCACCCTCACCCTCAGCCTGTGCGTGCTGGCCCTGCTCGCGACACCACTGACCTGGCGGCGCATCCTGCTCATCGCCGCAGTGCCAGGCGCGTTCGCCTTGCTGTTCCCGGTCACCGCGGTCCGCAATTTCTATGCTCTTGAACTGCCCCGCGCCGAACTCGGGATCACATTGCTGATCGCCGCCCTGGGAGTCGCGGCGCTCACCATCTTCTGGGCGCTGGCCCGGCAGCGTACATCTGGGTAAGCGAATCACCGGCACCCACCCGCGAAACTATTGAGGGAATTTCGCATTGTTGAAGGCCATCTCATTCGGCAGAACCGGGCGAGCGTGGTGGCTACTCTTGCGCCGGGGGGAGAGAGATCCTGGTGAGGGACTGGCGCGCCACGAGCTCAGAGCGTAGGCGTCGCCGTCCTTGGCTGGCTGGCATTTGGTCGCGGACAGAGCGCAGGCACTTGGACATCGACGGCGATCAGCGTCATGGGCTTTTCAGCGTTTGAGCGATGCTTTTTGCCCAGCCCTCGATCTCGGGCCACTCGCGGTTGTCGCCGAAACGACCGCCGAAAGCATGGAAGAACAAGCGGGAGGGCAACGGCCACTGATGTCGCTGGATCACGCCAGCGAAGACCCTGTACCCGCGCGGGTGAATCGCATCGTGGAACTCGCCGATCTCCCTGGGCTCGCGCCTCATCAGCTTGCCGATCCCACGATGCGTGTCACCGAACAAGCCGACGCTGAACAACCACACCGGTCGCCCGGCAAGCGCGGCGCTGTTGGCGCGCAGAAACTCGGTCGCGCTCGGGATCCAGCTCTGGTTGTAGACGCCGCTGCCGAGAACGACCGCGTCGTATCCCGCGAGGTCATCGACGTCATCGACTGGCCGGGCGTCGACTTGGGCTCCGGCTTCTGCGAGCCTGGTGGCGATTCGCTCGGCGACACCTCTAGTGGATCCGTGCCCGGTCGCGTAGGCGACGAGAACGTGCGCGCCCTCGCTCACGTCCGCGAGCCTACGCCAGTTGAAGGATGATGACCGGCATCCCTGACGCATCGAACGCGAAGGCCAACCGCGAGCTGGCGTGGAACCCGGCGCACCCGAGCTGACGGGAGGGATTCCGCGGGATCGATGAGCAGGTCGCCACGATCGTGTTCGCCACCCCAGCCGTCAGCAAGTGGATCGAAGACCGGACCGGCTGGTCAATCAAGAGGTTCGTGTGCACAGCTCGCCGCTACCGCACCATCGAAATCCAGGCCGGAAACCACATCCTCCGTTGGCCGCCGCGCTCATTCTGGCGACCGCCGCAGGCGTGGCCGTCCAGGTATCGCGTCCGCTCTGCGTGACCTTCATCAAGGTAAGAATCCTTCATCGGATGAAGGAGGTCGGCCAGCACGCAGGCGCGGTCGTGCTGTCAGGCCGGGGCCGCGAAGAACCGGCCGCCCTATTCCTGGCCGCCAGCCCGGCAGGCGTCCCCGAAGGGTGGAGTTCTCCCTGACCGACGAGGAGTTCGGCGAGCTGGGCGCCGCCGCCGCGCATGCACCGGCTCCCGCCGAAAGATGACTCCTACCGCAGCCCGAAGTGGGAGCCGAAGCTGCCCGTCGACCTTCCCCGGTTCCTGGGGGACCTGATCACGCTCCAGGCCCAAGACCATCCCGGGCGGCGGTGCGCCTGCGCCGGCGAGCATGGCGGCAGCGGGCACTACGTGTTCCTCGGCCCAGACGGTGGCCACTAACGGCGCAGCAACTACGCCCGCCGCGTGTTCCGCCAGCCTGCGACGGGCGGCATGAAGCAGCACCGGGCCCGCCCAGCCTGGCACGGGTACGAACACCAGCCCCGCCATCGGTTACGCCCCGCCCCGCGGCCGCGGAATCCCGGCCATCGCGGAAGACATCCCGCTCGTCTGCTGGCTCCCGATCCAGCCTGGCCTGACCGCTCATGGCTTGAGACACAGTCATAAGACCTGGATGGCCGAAGATGGGATCCCGGAGATCCTCGCCGAGCAGCGACTCGGCCACCAGGTGCCAGGGATGCGCGGCCTGTACGCGCACGCCTCGGCCCGGATGCGCGACGACCTGACAGCCGCTCTCCATGCCCGATGGGAAGTATCCCTTAGCGACCGCGCGGCCATCCACCCACACTCAACCGTGCCACTACTCGACGAACTACTGGCCCCGCTGCGCGGCGAAACGATGGAATCAGCCAAGCCGACGACACCACGAAGGACGCCCCAACAGCCGCCGACACCGGGAGACAGGGAGAAGTTGATCTCCCAAATTCCTCCCAACCACCCAAAAGGCTCCACCCTGCCAGCTAGAGTGGAGCCAGCACTAAGAGCTTCTGACCTGGGCGAATGCGTGGAGCTAGCGAGACTCGAACTCGCGACCCCCTGCTTGCAAACAACAGGCAGCACGTCCCCCGGAGTGCATCCGCGCAGGTCACCGTCCCCAGCCGTGCGCCTGGATGTGCTCACGTCCCGGCCGGTTGCGGTACTTCTCTGCTGTGCCGGTAGGGTCCGCCGTGGCGGTACGGACGACTGCTCTGAACCAGCCAGCATGCGCTACGGCCTCCGCGGCGCTGACGCGACCGGCGCTCTTCATTCAGCCTAGCTGAGCAGCAGTCAGTGGCCCGCTCGCCGCCGCTCATTCCGCAGAAGATCGCCGGGGCAGCCTCGGCATTCAGCACAAGGCTGCTACGTGCCCGTCTACCTCCCCGCGCGGCAGCCAGGCCGTTATGTCGATCGAGAATCACCGTTTCCGGCGACTGCGCAACCTCATGCTCGCTCATGCCGAAAAGAGTAAATTGATTCCCGCATGTTCATATGCTCACAGGCATAGTCATGCACGGCTGAGAGCCTGCCCTGGACGGCACATCCTGATGCAATTCTGGGTCCAGATCGGCCGATTCGGCGCGCGTTGCGGAAATCACGCACAGCGTGCTTGACGACGACAGATGCCGTGACCGTCTCATGTGACGGCTTGATCTGGCGGCCGGGGCCGCCGGCCTGTGCGGCAGGGCGGGCCAGCGCCCTGGCGGCGGGTCACGGCCGGCCGGGCCTGGAGACGCGGGGTCGTGCCGGATCGTGGCCTGGAGCGCGCTGACGGCAGCCTTGTTGTCGTTTCGCGCACGTGGTTATGGTCCTGGCCGGGATGCTGGGCCGGCGGGTACCATGCCCGCCCGCCTTATCCGGTCTGGCTCACGACGAACCCCTGGAAATGACCTTGACCGCGGTGGTCCTGGTAGTCCCCGCCGGCCGCGCAGGTGCCCGCTGGGGCGCACGACACCGAGCTGACGTCGGCGTCCCCGCCCTTGTTCAGGGCCCCCAGGCCGGGCACCTCGATCGCCTTGCCCCAGCGGCCGTGCCGCTCGACGGCCACGAACCCCTGCAGGTTCTCACCAGCGTCGGCGTAATACCCGGCGGCCGCGCAGTTGCCCCGCGAGCCGCACGACACCGACCCAACCGCGGCGCCGCTCCGGCCCTTGTTCAGGGCCCAGAGGCCGGGCACATCGATCGCCTTGCCCCAGACGCCGTTCTTCTCGTTGACCACGAACCCCTGACCGTACGGGTTGTCGTCCCCGCCGGCCGCGCAGTTGCCCGCGGAAGCGCACGACACCGAGTCGACCGCGGCGTTCTCGTTGCTCAGGGCCGCTAGGCCGGGCACCTCGATCGCCTTGCCCCAGACGCCGTCACGCTCGTCGGCCACGAACCCCTGCCCGTCGCCGCCGCCGTCCGTGTAGTACCCGCCGGCCGCGCAGTTGCCCGCCGAGGCGCACGACACCGAGCTGACGCTGGCGTCCCCGCCCTTGTTCAGGGCCGCCAGGCCGGGCACCTCGATCGCCTTGCCCCAGCGGCCGTGCCGCTCGACGGCCACGAACCCCTGCTGGCCGTAACCCCCGCCGGCCGCGCAGTTGCCCGGCGAGCCGCACGACACCGAGCCGACGCTGGCGTCCCCGCCCTTGTTCAGGGCCGCCAGGCCGGGCACCTCGATCGCCTTGCCCCAGCGGCCGTGCCGCTCGACGGCCACGAACCCCTGCTGATGGCCGTCCCCGTCCGTGTAGTACCCGCCGGCCGCGCAGTTGCCCGCCGAGGCGCATGACACCGAGCTGACGCTGGCGGACCCGCCCTTGTTCAGGGCACCCAGGCCGGGCACCTCGATCGCCGTG
>Ga0066790_10001319_pt1 | contig 10357 bp, 11 predicted proteins | sample OrgsoiDNA2013050_FD_70963 | JGI IMG/M metagenome (GOLD analysis project Ga0066790, IMG submission 70963) | Permafrost soil microbial communities from the Arctic, to analyse light accelerated degradation of dissolved organic matter (DOM) -... | ecosystem: Environmental > Terrestrial > Soil >...
GGGCTCCTCGCCGGACTTTCCGGCTGGCTTCCTGCGAACGCAAGAAACGCACAACTATCTCATGTGGGTTTTATACCGTCAAACCCCCGGCTGGTTTGGGTAGTGGGCTACTTTGAGTTTTTGGGCTTTCCTGAGTTTTTCAGCATTCTGGAGATAAAAAACCCGCCGACAATTGCAGCAATCCCTATCAGACCCGACAGTATCTCAAGTAGGAATGGAACAAGTCCCACGACCATAGATTATTCGCTAATCCGCTCTGCGAGATTCGTCTGCTTCCCAGATTCAAGGTAGCCCACTAGCCCGGGTTGCCAGTTAGCAACTCTTCTGTCCCACGGAAAAGGGCGCGCAGAGAACGCAGCACCCAACGGGCCAGCAGAACGATAATTACCAGCAGGAAAACTACAATCCCGGCCGCTGAATAAGGGTGCCGGGTGGCAAACCAGGTCAGAAAGATCGCCAGACCGTCCTCCCCCAGGCTCAACGCGGCATTGGAGAAAGGTTCTGGCGAAGCCGTCACCGCAGCCCGGGCCGCCGTTTTGCCCCCGTGTGCCGCCAGGGCGATCAGGCCGCCGGCCGCCGTTGCCGCCAGTTGCTCCCAGGGCGACAGCGCCGCGGTCGCGCGATACGCCAGCAGAGCCGCTACCGGAACCCGGATGAAAGTGTGCAATGTGTTCCAAACCAAATCGAAGGCGGGAATCTTGTCGGCGAAAAATTCAACGGCAAACAGCACCCCGCTGATTCCGATCACCCACCAGCTGGCCAGGATCCCCAGCGCCGGCGGCAGCGCAAACACTCCGGTATGGGCCAGCAGCCCCAGCGTAGCCACCGTGGCATAAACGTTGAGCCCGGCGGCAAAACTGGTGGCCACAACCGTCGCCACGATCTCATCGGGAGTGAATTTCATCACGCGGGTAGGATAGTCCGCCAGACCGGGCAGGCGCAGCCAATTTTTTCGCCATGTTCCGGATCGGCAAAAATAGGTCGGCAAAAATAAGCCGGCAAACCAGCGGGCAAACAAAAGGCCGCCAGTCCGGCGGCCTCGTGTTCTCGGCGGTTCAGGTTACAGCGTGGATTCGATTTCGAATCCCCAGGCTTCCAGCAGCGGCTCCGGAATGTACTTGGAATTCTTGTTGCGCCTCGCCCATTCGCGCAGCCGGGTGGAGCGCAAGTATTGGTCGGGCGAAAGCTTGTACTCGCGCACAACCTGTTCAAATTCAGTAATCGTCGGGGTGATCGGGCCGATCGGCTCGGGCTTGCCCCAGTTGGGATTTCCACGTCGCTTGGCCATGAAGATTATGCCTCGTACCTGGGATAAAACTGCAAACGACAAAACTGCGAACCACAAAACTGAAAACAATGACTTTGAAAACAATAACTTTGAAAACAATGAACTTAAAACTTTAGATTCTGTCCATGGCGCTGAAGATTCACGCCAAATTGCTGCAATCACAACCAATCCCTACTACTTGGATGACTCTTGTTTATGACTGGAAGATGATGATTCTAGGACGTTTGACTCGATAAGTCAATGAAAATATCATCCTTTCCCCCGTCCCTTGACAAGCTATATTTCAGAAAATTAATCACTTAACCCGCCCCGAGGTCCCACATCGGGAAGCCCCGGCAGACTTTCCGATGCCGCCGGCCTGCTTTGGTTTCCCAGTGCAAATGCGTTAACTGCTCTGAATAATGCGCCTTAACCCGTTCCGGCAAATGCCGCCGCACTGCCATGCCCATTTCCGGGTTACCCCGGTAACGGGTTGGTCGTGTCCGGTCATTGACGGTTGCCCCGCGCCTACCTAGAGTGCGATAAGGAGGCCAAAACTGTGAGGGATATCTACGAGGTGCTGCGTAAGAAACAAACCGAGCAGGCTCAATTGGGCAAACAGATCGAAGCTCTGCAGACCGCTGCGGAACAGCTTCGCGGCGTGGCTCACTTGCTCGACGACGAGCGCGAGGAAGCCGATGCAGCCGGCGGCCGGGGCTAAAGCAGTTCCCGAGCTTTGCCAAAGTTGAAGGCGTCTATGAGTTTACAAGCGCTGGTTTTTTGTGCCGACGAAAAGGTCGTTCGCGTCCTGCGGAGGGTACTGAGTGAGTTGGAAATCGGTATGGACCTCTGTGCCGACGCCGAGTCCGCCATTCACAAACTGACCCGCGGAAGGTTTGAAGCAGTCATCGTGGACTGCGCAGACCCCGGCACCGCCTCGCGCGTGCTGCGCAGCGCCCGCTCCGCTCCCTGCAACAAACGGGCGGTGGCGGTCGCCATCGTCGCCGCCCAGACCGGACTGGGAGCCAGCCGAGACCTGGGGGCACACTTCGTCCTGCACCAGCCTCTGTCCGCCGAACGCGCCAAGACCAGTTTTCGCGCGGTACGAGCTTTAATGAAACGTGAACGGCGGCGCAATGCCCGCATCCCCATCGAAACTCCGATCACAATCCAGGTAAATGACGGCGCCGGCCAGCTGCGTGCCGTGAGCAGCGACATCGGCGAAGGCGGCATGGCCATCCAGCTCGCACACCGCCCCAAAAATCTTGGATCCGTCACCCTGCAGTTTTCTTTGCCCGGAACCGAAGACAACATCGAATGTTCCGGCGACGTCGCCTGGGAGAACCCCGGCCGCCAGGTTGGACTGCGCTTCCTGAATCTGGCTCCCGCTATGCGCGACCGCTTGAACGCATGGTTGCAAAGCCGCGCCCCGGAGTTTGAACAGGATGATCCGCCAGTTCCGTGCAAACTGACTGACCTGAGCCTCGGGGGGTGTTATCTGGCGACGGCTTCGCCCTTCCCGGTACGCACTCGCATCATCCTCTCCATGAAGGTTGCCGGCATAGGTTTCAGAGCCGAAGGCGTTGTGCTGGTCATGCATCCCGATCAGGGCATGGGGATTGAATTTGCTCAGGCCACCGAGCCGCAGCGCAATGACCTGGAGAAATTTATCCAGGCCATGACCACTACCAACGGCGTTCTCCCGGAACTTCTTGTGGAGCCGGAAGGCTTGGACATCGGCGACCCGGTCAGCGTTCCCAGGTCCGCAACCGGTGTAGAAGACCCACTGCTCGATCTGTTCCGGAAAAAGACTGACCTTCAGCCCGAAGCCTTCCAGATCGAACTGCGCAAGCAACGAGCTCCCAACCAGAAAGCCGCCGCCCAAAAAGCATCCGTCTAGTTATAGCTCCCTCGGGTGACGGTCAATTGATCAATCTCTTCACGCCGGAGTCATCCTGAGGGACTTCAGTCCCGAAGGATCTTGCGCGCATCTGCGCAACCGTGTACTGCGCAACCGTGTACTGGCCGCATATGCGCTTCACGGAAGATGCTTCGCAAGCTCAGCATGACGCCTTCGATGAGACACACGATTCAACTCCTAGATCCTCAAGAAGTGGATTGCAGATTACTTCTGGGCCGCGCTGTTCGAGGGTATCGGGATCGTAGGCGGGGCGGGAGCTACATACACGACTTCGCCGGGGCGAGCGTAGTGCAACTGCTCACGAGCTTCCTTTTCGATGGTCTGGGGATCGCTCTCGAGGGCTTTGATCTGACCCGTGTAGTGGTCGCTTTCCTTCTGCAGGGTATCAATCTCGTGGCTCAAGCTTTTGTACTCGGCGCGCTTCTGCCGGTAAACCACCATGCCGTTAGCTCCGAACATCACATGAAGAAACAGCCACACCGTGAGAGTCGCCACTCCCAAAGTCGCCACCCGGCGTCGGGAGTTGTACAGCCAGGTTGAAGCCGGACGCAGCTTCTCCTTTACGCGCTGTCCGAAGGCTTCGGCTTGAGGGGCGCGGTCAACCAGCGCGTTGAGTCCGCGCTGCGCCCGTGGCATGACCCGTATTTTCGGTAGTTGCGCTATTCGAAGATCCATTGTTTGGCGGTCGCGCTTAATTTCTCCAGATCTTCCGTGCTGCGGGCTTCCGAATATACCCGGACCACCGGCTCAGTCCCCGATAAACGGTAGCAAACCCAGGAGCCATCGGCGAACAGCAGTTTCAAGCCGTCCGTTCGTACCACCTCAGTGACCTTCCGGCCCATGAGATCGCGCGGCTCTCCATGTAACTTTCCAGTGAACTTCTCCTTCACCTCCGGCGTCAAGTGGAAGTTCTCGCGCAGACTGTAAAAGGAACCAACTTCGACAAATAGCTCCTTCAATTGCTGACTCAGAGACTTGCCGCGTCGCGCCACCATCTCGCAGCACAGCAAACCGGCCAGGATGCCGTCCTTTTCCGGAACGTGGTGGCGGATCGACAGTCCCGCGCTCTCTTCGCCGCCAATCGCGATCTTGTCCTGCTTGATCAGTTCGCCAATGTATTTAAATCCCACCGGTGTCTCATGCAGCTCGATGCCGTGATGCTTGGCCACAGCATTGATCAGGTTGGTGGTAGCGACAGACTTGGCGACGCCATTTTTCCAGCCCCGGCTGTCCACCAGGTAATCGAACAGCAGGGCAACGATGTAGTTGGGGGTAAAGAAAGTGCCGTCGGCGTCCACGATGCCGAAGCGGTCGGCGTCCCCGTCGGTCGCGATGCCGATGTGCGCCTTGGTAGCCCGCATCTGTGCGCGGCATCCTTCCAGCAGATGGTCGTCGGGTTCGGGGGCATGGCCTCCGAAAAGCACGTCGCGACAATCGTGGACGGTAGACACGTCCACGCCGGCCTCGCGCAACAGCGCGTCGGAATATCCTCGCGCTGCGCCCCAGAACGGATCGAAGACAACCCTCAGATTCGCTTTTTGAATGGCCTTGAAATCCACGATTTCCCGCAGTCGCGCCAGGTACGCGGCGCGAGGTTCCAGGGCTTGCGCGCTCACGGATTTCGAAGCAGGCTCAAGTTTCTCGTTCCCTGCATCGCTGGCAACAATCTCCGCTTCGATACGTTTTGTGACCTCAGGCAGCGCCGGCGCGCCGTCCGGTGTCGAGAACTTGATCCCGTTGTATTCCGGAGGATTGTGCGAGGCGGTGAAATTGATGGCGCCATCCGCTTTTTCGCGAATCACAGCATGAGAAATGGCCGGGGTCGGGGCCGGTTCCGCGATCAGCAGCGGCGTGATGCCATGGGCGGTGAGAATTTCGTCCGCCATGGAGCAGAAGGTTTCGCCCAGGAATCTCGGGTCGCGTCCCACGATGACGCGCGCGCCGGAAGGTTTCTGCGAGACCACGTAGCGTGCGATTCCGGTCACGGCGCGGCGAACGTTGGCGAACGTGAACTCCTCCGCCATGACCGCGCGCCATCCTGAGGTTCCAAAATGAATTTCTGTGGCCATGTTTATCTCCAGATCGCAAGCGGGTGCTACCCTGTCAGCCGTTAAAGTGAAGGCTGATTCTATATGACAGACAAGATACTAGTCCTCACCACCGCGAGTTCGAAAGACGAAGCTCGCAAGATTGCGCGCGCCCTGGTCGAACGCCTCCTCGCAGCCTGCGTAAATATTGTTCCTCAGGTAGGGTCAATCTATCGCTGGGAGGGTGAGGTCGAGGAGGCCGAGGAGTGGCTGCTCATCGTCAAGACTACGGGCGGCGCGTTCGAACGGGTGCGGGACGCCATCGGCGAACTTCATTCTTATGATGTGCCGGAGTGCATCTCGATTTCGATCGAGAGTGGAAGCCCGAACTATCTGAACTGGCTGGGCGAATCCGTGAAGTAGGTTTTAATGTAGGCGCGAGCGCCCTCGCTCGTGCAAGAAGCTATCAACCAGGTCTTTTCGCAGTCAGGTTCAGCCGGCAATAGTCCAGGAGGAACGGCGGATCATCTGCCGCGGCCTGATCGGCGAGTTGCGCGACGTACTGATCTCGCAAATCCTGGCCGGGCAGGCGGTCAAGGTGAGTACGCACGATGACTGTTCTCACATATTCCATGTAGTGGGTTCGATTCTCCATGACTATGGACGCAGGTTCGAGACTGGTCTCGATCTCGACGAAACCGGCCCCTTGCAGCATGGCGGCAGCAGCTTCAGCATCCTGGAAAAGCCATGGCGAAGGGAAGTCGGCCAAAAACGGCGCGTATTCCGGGGAGGCGGCAAGCGCGGCCATCCGTGCCCGCAAGCCAGCGATGTTCGCGCCGCCACCGCACTGCGCCTGCAGCCATCCTCCGGGGCGGAGCGTCCGGTGCAGCATGCGAAATAGCCGCTCGTGATCCAACACCCAGTGGAAGGCAGCGGTGCTGACGACGCCATCGAAAACACGCTCAAACGGAAGATCAGTCAAGTTCGCGGCAATCACTTGAGCTCGCGCTCCGAATTGAGGTTGCAGGTATTCGCGGGCGGACCGGAGCATGTTCTGCGAAATATCGAGAGCGACGACGCGGCCGTTGGGCAAAGCTTGCAGCAGCTCGGCGGTCAGACGACCGGTGCCGCATCCCGCATCAAGCAATAACTCATTTCCACGCAGGTGTAAGCGGGCGAGGACTTTTTTCCCCCAGGTGACCTGCGGCCCAGAAAGACGATGGTACTCGGAAGAATTCCACTCGCGGCTTTGGGATGAGGATTGGGTCACGGACATGGTCAAGCCTTGCCTCAGATTGCCGCTAACGCCTGATCGAGATCGTCCATGATGTCTTCGACATTTTCGATTCCTACCGAGATACGGACCAGTCCATCCGTAATTCCGATTTCCCGCCGGCCTTTTTCGCCCAGCGCGGCGTGGGTCATGGTGGCGGGATGCGAGATCAGGGTCTCGACTCCGCCCAGCGACTCCGCCAGCGAGCATACGCGTACCTTCTTCAACATTTTCTTGGCATTCGAAAGCGATCCGGTTTCAAACGTGATCATCGAGCCAAAGCCGCTCATCTGTTGTTGCGCCAGGTCGTGTTGCGGATGCTCCGCAAGCCCGGGGTAAAAGACTTTTTTCACTTTCTTGTGACGGTCCAGAAACTCAGCGACAACTCTTCCACTACGATCGTGCTGTTCCATTCGTACCGCCAGAGTCTTCACTCCCCGCAGAACGAGCCAGCACTCGAAAGGAGAAAGAATCGCTCCCGCGGCTTTCTGCACGAACGCCAGCTTGTCGGCCTGTTCCTGGGTTGTGCAAACTACAACGCCACCGAGGCCATCGCTGTGGCCGTTCAGGAATTTTGTGGTGGAATGCACCACCATGGCGGCCCCCAGCGCGAGCGGCTGCTGGAAGTATGGCGACATGAAAGTGTTGTCCACAACCAGTTCCGTTTTCTTGCGGCGGCATATCTGGCTGATCGCTGCAATGTCGCTGAGCGACATCAGCGGGTTTGTCGGGGTCTCGATATACACCATCCGCGTATTCTTGCGAATGGCCCGCTCGACATTGCGCGCGTCCGAGGTGTCGACGTAGGTAAACTCCATCCCGAAATTTGCCAGGACCTGGTTGAACAGGCGGGGCACGCCTCCATACAGATCGTCGCCGCAGACCACGTGATCGCCGGACTTGTACATGGTGCAAATGGCATTGATCGCAGCCATTCCACTGGCGAAGACGCGAGCGGCAATTCCTCCCTCGAGGACCGCCAGATTTTCTTCCAGGCGGGTGCGGGTGGGGTTCGAAACGCGAGCGTATTCGTAGCCCTTGTTCTTGCCCAGTTCCTGCTGCACGTAGGTGGACGTAGGATAGATGGGGACAGCTACCGCGCCAGTTTCAGGGTCGGGCTCCTGTCCGGCATGAATGGCGCGCGTGGCAAAACCGGGTTGTTTGTTCTTGGCCATAAGTTGAAAGATAGCGGGTCAGGACTGAGAACAGAGAACAAGAAACTGAAAACTGAATTTCCAAAAGACCAACTGCTTCAAATCCCACCTTCAAAGATCTTCTTCGACAGATACCGTTCAGCCGAATCTGGAATCATGGTGACCACTCGTTTACCCTGTCCCAGCCTGTTGGCCACTCTCACCGCAGCGGCGACGTTGGCTCCGCCGCTCGAACCCGACAGCACGCCCTCACGCGCCGCCAGTTGTTTCACCATGGCGAAGGCGTCGGCGTCAGTGACCATCAGCACTTCGTCGCACACCGAACGGTCAAAATTTCCCGGGATAAAGCTGGCCCCAATGCCTTCCACCTTGTGCGGTCCAGGCTTGCCCCCGCCCAGAATCGAGCCTTGCGTTTCCACTGCATAAGCCAGCATCTTGGGTAGGCGTTCCTTCATGAAGCGCGCCACACCGGTAAAGGTGCCGGCGGTTCCGGCGCCAATGACGAGGGCATCGATTCGACTGTCCATCTGTTCGAAGATTTCGGGGGCTGTGGTTTCGTAGTGATAGTCGGGGTTGGCGGGATTCTCGAACTGGGCCGCCATAAACGCGCCAGAAGTCGCAGCCGTGAACTCATTGCCCCGGCGGATGGCGCCAGGCATGCCCTCAGCGTCTGGAGTGCGTGTCACCACGGCCCCCAGCGCCCGCATGATGGCCACTTTCTCTTCAGAGAAACGTTCAGGAACAAACAAGGCAACTTTGTAACCGCGCTGGATCCCGATCAACGCCAGGCCAATGCCGGTGTTGCCGGCGGTGGCCTCGACGATTGTGCCTCCGGGCCTGAGTTGACCGTCGGCTTCGGCGCGCAAAATAATTCCGCTGGCGGCACGATCTTTAACGCTGCCGCCTGGATTCAGGTATTCCAGCTTGGCATACACACCCGCGGAATCATCCGGAACCAGTTTCTTCAATTGCAGGATGGGAGTATCGCCGACCAGTTGAGAAATGTCGTCGGTGACGCGCAGGCGCTTGCCTTCGATGCTTTTTGTCTGCACCCTACAGGTTACGGAAGCGGAAGCAGAGCGTCAATTGTGCATTGGGACACGCCGCAGCTCGTCGGTTGTTTCGGCGCACTGAGAACCGATAACTGGTGACGGAGAACTGGCAGCTGAAGACCGGGAAGTGACAGCTCCAAGCTAATTTCCCCCGCCGGCGGCCTGCTCCTGGCCGGCGTAGTAGCCGCTGCGAGTCCGTACCGTGAGCTTGCCGTGTCCCGAAGCGCGCGCCTCTACCCGGATGGCACGGTATCCGCCCGCCGTCTTGGGTGTGGTGGGTTTGTAGCCGATGGTGTACTGATTCCGAATGTCACGGGCAACCGCGCTGCTGATCTGGTCTACTTCGTCCAGTGTGCGGGGGAAAAAAGCGATGCCTCCGGTGCGCTCGGAAATAGTTTGCAGGGCGCGCTTGGCGCGTCGTGCTCTTTCGTCGCCCAACAGACCGATGGCGTACACCGTGGGGCCATTCTCTTCCTGCAACACTCGTACCGCCTGCTCCAGCGATTCGCGGCTGGCATCGTCTTCGCCGTCAGTCACGACGAATAGGATCTTCTTCTGCAGTTTGCCATGCCTTTTCAATTCGTCGGCCGAGGCCACGACCGCATCGTAGAGCGCGGTTCCGCCGCGAGTCTCGTATTTTTCCAGGGCGCCCTGCAGCAGGTTGATCTTGCTGGTGAAGGGCTGGTCGAGAAAAAATTCGTCGCTGAAGTTGACCACAAAGACTTCATCCTGCGGGTTGCTGGCGCGCACCAGATTCAAAGCCGCCTTGTTGACCTTGGCGCGCTTTTCCCGCATCGAGCCAGAGTTGTCGATCACGATGCCCAGGGAGATCGGAATGTCCTCATGGCGGAAAGACTTGATGACCTGAACCTTGCCATCCTCAAACACGGTAAAAGCGTTCTTTTCGAGGTTGGTAATCATGTGCTGCTTGTCGTCAATGACCGTGGCGTGGAGCAGAACTTCCTGCACGTCGGAATGGAACACAAACCCGCCAGGTTCGGTTCCGGGCTCCTGCCCCGCAGGCGTTTCCCGGGCGGGAGCCGGAGCTTCAGATGGAGGTTGACTGGGAACTGGTTGGGAGCTGCGTGGCGGAGCCTCGGGCGGAGCAGTGTTCTGGGACCCGGCTGTCACACTCAACAGGAACAAGAAGAGAACCAGCCGGAGCAAAACACGACTATTCCGTAGGTGCATAGTAACCCGTCCTGGCATACACACGCAGCGGCGGCAAACCCTTCGGTGGGACCAGCTTCACCTTTATTTTACGCCATTTGCCGTCATGCGCTGGATTCTTTGGACGGTATCCGAGCACATATTGGTTGCGTAGCTCGATCCCTATTTTTGTAGAGACGTCGGCCAGGTCATTCGGGTTGTCTATGGTAAAAGCCCGTCCTCCAGTGAGTTCTGTGAGATCGGCCAGCAGGGTGGGACCCAGTTGCTCCTCTGGAGTGGTCATGTAACGGTCGTAAAGCCCAATGGCATAGATCAATAGGTCCGCTTCCTTCACCACGGACTTGATCTCGCCTTCGGTGTACCGGCTATGGTTGTCGCCGCCGTCAGAGATGATGAGCAGCGCCTTCTTGGGATACTTGGCCTGCCTCATTTTGCTGACGCCGAGATAGATGGCGTCGAGCAGGGCGGTCCGTCCCTTGGGCACGGTGTACAC
>Ga0066790_10001321_pt1 | contig 10350 bp, 11 predicted proteins | sample OrgsoiDNA2013050_FD_70963 | JGI IMG/M metagenome (GOLD analysis project Ga0066790, IMG submission 70963) | Permafrost soil microbial communities from the Arctic, to analyse light accelerated degradation of dissolved organic matter (DOM) -... | ecosystem: Environmental > Terrestrial > Soil >...
TATGGAATGCAGAAAAGCCATCTAGTTTTTCAGTTCGTCTTGACCTTTTACGGCCTCTTGCATCAGATCATGGCGTGGTTCCTGGAACCGAGGGTACGGCCACTTATGCGCCCAGGAGTTCGCTTGCTCACGCTGATGTTGCCCGGTATAATTCTTGCCCTGCTGGCGAATCGGGGACGCAAATATACAGGCTTCTATCAACTGGATAACGAGGGCGGGCCGGTTCAGTACCTTTCGCCCGCTCCTCCGAAGAGCATTCAAGGGCGCATAGGCGTTGGTCGGAAGAGGTTTTTTGGCAGATAACTCGTAACTTTGAGCCAAAAATAAAGTCTTCATCCTTCCTTGTTTAGCCGGGAGACACGGCATCCCGCTCCAGGCGAGCGTGCCTGTACGAGCGGGATGCCGTGTCTCATGAACTATTTAACTTAATGTGTGCCGGTTTCTACTGATTGCCCTGATTGCCCTGATTGCCGCCGCCGAAGAGGCCACCCAGATTCCCCAGGCGTTTCTCGCCCTCTTGCTCTAAATTATCAAGGACGCCGCCCGCCGCGTCTTTGGCCTGCTGCGAGTACTGCTGACCGCCAGGAATCTTCTGCGCGAATTGATCGATGGCCTGATCAACCTGCTGATTCGCCATCTGACGCGCACTATCCAGTCCTCCCTGATTGCCACCTTGCTGGTTACCCTGTTGATTGCCTTGCTGATTGCCCTGTTGGCCGCCCTGCTGGTTACTCTGATCGTACTGATTGCCCTGTTGGCCGCCTTGCTGGTTACTCTGATCGTACTGGTTGCCTTGTTGGCCGCCTTGCTGATTACCCCACTGGTCTTGATTGCCCTGCTGGTTGCCCTGTTGATTGCCCCACTGGTCTTGATTGCCCTGTTGGCCGCCTTGCTGGTTGCCTTGCTGATTGCCCCATTGGTCTTGATTACCCTGGTTGCCCTGGTTGTATTGTGGATCTTGCTGATTATAGTCTTGATTTGGCATTGAAATAACTCCTTCTTGGTGATGGTTCTAATGACTATGCGTCGTAGCCTGGCAAACGCTCTCGCGCTGCCTGGCGTAACTAGCCTTCTGCTGAGGAAGCGGAGAGCGTTTTGGCTTCGGCAATCCATTCTTCAAGCTGTGCCAGCGTTGGAGTGTGGTGCGCGATCTTTTTGGTCTGCTGCAGCTCTTCAAGCGTTGTGTGCAGCTTAGCAGCCACGCGATGCTGTAATTCTTTGCAACTGTTAACACCAGCCTCTTCGAGGAGGTTTGAAAGATCGCCTCCGACACCTTTTAAGCGCATGAGATCCGCGCGATTGGCCAGCTCTTTGAGGACAACGGGCGTTGTTCCCAGCTTGTGGGCCAGTGCCGTCCTCTGGCTGGAAGTGCGCGCGTGCTCTAGCAGTTGATCGGTGTGCTTAATGCCATTGGTCTCGAGCGCCGATTGAAGTTCTGGTGTCAGACCTTTTAACTTGCTAATGGAATCGCTCATAAGCTGTCTCCTTTAATAGACGTACAAAGATCGAGATGTCTGGCGTTCGTTTCGCTGCCTTTCTTAAGATGCAGGTAGATGGATGGGTAAACGAGGGATAAACCTTGCTGGTATTTCTGCTCTTTGCAAAAAGACAGCAAGAAGTTTTTGCGAGCCAATACGGCTACGATATACATTATACACCCACGCCAAAGAAAAAGATATCATGAGAACACACTATTTTTGTGGCTCTGCTTATTAGAAGCATAGAGCGCCGATACATTAGAAACAATAGATGTTCTTCCTGACCTACTCTCACTATTCACCTTATACACCGCATCAAAGGCCAAAAATAGTGTGTTCACATGATGTCTTTTCTTGTGCAAGATCTTATACTAAAGCAGTGTTCCATAGAATAGCATTCCTGAACGAGGGTCGGTAGGTTGCATCTTTACTTCCTCGCAAAGCTGCCTTTTGGAGGGCTGCGAGAAGAGAGAAGACCGAAGCCAGTTTTTATCCCTCCGCAAGCGATCAGGATGGGCCAGTTCATAGAATAGGAAGGTATGAATATGTCTAAAAATGTATCTACTTTGTCCGAGTTGCAAGAAGAGCACAATGAAGCAGCTGGCGATGATACTCTGTTGACCGTTGGCGAGGTGGCCCGACGACTACGCGTCGACACAACGACGGTGCGACGTTGGATCGTCTCCGGGTCGCTAGCCGCCGTTGTCCTGCCTCATCATGGCAAGCGTCAGGGGTACCGCATCCGACAGAGCATCATTGATGACATACTGCAGACGCCCTCTTCGCACTGAGCACTATAGCCACGCGATGCGTACGCTCTCGCGGGAGAGCACATTGGTCGGATGAGACACGGTGATGGTCCGGCTCTCTCCCGCGAGCAGATCGAAGTAGTTATCGCTGAAATGTGTGCCCTCGTCCGCGACGAGCAGGTGAACATAGAACAGGTACGCCGGAGCGCGCAGGTGGACGAGCAGCTCGGAAGCGCCGTTGCTGGTGATGGTGATCGCGGGCTCTACCGGGGCCGGTCGTTTCCTGTCCTTGATCGCAGCGAAAAAGTGACGATTCGCCGGGAAGCTCTGTTCCTGCGCGCGCACTGCGAGATAGTGGTCTGCTGCGCTGTCGATCTGCCCTGCGTTTCTTCGCCACACTGGCAGGCTGCTTCCAGCTGGAACGCTGATCTGTTGCTGCTCTTTCCAGAGGGTGCCATGTATAAATGATCCAGTCTGGACTACAATCGTGTCGCTTACCTCGGTGAGCGTATCGTTGGTAATCCACAGCTCGATTGTGCCATCGGACAGCGCCTTGAAAGAGGCCAGCACGGGCGCGTAGGCCCTCCTGGTATAGAAGTAGCCCGCTTTGCCGAAGCCGTAGTAGTCCAGAATGCTCCAACTGAGTCCGGGCCAGCAATCGTTCAGTTGCCAGATAAGTGTGCCGGAGCAGTGCGGCTTGCGGCGTCGGTAATGCTCGATGCCGAACTTGAGTCCTTCTGCCTGTGTGAGCATGCTGTAGTCTATATATTCTGCCAGGTTGTTGGGCAGGCCAGTCACCGTGAGCATTAGATTGTCGCCCTTATTTATAGGTTCGTCCTTATTGTGGAAATCCAACGAGGGGCTATGGTAGTAGAGCTGATCGGCTGGTATATTGCGGCGTAGCGTCTCATACACGGGCGAAGCGTGCATGCCGAACTCGCTGCTGAAGCGGCCCATATCCTCGGCGTAGTGCGCGAAGGAGACTCCCGCTGGACTCTGATCTACGATCGGCTGTTCGCCGAAGCGGTGAGGAAGATTGCCATGCCACGTGTACCAGTTGTGTACATCTCCATCCGTCTCGCTATTGTAGTCGTTACCGCCGTAGGGGCTACCGGGCCAATAGGGTGTCTTCCCATCAAGCTTTGCAACGATTTGAGGCAGCAGTTTATGGTAGTAGAGCGAGCCGGGCACAGGAAAGTCCTGCCGGTCCCAGTAGGTGCGGTCATGAATCCACTGGTTTTCGTTGTTGCCACACCACAGCGCGAGGCAGGGATGGTTGCGCAGGCGCTGTACCTGGTAACGGGCCTCCGCCACTACTTCGTTTACAAAGTCGGGGTCGTTCTCAGGGTACATGGCGCAGGCGAACATAAAATCTTGCCAGACCAGTATGCCGGAGCGGTTGCATAGCTCGTAGAAGATATCGTGCTCATAGATGCCGCCGCCCCAGACACGCAGCATATTCATATTGGCCTCTTGCGCCGCCTGTATATGCATGGCGTAGCGATCGGTGCCGAGCGAGCCAACGAAAGAGTGGGCGGGAATCCAGTCGGCACCGCGCGCGAAGAGCGGCACGCCGTTGAGCACGAAGCGGAAGAAACGTGTCCCAGGCTCCTCGGTGTCCGGCGACTGGTCCAGCTCCAGCGTGCGAATGCCGACCTCTTGCTGTCGTTGCTCAAGCTGCTCTCCGCCCTGACGCAGTGTGACGCGCAAAGTGTAGAGCGCGGGCTGGCCCAGATCGTGTGTCCACCACAGGTGAGGATTCTCTATCTCTAAATACGCCTTCGTTGAGAGCATGGAACCGCTTCCCGCGAGCGTCAGGGACCGTTCCGCCGCCGTCGCGGCGTCCGGTGCGAACAACTCGATAGATAGCTCCAGCGCCTGGTCTCCGGCGAAGCGCTCTACAGCGACCTGGACAGCAACCAGCGCTTTATTGCTGTACGCGTCTATGTCGAGCGTCGAGAAATGCATGCCTTGAATGGTGGCGTAGCGCTGGCGGCGCAGTGTTACGGGACGCCAGATACCGATCGTTGGCAGACGCGGACCCCAGTCCCAGCCATAGCCGAACTGAGCCTTGCGCATCATGACGCGAAATGTGTTGCGTCCCCAACTCTCGAATGGTGCCTGTTTGATCTGCTGGAGCGGTGGGTGAAAGCAGAGCGCGAGCGTATTGGGTCCAGCGACGCGCAGGTGCTGACCAACATCGAAGACCGCCTCGCGAAACATATTTTCATGTCTGCCCAGCTCTTCACCATTGAGCCAGATGGTGACGAACGTGTCTAATCCCTCGAAGACCAGGAGTAATCGCTCGTTCTGACCGAGAGGCATTGCGTCGCTGTCGAAGATCACGCGGTACCACCACTCGCGCTCTTCCATCCAGGCGCATTTCTCTTCGTTCCTGTCGTAGAAGGGATCTTCGATGCGACCAGTCTCGATCAGCGCCTGGTGCACATCGCCGGGCGCTGAAATATCTATCCAATTACTCGCATCAAATTGCTCGGCAAACGCCTTGTGAGCAACTCCCTCCCCCGGCGCGAAATCCTGCAATTTCCAGAAATCAAACACGTTAGACCCTTTCTGTTGTTGAAAACAATCCACCTGACCAGCATATTCTGGCCAGGTGGAGACATGGTAACATACGTACCAGGACTATTTCACAGCGCCAGAAGTCAAACCCTGAACCATATACTTCTGTAGCGCCAGGAAGGCGATCACGATTGGAATACTCACCACGATCGATGCCGCCATTAACTGGTTCCAGTAGACGTTGCTCTGCGTTGCATAGCCCTGCAAGCCTACAGAGAGCGTCCGCGTGGCGGCGCTTGTCAGAATCGAAGCGAAGAGCAACTCGTTCCAGGCGGTCATAAAGGAGTAGATCGCAACGGCGATGATCCCTGGCAGGCTGAGCGGAATGATAATACGCATGAGCGTTCCAAGCGAAGATGCACCGTCGATGCTCGCTGCCTCCTCAAGGCCAAGGGGGAGCGAGTCGAAGTATCCGGAAAGCATCCAGATGGCGACAGGAAGCGAGAACGTCAGGTACGTGATAATAAGCCCGAGGTAGGACCCGTACAACTGGACTCCTATCGTTTGCTGGATATTGATAAAGATGATAAACAGTGGCAGCAGGAAGAGTATACCTGGGAACATCTGCGTCGAGAGAACGACCAGGCTGAATACCCTCCTTCCGGTAAAGCGGTACCTGCTGAGCGCGTATCCGGCCAATATAGCTATCGCCACCGAGATCAGCGTCGCAGCACCAGAGATGATGATGCTATTGAGGAAGTAACGCGCGAGCGGAACCGTCTGCCAGATGTCGCCGAAAGGCGCGAAAGTGATCCGCGAGGGTATCCAGTGAAACGTGGACTGGACATCTTGCAGTGGCTTGATCGCCGTTGTGACAATCGTGTAGAGTGGGAAGAGGGTAATGAACGTGAAGAAGATCAGTCCGACTACCCGTAGGACAGCATAGACTTGCGATTCACGAAGGCGTCCCGCCTGTCTATTAACACGGCTGCGCGCAATGACCTGGCTTTTTGCTTGAGAAACTTGATACTCACTCATTTGAAGCACCTCCGGCCTGGAAGATACGTAGATAGACCAGGGAGACAATGAACAGGAAGATGAGCAACAGCACCGACATGGCCGATCCCAGTCCAAAATTCCAGTTGACGAACGAGCTGACGTAGATGTGCAGCGAGAGCAAGTCTGCCGAGGGAGGTGGTGCCTGCCCGAAAAGGACGAATGGCGTATTGAAGTCATTAAAGGTCCACAGGAACGTCACGAGCAGCAATACCACGTTGACCGGTTTGAGCGACGGTAGCGTGATGGCGAGAAACTGCCGCCATTTGGACGCGCCTTCCAGGCTCGCCGCTTCGTACATATCGGACGGAATGCTTTGCAGGCCCGCCAACAAGAAAAGAAACGCAAATGGCCAGCTGCGCCAGGTGGCGGTCATGACCATGCTCCAGAAGGCATTCGTGCCAACCAGCCAGAAAGGCGGATTGCTGACATGCAGAGCGCTCAGCAGCGCGTTGATCGCCCCGTTATCCTTTTGCAGCATAAAGCTCCATGTGATGACCACAATGTAGGCGGGCAGCGCGTAGGGAATCAGGAACAGCGTGCGGAACCATCCGCGCCCGCGAAAATCGCCGTTCAGCAGAAGCGCGGCGGTCATCCCCAGCACCCACGAGAGGCCAACGACCAGAATCGTGTACGCGACAGTAATCAAAAAGGAGTGGAACAGCGCGCTACCGGCGGCACCACCGAAGTTCAGAGCAATTCCATAGTTTTGTAGCCCGACGAAAGGTGCCTGTGTCCAGTAGTGAATGTAGAACAGGGTCAGACCGAGCAGGCTGATAGCGATGCCGATGAGCATCGGCAGGATATGAATGAACAACTCGAAGATCACTGCCGGTGTAATATACAGATAGGGAATGGCACGTTTGCTCACGCGCGGACGCCGTGGTTGCCTCTCAGTCTGGCGAACTGCGCGTTCGGTCTGTACTGTAGCTCTCGATGCGCTCATAAGCGTTCTCCTCTTCTGAATAGGTAGCTACACTGAACCGCGAACGAGCTCAGGCTAATCCCAGATCGGCCTTCATCGTCTGGTTGGCGGCAGAGAGTTGTGCTTGCACATCGCTCGCGCTCAGCGGCCTGCCGCTGGCGGCTGCCGCGAGGAGCTGTTTGACCGTTCCCCCCATCACCGTTTCCATCTGCCCTTCCTGCGGGATGAGGGGCATCGGCGCGGCGTGCTTTGCAAGAATCGTCTCGAACGTCTGCATAACAGGAGTCTGGAACGCGGGATCGCTGTACGCGTCCTTCACCACGGGAAGGCTAGCGTAGATCTTGTTCAGCTTGATCTGTTCCGCTGTACTGGTCATGAACTTGACGAATTGGAGGGCCGCGGCCTTGTGCTGAGTGTCCTTGAAGATAGAGAGGTTAATACCGGCAACGTGGCTCTCGATAGGTTTCCCTCCGGGTGGCAGTGGATCTGCTACCGGGACCTGGGCGACGCCAAAGTCGCTCGGTTTCATGCCGTCCGCTTCGAGCGTGCCTATAGTACCGGTCTGGAAGACGATCATTGCGGCTTTCTTGTTGGCAAAATCGCCCGGTGCCTGCGTGCCAGTGCTGTACTCGGCATCCTGCGGCGAGACGACCTTATACTTTGAAATGAGGTCGGTGTAGAACTCGATAGCCTTGACGTTCTGGGGGCTATCGAAGGTGGGCACGTTCTTCTGATCGAAGAGTGTACCGCCCTGCTGATTGCTCAAGATGAAGGACCAATGCGCGTTTTCGGTGATGGAACCTCCCTCGATAGCGGCTCCCCACTGACCGGTCTTGGGATTGGTGAGCTTCTGCGCATCTTGAATGAACTCACTCCACGTGCTGGGTGGGGCGGCAATTCCCGCTGCCTTGAACATTGCCTTGTTGTAGAACAGGGCATAGGACAGACCATACAGCGGAACCGAAGTGGGAACCTGGCCGACTGCACCGGAGGCGGCAAGCGAGGTTGACAGGAACCTGTCCTGGCCTCCAATAGCACTCATAGTGGTTTGATCGAAAGGGAGAAAGGCGCGCGTGGCCTGTAAAGTCGCCGACCAGGTGTTGCCGATGTTAAGAACATCAGGGTTCTGTCCGCTGAAGTCAGCGGTAAGAATCCTATTGAAGAGATCGCTCCAGGATATAACCTCAAAATTAACCGTTATGCCGCTTTGCGCCTTGAAATCCTTCACCGCCTGGGAGAGGACCTGGTTGTCAACAGCGATGGTAGGACCTTGATTGCTTGCCCAGTAGGTAATGGTGTCACCCCCGCCAGTAGTCTGGTCCGAAGCGCAGGCAGCAAGGAGTGGGAGAAGTAAGATAAAGATGGCGAGAGCAGGAAAGGCTTTTCTGAACATAAAGTTCTGCTCCTTTGCTTGAAAATACCTTCTTCTGTGTGCTAAATGAAATACGTTGTTCAAACTACTTACAAGAACAACCACCAGGGAGCGTTTGACTGATGACCGTACTAAGAAGTTCAATCATTCTTAAAAAGGATAACCAATATTTTTATAAAAGTCAACGTTATTATCGCATTATTTCATGGAACTCATCAGTTATTTTTACAATCTTTTTCATGGAAATATTCAACAGCCTGTTCAGTAACTTCATTTGTATATACAAGAGCTTTCAGGAAAAGTAAAATAGAACTAGATGAGGAGAAAAATCATTGACAAGTCGTGCTTTAACCTGTTAATTTTATAATGAAAGTACAACAATAGAGTAGCAAATTTGACATTGCTTTCGAACCGGGTAAGGAAAAGGAAGTGGCGAACTCAGTCACCGTGAAAGATGTAGCCCGCGAGGCCAGGGTTTCGATTGGCACCGTGTCACGTGTATTCAATAATCATAAGAACGTGACCGAAGAAGTACGGCTGCGCGTGCTCAAGGCTGCTTCACATGTCGGATATTTTGGCCGGAATGGACAGAACATGTATTCTTCTAATGGAAAGGGCGCTGGTAATCGAGCGCTGAAAGAAATTGGTTTTCTTTACTACTTCAATGTTGGCATTACTACTCTTGCGATGAATCCTTTCTGGTCGCACATTTTCCAGGGAGTTGAGAGTGAGGCACGCAAATCCAACGTGAAGTTGACCTATCGCGCCATTAGCGAACTTTGCCAGACTCCAGAAAGGTTGCTGAGCGCGATATACGAGATGAAGGTTGGGGGAATTCTGCTGCTCGGCGACGCGGAACCGGCTATAATTCGCCTGCTGCAAAGTACAAAACTTCCTTTGGTGCTGCTCAATAACTATATACCAGGCATCTCTGTTGATGCCGTCCTTGCCAATAACTTCGAAGGTGCCCGCGTAGCGGTCGACTACCTTATCAGCGAAGGGCATCAGCATATCGCTTTTATCGGTGGCCCTACCCTGGAAGGTCCACGCCCAATCAATACTTTTTACAGCATCGAGCGCAGGGCAACGGGCTACCGCACGTCACTGCTGGATGCTGGCCTTCTGATAAATTATGCTTTATACGAAGCGGGCAACCTGGATATTGATGGAGGATACGAAGCCTGCAAGCGCCTCATCGAGCGCAATGTCCAGTTTAGCGCGATCTTTTGTGCCAACGATGCCACCGCCATTGGAGCAATGAAGGCGTTGCGCGAAAAGGGGTATCGCATTCCCGAAGATGTCTCGGTAGTTGGCTTCGACGATATTGATATGGTCGAGCATCTCACGCCAGCCTTGACGACAGTGCGTATCAATAAGGAAGCCATGGGCTATACTGCTGTCAAGCAACTGCTCTGGCGTTCTACTGACATAGATGCGGCCTGTGTTGTAAGCCTGATAGAGGTTGAGCTGATCAAGCGGAACTCAGTTCTTTCTCACGTCCCTGAATGAAGGTTGAGGGGAGGCGTACATTATTCTCTATGCATCCTCGGTATCATGCAGGTTCTTCACAAGGTACCAGTAATTGCCGTTGAGGTGATGGCAATATGTGACTTCATTCAGCAGGTGTTTGGCGATGTAGAGGCCATAGCCTTGAAGGCGGCCTGCCGCGATGTCTGGCTCCTGGACCTGGCTCGGATCGAAGATGATACCGGTGTCGAATAGTTCTATGGCAATCTGGCCTGCTTGCAGCTGGAAGGTGATGTGGATGCGCTCGTGCCCTTGCTTCCGCGGGTAGGCGTGCTGGACGATGTTCTTGCAGATCTCCATGACCGCGATCTGGACATTGTACGCGAGGGTATCAGGTTCCGCCGGGCGCGCCTCTTGTGTCAGCATGCCATTGAGCGTCGAACCGACAATGTGAAGATAGTGCTCCACCGCTGGAATATCCAGGCTAATAGTAGTACATTCCGCCGCATCGATCATACTTCTCTCTCCTCGTTCCTCTGTTAGATTGCCTACACCTCCATTATAGAACAGGCGCGGAAAAACCCCTCTTTCAAGTCTGATTCTTACCCACATCTTTTGGGGAAGGCTTGATAAGCCAAACCCTATAGATGTGTTAGTGAAACAGTCAGCAATGGCCCTTAGCATCGCTGGCCGTTTCACAAAATCAAATTGTAAAATGTGGGTAAAAGACAGCCCGTCATCGTCTTGTAATCGAGGTATGGACCAGCTTCCAGCGCGTCC
>Ga0066790_10001322_pt1 | contig 10350 bp, 11 predicted proteins | sample OrgsoiDNA2013050_FD_70963 | JGI IMG/M metagenome (GOLD analysis project Ga0066790, IMG submission 70963) | Permafrost soil microbial communities from the Arctic, to analyse light accelerated degradation of dissolved organic matter (DOM) -... | ecosystem: Environmental > Terrestrial > Soil >...
ATGAGATGATTGGCATCCGACAATTCCGCGCCCCACCACCGCCCGAACGAGGGCGAACCGCGGCGCAAGTCCACCACGGCGTCGAACACGGCGCCTGATGTCACCCGCACCAGCTTGCCTTGCGTGTGCTCCACTTGCATGTGCATTCCGCGCAAGGTCCATTGCGTCGAGCGGCTGTGATTGTCCTGCACGAAGTCGACGTCGACGCCCGCATCCTTGAATTTGAGGGCGTGCCAGGTTTCAATGAAAAAACCGCGGTTATCGCCGAATACCTGCGGTTCGATCAACCTCATGCCGGCAATGGGTGTTTCATGGACTTTCACGGTTGATGTTCATCGCGCAAGATTCGCAGCAGATATTCACCGTAGCCGCTTTTTTGCAGCGGCGACGCCAGGCTTCTGAGTTGGGCCGCGTCGATGAATCCCATGCGCCACGCAACCTCCTCGACACACGCCACTTTCAATCCCTGCCGCTCCTCGATGATGCGCACGAACACACCGGCATCCAACAGTGAATTGTGCGTTCCGGTGTCCAACCACGCCGTACCGCGGCCAAGCCGTTCGACGTTCAAGTTGCCGTCGCGCAAGTAGGCACGGTTCAAATCAGTGATCTCAAGCTCGCCTCGGGCAGAGGGTTTGATGGAGCGAGTGATCGCCGACGCCCGCTCGTCGTAGAAATAGATTCCCGTTACTGCGTAATTAGACGGTGCTTTGGCGGGCTTTTCAAGCAAGTCGACCACTTTTCCGTCGGCATCGAATTGCACGACGCCATACCGCTCGGGATCATGTACGTAATAGCCGAAGACAGTGGCCCCGGTGGTGCGTTTGGTCGCCGTCTGGAGCAGCTCGGAGAGGTTGGCTCCATAGAATATGTTATCGCCGAGAATCAATGCCGAGGGCGAGCCTGCCAAGAAGGACTCGGCAATGATCAACGCCTGCGCGATGCCATTGGGCTCGGCTTGCACCGCATACTCGAATGAGATGCCCCATTTCTCGCCGCTTCCGAGCAAATCGCGGAACGCGATCTGATCGCGCGGCGTGGTGATGATCAAATATTCCCGGATACCCGCCGCCATCAACGCGGCGAGCGGATAATAAATCATGGGCTTGTCGTACACCGGTAGGAGCTGCTTGCTCTGCGACAACGTGATCGGATGCAGACGCGTGCCGGCACCGCCGGCCAAAATGATTCCCTTTCGATTCTTTGTCAAAATCCCGTCCCGCTGATGGATCAGTGGCGATTATAGATTACCGATGGACTCGTGGGCCGAATTCGGCTATTCGCCGCGCCGCAGTTGCATATCATCGATGATTCGACACGCGAGGTCTATCGACCCACGCACGCGCTCGGTGCTGCCCACGTAGGCTGCAAGCGCCTCATTCGCGCGTCCGCCGAACGAATACGGCGTAAGTCAACCTTTTCGATGTGTGTTGACGTACTGGATCAGCGCTTTCAACCCTTCGGCCCCGTGACCCGTCGGCGCCTTGTTGCCATGCATATCGATGCCCAGCGCCAGCTTTTTGCCCAGTTCCACCCCGAACTGATCGAACGAATTGACGCCCCAGATCGTGCCCTGGACGAAGACGCTGTGCTCGTACAAGGCGATCAGGCCGCCCAACGAGCGTGCCGTGGTTTGTGGATACATGAGCAACGAACTCGGTCGGTTACCCTCGTAGACGCGGTGCGTACGCAGCCTAGCGATGTCGGCCGCGCTGGATCCGGCCTCGCGCATGTCCGCATCGACCTCTTCCGGGGTGTGGCCGAAGGCGAACGCCTGGGATTGCGCCAGGCAGTTCTGCAGCGCCAGGTCCTGAGCTTCGGTGCCGCCCCAGGAGCCGCGCAACGGCGCGATGAAATCCAGCGCTGCCGTCGCAGTTCCCTGATGCAACAGCTGAAAAAACGAGTGTTGAGCGCTCGACGCCGGCTCGCCCCAAACCACCGGTGCCGTGGTAAAGTCGACGCGCTCGCCCGCGAGCGAAACCGACTTGCCGTTGCTCTCCATGTCGAGCTGTTGTAAGTAGGCGGGCAGCCGCGCCAGCCGCTGGTCATAGGGCAACACCGCGAGCGTCGGCAACTCTAAGAAGGTACGGTTCCAGACGCCGAGCAAGCCCATCAGCACGGGGAGATTTTTCTCGAACGGCGCCTGCGTGAAATGCTCGTCGATGTCGCGCGCGCCACCCAAGAATTCCTGAAATTTCTCGCTGCCGATGACGAGTTCCGCCACCAGGCCGATGGCGGACCAAACCGAGTAGCGGCCGCCAACCCAATCCCACATGGTAAAACGGTGGTCGTCGGCAATGCCGAAGACATCCATGGCTGACGCATTGGTCGACACCGCGGCGACATGCTTGGCCGGCGACTTCTCCCCCAACGCAGCAACGATCCAGGCGCGGGCCGCGTTGCCGTTCGCCTGCGTCTCCTGCGTGATAAACGTCTTGGAACAGACGATCACCAACGTTTCGGCCGGGTCGACGGTGCGCATCACATCCTCGAGCTGGGTGCGATCCACGTTCGACACGAAGTGCGGCGTGATATCGCCGCTCCATTCATGGCGCAGCGCATCGCAAACCAGCAAGGGACCCAAGTCCGAGCCGCCGATGCCGATGTTGACGACGTGTTTGAATCGCTTGCCCGACACTCCGCGCTTATCGCCCCGGCGCACGGCGCCGGCGAAGGCCGAGAGCTTGCTGCGCGACGCGTGAACTTCTGCCTGGACGTCGGCGCTGCCGGCAAAATCCGAGCGCAATGCGGTGTGCAGGACCGCACGCTGCTCGGTGGTGTTGATCGGATCGCCGCGAAACATCGCGGCCCGACGTCCCGACAGATCCACAGCGTGCGCGAGATCGAACAACAGCGACAGCGTTTGTTGGGTGATGCGCTGCCGGGAGATATCCAGCAGCCAGTTATCGCACTCGACATGAAACTTCTGCCAGCGCTGCGGATCGGCTGCGGACAAATCCCGCAGATGAGCGGCCTTCAGTTCTTCAGCATGCCGGGTTAGTGCGGTCCACGCCGGAATGGAGGAATTCAGTATGTCCATGACGGATCCCTAGCTCACGAGCGTTGCGGGTGATAGTACTCAAGATACCATTCGACGAAGTGCTTAACACCCTGTTGCAGTTCAGTGTTCGGTCGATATCCCACGTCGCGAGCCAGGGCATCAACGTCGGCCGACGTGTCCGGAACGTCGCCCAACTGCATCGCGTTGGCGCGGCAACCCTCGATCACCTCCAAGAATCCGGCGATATTGCTTTGCACGTAAACATGCGGATTCTGAAGCGAATACCGTACGCCGGCCTGCGCCGCCAAATGCACCACGCGTTGAAATTTTTCGTGCGCGAACAGCTCCTGCATCGCGTTGCGGTCCGTGATGTCGCGTCTCGCGAAACGGAAGTTATTCGCCTGTTCTAGAATTCTCAGGCGAGCCGCTTTCAAGTCAGGGTCGTAATACCCGTTGAGGTTGTCAAGTCCGACCACTTCATGTCCCTTGTTCAACAGTAATTTCGCGGTGTGGAATCCGATGAAGCCGGCGGCTCCGGTCACGAGTAGCTTCACAACTTGCGCCACACTGTGTTGCCGCGCGAGGCCTTGTCGAGCAACGCCAACACGTGTGCGTGAGCCGCCAATTCTTCGTCGCTTGGCCGAACCACGACGATGCGCACACCCCCGGCAAAGCGCAGCGGCGCGGCTTGGCGCGCGCGACTGCGTGCGGTGTCGGACTCCTCGCTCAACGTAAATTTCGCCTGCCCTCCGGTCATGGCGAGATACACCTCGGCAAGGATGCGCGCATCGAGCAACGCTCCGTGATACTCGCGCTGCGAGTTGTCGACCGAGTAGCGTTTGCACAGGGCGTCCAAGCTATTGCGCTGGCCGGGATGCATTTGCCGCGCCAGCGCCAAGGTATCGAGGACTCGGCAGAAATCGGTGATTTTCCTTGCTCCGTCGTCGAGCCGCCCGAACTCGGAATTCAGGAAGGCAATGTCGAACGGCGCATTGTGAATAATGAGTTCCGCATCGCGCACGAACTCGAGAAACTCAGGCTTAATATGCGCGAACGTCGGCTCTTTCGCCAACTGGTCGCGCGACAGTCCGTGCACCTGCTGCGCGCCGTCGTCGATATCGCGCTCCGGATTCAGATAGCGATGAAAGGAGCGCCCCGTAACCCTGCGATTGCAGAGTTCGACGCAGCCGATTTCGATGACGCGATGCTGCTGCTCGACTTCGAGGCCGGTGGTTTCAGTGTCTAGAACGATTTGGCGCATCGGCGATTACCGTGCCGCCAGGAGGTGATCGATGGCGAGGTTTGCGAGTTGATCCACATATTCATTTTGTTCGTGTCCGGAGTGGCCCTTGACCCAGTGCCATTCGATATCTTGCGCGGCCGCCGCGGCATCGAGCTGCTCCCATAAGTCTTGATTCTTTACCGGTTCGCGCGCTGCCGTGCGCCAACCGCGCGCCTTCCAAGCCGGCAGCCAGTCAGTGTAGCCCTGCATCACATATTTTGAATCCGTGTACAGCTTGACCGCGCAGCGCCGTTTCAAGGCTCCCAAGCCACCGATGGCTGCCATGAGTTCCATGCGGTTGTTGGTCGTGGGGGTTGCCGCACCGGAGACTTCCTTGCGCTCATTGCCGAAGATGAGCAATGCCGCCCAACCGCCCGGCCCCGGGTTGCCGCGACACGCGCCATCGGTGTAGATGGCGACGTTCGTCATCGCCCGGTTTCCTCGGAACCGAGCTTGTTGGAGCCCACCGTGGTGGTCGGCTCCCCCGCGGGCACCAGCACGCGTTGCCGCGATCGGCGCTTCGGCCGTACCAGGGTCAACGTCTGCACTCGCTTACGGGCTTTGAGCAGGTAGGCACCAGCGGTCAAAGGGCGCCGCGCTCGGTACTCCGCTTGTCGGACCGTGCCATCGGCCAATTTTCGCGGGCGCCGGGTCATGGGCATGGGTCCCAGATACCCGTAGACACTGGCCACTTCGAAATCAAGCAGCGCCATCCAGTCGCGCAGGCGCCGTTCGGAGAGCATGCGGCGCGTCTGCGGCGGAAACGCCGGACGGCGAAAATACCGGCCGAACACCCGTCGTGCGCCCCAGCCGCTGAAGGGATTGAAGCCGCAAATCATCAAGCAACCTTCAGCGCACAGGACCCGCTCCGCCTCGCGCAGCACGGCATAAGGATCCTCGACCAACTCCAGTGTATGCGGCAGGAATATCGCGTCGATGGAGTCCGAGGAAAACGGCAGCGACGCAAGCGGCGCGCACAGCGTCACGCCCGGACTTACGGCAGGCGCCAGCAGCGTCGTGTGCTGCGTGCGAGCGGTCCCCAACAGATGCTGCGAGGGGCCCCAGGTTCCCACTTGTAACAGCTCGAAACCGAAGACGTCATCCAGAGCCACCTGCGCCAGCGCCGCTTCTTCGCGCAGCACGCGCGCGCCGAGCGGGCCCCCGAACCATTCGGCAGCAACGTTGTCACTACTTGACTGCAATCACGACTCCTTGAAAACACTGGCGAAGTTCGAATGTTACAGGTTAAATACGCCGCAAAATGTACAACCCATCAATGTCTGTCGACGTGCGGCCGGTCCGCGCCTTTGCCGACAATTATATCTGGCTGATCGAGTCGCCTCGAACCCCCGGCCGCGTCGTTGCCGTCGACCCCGGACAGGCGGCTCCCGTCGAAGCCGAACTGTGCCGGACCGGCGCAAGCTTAGCCGCGATTTTGTTGACTCACCATCATGCCGATCATATCGGCGGGGTCGAGCGGCTGCTCGCGCTCGGCCCGGTGCCCGTGATCGGCCCGCAGGACACGCGAATCCCCCTGCGCACTCGCACCGTACATGACGCGGACCGCTGCGAATTGCCAGACTTGGGACTTAGCTTCGAGACTTTGGCCGTGCCGGGGCATACTTTAAGCCACATTGCGTTTTGGGGGCATGGCGCGCTGTTTTGCGGTGACACGCTGTTCAGCGCCGGCTGCGGTCGAATGTTCGAGGGTACGCCTACACAGATGAATGCTTCGCTCAATCGCCTGCGCGACTTGCCGCCGGAAACCCGCATGTTTTGCGGCCACGAGTACACGGCTGCGAATCTACGCTTTGCCTTGACCGTCGATCCCGACAATCGGGCCGCTCGCGACTATCGGGACGCCTTGGAGCGCACCTGGGCCGCCGATGCGCCGGGCGTGGTAACGCCAAGCCTGCCATCGCCCCTATCGCTGGAAATTCGCATCAATCCTTTCTTGCGCTGCGACACGGCCGTCCTACGCGCGGCCGCCGCGGCGCATGCCGGCCGGCCCTTAGCCGACGCCTGCGAGGTGTTTGCCGTGCTGCGGGACTGGAAAGACAAGTTCCGATGATGGGCCGCAGCGAGCGCCCACCGACGGTATCCCGCGTCCGCACAGTCGTCGTCGCCGCAAGTGTTTTGTGGCTTGCTGCCTGCGCACATCAGGCCGCGGCGCCGCCGGTGCGCGAACGCGTGGTGGTCCCCGCGGCGCCGAGCCAAACCGATGCGAGCGCATCGCCCCCGGTTGCGACGGCGGGAGCCACCCCGTCGCTGACCATGCCGCGCGAATGGCAGCACCACAATGGCGAGGACTACGACGACCTGTTTGACCGTTTGCGCGCCGGGTTCGCATTCGATGAGGTCCAAGAGCCGGCGATCGATCAACAGCTCGCATGGTTCGAACACAATCCGGATTATTTGGAACGCGTCTTCCAGCGCGGCCAGCGCTACATGTACCACATCATCACCGAGGTCGAGAGGCGCGGTATGCCCACCGAATTCGCGCTCCTGCCGGTGGTGGAAAGCGCCTACGAGCCCTTCGCCTACTCGGTAAGCCGAGCCGCGGGTCTCTGGCAGTTCATTCCCGGCACCGGCGTGCGCTTTGGTCTCAAACAGACGTGGTGGTACGACGGACGTCGCGACGTCATCGAATCGACCCGAGCCGCTCTGGACTACCTGCAGGGGTTGCACGACGAGTTCAACGGCGACTGGTTGCTGGCGATTGCCGCGTATAACGTCGGAGAAGCGTGGGTCGAGCGCGCCATCGCGTTCAACCGGTCCGTCGGCAAGCCTACCGATTTTTGGCACCTGAATCTGCCGGCTGAAACGCGCGCGTACGTGCCGAAATTGCTCGCGATGAAGCGACTGATGGCTGAGCCCGAACGCTACGGCTTGGAATTCGCACCGATTCCGAACGAGCCTTACTTCGCGGTCATCGACACCGATTCGCAAATTGATCTGAAAGTCGCGGCGCAGTTAGCCGGCACGAGCTACGACGAACTGATGGCGCTCAACCCCGGTTACAATCGATGGGCCACCGACCCGGCGGGACCCCACCGCATGCTGGTGCCCATCGACAATGCCGACGCTTACGAGAGCGAGTTGCAGACGCTGGCTCCCGAAGATCGCGTCCGCTATGTTGTGCACGAAGTACAACGGCGCGAAACGCTGCCCATGATCGCCAAACGCTACGGCGCGTCGGCGTCGGTACTGGCGAAAATCAATGATCTGAACGGCGTGCGCGTGAACGAAGGCCAGTCGCTGAAGATTCCGGAAATCAGCGGGCAGTTGCCGGAGAAGGTCATGATTGCCGCGTCGCGGGTCGACCGACCCGAGACCGACGCCGCGGGACGGAAGACACGGCAGATCGTTTATCGAGTACGCGCAGGCGAGACGCTCTCCAGTATTGCGCGTCGCAACAATATCCCCGTGAGTACACTCGCGCGGCTGAACAACCTGGGGACCAGCGATTCACTGGTGAAAGGTCAGCGCCTGACCCTCAAGGCGAGCGCCCGTCGCTACCGCGGCGAGGGCGTGGTCAGCGGCCGCCGAGTGCTGTACACCGTTCGGCGCGGCGACACCATTGACAGCATCTCGCACCGGTTTCAGGTGTCGATCGATCAACTCAAGACGTGGAACGGCATCAACCAGCACCATCAAATCAGAGCGGGAAAGCGGCTGGTCATGTACGTCGATTCGAATCGACAACAGGGATAGGCCGGGCCGTGTAGGCGCGGCCGGCCCCGCCGGGCCGCGTAGGCAGCACAAGGGGGACAAACATGGGCTTTTTGCACGGCAAGCGCGCATTGATCGTCGGACTTGCCACGGATCGTTCCATTGCCTGGGGAATTGCCCAAGCCATGCGTCGCGAGGGCGCGGAGTTGGCGTTCTCGCACATCGAGCGTATGGCTGAGCGCGTAATTCCGCTCGCAAAACAGTTGGATTCGGACATCACCTTTGAAATGGACGTCGCCGCCGACGACAACATCGAGCGCGGCTTTGCCCACCTGAAGATTCGGTGGGACTCGTTCGACATTCTGGTGCACGCCGTGGCCTTCGCACCGCGCGAGGCGCTCGCGGGGACCTTCATCGATGCAACCACCCGCGATGGCTTTCGCGTGGCGCATGATATTTCCAGTTACAGTTTGACGGCCCTGGCCCGCGCGTCTCTCCCCTTCATGAAGGGTCGCGCCGGAGCCATGGTGACGTTGAGCTACTTGGGTGCCGTGCGTTCGTTACCGGGCTACAACGTCATGGGCTTGGCAAAGGCGAGCCTGGAGGCCAACGTGCGCTTCCTGGCGGCCGACCTTGGCCCGTTGGGCATACGCGTCAATGCCATCTCCGCAGGCCCCATCAAAACGCTCTCCGCGGCGGGCATTCCGGGTCTTCGCAGAATGCTCGCGCACGTCGCCGCTGTTTCGCCGATCAAGCGCAATGTCACCCTCGAGGATGTCGGTAATGCGGCCGCGTTCCTGTGCTCCGATTTGGCCGCCGGTATCACCGGCGAAGTGACTTATGTCGACGGCGGCTTCAATTCCGTGGGCATGAGCTTTCCGGGAGTTGCGGATCCGCGCGATTGACCGCCCCGTTGAACTGACGGCGTCAACCACAGTGACCGCCGTGCGTTATGTCATGGACGCGCACTGCTGACGTCCGATGGGAGGCCTTAGTGATGTCAAGTAAATCGATACTTCGAATGGTTGTCGTTGCCGGCGCACTCGTCGGGCTCGAAGCCTGTACCGGCCTGAACGTGAAAACGGACCTCAACCCCAACATGTCCGTGGCGAATTGCCATACCTATGCGTTTGCCGACGAACACGTCGCGAATGCCGACCACCAATCGGCCTTTGGTAATCCGTTGAACGCCGAGCGGCTACGTCAAGCGATCGAAGCCAACATGGCTGCCAAAGGCATCCAAAAGGTCGATGACCGGCGATCCGCCGAATGTATGGTCGGCTACGCCATGGGCACGCGCCAAGTGTTCGACGATTACTATGGCAACTTCGGCATCGGCTGGGGTTGGGGTGGCGGCTGGGGTCGTGGCGGTTGGGGCTGGGGCGGCGGAGTCGGCTACGATGGCCCCTACGTTCGCGATGAGACCCGCGTCTCGATGGATCTTTTTGACGCCAAGTCTCGCATTCCGATCTGGCATGCCAGTGTGAGCCAGACCGTATCCGATCTGACGGGTCCACATGCAGTGGAAAAAATTAACGCCGCTGCGGCTGCGATCTTCGCGAAATTCCCGGTTGCCGGCGGCATGCCCGCGGCGGGCGGTCATGCGGCGACCTGATGCGCGACCCTTGGGTAAAGACTTCAGTGGAACAACGGGCGCGACCCCGTGCTGTCGGCGCCTTGGGCGACGTCGGATTGCAATACGACCACGTAGCACCGTGCTGTTCTACGCCCGAGGCACGGCTCGCTTCACGAAGGCGTAGTACAGCGCCGCAAGCACGGCTGCCACCGCCAGGACGAGCAGGAAAAATCGGTGCAGCGAGCCTTTCAGAAGCTCTGGATGATCGCCCACCGTCATTCCCAGCCATGCAAGCACGGAGATCCAGAGGAACGACCCCATGAGGGTTGCGGCAGTGTACCAACGGAAGTCCATGCGCAGAATGCCTGCGGGAATTCCGATCAGATGGCGGATGACCGGCAGCAACCGAGAGAACAACACGCCGGCCCAGCCGTAATGGGCGCTCCATGCCTCCGCCATCCTAATTTTTGCAGCGGCGACGCCGACATAGGGTCCCAGCCGCATCACCACCGGCCGTCCCAGCCGGCGCGAACCCCAATACATGACCGCAGCGCCAAACCACGATCCCAACGTGCCGGCGAGGACCACTCCCAAGACGGATAATTGCCCTTGCGCATGCGCGAGGTAGGCGGCCGGCGGAATGATGACTTCGCTCGGGATCGGCACGACAGTGCTTTCCAACGCCATCAAGCCGGCGATGAGCCAATAACCGCCCTGGGCGAGAACCGACAGATACCAGTCCGAGAACTGGTGCAAGAGGTCCGCCAACTAATCCAACGCCTGCGCATTGAGGATCACCTTGGCATCGGCACGCGCCGC
>Ga0066790_10001324_pt1 | contig 10346 bp, 8 predicted proteins | sample OrgsoiDNA2013050_FD_70963 | JGI IMG/M metagenome (GOLD analysis project Ga0066790, IMG submission 70963) | Permafrost soil microbial communities from the Arctic, to analyse light accelerated degradation of dissolved organic matter (DOM) -... | ecosystem: Environmental > Terrestrial > Soil >...
TGGCGCAGTGCCTGAGGCTCGTCCGGAGCGACCGGCAGCAGCACGGGCTGGCCGCCCGCCCGCAGAATCTGCGCGGCCAGCGAATAGCTGTTCGAGTTGCGAATCTGCGTTGGGCCGGGAGCGGCGTCAACATCGACAATCTCATCGCCCGTAGTCAGCACGGCGACGCGCGGGCGCGCATACACATGCAAGCGCGATTTGCCCACCGACGCCGCCAGCGCGAGAGCGGCCTCAGTCAGGCGCAGCCCCCGATCCACCAGCACATTTCCTTGCCGCGCCTCTGCCCCGCGAGGAACCACATTCTCGCCAGGCACAGTACCTCTGGTGATATGAACCTTCTTCCCCTGCTGCGAACTGTACTCCACCATCACCACCGCATCGGCGCCAGAGGGCAGCGGCGCACCTGTCATGATCGCAACGCATTGCCCCCTACCGACGTTCGCAGGAATTTTTTCGAGCCTCTCGCCAGCTTTGATTTCGCCGATCACTTCGAACGTTGCGGGCAGCGTCGACAAGTCCGCGGATCGCACCGCATAACCATCGCGCGTCGAACGGGGAAAGGGAGGAAGGTCGCGATCCGCCAGTATCGGCTCGGCGAGCACACGGCCTGCCGAAGCGAGCAGGTCTGTGGACTCCGTCGCAGGAGCCGCCACGAGCGTGGCCTGTTGCTCGACCACGCGTCGAGCATCCTCAAAGCTCAAGACCTTCGATGGAGCTTCCGCCATGACCAAATAATACGACAGCGAGAAATCAAACCGCGCGAACCGGCTGCGGGTCAACAGGTCAGGAAAAACAATAACCACGAAGGCCACGAAGTTTCACGAAGGAAACCCTGACAAAGAATTCCCTTCGTGATCCTTCGTGCCCTTAGTGGTTGACGATCTTTCTCTATCCGCTTGAATCTACCGCGCCAGTTCCTGCCCCAGAACCGCGGGATTGCTGGCAAACGACAACCCGGTCTCAAGATCGACCACGCGATCCCGCACCAGTTGCGCGATTTCGCCGTCGAAATGCTGCATCCCCTCCGAAGCCCCGGCCTTCATGGCGTCGAGCAGCGTCTTGTTCTCGCGCTCGCCTTTTTCGATGCACTCGCGGGTGCGGGGATTGTGCTTCAGGATTTCGAATGCAGGAACGCGCCCGCTGCGGTCCGCCTTGGCAATGAGCCGCTGGCAGATGATGTAACGGAATGACTTCGCAAACCTCTCGCGCACCGACTGCTGCTCGGCCGGAGAGAACGAGCTGATGAGACGCTCGACTGTCTTCGGCGCATCCATCGTATTCAGGCTGGAGAACACAAGGTGCCCGGTCTCGGCGGCTTCTAGAACAATCTCAATGGTCTCGCGGTCGCGCATTTCGCCAACCAGAATCACCTTGGGCGCCTGCCGCATCGCCGAGCGCAGCGCATGGGCAAAACTGGGCGTGTCGCTGTGCAGTTCGCGCTGGTGAATCGTCGAGCATTTATGGTTGTGCAAAAACTCGATCGGATCTTCAATCGTGATGATGTGGTAATACTTCTCGCGGTTGATGCAATCGAGAAGCACCGCCAAAGTCGACGACTTGCCAGACCCCGCCGCTCCCGTCACCAGAACGATTCCATCGCGCAACTTGTTGACGTCAGCCAGTTGCGGCGGCATGCGCAGAGTCGCAAAATCTGGGATTGAGGTCGGAATTACCCGCATCACGACAGCGCAACTGCCACGCTGAATAAAAATGTTGACCCGGAAGCGCGCCAGCCCTGGCAGGCCGAAAGAAATGTCGCAAGCCCCGTGCTCGCGCAACGTAGTGATGGCGGTCTTGTTGTCGCCAATCAGATCGGCGGCGATGTGCCGCGTGTCATCGGGCGTGAGCACGGTGAATCCGGGCACTTGTACCGGAATCATCTGCCCGTAGACCTGAACTTGCGGTGGACGTCCGGGAGAAAAAATCAGATCGCTGATCTTTTCGGCAGCGCGCAGCATGCCGCTCAACAGGGCCGGAGTCGCGACTTTTCCGTTTCCGGAGAAGCCTTCTAATGCAACGGAAATTGGAGCAATGCTTGGCGCTGCCATTCGTCTTCACACCTCGGGAATCGCACGCACCACAGCCAGGGAGACACCAGACCGCAAACAACTCAGGTAGTTCACTCTACCGCGCCTCGGGTCGGGCGCGTAGGGACAGCAAGTACATAGCCCTAAGTAACATCTCAGAAACTCCGCGACAAACACAGAAAAGGCGGCTCTTTGAGCCGCCCTTTCTTTGGATCCATTCGAATAGTAACGCCCCAAAGTAACTACTTCTTTGGAGTCTTCTTCTTGCCGAAGCTGGTCTCCACCGTCGATCCCAGGCTGGCCAGCAAATCTTTGGCGCTTTGCGCGTTCGGACCAGAGGGGGCAAGTTCAAGGTATTTCTGTAAAGCTTCGGCCGTTCCCGGAGGAGCGACGGTCTTATCGCCCTGCAGCGTCGCCTTGCCCAGCAAATTCAAGCCCTTCTGATAATAGGCCTCCGCCCGCGTCGGATCGGCCGCAATACACTTATCGAACGCAACATTGGCCTGGTCCGCCTTGCCTGCATTGGTGTACACCGCTCCGATATTGAAGTACGACTGCGCCGCTTTAGATGGATCAATTTGCGCTGCTTTCTCGTACATGGCCACCGCTTCATCTATTTTCTTGGCGCGATTCAACGCATCGGCCAGGTTGTTGTAGTAGGCCGCCAAGCTCGCGGCGGCATTGGGATCCTTGTCGTTGGTCACGGCCGATTTGATGTCCACCGCTTTCTGATAGGCCGCGACCGCCGAGTCCAGACGTTTCTGCTTCTCCGCCGGATCGGTCTGCTTCGGTGCCGACAACCGGTAGTAATCGCCCAGCCTGAACCAGATCAGGTCGCGAGATGGATCCATCTGGTTCGCTTCATTGAGCGAAGCGATCGCGGTGTCGTAATCGCCGGCGTCGGCAGCCGTCTTAGCTGCGTTCAATTTGTCATTCAGCGACTTGACCGTGTCTTTTTCTTTGGCGTTCTTAGCCTGGGCTTCCTGCATCTGTTTCAGCTGCTCGGGACTAAGCCCCTGGCCTTTGGCGGCACCTTCCATCTCCTTCTTCACATCAAAATCAAGATTGTTCTCGTCGAGCTGCACCTGAAAGCCGTTCACGTGGTCCATCTCTTTGTCGGCCTTCAGATCGTCGGCGCTCTTGAACAACCGGACGTTGTACTTGCCGGGCGTAATCCCCAGCGAAAAGTATTCGCCCTTCTTGTTGGTCTTGAGCGAGTACTTCTGCCCGTTGTCCATGTTCGTCCAGAGCACCACTCCATCCGCGATGAAGGTTCCCTGGTTATCTTTGCAAACGCCCTTCACCGTTCCGGCCTGGCCGAAGACTTGAGGCACGCATAGTCCAATCGCCAGTGTCACGAAGAAAACAATTGCGAGACGCTTTTTCATTTTGCCTCCGAAACTACAGTTTTTGATTGCTGATTGTTGATTGCTGATTCAAATCCTCGAACCTCGAGTCCGTGGGTTAATCGGCAATCAGCAATCAGAAATCAACAATTCCTACCGCGCCGCGTACGGAATCGGATCCTTGATGCCCGCGGCCTCAAACGCTCTCAGACGCAGCACGCAACTGTCGCAAACCCCGCAGGCCGCATCCTCGCAGCTGTAACATGACCAAGTTAAATCCAAGGGAGCACCCAGTTCAAGGCCCAGCCGCACAATCTCCGCCTTGTGCATGGCGATGAGAGGCGTAACAATTTCGATTTTTCCTTCCTTTGTCCCGAGCTTCACTACCTGATTGAACGCGTCGTAATAAGCCGGACGGCAATCGGGATAGCCCGAACTGTCCGGCTCAACCGCCCCAATGTACACCTTTTCTGCGCCCAACACCTCGGCCCAACTCACTGCAACAGATAGAAAATGTGCGTTGCGAAACGGCACGTACGTAACCGGAACGCCGTGGCCAAGCCCCTCCGCCGTTGGCACGTCGATCCTCTCATCCGTCAGCGCCGACCCGCCGATCGCCCGAAATGCCTCGTTCCTTACCATGAGCTTGTCGTGAATCTTCAGCCTCTGGCAGATGGCAAGGAACGATTGCCGCTCGCGTTTCTCGGTCCTCTGCCCGTAGCTGACGTGAACCGCCGCCGCGTCGAAGTCGCGCGCCGCCAACGCGGCGCAGACACAGGAATCCATGCCTCCACTGAGCAGGACGACTGCGCGAGTTCGAGGTGAGGATGCCATCGAGAACGCAGAGCAATTTCAGATTGCAGATTTCAGATTGCAGATTTTGCGTTATTCCAATTCCAGAGTCAGTAGGCGATTTTAATTCGCCTTTCAATCTTCAATCTGAAATCTACAATCTGCATTCCCCTAGACTCCTTTCACCGCCGGATCCCAAATAAACTTATGCATCTGCAATCCCAATCGCGCCGGGACACTGTCCGCAATCATCCACTCCGCCAACTCCTGCGGATCGAGAAGACAGTGCGAACTATCGCGCGCCCCGGTAGCATCCTTGCGAAACGCTGGCGAAAACAGCACCGCGTTCACCCGCTCGGCGAGATTGTGACGGCGGGTAAACTCCCGCGCGAAATCGTAGTCTGCGCGACTGCTCAGCACAAACTTGACCTCATCGTCAGGCGCAAGCGTCTCCAGATTCTCCATGCAAAACGTATCCGCCTCGCCCGAATCCGGACACTTCACATCGACAATCTTGACGACCCTCAACGGAACTCGTGCCAATGGCCGTTCTCCGCTGGTCTCCAGCAACACCTTGTAACCCTCTTCCACGAGTCGCTGCATGAGCGATATAACCTCCCGCTCCTGCAGCATCGGCTCGCCCCCGGTGATCTCAACCAGTCCCCCACCGGGACTCAGCCGCGAAACTTCCTCCAGCACAGCCTCCACGGCCATCTTGCGCCCACCTTGAAACGTATACTCGCTGTCGCACCAGCTGCACCGCAGATTGCAGCCGGTCAACCGCACGAAGACACACGCCAGCCCCGCGTAAGTCGACTCGCCCTGCAAGGATTTGTAGATTTCAGTGATCTGCATCGTAGCGCCGCCGTCCCGGCGGCTGTCGCGGGGGCGTCCTCGCCCACGCAGTCCTGGCACGCCTATTCGGAGTACTTCGCGGTTGTCGTGTCGGTCTCAAACACAGTGACGTCCTTCACCCGCACCCGCCCTCCAGTCGCATCCTTCAGCTTCGTGTTCGACTCGTCATAAAAATATTTCGCCAGATTTTCCGCCGAAGGATTGATCACCGTAAACGGCGCAACCTCATTGATCATCCGATGATCCAGCCGCTCAATTACGTGCCGCATCACTTCGCGCAAGTCCTTGAAGTCGAGCAGCAGTCCGGCCTGGTCGAGCTCCGCCCCAGCCAGCGTCACCCGGATCTTGTAGTTATGCCCGTGCGGATTCTCGCACTTGCCCTTGTAATTGCGCAGGTAGTGTCCTGCGGCAAACGTATCTTCCACCGTAACTTCGAACATTTGTCCCTCGGCAGGCAAGCGTCGAATCTAGCCCTGCTGCGCTGTAGCGAAATCTATTGTACCGCCCAGTTGGGAAGCGGTTGCCCTCTCGTGGAGCGGCGGACGCCTTCGTCCGCCCGCATGGCACAACCCCCGCCGCCCGTACATCAAAGTCTCTTAAAGAAAATGGGTGCGACTCTTCAGCAAGCCATTGTCGACGGAGTTCGGTTGTTGAGACGAAAACAGGTGAGTACACCATCGTTCCCGCCACCGGCTCCATCCAGGAACTCAAAGGAATGGGGCGTGGCAAGCGAAAAAATCCGGTGTCTCTCGAAGAAATGGACCGCGCCATCAGGAAGGGTGCAGTGCGCTCTCTATGATTGGCCTCGATACGAATATTCTGGTGCGTTTTATCGCGCAAGACCATTCGGCTCAAACCGCCGCGGCCACCAAACTGGTTGATTCCTTGTCCTCTGACGCTCCAGGGTACCTGCCTTTGATCGTCCTGGCCGAACTGATTTGGGTACTGCAGTTCTCTTATCGTTTCAATAAACAGGAAATCGAGAGCGTCGTCGAGAGATTGTTACGCAGCAGAGAACTCCTCCTGGAAAAAAAAGAGACCGTCTCCCAAGCGCTGACTAGGTTTCGTACCAGCCGCGCCGATTTCGCCGACTGTCTTATCGAGCGCTGTGGCCATGCTGCCGGTTGCCAACATGTTCTCACCTTCGACAAGGACGCAGTCGCTTCCGGGATGCGGTTATTGTCAGGCTAGTCCTCCCAATCACTTCTCCACCCCGAACCACTCCTCCACCACTTTGATATCCGTAGTCCGCTTGTACTTCGGCAGACTTTCCACGAACACCCGCCCGTACTGCTTCTTCAAAATGCGGTTATCGAGCAGCACCAGCAAGCCACGATCATGCAGGGACCGGATCAGCCTTCCGAATCCCTGCTTCAACGTGATCACCGCGGCCGGCACCTGATAATCGAAAAACGCGTTGCCACCGCCAGCATCGATCGCCTTCACCCGCGCTGCGACCACAGGATCGCTCGGCACCGCAAACGGCAACCGGTCGATGATCACGCAACTCAGTTGCTCGCCCTGCACATCCACTCCCTGCCAGAACGACGATGTGGCAAACAGCACCGCATTCGGCGTCAAGCGGAACTCTTCCAGCAGCGCGCTCTTCGGCGCGTCCCCTTGCTTGAGCATGGGATAGTCCAAAATTCCCAGCAGTTGCTGATAAATCTGATTCATTTGCGTATAGCTGGTGAAGAGCACAAACGCGCGCCCGCGCGTGATCTGGAGCAGTTTGCGAATCCGCTCCGCGGCGATCGCCGTAAACTGCGGCGTGCGCGGATCGGGCAAATCCGGGGGAACATAAAACAGAGCCTGACTCTCATAATCGAAGTGCGAAGGCAGCACCGACTCGCGCGCATGCTCCATTCCCAACCGCTGCCGGATGTATTCAAATCCACCACCCACCGCCAGCGTCGCCGAAGTCAGTACGGCGCACTCCAACTTCGACCACAAGCACTCGCGCAGGATGGGCCCAACATCAATCGGAGTGGCTTGAAGAAAAACATTCTGCCGCCCCTGAAAACTGTCTCTAGTTTTTTCGGCGCTTCCGCGGGGCGAACTCGCCCTTCCCCTCCCGCCCCGCCGTTCAATCCAAAACACCGTGTTCGGATCCTCGGCCTCCATCGCGTACGCTAGCTGCGCCTGAATCTCCTGCGCGCGCCGCGCGAATTGAAACACTTCCTCCGGTTTCTGCGGCAACGCTTCGAGTTCGCCCGATAGCCGTGTGAGCGCCTGATTCAGCGCCACAAACTCGTCACCGTTCTCTTCCAGAAACTCGCGGCGCGTATCGAAGGCAAATCGTCCGTCCCCCGGCGGCAAGAGCGAAAAGAAAAATTGCGAGCGCTCGCGCAGACTCCCCAGCGCGCCCGAAACCGATGCGGACAGCATCCGGTTGCGCTGCATCGATCCCTCGACGTCCCGCGCCAAATCTTCCATCCGCAGATTGCTCACCGAGATTCCAAAGTAATTCCCCGCGACATCCTCGATTTCATGTGCCTCGTCGAAAATCACCGCAGCCGCGTCGGGAAGGATGCCCGCATCCGGCGCGCCATCCGCCTGCAACTTGATCGCAAGGTCGGCAAAGAAAAGATGATGATTGACGATGACGATGTCGCTCTCCATCGCCTTGCGCCGCATCTCGGTGATGAAGCAGCGCTCAAACTGGCTGCACTTCTGCCCGATGCACGCGTCGGCCCGCGCATCCAGCTTGTGCCACAACAGACTAGCCTCGGGCAATTCCGCCAGTTCGGCCCGATCGCCAGTTCCGGTCGTTTTTTCCCACGCGGCGATCGCCTGATATTGCTCAATCTCTTCCAGCCCGCTGAGCACCGGCTGATCGGTCAGGTCGTAAAGCTTCTTGCGGCACAAATAATTATTGCGCCCTTTCATGTAACAAACCGAAAGCCGCGAGCCCGAATTCGCGTCGCCAGACAACGCCTGCTCCAGAAAAGGCACGTCCTTGTAGAAAAGTTGCTCCTGCAGATTCTTCGTCCCGGTCGAAATGATCACCCGCTTGCCCGACCGAATCACCGGCATCAGGTACGCCAGTGTCTTCCCCGTGCCGGTGCCCGCCTCGACAATCAGATGCCGTTTCTCCCTCAGTGCAAGCTCCACCGCCTCGGCCATCTGCAACTGCCCCCGCCGAAATTCGTACGCCGGATGCGTCGTCGACAACACTCCCCCTGGCGCGAAGAACTGGTACAGCGAGGCATCTTTCCCGCTGGGAACGGCTCGATTTGAAGTGGAAGAGGCCACGGAGACTCTATAATACGAGTTCCGACAGTAAGCAGCAGATCAGCTCATGTGGGGACAGCCGCCCTCGGCTGTCCAGCCGAGTCGAAGACTCGGCAGCCTCACCACAAATGCAAAACCATTGGGTTGCGGCCCAAGGACAGCCGATGGCGGCTGTCCCCACATGAAAGACTCAAGCCTTGACCCAGCCCACCTACAACTCGACCAGCACCGTCGCCACTACCGCCGCCGGCATTCCCACACTCGCCATCGTGGGCCGCCCCAACGTAGGCAAGTCCACGCTCTTCAACCGCATCGTCGGCTCGCGCCGCGCCATCGTCGGCGACGAACCCGGCATCACCCGCGACCGACTCTACGGCGACGCCGAATGGGAAGGCCGCAAGCTCCGCATCGTCGACACCGGCGGAATCCTTCCCGAAGACAAAGATCTCATCCCGTCGGAAATCTATCGCCAGGCCCGCGTCGCCTTCGACGAAGCCGCCGCCATCGTCATGGTGGTCGACGGACGCACCGAACTCGCCGGCCCCGACCTCGAACTCGCCCGCCTTCTCCGCAAAGCCAACCGCCCACTCATCCTCGCCGTCAATAAAGTCGACAGCGACAAACAATCATCGCTGATCGACGAGTTTCATCGCTTAGGCATTCCAAAGATGTTCCCGATCTCCGCCGAGCACGGCCGCGGCATCGACGACTTGTTAGACGCAGTGATCGCAGTTCTTCCCGCAGAAGAAAGTAGCGCCGGCGTCCCGCCGGCTGTCGCGAAGGCGCCCCGCCCTCGCAGCCGAAAGCACATGGAACGATCGGAGCCTTTCACCACAGACCTTGACGCCGAACCACCAACGATCACCGACGCTCAGCCAGCGACCGAGCCCCACGAGACCAAAGTCGCCATCATCGGCCACCCCAACGTCGGCAAGTCCACGCTGCTCAACTGCCTGACCGCCTCCGACCGCGCCATCGTCTCGCCCATTCCCGGCACCACGCGCGACGCCGTCGACGAAATCGTCGAGCACAACGGACGCCGCTTCCGCTTCATCGACACCGCCGGCATCCGCCGCAAAGGCAAGACGCATCTCATGGCCGAGAAACTCTCGGTCGTGATGGCGCGCAAACACCTCGAAGGCGCCGACATCGCCCTCCTGGTCATCGACGCCACCGAAGGCGTCAGCCAACTCGACGCCTCCATCGCCGGCCTCGCCCACGAGAGCGGTCGCTCCCTCATCATCGTCGTCAACAAATGGGATCTGGTCATCAGCGGCAAACAAAAGCCCGCGCGCCCCACCAAAGCCAATCGCATGCGCGAAGGCAAGCGCCCCGGCGACCGCGACGCCTACGAACAGCGCTTGCGCTACGACCTGAAATTTCTGAACTACGCGCCGATTGTTTTCATCTCCGCCCAGAGCGGCAAAGGCACAGAAAAGATTTTCCCGCTGCTGGAAACAGTCGCCACCGAACGCCGCAAACGCGTCAGCACGTCGCAGATGAACCGCTTCATCGAAAAGGTCGATTTCGAACGCGCCTCTGTCCCTCTGAAATCGCGCGTGAAGATTCTCTACATGACGCAAGCCGCAGTTGCGCCGCCCGTCTTCGTCCTCTTTACCAACCGCGCCGTAAAGTTACACTTCTCCTACCAGCGCTTCCTGGAAAATCAAATCCGCGCAGCCTTCGGCTTCATCGGCACGCCGATCTGGATCAAGAATCGGGCGAGGGATTCGTAGGTGTGGAGAGTGCATCCGGCGGACAGACTGGAGGCGGCTATCCTCAAATTGCAATTGCAAGGTCTGGTGATAGACGGGAAGGGCACGACTTCAGTCGTGCCGTCGGGCTTGCTAATAAATTTGGCTAAGCGCCTGAGGACCTCGGCAGAATCTTTATCGGTCAACCGGGAACTGCTTCGCTAGATTGAAGCAATTCGCACGGCAGGGTGCATCCACCGCGCGCTGTGTTACCAACTCGACTAAAACGTTCATATTGCCCTCCGTCTCTTTCAGCCCCCTGAGGTAATGGCACTCCCAACCCAGTGCCATCCGGCAAGTGTTGGGCGATGTCGACAACATCAGCTACCACTTGGAAA
>Ga0066790_10001327_pt1 | contig 10333 bp, 9 predicted proteins | sample OrgsoiDNA2013050_FD_70963 | JGI IMG/M metagenome (GOLD analysis project Ga0066790, IMG submission 70963) | Permafrost soil microbial communities from the Arctic, to analyse light accelerated degradation of dissolved organic matter (DOM) -... | ecosystem: Environmental > Terrestrial > Soil >...
CGTTCAGTAATATCGTGCTGCTGCTCATCGCCGGCGGGATCGGCGGTTACGTTGTCCGGCTCGGCGTGCAGGCCGAGGAAGCCGTCGGCCGGGTGGCCCGGGCGGAGGCGGCCATCGCGGAGCGGGAGCGGATCGCCCGCGGGATTCACGACTCCGTCCTGCAGGTACTCACTCTGGTCAGCAGCCGCGGCCGCGCCCTTGGCGGGGAGGCAGCCGACCTAGGCGCGCTGGCGGCCGAGCAGGAGTCAGCGCTGCGGCGCCTAGTTACCAGCAATTTTCCAGGGCCGTCGGCCAGCCTGACCGGGACGACCGGGACGGCCGGGACGGCCGGGACGGCCGGGACGGCCGGGACGGCCGGGACGGCCGGGGCCGGTGCCGCCGGGGACGGGGCGGGCGCCCCGGGCGGCTCTACGGACCTGCGCGAGTTGATCGAGCAGTTCAGCGACCCGCAGGTCACCGTGTCGTGCCCGGCCAGCGCGGTGCTGCTGCCCGGGCCGGCGGCGGGGGCCCTCAGCGCGGCCACCGCCGCGGCGCTCGACAACGTGCGCCGGCATGCTGGCCCGCAGGCCCGCGCCTGGGTGCTGGTAGAGGATCTGGGCGTGGTGGTACGGGTCAGCGTGCGCGACGATGGGAGCGGGTTCGGTTCCGGTCGGCTCGCTCAGGCCACTGCGGCGGGCCGGCTAGGCGTCTCCCATTCCATCGTCGGCCGGATTCGCGACGCGGGCGGCACGGCATGCGTGACGTCTGCGCCCGGTCAGGGAACGGAGGTGGAGCTTGCCATCCCCCGAGCCTGACGGCCGAATCCGGGTCCTCGTCGTCGATGATCATCCGATCTGGCGTCACGGGGCGGCCCGGGACCTGGCCGAGGCCGGCTATGAGGTGGTCGGCACGGCCGGCGACGGGGCACAGGCGCTGCGGGTGGCGGCCGCCACCCGGCCGCAGGTCGTCCTCCTGGACCTGCACCTGCCGGACCTGTCGGGCGCCGAGGTTACCCGCCAGCTGCTGGCGGCCAGCCCTTCCGTCCGCGTGCTGATGTTGTCGGCCAGCGGGGAACGGCAGGACGTGCTGGACGCGGTGACCGCCGGCGCAAGCGGATACCTGATCAAGTCAGCCCAGCTCGCCGAACTGGTCGCGGCCGTGCGCGCGACCGCGGCTGGCGAAGCCGTTTTCACTCCGGGCTTGGCCGGCCTGGTCCTGGGCGAGTACCGGCGCCTTTCCGCGGGCGCCCCGAAGCCCGCGCCCGCGCCTGCCGGGAAACTTTCACCCGCCGGGAAGCTCTTGCCCGGCGGGAAACTCTTGCCCGGCGGGAAGGCCGGCCCGCCGATCGGGAAGGTCGTCACGCCGGTCCTGACCGATCGAGAAGCCGAAATCCTCCGGCTGGTGGCGACGGGACTGACGTACCCGCAGATTGCGGCACGGCTGACCCTGTCCACGCGGACAGTCCAGAATCACGTCCAGAACACCCTCAGCAAGCTGCAGCTGCACAATAAGGTCGAACTCGTCCGTTATGCCCTTGAGCAGGGCGTCGACTAGCCGGCACCGCTGGCGTTCAGGCCCGGGTTCTGGGCATGGACACGCGAAGATGCTATGTCCTATTAATAAGATCGGGATAGCATCTTAATCTCCCCCATACCCCAGGGAGGGAGAAGCCATGGCCATGCCGGACTTCTTCATCGCGGGCGTGCCCAAGGCCGGGACGACCGCCCTGCACGCAGCCCTTGCCCAACACCCCGCCTTGTTCATGTCCGCGGTCAAGGAGCCCAAGTTCTTCCTGACCGACGGGCCGCCGCCCGCCCAGGGCGGCCCCGGTGACGCGAAGACCTACCGCGAGCACGTGTGGCGCCGCGCGGACTACGAGGCGCTGTTCGCGAACCCGCCAGCCGGAATGCTCCGCGGCGAGTCGACCCCGTTCTACCTCTACAGCCGGACCGCGCAGCGGCGCATCAGGGCCCAGCTTCCCGACGCCAAGCTGATCGTCGTGCTGCGCGACCCCGTGGAGCGGGCCCATTCCAACTGGACGCACCTCTGGTCGGCGGGCCTGGACCCGATCGGCGACGTGGTACAGGCCTGTGCCGAGGAGGACCGGCGGATCGCCGCGGGCTGGGCCGAGTTCTGGCACTACACCTCGCTCGGCAAGTACGGCGAGCAGCTTCAGGACCTCTACTCCCTGTTCCCGCGAGAGCAGGTCCTCGTTTTCCGCTACCGCGCCCTCGTGGACAGCCCGGCCCAGACGCTCGACCGGATCTGCACGTTCCTCGGCGTGCCGGACGGCGTGCTCAGCGAGCTGCCGCGGGAGAACGTGACCGCGCACCCGGACCCGACGCTGCGGCACCGCGCCGTCGCCCGGGCGCTGCGAGCCGGTCATGCGGTGACCGCGACGCTGCCCGGCAGGGCCGGCTCGGGCGTCATCGACCACCTGGAGCGGATCCTCCAGCAGGACGCGGCGCCGAGGAAACCGCTGACCTGGGCCGAGCGGCAGGCGCTCATCCCCTGCTTCGAGACCGACATCAAGCTGCTCGAATCCGTTACCGGGGAGGACTTCAGCGACTGGCTGGCTCCGCGCGGCGATTCCGGCGGCCTCGTCGGGGCCAGGCCCAGCGGGCAGCGCCAGGCGCGCAACGGCCAGCCGCGCTCCTTCTGAGCAACCGGGGCTCGGGGCAACCAGGGCTCGGGGCAACCGGAACTCGGGCTGGCGAGGCTAACGCAGCTCCGTGCACAGCTCGTGCGAGCCATCCGCGCGGGTCAGCTCGTAGTAGAGCCGCTCGCGACCATCGCCCAGGTCGACGATGCTCACGTACCGCAGGCCGCGGGCGCCCTCGCCGGACTCCGCGACGGGCTGCCGACCAACCGGGGACAGGGCAGCCGGACCTGCCCCCACGGCCAGGCCCGTCCGCTCCTCGTAGTTCTCCGTCGCGCTGGCCCGGCCGTCGTAGAAGGCGACCACGCCGCCTGCGGTGAACCGGACCGAGCTGACTCGGACCCCGCGTGAATCCCATTCGCCATAACGACGGCCGAGGGCGACGCCGTGCCACGTCCAGTCGAGGCCGTCGGGGCTAGTGGCATACTCGGTCACCATCTGGTCGGCCTGGTCGGGGTCGGCAAGCGGATGCGTGGACGCCCACAGGTGCCAGATCCCGTCGCGGTACATGATCACTGGATCCTTGACGGCCGTGGCGGCATCGCCGGGCAGCACGACCCGGCGGGTGGCCGGGTCGAATGCGGCCGGGTCGGCGGCCTCCATGACCTCGACGCGCCAGTGCTTCGTGCCGTAGGTGGCACAGCTCAGGTAGAGCCGCCACCGGCCATCGGGCAGGTCGACCAGGACGGGCCGCTCCAGCGACTCGGCGTCCAGCTGCTCCTTGGTGATGGCCAGGAGCGTCTCGAAGTTCTCGCCGTCGGCCGACCGCGCGATCACCACCGCGTATCCCCGGCCCTGACCGATCGGCCTGCGCAGCCGGTAGGCGAGGAAGATCTCGTCGCCGCGCCGCACGGCGCTCGGGGCGCCGGCCCAGTTCCCGGCCCCGGCGGCCGGCGGTGAGATGGCGACCACGGACTTGCCGGGCTCCGGCGGCCTGGTGAGCGGGCTCGTGAGCGGGCTAGCCAGCTGGCTCGTGAGCGGGCTGGCCAGCTGCGCCACGATCTCTTCTTCGCTAATCACTATCAAAACAATAGGACATCCAGTCCCACGGCGAGGGAAGGATTGCCCGGGCGGCCGGGCGCAGTTCTGGACCCTGGCCGGCGTCTCGGGGCGTCCCGTATCGTTCGCATTGCCCGGTAGTTCGGATTGTCCTAGGCAGATGGAGCGAGATGACAGCTCTGCGCAGTGGGCATTGGTACTCAGGTCAGGACCGCAACGCGTACATCCACCGGGCCTGGATGCGCCGCGGCCTGCCCGGCTCGGCGTTCACCGGGCGGCCCCAGATCGCCATCGCGAACACCGCCTCCGACCTCACGCCCTGCAACCTGCACCTGACCGAGGTGGCGGAGAGCGTCAAGCAGGGGGTATGGGAGGCCGGCGGGGTCCCGCTGAGCCTGCCGATGGTCTCGCTGGGCGAGACGCTGGTGCGTCCCACCGCGATGCTGTGGCGGAATATGGCCGCGATGGCGGCCGAGGAACTGCTGCGCGCCAACCCGGTCGACGGAGCTGTCCTGCTGGGCGGCTGCGACAAGACGATCCCGGCCCTGCTGATGGGCGCGGCCTCCGTCGACCTGCCCGCCGTGGTCGTACCCGGCGGGCCGATGCTGACCGGGACCTTCCGCGGTGTCCCGCTCGGCTGCGGCACCGATGTGTGGCGGCTGAGCGAGGAGGTGCGGGCCGGCACGCTTTCGGAGCCTGACTTCCTGGACTCCGAATCGGCCATGATCCGCAGCAAGGGGCACTGCAACACCATGGGGACGGCCTCCACGATGGGCCTGCTCACCGAGGTGCTCGGGATGACGCTGCCCGGCATCGCCGGACTGCCGGCCCCGGACAGCAGGCTGCTGGAACGCGCGCACGAGACCGGCCGGCTGGCCGTCGAGCTGGCGACCGAGGGCCGCCGACCCAGCCAGGTGGTGTCGGCGGGCTCGTTCCGTAACGCGATCGTGGCGCTCGCCGCCCTCGGCGGCTCGACGAACGCGGTGGTACACCTGCTCGCGATCGCCGGCCGCCTGGGCGTGCCGCTCACGCTCGACGACTTCGACCGGATCGGCGCTGGCGTCCCGCTGCTCGTCGACCTCCAGCCGGCCGGCCGCTTCCTCATGGAGGACTTCCACCGCGCCGGCGGCCTGCAGGCGGTCCTGCGCGAGGTTCAGGATCTCCTCGACCCGAATGCGCTGACCGTCACCGGGCAGCCGCTGGTGAACTACCTCGGCGAGTCGAAGATCTGGGACTCCGAGGTGATCCGCGACAGCGGGACACCGCTGCAGGCCAGCGCCGGGATAGCCGTGCTCTACGGCAATCTCGCGCCGAGCGGGGCCATCATCAAGCCCGCCGCCGCCACCCCCGGCCTGCTGTGCCACCGGGGCCGGGCGATGGTCTTCGATTCCATCGAGGACATGCGCGCCCGGATCGACGATCCGGACCTGGACGTCGATGCGGATTCCGTCCTCGTGCTGCGCGGCTGCGGTCCCAGGGGTTACCCCGGCATGCCGGAGGTGTCGAACCTGCCGCTGCCCGCCAAGCTGCTCCAGCAGGGGGTGCGGGACATGGTCCGCATCTGCGACGGGCGGATGAGCGGCACGGCCTACGGGACCGTGGTCCTGCACGTCGCGCCCGAGGCGGCGGCCGGAGGGCCGCTGGCCCGGGTGCGAACCGGTGACTGGATCACCCTCGACGTGCCGCAGCGACGCGTGGACGTCGACGTGCCCGACGATGAGCTCGCCCGGCGGCCGCCGGCGGCCGCGATGACGGACGCGCTGGCCCAGCCCCGCCGGGGCTGGGAGCGCCTCTACATCGATACGGTCCAGGGCGCCGATACCGGCGCCGACCTGGATTTCCTCCTCGGCAGCAGCGGCGACGCAGTGGCCCGCGATTCGCACTGATGCCATGCCGTTCGGCGGCGAGGCCTGGCTGGTGCGGGCTGCGGGCTGCGGGCTGCGGGCTGTGAGCTGTGCGCTCTGGCGAACTGCGGGCTGTGCGCTGCGGGCTGTGCGCTCTGGCGAACTGCGGGTAGAGCGCGGCCACGCCGCCGGCCAGCCCCGCCCGGGCCCGCCGGCTGACGTCGTCAGCGAGGATCTCCACGCTGCCCGCCTGCAGTTCGTCCAGAGCGAGCTTGGCGACCACCGCCGGGTCACTCTTCGGGGCGTCGATATGGCGGACCATGTCGGCATCCGGACCGCCGCCTACCCCGCCTGAACCGGCCGGCCCATCGACAGGACACTGCAGGGGCTGCAGGGGCTGTGGGGCAGCCTTGCGCAAGGGTCCCCACGGCATGGTTGGGCACGTACTGTCGCTAGAGCGGCAGCAGGTGCCCAACCATGACGTTGCGCGGGGGCGCGGGGCGCGGGGGCGCGGGGCGCGGGGGCGCGGTCAGTAGCGGGCGCCGACGACCTGATCGCCCAGCGGGTCGAGCACCACTAGCTCTTCGGCCGTGAGCTTGATGTCGAGCGCGGCGACATTCTGCTCCAGCCACTTCACCCGCTTGGTGCCCGGGATCGGGGCGACGGGGAGGCCAAGCCGCTCGCCCTGGCCGTGCACCCAGGCCAGGGCGACCTGGGCCGGGGTGACGCCCCTGGCGTCGGCGACGTCGCGCACGGCATCGGCGATGGCCTGGTTAGCCACGCCTGCCTCGCCGGCAAAACGCGGGTTGCGGCCCCGGAAGTCCTTGGCATCCAGCGCATTCACGTCGACCGTCCCGGTCAGGAAGCCGCGGCCCAGCGGCGAGTACGGCACGAGCCCGACGCCGAGCTCGCGCAGCGCATCCAGCACTGTCGTCTCCGGCTCACGAGCCCAGAGCGAGTACTCGCTCTGCACGGCCGTGATGGGGTGGACCGCGTGGGCCCGGCGCAGCAGGCCGCTGTCTACCTCGGAAAGCCCGAGGTAGCGCACCTTGCCCTCGGCGACCAGCTCGGCCATGGCGCCGACGGTCTCCTCGATCTCCGCCGTCTGCGGCGGCCGGTGCAGGTAGTACAGGTCGATCACGTCCACGCCCAGGCGCACCAGCGACGACTCGCAGGCCCGCTTGACGTAGCCGCGCTCGCCGCGGAGAACCCGGTGGTCGTCGCCGCCCGAACGGTCGATGCCGAACTTCGTCGCGAGCTGCACCTCGGCGCGGCGGCCGCTAATCCCGCGGCCGACGAGGACCTCGTTGTGGCCAGCTCCGTAGATGTCCGCAGTGTCGATGAACGTCACGCCGAGGTCGAGCGCGCGGTGGATCGTCGCGATCGACTCGTCCCAGTCGGCGTGGCCGTACCACTCGCTCATGCCCATACAGCCCAGGCCCTGGGCCGAGACTGTGAGTCCGCTCAGTGAAACGTTGCGCATGTCAGTCCTGCCCCTCTACGTAGCCGCAGGCACTTGCCCGCCCGTCACCCCATCGACATTAGGCGTTAGAGCGCACTCGAATGCAAACGACCAGCCCGGGGCCGCCATGGAGGATCGGAGCATCACCAGGTGCGCTTGACGAAATCCGGCTCGATCGACTGGCGGTAGCCCGTGTCGTCACGGTTGCGCAGGCCGCACGACAGGTAGAGCTCGTGCAGCGTAGCCAGGGCGTCCTCGTCCAGCTCGATGCCGAGTCCAGGGCCGGTCGGCACGGCGACCGAGCCCTCGCGGAAGATGAACGTGTCCGCCGCGATGACGTCCTGGATCTTCCACGGCCAGTGGGTGTCGCAGGCATAGTTCAGGTTCGGCGTCGCGGCGGCCAGGTGCACCATCGCGGCCAGGCTGATGCCCAGGTGCGAGTTCGAGTGCATCGACAGGCCCAGGCCGAACGTCTCGCAGATCCCCGAGAGCAGCTTCGATCGGGTCAGCCCGCCCCAGTAGTGGTGATCCGAGAGCACGACCGAGACGGAGCGGCGCGCGACCGACGGCGCGATCTCGTCGAAGGCCACCACGCACATGTTGGTGGCCAGCGGCATCGGCGCGTGCCGGGCGACCTCGGCCATCCCGTCCAGGCCGCGCGTGGGATCCTCCAGGTACTCGATGACGCCGTCGAGTTCCCTCGCCACCTGGAGCGAGGTCTGCACCGTCCAGACCGCGTTCGGGTCGATGCGCAGCGGGTGCTCGGGGAACTCGGCACGCAGCGCCCTGACCGCATCGATCTCCTGCTCCGGAGCGAGCACCCCGCCCTTGAGCTTGATCGCGGTGAACCCGTAGTCGTCGACCATGCGCCGGGCCTGCCTGACGATGCCATCGGAGTCCAGGGCCTCGCCCCACGAGTCGGCGGCACGGCCTGGATGCGCCGCCCACTTGTAGAACAGGTAGGCGCTGAACGGTACCCGGTCGCGAACCGCGCCGCCGAGCAGGTCGCTGACCGGCCGGCCGAGGATCTTGCCCTGCACGTCCAGGCAGGCCACCTCGAACGGCGAGAACACCCGGTCGGTCGTGCTCGACGTCGTGATCATCCCGGTGAGCCCATGCCCATCGGCTCCGGCCTCGCCGTGCAGGACATCCGCGACCGCGCGGTGCAGCTCGTTAAGCGCGAAGACGTCCAGGCCGACCAGAGCGCCCGCCGCCGCCGTCAGCCGGCGCAGGTGCCCCTCATCGGCATAGGTCTCGCCGAGTCCGACCAGTCCTGCGTCGGTGTCGAGCTGGATGACGGCCCGCAGTGCGTACGGCTCGTGGACGCCGACGGAGTTCAGCAGCGGCGGGTCGTCGAAGGCGACGGGGGTGATCCGCGCGCCGGTGATCCGTACCGGTGCGGTCATCGGCCAGCACCTGCTGAGCCAGCCCTCATATCTCCGCTGCCTCCTGCTCTCCAGCCCTGTGCCCGCCCTCCCCGGCGCAGGACTACCCACCGTGAGGTTTCTTCCGTTGTGTGCCATCCAGGGTTGTATCACGCGCCAGGCCGCTGCGGCTTCTCGCGAGCTTGCCGAAACGCGCAATTACGGCATTCAGGGTAGTTACGATCGTCCTCAGCGAATGGAGGATGTGGCGATGCGGCAGCCAGTGGCACAGGCGTCAGGCGCGCGCGGATCGGCCTGGGCGGATCGGGAGCTGCCAGTGCCGAAAGCGTGCGGGCACACTCGCTACGCCAAGGGCTGCGAGCTCTGCGCGTTAGCCGGGATCTATCAAGATCACATGGGCCGGGCGGACATCACGCCCGCCGAGCGCTCCGCGGTCATCCGGCTCTACCTGGCCGGGGACAAGGCGGGCATGTTCAAGCTATGGAAGGCCTGGCGACAGGAAGGCGGCGCGTCAACGCCGCGCCGGGAATGAGCGCGCCGCCGGGCTGACAGAGCCGGAACGATACCTGGTGCTCGCGGTCGGCGCCGGAGGCGACCCCCGGTGAGCGCACTGCGGGATCAGGCCTCAGCGCCGCCTTCCTGCTCGACCTGGATTTCCCGGCAGAGCGTCAGGCACGGGCTGCAGATGGCGGTGGTCTGGCTGGCCGCCATGTGCTCGACGTCGGCTCGTTTCTTTCCGCAGAAGCCGCAGGTCGCGGCGGGCTGGCCGACAGGAACGAGGATGATCGAAGGGTCGGCCGGGTTGCTCTCAGGCGAGGTGGGCGGGGAGGTGGTCAGCCGGGTCGCTGCCTGGGTGCAGCGTTCGCAGATGAACACTCCGGGCCCGGCCACCAGCCCGGCCGCGTCAAGACCGTCGCGCCGGCAAAATGAGCAGGTCCGGCCTGCCTGGCGGATCCGGTCGCGCAGATCGTCATGGTCGGCGCCGAGCCTGGTGAGAACGGTAGCCGCCACGCCGCCGCCTTCGCGCAGCAGCCCGAGCAGCAGATGCTCGCTGCGCACGTGGGTACTGCGGTCATGCCGGGCTTCGCTGCGGGCGAGCGCGAGGACCTTCTTCGACCGCGGCGTGACCCGCAGCGGGCCGTCCGGCGCAGCATCCTTCCCGCGGCCGATGATCCGCTCGACGTCGGTCCGGACCTGCCGCTGGCTGACCCCGGCGGCGGCGAGGACCCGGCACGCGATACCGCGCTCCGCGGTGAGCAAGCCGAGCAGGATGTGCTCAGTGCCGATGTAACGGTGGCCAAGGGAGCGTGCCTGGTTCTCGGTCAGCGTCATCACCTCGCGGGCAGCCGGCGACATCGCGGCGAACAGCGACCGGACGGGGCGGTCGGCAGCTGCCGGATCTTCCTGTCCGGAGCTCGTGGCCAGGCGCCACAGCAGCGTCTTCTTCCTCGCCTCAGCCCGCGGCGCGGCTGGCTCGTCAATGATCTGGTGGACCCGCTGGTGGCTCAGGCCGAGCGCCCGGGCGATCTCGCGCATGGATCCGCCCGCCGCGTGCAGCCGCCTGATCGCGTGATGGTACTCGGCGCAGGCGGTATCGGTGCCGTGCTGCGCCTCGATGAACCGGTCACGCGCGGTCATCGTCTCGCTCAGCAATATCTCATCCACGTCGTCTACGTTAGTAGACACCTAGATCCTGTCAATACGCATAGACGACCGGGAGGGCATCCACCTCGCCGCCATGAGCAACCGGGTCTGGGACAGTTCCCTCGACTGGCCCACCTTCGACGGGACCGGCGAGACCGCCACCAGCGATGAGGTCACCGAGACTGTCGCCCAGGCAGCCGCCCGCTCGTGATTGTCGTCGCCGACACCTCCGGCATCATCGCCGCATCCGACCGCAACGCGCGCGAGTCCGCAGCATGCCGGGAAATCCTGCAGGAAGCGGGAACGGTGATCATCTCGCCGCTCGTGCTCACCGAGGTTGATCACCTGGCCAAGGCCCGCT